>Ga0070726_10000098_pt1 | contig 152943 bp, 121 predicted proteins | sample tdAd471_FD_67275 | JGI IMG/M metagenome (GOLD analysis project Ga0070726, IMG submission 67275) | Marine sediment microbial communities from the Atlantic coast under amendment with organic carbon and nitrate - tdAd47.1 | ecosystem: Environmental > Aquatic > Marine > Coastal > Sediment...
ATCCGAGAATCAAAGCGCACACCCCCGTCCCAGCGGTTCTGCGCCGATAGGCAGGCAGCCGCTCTCGAACTCGTGTATTGCGCTTGGCGAGACATTTTTCAGAACTTCACGATCCTCAACAATCCATTGATAGGTCACGCTGTTTCGATTCAACATTGACTGAATCCACCGGTTTGAACCGTATCCTTACTTACTGCGACCTAAGAGGCTGCCCGAATGCCTGAGGGGAATCCTCTAGGGCCGCTCGCGCATCCTCGGACGTATCCACCTGCTCCTTGTCTTCTCGAACCGCGGCGGATTCACCTAGAGACTCGACTCGCTCGAAGTAGAGCGCTAGTCCGTCGTCATAGATCAACCGCCAACCGGGGTGGCTCTTGAGGGCCGCCGTCAGGGGCCACTCCAAGGGAGCCAGCACCGCCTCGAAACCGTATTTGTCCAGCGTTTGCTCCCACGAATAGTGAGCGCCCAGGAAGTGGACGTAATCGTCCAGGACCTCCGGGTCGTAGAAATCGCTGCGTCCGTCGATGAAAGTCTTGTAATCGGGGTAGAGCGAGTAGACCAGGTAGTCGCCCCACTGGTCGGACGTCAACAGACGCCCGGTCGTCAATCGCTCGCCGCCCAACGCTTCGAGCGCCGCCGCCGGGAAGCGCACGTCGGGAAATTCCGCCCGCCAGGTTTCCTCGGAGCCGCCTCGTACATTCATGGAATAGGCGAGAAAGGCGAGCATCGCGATCGGCGCCCAGCTCCGCAGCATTCCGCCCGATTCCGACGGCGCATCCGAGTTAGGGCCGTAGTCGTCGGCAATGTCTTTGAACGTCTGGAGCACCCAGTTTCCGGCGCGAGCACCCTGCTCGATCCAGCGACTCGCCTCCAGCATCAGCACGGGCACGGCGACCAGCATGAACAGCGCCCCGTGGCGGAACGAAGTCAGCGTGGCGTGAGCCCAAGCAAGCATGAGCAGCGGCCAAGCGAACTCGCCTCTCCGGATCATCAAACCAGCGACGAGCAACCCGGCCAGCAGAGAGACCTCGAAGATCTTCGTCGCCTCGGACCGAAAATCCGGGGCCTGGAACTCATCCACGCTGTTGAGGATGAATTGCGAATCGAGGAACTCCAGCACGTGCTCGTGCAGGTGATAGCCGTAGGGATTGAGAAACGTCGCCGCGACGCAGGCGGCGAACACCGATCCGTAGCGCCAGGCGGCCGGCGGAACGTGGAGACGGAAGGATTCGCCCAGTTCGTTGCGCTCGGCCCAGAGCTGCTCGAGAGCCGTGCCGAACCCGAACACGCCCACCGTGAGCAACAGGGCCATAAAGCCGCCGTGGGTATTGACCCAGACTGCGACCAACGGAACGAGCAGCCACACGTTTCGGCTGTTGTTGCGGCGATCCGCCTCCAACAACCAGAGAGTCGCCAGGAAGAAGACCCAGGTGAACATGTGCGGCCGCGCCAGCCAATGCGCCGTCGTCACGCCGCAAATCATGAACATGCCGCCGATCGCCAGGAAGAGATTGACGCCGCTCCAAACCATGTAGCGCATCATCAAGGCGGCGGACAGTCCGATGAACCCGGCCGCCAGAAGCACGACGCCCTGTAGACCGTCGAGGCGGTGCGCCAAGGCCAACGCGACGTCGGCCAACCACTCCCAGGCGAACCATTCGCGGTCCGCCATCGTAAATGAGAAGGGATCGGTCGGCGGCAAATGACCTTCGGTCAGGAAGTACTCGCCGGTCCAGATGTGCCAACCCGTATCGCCGTCTCCCAGCAGCGCTTGCGCTCCAGCGGCGCCGAAGAACAGCCAAGCGAGGACGGCGACAAAGACCCAGTCGGAGATCGTCGGCAGCAAGAAGCTCTGGAGCCTGGCGAGCGGAGACGAGACGGCTGTCAGGGTCGGCTCGGCAGTGCTTGCAGATGATGATTCAGGCGCCATTTTTCGCTTTTCTAACCGACCCCCGAGCGGATCGGATCTCCAAGGAAATCCAACTCGTTCAGAGCCCTAAAGGGGACTCGAATACCAGGCTTCGCCGACGAGACAATCACCTACGATTCAAACGTTTGCGAGGCTCTATCCGAGACCCAAGGCCAGTATCGACGAAGGTTGCGGATGAGGAATTAAACGAGAGCCCCTAGTGGTCGTATTCAAACCCCTTAGTACGTTGGTTTGGATTGTTGGATGTCGAAATCCAGACGGTAAATGCGCACTGGGCCGGACTGAAACGCGATCTGAAGCGGAAGGACATATGTCTCCACCGCGGCATTGACCTGCTCAGTTGCGCTCTCATGCGAATAGTCGTCAGGCGACACGATCCAGTAGTCGGCGCCGATTCTCTCCGCAGCGTCGCCCAATCGGCGCAGGTCCCGGTTCAGGACGGCCTCGTCCTGGAGATAGACCGCCGCCGTCGAAAGAGATAGCGGGCGCATGCCCTGCAATCCGGTGTAGAGGAATGCGACGACGTCCTCATAGGCGATGACGCGATCGGACGGCGCGGCATTGGCGGACAACCAGCCGTAGGCGGCCCGCTTGTGGGGGAGCAACTCAGCGCGAACTTGGGCCGCCCCGGCCAGGCCGCTTCGCGTCGTCACGTATCTCCATGCGCCGTAAGCGGGCAAGGCGGCGATCAGCAGAGCGAAAACGCCGGCCGCGATGCGGTCGGCAACAGCGGGGACGCGCAGCGAGTTCCGAACGGCCCGGTACAGGCGTTGCAGCTCAAAGCCCGCGCCGGCAAGCAGAAGCGGGACAAAAGGCAGCCAGAATCGCGTCATCAGCGCGTAGTTCCACAGCAAGACGAAGGGGAGGTAGGCGAGAGCGGCCCAGTGCAGAGGATGGAGCCTATCCAGTCCGAGTCGGCTGCGATTACCGGGCTGTAACCGCACCCGGCCGACAATTCCGAATACGACGCCCGCCGATACGGCAATCGCGAAGGTCTGCATCGTCGGAGTTGCAAAGCCGGCGGCAGGGAGAAAGAAGCACACGACCGACGGGTGCTTCAGGAGTTCCAAGAACATCCGATTGAATTGCGCGATGAAAGTCGCCCAATCGGGAACGCAGAACCGCCAGTAGCCGCCGTAGCTCGTGTAATAGAGGAGTGTCTGGTCGTAGCCGTCCGCGGGCGGAACCGAACCCGGTCCGGCGGCCGCGAGGACGGACATCGCCAGCGGGAAGCAGGCCGTCAGCCAAAGCAGCGCGGCGACTCGACGGCCGCACGCGAGTGCTGCAATAGCCGCCCCCACGGCGAAGGCGGCGCCCAGGGATCGGGTCAGCGACGTCACCCACAGAAGCCCGGCGACCGCCGCCAGCAGCGGCCAAGAATCAGGCCGTCGTCGATTGGAATGGTCCGCGACGACCAGAGCGCTGATGCCGAGCGCTGCGAACAAGACGTCGCTCATCAACTGGCCCGACCAGAACAGGGTCATGGGGTGGAAGGCGAAGACGGCCGCCGTCAATAGGGCCTCCAAGGGGCGCAGCCCGATCTGGCGCAACCCAATGCCGGAAGTGAATACGAGCAGCGCTCCCAGAAGCGAGTTCAGAGCCGTGGCGGCGGCGAGATTGGCCGGAAACTCCGGCCAGAGTCTCCAAACCAGCGAGAGCAGCCAGGAATAGGCGGGAGGATACTTGGTCTGGTCCGGCGCATCGGGCAGACTCGCGACGACATAGCCGTCTCCCTCAGCCAACGACTTCGCGGCACTCACGTAGAGAGAGTCGTCGTGCATGTGGCCGAACGCCCGGATGTCGGCGGTCTGCCAAACCGCGCCGGCGGCCAGTAGAGACAACAGAGTGAGGAGGACGGTGAATCGACCGGGGTGCTCCAACCAGGCTGGAAACGACATGGCGGAAGGCGGACGCGAAGCCTTTTACCCCGAGAGCTAGATCAGCTCCGGCTCAAGATTGTTCGGCAGCACGTACTCCTCTTCCATATCGGTGCTGAGGCCGCGGATCTTGCGTCCGTACATCGCCAGTTCGAAGCGATCCTTGACGCCGGTCTTCTCAAAGATGTGCATCAAGTGGACCTTGACGGTACCGGTCGTAATCGTGAGCGCGTCGGCGATCTGCTTGTTCTTCATGCCGCGCATGACGAGCGTCAAGATCTCCTCTTCGCGGGGCGTCAACCTCGGCGTGGAGCGACGATTGATAAAGCCGACGAACTGATTCGAGATCGAGCTCTCGATCCAGATGTTGCCCTTGGCGACCGTGCGCAGGCAGTCTTGGATGACTTGGACCGGAAGCGTCTTCTTGAGAATGCCGCGGGCGCCGACTTGCAGCGCGCGGAACGATTCGACCTCTGAGATCTCAGCCGCCCACAGGATGGGCTCGCACGGCCGTTCGCGCATCTTGAGATCGGAGACGAGTTGGAAGACCGCCTTCGCGCCGAACGCCTTGTCGAGAAGACAGACCTGCGGATTCTCGGCTTCCACCAGTTCCATTAGCTTGTCCGGCGAGTTGACGGCGCCGACAAGCCGTAGATCGTCTAGACCTTCAAGGCTGCGTTTCAGCCCTTCAATGACGATAGGTTGGGACTCACACGCACAGATCGTGGTCATCGAGTCTTCACCTCTGGAAATGCTGCCGACTTGCGGGAGTCGGGGAGCCGTAGAACCCTCATAGACAGGAGTATGCCTGTGAGGGGGGGAGGACCGCATATCATCGGTCCCCCTTAAGACTGAGGGCGAAAACCCCTATACGACGAGTGTCGATTTCGGTTTTTGCAGGTACTTTCAGTCCCTGCGCCCTGGGGCCGGGAGACTTAGACCGTGCAGATTTGGACCGCCTGTCGCAAGGAAGTCATCGGATCGCGCAGCGGAATGAACTCGTGCGCGAAGTAGCCGTCGAACCCGGTGTCGGCGATGGCCTTGGAGATCGCGCCGTAGTTCAGCTCCTGGGTCTCATCGATCTCATTTCGCCCCGGGTTTCCGCCGGTGTGGAAGTGTCCGATGGAGTCAATGTGGGTCTCAATCATGCGAATCACGTCGCCCTCCATGATTTGCATGTGATAGATGTCGTACAGCAATTTGAAGCGGGGGGACTCCACTCGCCGCACGAGTTCGACTCCCCAGGGCGTCGTATCGCACTGGTAGTCGGGATGGTTCACCTTGGAGTTGAGCAGTTCCATGATGATGGTCACGCCTAGGTCCTCGGCCTGGGGCGCTACCTTCTTCAGCAAGAGAGCGCAGTTTTCCCACGCTTGCTCGTCGGAGACGTCTCGCCGATTGCCGGAGAAGCAGATCAGGTTCGGGACTCCGGCCTTGGCCGCGGCGGGCAACAAACGCCGGAAATTGGCTTCAATCTCCGCGTGGTTGTCCTTGACGTTCAGTCCGTCGGCGATCGAACAGATCCCCGAACCGACCGCGCACTTGAGACCGTACTTCTCCAGCACCGGCCATTGGTCCTCGGTCAGCAGGTCGACGGCGCGGATGCCCATCTCAGCCGAATTCCGAGCCAAGTCTTCGAGCGACATGTCCCGGTAGCACCACTTGCAGACCGATTGATTGAGCCGGCCCTCGGCGGCGGCCTCGGCTTGCAGCCCGAGTTTTGTGGAGGCGGAGAGAATTCCAAAGGCGGCGACGGCGTTCCGGCGAGTCAGAGATTTCATCGCCTGGATCATAGCAGGGCCCGGGCGCGGCGCCGCCGGGCGCGCCCTCGCCTCGCTGTTACGATCGTAAGGACTCCGCTCATGCAGTCGGCTTCGCGATCCAGTGTCTGGGCAATCACCTGCTACTTCCCGTTTGACGATCCCGCCGGGGACAAACGCCGGCTGCGCACCTACCGCGGCTTTCGGGAGAGGCTCCGAGTCCCCCTGGTCGCGGTCGAGCTGTCGCCGGACGGTCGCTTTGATCTCGGGAAAGGCGACGCCGAGAAGTTGATCCAAGTCCGGGGAGGCGCAACGCTCTGGCAAAAAGAGCGGTTGTTGAACCTCGCGCTTGAGGCGTTGCCTCCGGAGTGCGAGGTGGTGCTCTGGACGGATTGCGACGTCGTCCTCGCCGGCGTTGACTGGCCGGAACGCGTCTCCGAGTCGCTCGAATCCAACCGGGTGGTTCAACCCTTCAGCCGGATCCGATACCTCAGCGACGGCGAGCCCCCTCGAGATCTCGCCCGGGCGCCGGCTTCCGAGACGCGGCGCAGTGTTGCGGCCCTCCAGCGAGACGGTCTGCTGCCGGAGGAGTCCTTCGGCGCTCGAGGATACTCCAACCGCCTCGGTTATTCCCCGGGACTCGCATGGGCGGCGCGCCGTGGCTTACTAGCTCGGCACGGATTCTATGACGGCATGATCTTGGGCTCCGGCGACAAGGCGATCTTCAGCGCCGCCTGCGGCCGCCAAGAGCAGTTCGTCGGAGCTTACTGCGGCGGGGAGAGGCACGGGCGACATTACCTTAGGTGGGCGGATCCGTTTGCTGCGGACGTCCAGGGGCGAATCGGATGCCTGGAGGGCGACGCATACCATCTATTCCACGGCGACCTTTCCAACCGCGGCTACAGCAGCCGATATGAAGGCTTCGATCAATTCGGCTTCGACCCGGCGCTCGACGTGAAGAAAAACGCCGCGGGAGCCTGGGACTGGAGCAGCGACAAGCCGGCAATGCACGACTTCGTCCGAACGGCGTTCGAGCGCAGACGGGGGAAGGAGTAGCAACGGCTCGATGGGGGCGTGCGGTACCGGACAATCGACGGGCGATGGACGAATAATTGCCGGCCGCGCCGGCAACGGAGCCGCTGCTTTTGATTGCGCGATCAGGGATTTGCCCGTAGGCTTGCCCCATCACTCAGATGCTTTGTCTCTATCGTTGGCTGCCCGCCCTCACACTCGCCGCATCCCTGCACGCTCAGATCACCGAGCCTTGGCCGACCCGGCCGCTTGGCTTGCCGTCCGCGACGACGCAAGGCGCCTTGATTCCCTGGCCTGAGGGGCTCTCGACCGAGGCGACGCCAATTTTCGAGGCGGACGGCGTCTCGATCGCATCGGGATCGGCGGAGGTGATACAGATCAAGGGGAAGCCGTTCTTGAGCGCCACCTTTGAGACGAGCAATTGCCTAAAGACCGTCTACTCGCTCAGTGCGATCGATCCCGTCACCGGGATCACCTTTGCCGGGACGGGCGAGCTGACCGTCGGCTTTCTTGCCGTCGACCGCGACGTCATACAAGTCGAAGTGGGGCAGTCGGCCACGATCATGGTCGACCGCTTCTTTGACAGCTTGGAACTCAAGACCGACTGCAGCGCCGAAGAGGTTGCCGACTTCGTGCTCGCTCCGGACTCGAACAGCATCACCGTGACGGGGCGCATCCCGAACCGCGTGACCTGCCGCATCCTGCCTCAAGTTCGCTCCAGAGAGACCGCAGAAGCCAAGTTTATTCACATTCGAGTGGTCGAGAAGACGACGACCGCTTGCACCGAGGACGTCAATTACGTCGCGCAAGTCGCGAGCGCAGCGGGGGATACAACGTTGCTGCGCGACGCCGGCATTGCGCCGGGCGTGGAACTCGACTGCGAAACCGACTTCAGCATGGCGTTCACCTACCTGGTGTGCAACGGCGGCTCCCAAGGGATGAGCTTCATCTTGGAGCAAGACGGTTGCATCTATCGGATGTCCGGCCACATCGGCGACGACATCCGCCTTCGCAGCGAGCTCACTATCGACGGGAGTACGGTGACGGGTTCAGGGATCCTGGACCTAATCATGTCGCCGAACGGGCCGCCGCAGGCCGAGTTCACGTTCGAGGGGACCCGCAAACTCGACGACGACGACGCCCGAGGAACGGTCGACATCGAAGTCTTCGTGACCACGATCCCGGCGAGAGGCGGCGCGGTTCGAGCGACGGTCTACGCGCCGGGCAGGGCCCCGATCGTGTTGGAGCTCGACGGCGAGCCGGATTGGGTCGAAGCCGTGGACGACTCCGACCCCGTCTTCGTTCCAGCGATCCGCCCGGAGCAGAGCGCTCAGGGCGGTCCGATCTTGCGCGGCAGCGGGGTCATTCTATTCCGCGCCGAGCCCAATCCGAACACCGCATCCCGCGAAGCAAGTTTCACCATCGCGGGACATCCTCTGACGATCACCCAAACTTGGCACGTCGTCGACCACGCCGTCGATCCTGCCCGAAGGCGCAGTCAACGGCGCCACGTTTCGGCCGGGGATCACCTCCAATGGATGGGCGACGATCAGCGGCGACTTCTTCCTCGACGGCGCGCGTGTCTGGGGCGGAGATGATTTCGTAGCCGGGCAACTGCCGACGGAGTTGGACGACGTGAGCGTCATGATCGGCGGCAAGCCGGCCTTTGTTCAGTTCACCAACGGAAACCAGATCAACGTGCTTCCTGACGCTGGACTGGAGGGAATCGCGGAACTGCTGGTGACCACGCCGGGAGGCGGTCCTGGTATTCCTTCGCAGGTGCGGGTGCTGCCGGTACTGCCTGAGTTCTTCCGCTTCTCGCCGCTCGACCAGCGCTACATCGCGGCCGTTCACCTGGACGGCGTATTCGTCGGCCCGACGGACCTGTTCGGCGGTGCTGTCCCGATGCGGCCGGCGAAACCGGGCGACGTGATCCAGGTCTTCGGAACCGGCTGGGGGGAAACTTCGCCTCCGGTCGATCCCGGGATGCTCGTCATGCAGCAGGCTCCCCTTGAGGAAACGCCGGTGATTCTCATTGACGGAGAGCCTGCGACAGTCTGGTTCGGCGGCTTGGTGGGCTCTGGGCTCTATCAGTTCAACGTGATCGTCCCGGAGATCGCCGACGGCGACGCCTTCGTCGAGGGTGAGATTCAGGGAGTGCGCCTGTCGAAACGAGCGTTCCTGCGAGTCGAGTCGGGGTCCTAAGACCCGGCGCCGGGAGCACCGACTTCCTCGTCGGTTTCACGGACCAACTCGGCCATGCGACCCAAGATGCGGGCCGCCGAGGTTAAAGCCGGCAGAGGGTGGTTCTCCCCGTCACCCTACGGAGGCGGTCGGTTTTCAAAGAGTCGCACGTTGCAGCGAGGGCAAGAACGGGCAAATTCCTGTTCGAGGCTAAGAGTAGGCGACCCCGGAGCCAGCGTACTTCGGACGAGTAGCGCGCCGCCGAGTCCATCTCGGCAGTCGTTCTCGAGCCGGAGGATGCACAGCGGAGCGGCGGCGGAAAGCTCATAGGCCATACTCGCCGGTACGCCGCGGCCGTAGCCTGCGCCCACGACGACTGTTTGTCCGGGGACGCTGCTAGCGGCAATCTTGCGGGCGGTTGCACCTTCAAAGTCTCCCCCCCAACGGTATTGGGAGCCTTCAAACAGGATCATCACGACGAAACAGCCCCGCGACCATCGGGACGGAAGGAGATCCACGCCGTATCCGATGACGATGGCCAACGCCGGGAGCGTCAACCCGGCGTAGCGGATCGCGTCTGATTCCGTCAAAGTCTTGTCCGCTACGGCAAACACCAGCAACAGTCCCACTGCATTTGCAACTGTCGCTACAGAGGCGCAAACCAGACGGTCATCGCGCGACGACCGCGCGCAGGAACGCAAGAGCCCGGCGACCAGAGCACCCCCCAAGAGGAGGAGTCCCGTCAGCGCCGCCGGGTTCTCCAGGCGCTCCGGGCGCCCAACCAAGCCGCCCAACAGGGCCCAAACAAGCGCCATAGACTCCACCCACAACCCTTCGAAGCCTGCAAGTTGGTTGGGGCGGCTCGACGCCGTGCGCATCAAAAAGGGGCAAAGGGCTAGTCCGGAGAGCAGAATGGCGGAAGGGGGAAGCAGAGCCAGGCGGCTCCGATCTCGCCAATAACGCAACGCCCAGATCACGCCAACGCCGGCCACCGAAAAAGCCGAAAAGTAATGCGTTGCCAGAGCAGCGGAGCATGCCGCGCCGGCAACGAGCGCAGTGAGCCTGCTGGGCGGTCGCGCTGTTGCGGCAAGCGCAACCAACACGGCCAGTGAAGCCAGTGCGTAGCCCCGGGCTAGGGCCCCCGTCCCGATCGCTAGCCCGGCTACACAGTAGATCCCAAGAGCGAAACCCGGGATACGCAGCCTCGATACGAACCAAAGGACCAAGCCCGCTTGGACCAGGACACAGATGGCCGAGAACCAGCGCAGCGACTCGAGGCTAGACCCAATCCACCGCTGCCATGTCGCCGCGACCACGTAGTACAGCGGAGGGTGCACGTCATGAAAACTGTTGCGGACTAGCTGCCGAAAGGCGGCGTGACCATCAAACACCCGTCGCAACTCTGCGGCGGAAACCACCCCTTCAGGCCAACTGGGTCGGGAGTGGCCGCTCGTGATCAGTAACGTGATCCCTTCGTCGTAAAGAATTGAGCGACTCTCGATCGCGTCGTGCAGCACGAAAGCCGTCAGAACCAGCAGCAGGCCGGCGAAGAGCTTGCCGGGGGGCAGTCGGGTCCAGTTGCCTGTGGGCGACTCGTTCACTGCCTGTACGACGTGAGAACTCGGGCGGCGTGGAACGCGACCCTGACCCCATCTCCTCGCACCATTGTGGACCAGCACGGCAGGACGGCCCAGGTGCGCTGGCGGGCAATGCGACGTCGTGACTTTCTCGCCTCCACCTCCGCCGCGGCGATGAGTCGGACCGGGGTCCTAAGACCCGGCTCTGGAAGCGCCGACTTCCTCGTCGGTTTCACGAACCAACTCGGCCATGCGACCCAAGATACGGGCCGCGAGTTTCTCCGCGTTGCCGGCGATCGCGTAGCCCCCGTTGCCGACGCCCGAGTATGTAGACGAGTCGAAGCCGGCGCCGGCCAGGTGCGCGCGTATCGTTGGATCGGAGCGCTCGGAGTAGAAGGGATACTCAGTATCGCCGCAGGCCTCGAGCACCGCCTTCACGTCGCGTTGGACGGCACGGACGAGATTCTTCGCCGCCGTCGAAACATCCTCGTCCTTGTCCAGCAAATCACCGCCGTTGTTGAGCACAGCCGCCAAGGCATTCAACTGGAGCCGTAAGCCGCCGATCAGCTCCGCCGTCGAAGCCAGGACCGAGTGCGCCTGTCGAAGGCGCTGCCACTCCTCGCGGCGGCCGGCGGCTTGGTCCAGCGAGAAGATCCGCTCTTGATCGGCGGCTAGACGGGCGGCCAGGGCGGCGCCGATCGGCTCGTACTCCTCGCGCGCGGCGGCCAACTCCTGGTCGGCTGCACGAATCTCTTGGTCGAGGGTCTCTATGTTCGAGTCAGGCAAGTCGAAGGACTCCGCGCTGATGGAGAAACCAGCTCGCGTCAAGCCGTCAGCCTCAGCCAGCAACAATCGTCGTTGTTCGGCGGCGTCGAGCCGCTGATCGACCGCGGTCCACGCATCAACGTTGCGCGTGAGGACCGCTAAAGCCTCTTCGGAGCGGGCGCGCGCGACCTCGGCCTCGAGACCTTCCGGCCCCGCGATGGCAAGCGAAGGATGGAAACGCTGCAGAGCGAGGAAGTACTGGCCCGCAGCGAGCGTCCGTTGGACGCCCTCCTGCTCGACGCCCATGGCGTCGGAGACGGCCATGAGATGACTGGCTTGGTAGTCGAGTTGGTAGTCGTGCTTGTAGAGACGCTCCGCCGCTTCCTTGGAGAGCGCTTCAAAATCGCTGAAGAGTTCAGTCGCGGGTTCGTCGCGATGGAAAACGCCCGGAGCCGCCTCCTTTTCCGCCGACGCGATGCGGTCTTTGGTGGCGGGGTGGGTATCGAAGACGCCAGTGGAGGCGTTGTCGATCGACTCGAGAATCTTGTCGGGCGCATCCTGATTGAACGACCGGCGTTGGGCCGCGACCAGGCCGGAGTAGTCGTCGACCAGCCGCCCCTCGCCCCACAGTTCGTTGAGTTGGTTGCCGGCGTACTGCTGCGCGAGGCCCAGAAGTTCAAGCTCGACCGAAGTCTTGGCGAAGAGCTCCGAACCGGCCAGGCGCGCCTCGTAGCGGTCGGCGTCGAATTCCATTTGGCGGAGTAGGAAGGAGCTCGTCGCGTGCCCAATCTGCATCAACACCCAAAGAATCTTCCGGCTCAACCAAACTGCCGCTCGCGCCAACTGGAGCACAATGGCGAGACGGAAGTCCGCCTCGGCCGCGGTCCGTTCGAGCGTAACGTCCCATTCATCCCGGACATAAACGACGCGGTAGAACCAGGCGTTGATGCTACGGACGACATAGGTGAGGCGCATGCCGGCGCCCTGCGCAAAGTGACCGAACTCATGCGCCAGGACGCCGGCGAGTTGATCGGTACGAAATCCTGCGACGAGGGGGAGCCCGATGGTGAGGACCAGGTCGTCGCTAAGAAAACTAAGCAGCCCGCGACGAAAGCTTGCGGACGCGTTGACCTGACAGTCAACCCGAATTGCAGCGGGCTTCGCGGCTCCCGTGAGGTCGGTGATCTTTTCGACGAATGCGAACAGCAACGGCTCCTCATCCGGGTCCAGCTTCATCGGTTCAGGCGACTTTGGCGGTCGAGCGAAAAGCGGTTTCGCCATGAATAGAATCGTCACGGCGCCCGCCACTGCCGGCGTCAAGTAAAGCAGCAGGACGTAAAACGACGAGCTGCCTTCGAGCATCGTGACGTTTGCGTCCAGGTGCCAGGCGACCAGCCAGACCACGCCGAAGATCATGGCGACGTAGAGCACCGGCAACAGCAGCATGACGAGGGCCGAGGCGACCAAGCCGAGGCGATAGAACGGTGAGAGGGCCGGGCGGTCAAAGGTCCCCGTAAACGATTCCAAAACGCCTAAACGTGCAGCGGCTGACATGGGCAATACCTCAGAACATCAAGAACAACGGAGGGGACTGGCCTGTTCTCTCACACAGTTCGAGTCGAGTCAATCTCCGACCGCTGGTCAACGAGTACACTGGCGGGCAATGCGACGTCGTGATTTTCTCGCCTCCACCTCCGCCGCGGCCATGGCCGCCTGTGCGACCAATCAGCCTGCACCGCCGGAATACGACTTGGTGCTCTACGGGCTGACTTCCGCGGGAGTCTCCGCCGCCGTACAAGGCGCCCGGATGGGGCTCAAGGTTGCCCTCGTGGGCCCGGAAACTCACCTGGGCGGGCTCACGTCCGGAGGACTCGGCTGGACGGACTCGGGCAAGAAGCACGTGATCGGCGGGCTGGCTCGGGAATTCTACGCCCGGGTCTACGACCACTACCAGCAGCCCGATGCATGGAAGTGGCAGACGCGCGAATCTTACGGAAACAAAGGCCAAGGCACCCCGGCGATCGACGGTGACGCGCGGACCATGTGGATCTTCGAACCACACGTCGCCGAGGCGGTCTACGAGCAGTTGGTCGCCGAGCACTCGATCTCGCCCGACCGTGATGAATGGCTCGACCGAGCCGGCGGGGTGGAGATGGACGGCGACCGCATCGCGGCCGTCACCATGCTCTCGGGCAAGCGCTACTCGGGACAGATGTTCCTCGACTGCACCTATGAAGGCGACCTGATGGCCGCCGTCGGAGTCGACTATCACGTGGGGCGCGAGTCGAACGACGTCTACGGCGAGCGCCATAACGGCGTCCAGAAAGACGTCCGTCATCACCGCCACTACTTTCCCGAAGAGACGGTCAGCCCCTACATCAAGCCGGGCGACACTTCGAGCGGCCTCGTACCACGAGTCCACGACGGCGACCCGGGCGAAAACGGCCAAGGCGATGCGCGCATCCAGGCGTACTGCTACCGGCTGTGCTTAACGCAAGTCGAGGAAAACCGGATCCCATTTGAGAAGCCGGAGGGGTACGACCCGTTTGAATACGAGTTGATGGCCCGCGTGCTCGAGGCCGGCTGGAACGAGACGTTCGGCAAGTTTGACCCGATCCCGAACGGCAAGACCGATACGAACAACCACGGTCCGTTCTCAACCGACAACATCGGGATGAACTACGACTACCCCGAAGCCTCTTACGCGCGACGTCAAGAGATCCTCGACGAACACATCCGGTACGAGAAGGGCTGGGCGTACTTCCTGGCGAACGAGGACCGCGTTCCTTCCGCAATCCGCAACGAGGCGGCGAAGTGGGGCCTCGCCGCGGACGAGTTCCCCGATAGCGGCGGCTGGCCGCACCAGATTTACGTGCGCGAGGCGCGCAGAATGGTCGGCCCCTATGTAATGACCGAACTCGATTGTTTGAGCGAACGTGACACGCCGGATTCGATCGGCATGGGCTCCTACACGGCGGATTCGCACCACGTGCAGCGCTACGTGACACCCAGCGGCTTCGTCCAGAACGAGGGAGACGTGGGCGTGCGCTTACCGGGGCCGTACAAGATCCCTTACGGTTCGCTGACGCCCAAGAGGGGGCAGGCGGCGAACCTGCTGGTCCCCGTATGTTGCTCGACCTCCCACATCGCTTTTGGGTCGGTGCGCATGGAGCCGGTGTTCATGATCCTGGGCCAATCAGCGGCGACGGCGGCGGCTCTAGCGCTGGAGGACTCGGTCGCCGTGCAAGACTTGCAGTACTCGCGATTGCGCGAGCGGCTGTTGGCGGACGGCCAGGTGCTTGAAAACAACGGGTAACCGGACCCGAGTCGGCTGCGCCGTCACTTGGGACGGCGGCCGCATCCAGGCCGGTCGCCGCACGAGTCCTCATGAGCATCCCAGAATTCTCCATCAAGAATCCCGTCACGATCCTCATGGCCGCACTGATGGCCATGTTGCTGGGCGGAATCGCCTTTGTGGAGATTCCAGTCGACCTGATGCCGGAGACCGAGTACCCCACGCTGTCCGTCAATGTCGGCTATCCCGGGGTGGCTCCGGAGGAGATGGAAACGCTGGTGGCGAGACCGCTCGAGCAGGCTCTGGCGTCGACTCCGGGCGTGGAAGAGATCACATCTTCCTCGTCTGAAGGGCGCGCCTCGGTCCGCCTACGCTTTGCCTACGGGGCGAATTTGGATGAAGCGGCTGCGGAGATGCGCTCGCGCATCGACCGTCGACGCACTAATCTGCCGGACGACATGGAGCCGCCGATGCTCTATAAATACGACGTCTCGCAGTACCCCATCCTCTATCTCACGGTCGCCTCGCCGACCATGGACCCCAAGGAACTGCGCTTCTTCGCCGAGACCAACCTCCAATACCGTCTGGAACGGGCCCCCGGCGTGGCGGCGACCAACATCAGCGGCGGACTGCGGCGGCAAATCCACGTCAACCTCTCGCTCAAGAAGCTTCGGGCTCTCGATCTCTCCGTTGCGCAGGTCGTGCAGACGATTCGCGACGAGAATCTCAACCGGCCGGTCGGCGCGGTCCAGGAAGGCCGCTACGAGGTGCTGGTCCGCACCGACGGCGAGTTCAACTCCCTGGACGACATCTTGAAGGTCGTGGTGGCGACGCGCAACGGCGTCAAAGTCTACCTACGCGACATCGCTACGGTCGAGGACTCGCACGAGGACGTGCGCTACCTCGTCAGTGTGAACGGCAAGTCCGCCGTAAGAGTGTTCGTCTACAAACAGTCGGGCTCCAATACCGTCGAAGTGGCGGAGTCGGTGCGCAGCGAGGTCGCCAAGATCAATCGGGACTACGCCGAAGTCGACTTGGCCATCCCTTGGGATTCCTCCGAATTCATCCGCGCCGCCATCGACAACGTGAAGAACGCGACGTTGCTCGGCGGCGGGTTGGCGGTAATCGTGTTGTTGTTCTTCCTGCGCAGCTTTACCTCAACCATGATCATCGGCGTCGCGATTCCGATCTCCGTGATCTCCACGTTCGCGCTCATGTACTTCAACGGCTTCACGCTGAACACCGTCAGCTTCGGTGGCCTGACGCTGGGCGTGGGCATGTTGGTGGACAACGCGATTGTGGTGTTGGAGAACATCTTCCGGCACCGCGAGGGCGGCATGGAACCCAAGGCGGCGGCCGTGCTCGGGTCGCAAGAGGTAGCGGTGGCGATCACCGCTTCCACGCTGACGACAGTCGCGGTCTTCGTCCCCGTGCTGTTTATCCAAGGCGTTGCTGGGCAGACGTTCCAGCAGTTGGCCTGGGTGGTTTCGTTCGCACTGGGCTGCTCGCTGCTGGTGGCAGTCACGATTGTGCCGATGCTCTGCTCGCGCTTCCTGCGGCCGAGCGGCGGCAAGGACAAAGTCGGCATTCGCGGCTGGATTGGGCGACGCCTCGACGGGCTCTCGGAAGGCTACGAAGGGATGCTCGGATGGTCGCTCGGGAATCGCACGGTCGTCGTCGCTTCGGCGGCGGCCCTGTTTGCCGGAGCCGTCTACGTTTGGCCGCTGATCGGCGTGGAACTCGAGCCGGAACTTGACGAAGGTTCCATCTCCATCTCGATGACGCTCGAGCCCGGAACGCGCGTGGAAGTCACCGAGCGGCGCGTGAAGGAGTTGGAGGAAATCGTCCGCGCGAACGTGCCCGAAGTGAAGAACATCATGTCGGAAGCGGGCAGCAACAGCTCGTGGCGGGCCGAGGGGACCAACGAGGGCGACATCCGCGTCTATCTTGTCGATCAAGCCGAGCGCACCCGCACCGCCGCCGAGATCGCCGCCGATTTGCGGCCGAAACTCCAGACCGGGCCGGGCATGATTATCAGTACGCGCATTCGCGGCGCGGTACGATCTCGCGGCGACAGCGCGTTCGGCGACGGGCGCCTGTCGGTCGAGATCCGTGGACACGATCCCGAGATCTCAAACGAGCTTGCCGAGAAGGTGATCGCGGCCATGCGACAGACCGAGGGAGTCGCGACCGCGCAATTGAGCCGCCAGCCGGGCATGCCCGAGATGGTGATCTCCGTCGACCGCGAGAAGGCGAACAGCATGGGGCTGGCGGTGTCGGCGATCGCCGACACGATGGAGACCGCGATCGGCGGTACCCGGGCTTCGATGTTCCGCGAACAGGGCGACGAGTTCGACATTCTAGTTCGACTCGCGGAAGAGGATCGCCTGGATATTTCGCAAATCGGCGGAGTCTCTCTTCGGTTGCCCGACGGCGGGACGATCCCGGCGTCGGACGTGGTGAGGCTGGAGAGGCGAGAGGGACCGGTCGAGATCACGCGCGCCGACCAGCAGCGCATCATCGTCGCTTCCGGCGTCATCGAAGACCGTGATCTCGGCAGCGTGGTCGCGGACCTCCGCGAGTCGATTGCTCAGATTCCCAGACCGGCGGACTACGAAGTCTTCTTCGGCGGAGAGTACGAGGAGCAGGAGAAAGCCTTTCGAGAGATGACGTTCGCGGCGCTTTTGGCGCTGCTGCTCGTTTATATGGTGATGGCCGCGCAGTTCGAATCGGTGCGCGATCCGCTGATCATCCTCTTCTCGGTTCCGCTGGCGTTCGTCGGAATCGCGTTAATGCTCCTGCTCACCGGTACGACGTTCAATATGCAGGGTTTCCTCGGCGTCATCGTGTTGGTCGGCATCGTGGTCAACAACGCCATCGTGTTGGTCGACTACACGAACCTGTTGCGGCGCGAGCACGGCTACAGCGTGCGTGATGCCGTGGTGACCGCCGGGGGCAGACGTTTACGGCCCATCCTCATGACGACGGCCACGACCGTCCTTGGACTGAGCCCGATGGCGCTTGGCTGGGGAGAAGGCGGAGAACTACAGGTGCCGATGGCGCGCGTGGTGATCGGCGGACTGACGACCTCCACCTTGATCACGCTGGTGTTTATTCCGGTGGTGTACTTCACTCTGGAGAGCTGGCGGGAGATCGCGCGGAGCCGAACGACCGATCCGGGCTTCGAAGCGGTTAGGTCAACCGGCGACTAAGTCGGACGTTGCAGCCTAAAGCGCTTGCAGTTTCCACAGATATCCCGCGTAGATTCTTTCAAATCAATCATTTAAACGGGCGCAGTCATCACTCGCGCTGAGTTGACTGCGCTTCAATCGCTGATCTATCATTGGGCAGCCTAAGTTTGTAGGTGTTGACTGGAGAGATTCCGGTCAGCCCTGTCGACCGGCTGATGACGGGATGGCTTTCGAGACGTCCGTCTGAAATGAGGTCTAGGGGGTAAGGAATGAGAAAGTTGCTCGTAGCAGTAGCGTCGCTACTGCTGGCCGCTACAGCGGCCTTTGGTCAGACGCAGGGCGCCTACCAAGGAGTTGTTGCTGACAACTCCGGCGCGGTGATCCCGGGCGCGACCGTCTCGGTAATGAACACCGAGACCGGCCTAGAGAGTTCGACGACGACAAACGAAGTCGGCTTCTACCAGATTCCGGGATTGAGTCCGGGAGTCTATACGATGACTGCGATCGCCGAAGGATTCGCCACGCAGGAGCGTCCGAACGTCACGCTGGAGACCAGCCAGACGGCCCGCATCGATTTCACGATGAACATCGGCTCGGTGACCGAGACGGTCGAAGTCAGCGCCGCGGCCCTTCTGCTGCAGTCGGAGAAGACGGAAGTCGGTCAGGTGATCGATTCCAAACGAATCCTGGAGATGCCGCTCAACGGCCGCAACTACCTGGAGCTCGCTAAGTTCTCCGTCGGCGTCCTGCCCTCGCAAGAGCAAGGCAAGGGAACGCGCCAAGACGGCGTACGCGGCGGCGAAGGCGGCATTCTGGCCGTCGGCATGCACGCGGCTCAGACGAATGTTCTGCTGGACGGCGCGGACAATTCCTCGCGGAACTCCGGCGGCGCCTTGGGATTCCAAGCGCAAGCCACCAAGCCTTCGGTCGACGCCGTCGACGAGTTTAAGGTCGTCACCAACAACATGTCGGCCGAGTACGGCTTCCGCATGGGCGCGAAAGTCATTGTCAACACGAAGTCCGGAACCAACGCATTCCACGGTTCCGCCTATGAGTTCATTCGCAACGATAAGCTGGACGGCACTAATTTCTTCGCGAACCGCAACGGAGCCGCGAAGCCGACACTCCGTCGGAACCAGTACGGCGCCACCATCGGCGGCCCGTTCATCAAGAACAAGCTGTTCGGTTTCTTTAGCTGGCAGTCGACGCGTGATCGCGCCGGCCAGAGCTTCACCTCATCGGTACCGAGCGTAGCCGCCCTCAACGGCGACTTCTCGGACCAGCCGAATCCGAACCGAGAGATCTATGATCCGCTGACCCTGAGCAACGGCGTCCGGGAGGCCTTCCCGAACTTCGTGATCCCCTCTTCGCGGTTCGACCCCGTATCTCAGAACCTGCTGGGCAACTACCCCAGAGCCAACGTCGGGGGCCGTGAGAACCTGCCGAACAACTTCTTCTTCTCGCCTGCGGATACGATCGACTCGCATCAGTACGACATGAAGGTCGACTGGAACATCAATGATGCGACGCGCTTCTTCGCGCGCTACTCGATCCGCGACGAAGACGTGCTGCAGAACGGCAACCTGCCGCTGCCGGCCAACGGCGGCAACGGTCAGACCATCGATCTGCCGGGACACAACTGGGCGGCTTCGCTCTCTTCGACCCTAGGCGCCTCGATGTTCAACGAGCTTCGTTTCGGGTTCACGCACTTCCCGACGCGGTTCGACATTCCGTTCACGGAAGCGCTTAACGAGCAGTTCGGTGTCAAGGGAGCCCCCGGCGACGCGATCGACGACGGCCTCGATCACGGCTACGCGCTGTCCAGACCCGGCGGTTTCCGGGATCTGGGTCCGCGCGCCTTCTGGCCGAACGTCAACAAGCTGGACAACCTTCAGATCTCGGACAACTTCTCGGTCTTGAAGGGAAGTCATACGTTCAAGTTCGGTGCGGAGTACCGCCGCACGCAAGTTCCGCGGTCGCCTTCGCGGTTCCGTCGCGGACGATTCGACTTCAACGGCGTCTTTACGTCCGAGCAGCCGAACGTCGCCGCCAGCCGCGGTGCGACAGGCGCCGGTCTCGCAGACATGATTCTGGGGTGGGCGAGCAACGGAACTTGGGGCTGGCCCAACGGCGAAGAGTACGTGGCGCCTTACTACGGGTTCTTTGTCCAGGATGACTGGAAGGTCACCAACAAGCTGACGATGAACCTCGGCGTACGCTACGAAATCTTCGGCGTGCCGACCTTCCCGAACCCGCAGAGCCACACCCTGAACTCCACGGTCGGCCGCTTCATCGGCCGGATCAACGGGCGTCAACTGGAGCCGGGCGAAACGTTGCGCAGCAACGCCGGCGGCTTCACCGGAGACGACTACCTGGGGTTCTTTGAACAGCCGACGAGCGGTTCGGACTGCGGCGGTTGCAAGACCGACCGCAACAACTTCGCGCCGCGCATCGGCTTTGCCTATCGCGCTGACCCGAAGACGGTCATCCGCGTTGGTGCGGGCCTGTTCTACGGCGAGCACGACAACGTCCAGGGCGAGTCGGCTCGTTTCAATACGGGTTCGCCGTTCTCGAACGAGTTCACCAACCCGCAGCCTCGCGACATCAGCACGTTCATCGTGCAGAACGGCTTCCCCGCCGTGACTCGTTCGGGTTTGCCGCGCGCTAACCTGAGCGTCAACGTGAAAGCGGACGGCGTGTGGCCGCAGTTTTACGCGGGCCAGTGGTTCTTCGATATCCAGCGCGAACTGCCGGGCGAGATGCTCTTCACGATCGGTTACAACGGTACGTCGACGTCCCAGATTCCAGGTTCGTTGAACGTCAATCGGCCGCTGACGCCGCATCCGACGATTCGCCAGCAGGACCGTCGAATTCGTCCGTTCTTCAACAGCGTCAACGAGCGTGGGACGATTTTCCTCAATCAGAACTACAACTCGCTGACCTTGAAGGGTGAGAAGCGCTTCACAAAGGGTTTCACCTTCCTGTCGTCGTTCACCTGGTCGCACAACATCGACGTCGTCAACGAGAACCTGACCAACGGTACGACCGCTCAGCAGCGCTACACCTATAACCAGGGCATCGATCGCGGCAACGCGTCGCTCGACCGTCGCCTCGCTTGGGTCACCAGCGTGGTTTACGAACTGCCTTTCGGCAAGGGCAAAAGCATGCTGACCAGCGGCCCGGGATCCTGGATCCTCGGCGGATGGCAAGTCGGCGGCATCCTGAACCTGCTGGGCGGTACGCCGGACAGCCACTCCTTCAACCAAGACACGACGAACGTGGGCGGCGCCAACCGCGGCGACCTCGTCGGCGAACTCAACCTACCGAGCTCGCAACGGACCATCGACCGCTGGTTCAACACCGACGCCGTGGTCGCGGGCGGATCCGGCGTGATCGACAACGCCGGTCGAAACTTGATTTTGGGGCCGCCGACGCGCAGCCTCGACTTCTCGATGTCGCGCCGGTTCATCATGCCTTGGGAAGGACACTCGATGCAGTTCCGCTTCGAGTCGTTCAACGTCACCAATACCCCGAGCTTCGGTCGTCCGAACACGGGCATCGGCGGCAACAACGCCGGACGCATCACCTCGGCCTCCGAGCCGCGTCGTATCCAATTCGGTCTGAAGTACTCCTTCTAAACCGCAACCAACCCGGCTGAGCCTTCGTGCTCGGCCGGCTGAACCCCGAAGCCGGCCGCTTCTTTGGAAGCGGTCGGCTTTTGCTTTTGGCTAACGAAGGCTCCGGAATCGCTGGAGCGACTCGCGCGCCTTCTCTTGGTCTCCCGCGCGACGGTAGATCTCCGCCAGAGCGTAGTGCGGTTTGGGATCGGCGGGACCTAGCCGAGCCGCTTCAGAAAAGGCCTCGACCGCAGCCGGGTCGTCTCCCAACTCGCGCTGGACGACGCCGAGGTCGTAGTGAATCTCCGATTGAGATCCGTCGATGGCGGCAGCGGCGCGCAGCGCTTTGTGGGCTTGCTTGAGGCGTCCCATCTCAATCAGCAAAGCTCCCCGATGGGCTAAGGGCCACGGGGAACGAACGGGTTCCCCGCTGTTGAGAATCTCGGCCCGCCGGTAAGCCTCCAGAGCCTCGTCGAACCGGCCCAGCGCTTGGAGCGTTTGTCCGCGACGATCGTGCGCCGTCAGCATACGCGGTTCGAGTCCCACCGCGACGTCCAACTGGGCCAACGCTTCGTCCAGCCACTGGTAGTGGATGTAAATGCCGGCAAGCCAGTAGGGATAGACGGCCTTGCGGGGATGGTCGGCGATCAGCTGATCCAAATGAGGGCGCGCCCAATGACGCCGCTCTGCCGCGATCAGTGCGTTGACGAGCGTGAATCGAGAACGCTCGTCGAGCGGTTCGATGCGATCGGCTCGGCTGAATGCGCCTGCGGCTTCCAGGTAACGCGCGACGGCAAAATGGGCGTGGCCGAGCGCCCGCGCGAGGGACGCAGATTCCGGCGCGGCCGCGGATGCCTCGAATGCCTTCGCCTCCTCCCGCAGGACGCGCGGGTGCGTGCCGGAGGGAGTCTGCGCCGATGCGAACCCGGCCGCCAAGCAGAGGACGCCGAAGCGAATCATCTTCGCGCCTCGATTCGAGCCCGCAGATCGTCAGCTTGCGGCCCCGACGGGAGTTCCGCCAGCGCGCGCTTCGCCGCGCCGAGATCGCCGAGTTCCATGGACGCCAGGGCGCCGTAATAGCGGCCTTCGGCCGCATGCGGATTGATGTGCGTGAGACGCTCGGACAGGCGGGCGACCGCCGACCAATCACCCGCCGCCATGCTGAGCAGCACCAGCGACTGGTAGGGACTCACGAACCACGGATCCGCCTCGATCGATCGGGCGAGAGCGCGCCTCGCGCCCTCAGAGTCCGACAACGCCAAGCGCAACCGGCCCAATTGATACCAAGCCTCGGCGAACTTCGGATCCGCCTCGGTCGCTGCGATCAGCAGCTCCGCGGCACGGTCGGCGTCAGAGGCCTGCTTCGCCTCATCGACGAGACGAAGCGCCTTCGGGGACGCGGCCAATACGGTCGACGTAATCGTCTGCCCCTGCCACTTGGCTTTGCGTCGCAATACGATTCCTGCGATGCGTGGATCGAGCGGCATCCGTGCGACTGATTCAACCGCGGGGTCGTAGCCCGACATTGTCGCGCTCAGGGAACAGCCGTCGGACGGCTGCGCGAAGGCGAAGGTTCCGGAGGCGTCCAGCGTGCGGGCGGCTCGCACGTCGCCGTTGCAAACGAGTTCCACCAACGCGCCCCCAACGGCAGCGCCGTCGTCGGTCCGCAAAGAGCCCTCCACGCCCGCGAGAATCGGGCTCCAAGCAATCAAGTAAAGAAAGAGAAGTCGGTGCACGGCCCGTCTCATCGAGCGACAAGACGTATGATAACTGCCTGTGCGCGCGGCTCTCGTACTTATCCTGTGGACGGCTCAGGCCGTTGCGGACGAACCGCGTTTCCGCGACGCGACCCAGGAGGCCGGGCTGTCGTTCCGGCTTGAGGCCTCCGCGACCCCGAGGAAATATCTGCCGGAGACGATGCTCGGAGGCGTCGCGCTGCTCGACTACGACCGGGACGGTCTCCTCGACGCGTTCTTCGTCAACGGAGCGGAGCTTGAATTCCCGCATCCGCCCGACTCGGAGCCTTCTAAGGCAGCCGCCCGCTATTGGAACCGGCTCTATCGAAACCAGGGCGACGGGACCTTTGCAGACGTCACTGAGAAGACCGGCGTGCAAGGCAGAGGCTACGGGATGGGGGTGGCGGTGGGCGACGTCAACAACGACGGCTACCCCGACCTCGCGGTCACGAATTTCGCAGTCGGCGAGTCGCCCGCGCTTCTCCTCTATGTCAACGTGGGCGGCGAGCGGTTTGAAGAGCGCGCTGAGCAAACTGGAATCGACGCCCGCGGGTGGGCCACGAGCGCAGCGTTTCTCGACTACGACTCCGACGGCGACTTGGACCTGTTCGTGGACCGCTACATGGAATGGCGCTTCAACCAGGACCTCCGCTGCGGGATGGAGACCGCCTACGGCCGCACCTTTTGTCACCCGGATCTTTTCCCGCCCATATCGAGCCTGCTCTACCGCAACGAGGGCGACGGAAGGTTTCGCGACGTCAGCGTGGAGACGGGCGTCGCGGAGCACCTCGGCAAGGCGCTCGGGGTCGCGGTCGCCGACTTCAACGGAGACGGGCTGCCGGACGTCGTGGTCGCCAACGACTCGCATCCGCAGTTCCTGTTCGTGAATCAAGGCGACGGCACGTTCGAGGAGGACGGCCTGTTCTCCGGGATTGCCTACGACGAGGACGGCGAAGAGTTCGCCGGGATGGGCGTCGCAGCCGCCGACCTCGACGGCGATCAGCGAACGGATCTCGTCATGACGACGCTGTCTCCGCAGAAATACGCCGTCTATTTCAACCGGGGAGAGGAAGGGTTCGACTACGCGGCCACCGAGAGCGGGATTGGCCGGGCTACCCAGTTCAGCAGCGGTTGGGGCGCGGGCGCCTACGACTTCGACAACGACGGGCTACGCGACCTGTTCTTCGCCAACTCGCACGTGATGGACAACATCGAGCAGTCGCAACCTCATCTGCGCTATCGGGAGCCTCCGATGCTCTTGGTCCAATCCAACGGCAAGTTCTCCGCGTTTGAAACGGGCTTGCCTACAAGAGCGGGACGCGGCGCCGCCTTCGGAGACGTGGACAACGACGGAGACGTCGACGTCCTGATCTCCAACCTGGACGGGCCGCCGACCCTGGCACTGAATACGACGACGTCGGGGAATTGGATCACCGTCGACCTGGCGTCTTGCCGGGGAACGCCGGTCGGCGCCAAGGTGGAGTTGGAGGACTCGGCAGGACGACGCCAGACCGCTACGGCGGGCGTCGGAGGCAGCTATTTATCTTCTTCGGACCACCGCATCCACTTCGGCCTCGGCACGAGCGAAGCGAAAACCATCCGGGTCGAGTGGTCTGACCGGGAATTGCAGGAGGTCGCGACGCCCCCGACAAACCGGATTCTGAGCCTGCGACGCGGATGCGCCGCTCCGTAGTCGACCGCAGGGCGACACGCGAACCTCAGCCGCGGGTTGACCCCATTGGCGGCCCCGAGTATTCTGATGAGAAGGGGAGTTCGCTCTCGTTATGAAGCGTCACGGGGAAAATCGAGGCTATTCGACGCGTTGCCACGCGTCGCGCGACCGCGTTGCGTCCGCCGCTGCGGTGACGCCTGCTTCCGCTTCGCCGCTCGAAACCGAGCCTGAGGCCGCCCCCATCACGATTATTCGAATTAGCGACTCCATCGTACTCATCGCCGTAGCGGGCGTAGTAGTCGCTGTAGCGGGCCCCGGCTAAAAGGCTTCCGAAACGTGATCTGATCCACGAGACGAACGAAGAGGCCGCCGCCGGGGCGATACAGCAAACGAATTCCGGCAGGCGGCCTTTGCTGCGTCTAGGCCCACAAGCCGCCGGACTTCCAGGGAAGTCGGATCAAACAGAAACACTGGCCAAAGTAGACGAGACAAGAGAGAGAAAACGGCATGGCTTTGATGACAGGAGCTCAGATTCTGATTGAGTCGCTAGCGCGCGAAGGCACGGATGTGATCTTCGGCTACCCCGGCGGCGTCACCATCCCGGTCTACGATGTTCTCTACGCCCACGAGTTGAAGCACATCCTCGTCCGGCATGAAGAGAACGCCGCCTTCATGGCTCAGGGAGCCGCGCGAGCCAACGGCAAGGTCGGGGTTTGCATGGCGACGTCCGGTCCCGGCGCCACCAACTTGACCACCGGCCTGGTGGACGCGCTGATGGATTCAATCCCGATCGTCGCGATCACCGGACAGGTACCCCAGGCGTTGATCGGACGCGACGCATTCCAAGAAGCCGACACGTTCGGCATCACACGGGCGGCGACGAAGCACAACTACCTCGTCAAAGATATCGAAGAGCTTAGCCAGGTCATCCACGAAGCGTTCTACATTGCGCTGAGCGGTCGCCCCGGCCCCGTGCTGGTCGACATCACCAAGGACGTGCTGCTCGGCAAGACGCATTTCCACGCCTCGGACGAATTGCGCCCGTTGCGCGGCTACGAACTGCGCCTCGACCCGGACGAAGCCGAAATTGAAGAAGCGGCGGCGTTCCTATGGGAAGCGGAACGCCCCTGCATCTACGCGGGCGGCGGGATCATCACCGCAGAGGCCGACCAGGAAGTGATCGAGATCTCCGAGATCCTCGGATCCCCTCTGGTCCATACCGTGATGGGTCACGGCTGCATGCCGGTTGATCATCCCAACTACGTCTCGATGCTGGGGATGCACGGCGGCTACGCGGCCAACATGTGCATGTCCAAGTGCGACACGATCATCGGTCTCGGCGCACGGTTTGACGACCGCGTGACCGGCCGTCTGGATCGCTTTGCACCGGACGCCCGCGTGCTGCACGTCGACGTGGACCCGTGCGAGATCAACAAGAACCGCCGCGCCGACGTGGGCGTGGTCGGCGACGTCAAGCGGGTCTTGAAGAAGCTCAACGCCAAGCTGCGCGAGACGGCCGAGAAGGCGGAAGCCGGGGCCGAAGCGCGCAAGGGGTGGCACGACCAGGTGATGGGCTGGAAGGCCGAGCACCCCTATGGCTACGAGAAGTCCGCCACGGAGATCAAGCCGCAGTTCCTGATGGAATCGATCAACGAACGCAAGGGCGACGCCAACGTCGCCGTGGACGTGGGTCAGCACCAGATGTGGGCGGCGCAGTACTTGCACTTCAATAAGCCGCGCCGTTGGCAATCCTCGAGCGGGCTCGGAACGATGGGCTTCGGCATGCCGGCGGCCATGGGCGCCGCGGTCGCCAAACCGGACCAGATGTCGATCGCGATCTGCGGCGACGGCGGCTTCCAGATGGCGCTGCCGGAGCTGGCTACGATCGTCGCCAACAAGCTGCCGGTCAAGATCATCATCATGAACAACGGCTGGCTAGGCATGGTCCGCCAGTGGCAAGACCTCTTCTTTGAGAAGCGTTATTCCGAGGTCGCCATGGCGCCGGGCTTCCCGGACATTCCCATGCTGGCGGCAGCCTACGGGATGAAGGGATCGACGGTTCGACTGCCGGAAGATCTCGGCCCGGCCCTCGATGAGGCGTTCGCGGAGCCCGGACCGTTCCTACTGAACGTCATGGTGACGCGCGAAGAAAACGTTTATCCGATGGTCCCGGCCGGCGGAGCGCTGGACGAGATGATCCTCGGACCGCAGAAGCCGGTCGCGGCGGGCGACTAGATCGCGAGCATATCAAGGAGCCAGAACCATGAAGCAACTGATTTCGCTGCTCGTCGAGAACAAAGCCGGATCCCTGATGCGCGTCGCCGGCGTGCTGACCTCACGCGGCTACAACATCCACAGTCTGACGGTCGCCAAGACGCTCGACCCGACGCTGTCGTCTATGACGATCGTCGCCGAGGTGTCGGATGAGAACCGTCCCCTGCTGATCAAACAGATCACCCGTTTGGTGAACGTCGTGAAGGCGGTCGACCTGACGGAATCGCAAGCGGTGCAGCGCGAGCTGTCGCTGATCAAGGTGTCCCGGATCAAGCCGGAGATGCGTTCGGCGCTGACGAAAGAGGCGGAAATTTTCCGTGCGAACATCGTCGACGCAACGCCGTCGCACTACACTTTTGAAGTTACCGGATCGCCGGAAAAGATCGACGCTCTAATTGAGTTGCTCGAGCACTACGGCGAAGTGGAGATGGTGCGGTCCGGCTCGATGGCGATGGCGCGGTTGCCGAAGAATCAACTGCCCGTACCGTCGTTCCGCATGGACGAAGAAGAAGAACCGGCCGAAGCGAAGAGCTAGCTGCGGTCAGAACACAAAGAAGAGGAAGGAGAAGCAATGGCGTTACCGATTTACTACGAGGCGGACGGGGATCTGTCGCATTTGGACGGCAAGACCGTCGCCGTCGTCGGCTACGGAAGCCAAGGCCACGCTCACTCGTTGAACTTGAAGGAGAGCGGGGTCGACGTCGTCGTTGCTCTCTATGAGGGATCGAAGTCGTGGGCCAAGGCCGAGCAGGCCGGGCTGCGCGTCATGACCACCGAGGAGGCCGCCAAGGTCGCCGACGTCGTCATGATCCTCGTCGCGGACCACATTCAGGCCGATCTCTACAACGAGAAGATCGCCCCGAACTTGAAGCCCGGCGCGGCCCTGATGTTCGCCCACGGCTTCAACGTACACTTCGGATTCATCGAGCCGCGCGCCGACATCGACGTGCTGATGGTCGCCCCCAAGGCGCCGGGCCACCGCGTCCGCGAGCTGTTTGAAGAGGGCGTCGGCGTACCGGGCCTATTGGCCATCGCGCAGGACTCGACCGGCAACGCCAAGGCGATCGGCTTGGCTTACGCCAAGGGCATTGGCTGCTTGAAGGCCGGCGTCATTGAGACCAGCTTCAAAGAGGAGACGGAAACTGATCTCTTCGGCGAGCAAGCCGTCCTTTGCGGCGGAACGGCGGAGTTGATCCGTGCCGGGTTCCAGACCCTCGTCGACGCCGGGTATGCGCCTGAAATGGCCTACTTCGAGTGCTTGCACGAGCTCAAGTTGATCGTCGACCTCATCCAAGAGGGCGGCCTCAACTACATGCGCTACTCGGTCTCGGATACGGCCGAGTACGGCGACTACTCGCGCGGACCGCGGGTCGTCGACGAGCACGCTCGCGAGAGGATGCGCGAGGTTCTCAAGGAGATCCAGACCGGCGAGTTCGCCCGCGAATGGATGGCGGAGAACCGCGCCGGACGCGAGAAGTTTCTCTCTACGCGCAAGGCTCAGCAGGATCAACCGATCGAAGAGGTCGGCGAGAAACTGCGCAGCATGATGACGTTCTTGAAGCGCAAGAAGGAAATGCCGACGGCCTAACCGCCGGCGGAAGGCTGGAGGCGCCGGCAGCGGCGTCTCCAGCCAACCCCAATCAAACCAAGGAGCTAGATAGCAATGCGAGTATCGATCTACGACACCACCCTTCGCGACGGAACGCAGGGCGAGAACGTCAACTTCTCGGTCGAGGACAAGATTCGTATTGCGCGCCGACTCGACGAGTTCGGCATCGACTACATCGAAGGCGGTTGGCCGGGTTCGAACCCGCGCGACCGCGACTTTTTTGAAGCCGCGAAATCGCTTGACCTCAAGCACGCCAAACTGGCGGCGTTCGGCTCCACGCGGCACGTGAAGAACAAGGTCGAGGAGGACGAGAACGTCCGCCAGTTGATCGAGTCGGAGACGCCGGTCGTCACGATCTTCGGCAAGAGCTGGAACCTGCACACCGAGCGCGCGTTGCGCGTCAGCGAAGAGCAGAACCTCGAAATGATCGAGTCCACCGTCGCCTACCTCAAGTCGCAAGGTCGCGAGGTCGTCTATGACGCCGAGCACTTCTTCGACGGATACGAGGGATCGCGCGACTTCGCCCTGCGGACGCTCGAAGCCGCCAAGAAGGGCGGAGCGGACATCCTCGTGCTCTGCGACACCAACGGCGGCACACTCACAGGCCGCCTCAGCGAAATCGTCTCCGACGTCATCGCCAGCGTGGGCGGCCCCGTCGGCATCCACACGCACAACGACTCGGAAGTGGCTGTCGCCAACGCCATCGCGGCCGTCGAGTTGGGCTGCTCGCAGGTGCAGGGCACGATGAACGGTTACGGCGAGCGCTGCGGGAACTCGAATCTGGTCTCCGCCATCGCCGGACTGCAGCTCAAGCTCAAACACGAGTGCGTCCCGACCGACAAACTTCCGCAGTTGACCAAGCTGGCCAACTACATCGCCGATACCGCCAACCTACAAGTGCCCAACGGCGCGGCCTACGTAGGCAAGTCGGCGTTCGCACACAAGGGCGGCATCCACGTCTCAGCCGTCCTCCGCGACGCCTCTACGTACGAGCACATTGAACCCGAGACCGTCGGCAACCAGCGCCGCGTCTTAGTCAGCGATCTCTCCGGCCGCTCCAACATCTTCTTCAAGGTGGAAGAGATGGGCCTCGATCATCTCGACGAAGCGCAACGCAAGACGCTGCTCGACCGCATCAAGGAGATGGAGAACGAGGGCTATGAACTGGAATCGGCCGAGGGCTCGTTTGAGCTGCTCGTCCGCGAAGTCACCCAGCCGGATCACTTCCTGTTCGAGCTGGAAAAGCTCAGCGCCTCCACCGTCAAGAAGGGCGAGGAGCGCACCCAGCACCGTGTCGAGATGATCGTGAAGACGCCCGCCGGACAGAAGTGGGCGGAGGAAACGTCGGAAGGCGGCCCCTTCGACGCGATGGCGACCGCGCTACGAAAGTGCCTCTCCGAAGACTATCCCAAGGCGCTCGACGTCAAGCTGACCGACTACAAGGTCCGCGTCCTCGATCCCAAACAAGGCACCGCCGCCAAAGTGCGCGTCCTAGTCAGTTGGCGGCACGGAGACGAGACATGGACGACCGTGGGCGTCTCCGACGACGTGCTGGAAGCCAGCTTCAACGCGCTGTGTGATTCTCTGCGGCTGGAATTGCTTCGCCTGAAGGAACGCGAAGCAGCTTCGCAGCCGGCCTAGGGTCTCGCTCGCTCCCTACTCCAACAGACCCGCCATCGCTTCGGCGTACGCCGCGCCGAAGCGGCGGTAGGTATCTCCGTCGTAGTGAATGCCGTCCGGCAGCGCCCTCGCATCCACCGGAACCACCACGGCCGTCTGTTCAGACTTCTCCGGCAGACGTCGGATACCTTCGTTGATGACAGCGCCCTTGGGGCTGCGGTTCGTCATGTAGAAATCGGCCAACTCGCCCGCGACGAAGGGCAGATCCGGGTCGTCGAACTCCGCGCGCATCCGCGCGACCAAATCGACGAGGGCGTCGCCGTGCTCGGCGCTGAAGTTCTTGGCGTCCGCTTCTCCCTGATGCCAGATCACGCCCTTCAGTTCCCCGTCCGTCATGGCGAGCGCGCGCCAAGCGAAGTACTTCATGTCGTCCCACGGACGGCGCTGGGTGGACGGGTTCACGCCTCGCGGAACCCATTCGCGGATCGAGCTTCCGCCCACCGCCGTGGGGATCAGGCCGATTCGCACGTCCGGGTAGCGCTCCGCTATCGCCCTGCCGAACGCAAAGCCGGGCCCGGCGCCGATGATGTCCGGCTTGTCCCAATGCAACGGCTCAGCGGCGGGCCCCCAACTCAGATCGTCCTGGAGCGCGAAGACGCGCGGATGGGGTGTTCGGTCGACCTCCTCAACGGGCGCACGGCCGGCCATATTGGACTGTCCGGCGAGCAGGAAGAGCCACAGCGGCTTCTCCGGCTCGGCCTCGGCCGGTGCGGAAGGCGGCGGGGCACAACCGGCAAGCAGTAGTGCGGCGACGGCCAGCCCTTGGAGGATCACGAAACGCATTCTCATCGAGCGCCAGTGTACCGCGCAGCACGAGGGCCTCGCGGACGCTATGCCATAATCACGACGGTCATGCGCGCACTCGCCCTCTTGCTTCCACTTGCGCTCGCCGGCGCCGCCTGGGCCTCCGACCCGATCCCCAAGACCGTCCGCGTCGGCGACATCGAGTTCAGCGCCCGCCTCGTCCTCGATCTCGACGAGATCGAGCGCCTCACCGGCGATCGGCTCGACGAAGAGTTCTCCTTTGTCGAACTCACCATCCGCCCCTTGTTCGACAATATGCTGGAACTCTCGCGCGACGATTTCACCTTCCGCTGCCGCTGCAACAATGAGCGTTCGGAGGCTGTTTCGCCGGATATGATCGCCGGAGCCGCCGTTTTGGCGCTCGATACCAAGCGAACCAGCCGCGGCGGCGTGTTTTCCCAAGCCAGAGACTCGGTCATCGGCGGCGGGCTGCCGGGAACCGACGGGCGTCCGACGAGGACGCCGGATGCGCCCAGCGCCTTCGGATCGGCAGGCTACGGGACCGCCGAGACCCAAATACGCGCCGAAACCCACGAAGACGACAGTCTGCTCGGTCGTCTCGGACGGCTCGAAATCCCGCTGGAGCCCACCGACGAGCCGATTTCAGGCTACCTCTACTTCCAGGTGGACCCGACACGGAAGCTCAAACACTACGTCTTGAGCTACGACGGGGTCTACGGCGAGTTCCAGGTCACGTTCGACAAGTAGAGGCGGCTCTTGTCAAATTTTTGAGCGCCGCCCCTTTCACCCTAGTCGTTTCGATAGAATGAAGATCGACCTTTCAGGGTTGAGGTTGGACGTCGTCCAGAGGGCCCGACTTTCAGGACGAACCGTGTGGAGTTGAACCCGGCCCCGTGGCCGATGCGTATCTTTCTCGAGACCTACGACCGAGGCTCGGCTCCGCCCGCCCCACCCCTGCCAGGAAGGTACATCGTTCCCATCATGTTTTCACGTTTGTTTCGATGCGGCGCGACCGCGATTGCTTGCTTTGGGCTTGTCGCCGGTACGCAAGCAGCCGACCCTGAGGGGAACCAGGAGGCGCGCGACCAACGCGAAGAATCCGTCTTCATCCTGGCCCAGCAAGCCCGTCCCCAGACCGCTTCCCCGTTCGAAGACGTCCTAGAGGCCGAAGAGCCGACGACGCCGTTTGAGGACGTGGCCGAAGATGCGCCGGCGCAGGTCGGCGACTTCGTCGAAGCCGTCGAGTTCCGCGGCGCGCGGCGGATTCCCCGTGAAGGTCTGCTGGCACGGATCTTCACCAAGGAAGGGGACCCCTACGACGAGGACGGCCTCCGACGCGACTTCATGGTGCTCTGGAACACCGGGTACTTCGACGATCTTCGACTCGAAGTCGAAGACGGCGAACGAGGCAAGCTCATCCGCTTTGTCGTCGTGGAGCGCCGCGTCGTGCGAACCATTCGTTACGAAGGCAACAAATCGGCCACCGTGTCGGACATCCTGGAGCGCTTCCAGGAGCGCAAAGTCGGCCTATCGGTCGAAAGCCGCTACGACCCGACGGCAGTGCAGCGCGCCGCGCTGGTCCTTCAAGAGCTCCTAGGCGAGCGCGGTCGGCAGTACGCCCACATCGATCCGCAAGTCCGACAGATTCCGCCTTCCTCGATTGAAATCGTCTTCAACATCGAAGAGGGTCCGAAGGTGAAGGTCGGCAAGGTCGCGTTTTCGGGCAATACGTCGATCGGAGACCGACAATTGAAACGGGCCATGAAGGCCCTCAAGCCCATCGGCATTCCCAAGAGTCTGCTGTTTGAGAACCTGTTCGCCAAGACTTTCGACCTTCGTAAGCTCGAGGCCGACAAGGAAATGGTGCGCAACCGCTACCAGACGCAAGGCTTCTTCCGCGCGTCGGTGCCCACGCACGATCTCGACATCACGGACAAGAAGGGCCGCAAGCTGCTGCCGATCCCGTTCGTCTTCAAACGCAAAGCCAAGAAGGCCGACATCACGATGAACGTGGAAGAGGGGCGTTCCTATGAACTGGGCAAGCTCAGCTTCACCGACGTCGAGCTCTTCCGGACGCCGGACGCCGTACTCAGTCCCGTGTTCCAGATGCAGGGCGGCGATCTCTTCGACGTCGAGAAGCTACGCAAAGGTCTTGAGAACCTCAAGAAGCTCTACGGCGAGTTCGGCTACATCGACTTCGTCGCGGAACCGACGTTTGAATTCCGGGACCAGGAAGACACGCCGAAGATCGATCTCAACTTGACGGTCGATGAGGGCCGCCAGTTCTTTGTCCGGCGCATCAACTTCGCCGGCAACACGACGACCCGCGACAAGGTCATCCGCCGCGAGCTGCTGCTCGATGAAGGCGACATGTTCAACACCCGCCTCTGGGACTTATCGACCCTGCGTCTGAACCAGCTCGGCTACTTCGAGCCGCTCAAGGAAGACGAGTCGACCGACATCCGCCGCGACCCTCGCAACGGCCTGGTCGATCTCACCCTCAACGTCAAGGAGCGTGGCCGCAACACCGTCAACCTCAACGGCGGCGTCTCGGGCTTCGCGGGCAGCTTCGTCGGCTTCGGCTACTCGACCAATAACTTCCTCGGTCTAGGCGAAACGCTCTCGTTTGAGACCCAACTCGGCAGCCGCGAGCGCGTACTGATGCTCGGCTTCACGGAGCCCTATCTGTTCGATCGCCCGATCCAGGCAGGCTTTACGGTCTTCACGCGTCGATTCAGCTTCAATCAGGCTCGTGAGGCGTCCATCTTCTCCGGGCAAAACCTGGTTCCGCTGTTTGACCAGTTCGGCCAGGACAACCTGCTGGACTACCGGCAGAACTCCACCGGCTTTACGACGTTCGCAAGTTATCCGCTGCGCAAGAGCTTCTCGCGAGTCGGCATCACCTACAGCTTGCAGCGCTCGGATATCGTCACCTTCTCGGCAGCTGCCAACAATCTGTTCAGCTTCATCAACTTTGAAGGCGTCAGCGGTCCCAACTCGCTCGAGGGCATCACGACCAGCGAGATCACGCCGAACTTCTTCTACAACACGGTCGATCACCCGATCACGCCGTCGCGTGGTCGCAGTCTGTTCGCCTCGGTCGCCCTGGCCGGAATCGGGGGAAACACCAAATTCATCCAGCCGACGGCGGAGGCCAAGTGGTTTATCCCCCATCGCGGCAACGTCATCGCGATGCGCGGTCTGTTCTCTTTGCTCACCGGTTGGGGCGGCTCAGTGCCTCCGCCTTTCCGCCGCAACTTCATGGGTGGTGAGAACGACATCCGCGGATTCCGCCTCTGGTCGGTTTCGCCCATCGGATTCATCCCCGACTCCACAACGACTCCGCTGCTAAACGACAACGGCTCGCCGCGTTTGCAGGTCGTCGAGGAGAACGGTGCGGAAGTCTTCCGCCCGGCGAGCGCCGAGATTCCCATCTATCGCGTCGTCCAACCGGGCGGCGACACTCGACTGGTCACCAACTTCGAGTACCGCATCAAGCTGTTCGGCCCCGTCGTCGTGGCGCCGTTCTTCGACTTCGGTTTCAACAAGATCGTCTTCCCGAACCAGGTCCGACTGAACCCGGGCCGCGTGGACGATCTCAACGGCGACTTCCCGCAGGCAAGCTTCGACCAGAAGGTCAATATCATCAGCGCCACGCAGAATTTGCGCTCCTCCACGGGGATAGAAATGCAGGTCATGATGCCGGTCGTCAACGCGCCGTTCCGGTTCTATTGGGCCTACAATCCGCTGCGCGTAGGCGAGTTCCTCCAGCCGCCGATCGTCGCCGACCGCTCGCTGTTCCCCAATCAGTCTTCGTTCCTTTCGGGCGTCCGGAACTTCGGTACGGCGCTGCCCTACTTTGAGAAGAAGTCCACGTTCCGGTTCACCATTAGCCGCACGTTCTAGGGGCCCCGGGCCGCCTTGGGCGCTATGCTAGACTGAACCAAAAGTCGGGAATACGTCCCAGTTTCAGAGGTTTATCTCCATGAAAGTTGTAGCTTTCCAACGAGCGGCGATTGTCGTTCTGGCCCTTTCGTGCGCCCCGCTGCTGTCAGCGCAGGACGACGCGACGAAAGTGGCCATCATCAATATCCAAGACGCAATCACGCGCACGCAGCAAGGACAGCAACTGATCCAAGAGCTGCAGAAGAAGTACGAGCCGCGATCGAAAGAGATCGAGGCCATCAACCAGCGCATCAACGATCTACGCGCGCAGCTGAACAAAGGCGCGAACACCATGAGCGATGAGGCGCGCCGCGATCTGACTCGTCAGATTCAAACCCAAGAGAAGGAAGCGCAACGCACCGTTGAAGACGCCCGCGGCGAGTTCAACCAAGAGCAGCAGACCATCTTCAATGAAGTGGGCAGCAAACTGATCACAGTCGTCTCAGACTACTCCAAAGCCAATGGCTTTGCCGTGGTGCTCGACATTTCGTCGCCGCAAAGCCCGGTGCTCTATGCGGCCCCCACGACCAACATCACCAACGCCGTCATCATGGCCTATGACACGGCGAATCCGCTGGAACCGGCCGCCGCTGCAACTCCGCCGGCAGGCGAGTAACCGCCCCGCTCAGTTCGATTCAACTCGAGACAGGCGACCGCGAGTGCGGTCGCCTTTTTCTTTGTCTCCCATTCTTGCTTTCTGGGTCTCGCACAGCCTCGCGAGGCCAATCAACTCGACGAGTCGTCCGCGGTCAACCGATCGAATTCCTTGCCCGCGAACCACGCGACCCGAATCCAGGCGACCAAGATCACCAGCGTCAAGATCGAGAGCCAGCGTACGCCTTCAATGCCTGAAATGAATGACGTGACGCCCAAGCTCAACCCCACCGCCAACGCCTTGGCGAAGCGCTGAACGAACATGTCGATAAACGCCTTCGCTTGGTACTTCTCTTCCCGAGTCGTCGGAACGTAGAGCGCCTCGCGCGCAGACTGGTTGATCGAGTAGTTCAGTGCGTTGTCGGAGACCAACAGCGCGCTGCCCGTCAGCAACACCGGCATCACCAAGAAGCCGCCGGAGCTCAACAGCGCCGCCGCAGGCAACACCAACAATGCGACCCCCACGCCGAAGCGGCGCATCACCAGACTCGTCAAGAAGAGCTGCACGAAAAAGGCGACCCAATTCGTAATGGCGTAGACCGTCGCGAAGTGCGCGCCGATCGCCTCTCCGTCCAGGTAATGAGCCACCGCCGACGTGAACTGGAAGTCCATCAGCGCCGACACCATTTCATAGAGCCCGAGGATCAGGGCAATCGAGAGGAGGTAGCGCGAACGAAACACCATCCGGGCCCCGTCGAGCGCGGACGCCTTCTTGGCGGGCACGGATTGGTCGAGCTTCGCATCTGGAGCGGGCTTCTCGGAGATCTGGCCTGAGGACCGGAAGCGCGCGCCGGCCGCACCGGCCAAGACGGCGATTCCCACGGAAAGACCAGCAGAGATCCAAAGCCATACCGGGACCGCGAAGTCGTCAATATAGGCGCTCAGAATCGTGGTGCCGAACGCCCCGCCGCCCACGGCGCCCAAAACAATCAGGCCATACAATCGCTTCGCGCCGTCCGCCGTCACGCTGTCGTTCAGGAACGCAAAGAACGACGCCACCATCAACGTGTTGTACATGTCGCCGAACAGGTAGAACGACCACACCGTCCCAGGCCCCGGAGCCTCAAACAGTGGGGTAAATCCGGCGAAGCAGAGCACCAGGAAGGCGCAAAAGACGTACGTCAACTTTTCCCGGCGAAAGCGCCTAGACAGCGATGCGAAGGCCATCGCCGCAAACAGCGCCACCACCATGTTCAAGACCTTGGCCAACTGCTCGGCTTGAGCTGCGGAAAAGGTCCAATTCAACAGCTCGAAGCCCGACGTATCGTAGAACTCTACAAACTGAGTCTTCTTGAGCGGCTTCAGGATCCAGAAAGTCGTGATCACCAGGAAGAAGTAGGCAGCCATCAGCAGGGCCTGCGGCCACTCCTCCGGCCGCACGTCGACGATCTGACTCCACAGTCCCTGCGATTTCGAGTCTTTGTCCGTTGCCATCAGCCCCTCAAGGTCAGCCGCCAGTGTATCAACGAGACCGTCGATGGAAACGTTAAACCCGTCTTAGGCGTCTAAACACCACTTCCAGCGGTAAGCGCGGCCGGCACGGGCCACGTGGAGTCCGTCCGGTAGTCGTGAGATTGGATCTTGATCGAGTCAGGGACTGTGTTGTATCCTCATTGCAGTCCAAGCAACTCGTAGATGTCCGTTCCTCACGGACCCAGAAAGTTGCTCAGCAAGTCCCCCTCGGACTTTGAGGACCCGATCGCCGACGTTCGACGATCACCATTTTTGTAAAGACTCGGGCGGACTGGTATCCGCCGCGACCCAAGAAACAGATGAAGGATTACTCCTCCCAACGCCGACGTTCCGGCAAATATGGAAAGTCCGGCGCCAAGAAGAAGGGAAAACGGGGCTACGGCAAGTCCGGCAACTACGCGCGGGACGCCAACGGCAACCGCGCACCCCGCGGCAACGAGTATCAGCCAGGCCAAGGCACCGGACTGTGCATCAAATGCGGACATCCGGCCCCCGACGGCAAGCTCTGCCAATTCCACCGGGCGCTGCTGAACGCTCTTCGGAACGACTTCGGAAAGAAAGGCAGCCGCAACTACTCGCCGGCCATCTAGCCGACCCGCACGTGGATCCCAGGGACCGTCGCACTCGTCCGGCCTAGGGCTTCGTTTGTCCGCGCGCTATTCTTCGCCCTTCTGCAGACGCCGCACGTCGTCCGACAAGACGATCGCCTCCGCTATCTGCTTCATCGAGAGCCGCCGCTGCCGCGCTTGGCGCTGCAGGGTGAGGTATGCCTCCTCCTCGCTCATCTGCGTATCGCGCTGGAGCACCCCTTTCGCTCGCTCCACCAACTTGCGCGCCTCCAGAGCCTCAGATAGCTCGTTGACCTGACTGTCCATCCGCGCTAGCTCAATTTCCGAACCCAAGAGGAAACCGATCGTCGTCACCAGCGTGATCTCCCGCCGCGTGTGCATGTGGGGGAGCCTGTGCTGTAGATTGATGACGCCTACCAACTTGCCGCGGCTAACGATCGGAGCCGAAAGAAACGCTTCAAACTGATCTTCCGGCAGCTCCGTGAACGCCAAGAACCGGGGGTCCTTCATCGCATTACGGGCCATCGCGACCGGTTTGCAGTGCTCGGCGACCCAGCCCGTAATCCCCTGCCCCATTCGCATCTTCAATCGATTCACCACTTCCGGATGAGGATTCTTGGTGGCCCTGAGGACAAGATCCTCGCCCTCCAAGACGTAGACGAACACCGAGTCAGGCCCAATCTCTCCAAGCAGAAAGTCGACGATGCGCTCCAACACGACCTCGAGCGGCTCTGCGGCAGCCAGACGGCTGCCGATCTCATGCAGAAAGTCCACCGCGGCGGCGGACTCCTGCGGCGGACCCGGGATGTGCGCCGCATTGTCCAACGGAGAAGTCTGGGTCATGCTTCTACGCTAGAAAGCTTGGACTACCGAGTCCAATAGAAATTTTTGTTGCCATGGATAACCGCCGGAGCCGGACGCGTCGATAGATAGCCGTGCGGCGTCATTCCGTTCCGGCTGTGTTCTGGGCCTCTGGAGGGGCCGCGGCGTCCGCACTCTCGCAAGCGCTGATCCTCGTCGTCTTGGCCCGTCTGGCGGGAGCGGAGGTTCTTGGCCGGTACGCCCTGGCGACTGCCGTGGTAGCTCCGGCGATGCTGCTCGCTCGCCTCCAACTGCGCACCATCGCGGCTTCGCAACACGATGGAACACACGCGCCGCGCACCTTCTTGCACGCCCGGCTTCTGATCTCGGGCGGAGTCGCCGCTCTACTGGCAACTGCGGCGTGGTTCTTCTTTCCTCCCGTCGTCGCCTCCGCCGTCGCCCTGCTGGCCCTGGTTCGCCTAATAGAGGACTTGGGCGAACTCTCTTGGGGCTTCTTGCAGAGACGGAGCTTGTGGCCGGTGATTGCCGCCTCACAGGCGATGCACGGCTTGGGGTCCGCCATCGCCTTCACCGCCGCCTTCGCGCTCTCATCCAGCCTCTCGCTCGGATTGGCGGCGGCGGCCCTGTGGCGGCTGGCCGTCTTTCTCTCATTCGACCTCGGCCGCTCCCAGATGACTGCGGTAACGGTCGAAACCAGCGAGCCCCTGGCCGCCGCGGGTGCGCTCATCCGGGAATGCGGCTGGCTCGGTCCCGCAGCGGCGCTCGTCAGCCTCAACGGACATCTGCCTCGGTTGGCCCTGGAACGCTGGGATTCGCTGGAGAGCGTGGGCGTCTTCGCCGCCCTGGGTCAGATCCCGCTTCTCGGCAACCTCGCAGTGCAGTCTCTCGGACAGGTGCAACTCCGGTCTCTCACCGAGGCCGCGCGCACAAACACGGCTGCCTTCCGCCGGTCCTTGAGTCAACTCACAGCCGCAGCCCTGGCCGTCGCTGTCTGCGGAACGGTGATCGCGGCTGTTCTGGGAGAGACGATTCTCACGCTCTGTTTCGGCGGCGGGTTCTCCCAGTACTCAGACGAGCTTGTTTGGCTGATGGCCGCCTCCGCTCCGCTCTATCTCGCGGGCGTGTGGGGATACGCTTGGGTCGCGCAAGGCGAGCGCCGTCTTCAGTTCTGGGTCTACGCGGTCGCCGTATCGAGCAACCTGTTCGCAGCGGCCCTCTGGACGCCGCTGTATGGTCTCCGCGGCGCCATCGCGGCTTACGGGACGGGCTGGTCGGCCGCGGCCTTGGGATGCCTGTGGGGCCTCTTCTCGCGCATGCAGCCCGCGCGCCGCAGCGAGTTTGCGCCATCCTCCGAGGCTCGCTATAACTAAGCGCAATGGATTCCCTCCCGCGGTGGGTCGCTCTTGCGACGCTCGCCGCTCTTCCTCTGTTCGCCGAGAGCTGGCCGGAATTTAGAGGCCCGACCGGCCAGGGCCTCTCGCAGGTGAAGTCCGCCCCCCTGCGCTGGAGCGAGACGGAGAACGTGCGTTGGAAGACCGCGATCCCCGACGCCGGTTGGTCTTCCCCCGCCCTGCTGGACGGCAAGATCTGGATCACCACCGCGGACGAGGCCGGACATTCCCTGCGCGCCGTCGCCGTCGACCTGGACTCTGGAGAGATCCTGCACGACGTCGAGGTGTTTCATCCCGAGACCGCGGGGCGCATGCATCAGAAGAACACCCACGCCTCGCCCACGCCTGTCCTCGAATCCGACCGCGTCTATGTCCACTTCGGCCCTCTCGGCACGGCTGCGCTCGACGGTTCCGGCGGAATCCTCTGGCGCAATCAAGAACACCCTTATAGCCCGGGCCACGGGAGCGGCGGCTCGCCCGTGGTGTCCGGCGACCTGCTGATCTACTCCGCCGACGGAACGCGGAGCCAGGCGATGGTCGCGCTCGACAAGAATACGGGCCGGACGGCCTGGGTCACGCCGCGCGGAAAGCGCATGTCTTTCTCAACGCCGTTGGCCTTCGAGCATGAGGGCCGCAGCCAGATCGTCTCCACCGGAGGCGACCACGCCGCCTCCTATGATCCGGAAACAGGTGAAGAACTCTGGCGCGTCGTCTACGACGGCTTCTCGCTGGTTCCAAGGCCGGTCTACGGCCACGGTTTCGTCTTCGTGACCACCGGCTTCTACGGCCCTGAGATCCTCGCCGTGCGGCCCGACGGCTCAGGCGACGTAACGAACTCGCACATCGCATGGCGCGCCTCCCGCAGCGTCCCGCTGACGCCTTCGCCGCTTCTGGTAGACGACGAACTCTACCTGGTCAGCGACCGCGGCATCGCCTCGGCGCTCGACGCAAAGACCGGCCGCCAACTCTGGCAAGCGCGCCTGGGGGGTGCATTTTCCGCCTCGCCCGTGGCGGCCGCCGGGCGCATCTACTTCACCAACGAGACCGGCGAGACGACCGTCGTCGCTCCCGGCAGAGCATACAAGGAACTAGCCAAGAACCGCCTGGAGGGTCGCACGCTGGCCTCCCCGGCGGTGCTCGAAGGCTTCCTGCTCATCCGCACCGACGAGGCGCTCTATCGGATCGAGGACTGACGTCATTCCACGTCCAGCCGCACCGCGTTGCTACGAACTCCGGCAATCTCAATGACGACTTCATACGTGCCCGCAGGCAAGTCGTCCGGCACGAGGAAGTTCACCTGATACAGCCCCGAAAACTGCGGGGTCAACCCGGAGAAGAACGCGGGTATGCGTAGCAGCGTGGCAGGGCCCCCAATCTCGACCAGGACCGGCTCCGTGGTCAGGCTCAGCGGGAATGTCGGCGAGCGCTCGCCGGTCTCCGCCGGCGGCGTGACGGAGCCCAAGCCCGTTGCGTAGACCTCGACTCCCTCTCCCGGACGAGCAGCCCGGTGAACGGCCGTCAAGCCGTCGGAGCTGAACCGCAAGATCCCAAAGCCCGTCGTCTGATCGAAAAAGATTCCGGGACCACGATCGACAATCGTCACGACTCTTGATGCGCTCGACCCGGCGCCGGTGCGCACCGTCACGGTCGCCGCTCCCACGGGAAGCTCGAACGGCAGTTGTAGATTCAGTTGACCCGGTCTCGCGAAGATCAGCGGAGTCCGCACTCCGTTGATTCGCGCCTCGGCGCCGCTCAACTCGCGAGGCAGAGGCAGCGAATTCGCCGCTCCCGTAGCCGCGCTCAAGTTTAATCCGAAGATCGTCGCCAACGCTCCGGGAGCAAGTCCGTCGCCGCGGAAACTCGCGGCGTTCACGACCCCGGTCGAGGCAAAGATCGGCCGCGACCCAGCCGAATTCGCGTTCGCGACAATCCCAATCGCCGCGGCTCCGACCACCGTCGCAGTCAGAGTCGCCTCCCCGGCCTCGCCCAGGGTCCAGGCGATCCGTGCGCGGCCGGTCGCATCCGTGGTCACCGTCTCCGCCGCGCTCGAGTTCGTCGTCGCGACGGCCAACTCCACTCCCGAGTAGGGCAACTGGTTAGCGTCGCGCACCAAGACGACCAAAGGCTCGGCCAGCGACTCGCCCGCGGCGCCGGTCTGCTCGTCTCCCGATTCCACCTCCAGCAGGAGTGTATCGGGCGAGTCGTTCACCTGGATCCGCGCCCTCGCTTGATCGAACCCCGGCGCCCCCGCCGTCGCCGTCAGTGTCGCCACCCCAGCTGCATTGCCCGTGATCCCAAATCCGCCCGTGGTATCGCCCGCGGGAATGACGACCGTCGCTGGCGTTTGAATGGCGCCGGAGTCCGAGGAGAGCGCCACCGTCAGGTCCGCCGCAAGAGGCCGTGCGATCGTCACTGTCGCAGTGCCCGTCGTTCCGCTCAAGACGCCGCCGGCCGGCCAAGCGGAAAGCTCCAGCAAACTCACGATCTCCGTCGAGGCGTCGGCGAGACCATCGGCGGCGTCCTCAAAATAGGGGCCCCACGAGCGCCGAAACTGGTCGATCTGCTCCAGCGCCGCCTGCGGAACCTGCGTCGTGCCCTCCGGCACCACCAGCACGAACGCGAATCGAAACTCCTTCTCCGATACGGTATGGTCCGGCGTTCTCGGACCCTCCGCGGCCACAATCAGGTCGAGCGGAATCTCTTTGCGCTGCCCTCGAAAGCTCACGCCGGTCTGCGGAGGCCGTCCGGTGGAACTCCCGCCGGAGATGATCGGCTGCTCGACGAGGAAGCTCGCGGGCACGTCCTCAGGCGCCCGCAGCCCCATGATGTATTCGTCGAGCGGCGAGAACTGCGATACGGTTCCCGTCGTCCGGAAACGCGGCGACGCGTTCTGGCCCAGATCTTCGATCCGATTGCCCTCCAACACCGACGCCTCGGAGTTGAAGAAGAAGCTCCAATGGGCGCGTCCGCGGCCCAGCAAGCTGGAGGATCGCAGCCCGGTCACGGGATCCAAGAAATCCAGATAAGCGCCCCAACGGTGCCCGACCTCCTGTCCCATCACGGACATCGTCGAGTTCTCGCCGATCAGAGGAATGACCTGAAACGGGTCGGCCGGATACTGCGAAAGCGGCCCCATGTTGATGAAGCTCGCCAATCGTCGCGGCGACCCGAACTCGCGCCCGAAGTCGAAGACCGGACTCCGGCTGAGCAGATCGCCGATCCCCTGGATGTCGTTACGCACGTTGACCTCGAAGGCGAACGACCCCGGCCCCGCGCTGAGTCCGAAGCTGTTGAAGAACAGCAGAAAGTCGTAGGAGTCGTCGTGGGTCAGGTAGAAGGCCTGGGCGGCTGCGAAACAGTCCAAACTCGTCGAGAACTGGAACGATTCCGCGAAGCCCCCCGCAGCCGAAGCGCCAAAGCCGGACGACAGATCGACCGGAGTCACCTCAGCAGCCAATCGGCCGCGAAAGACGCCCGTCACCATCGTCCGGAGATTCGCGGTCAAGTAATGGAATGCAACCGATCCGTCGGCCCTGAACTCGACCTGGAACGTCTGCCGCAGCCCAATTGCGGCGGAACTGTACTCCGGGACTCCGTCCCAGGTAATCACCGCGCGGTCCGCGGCAAGGAAGGCGCGCACGCGCGCGGCGACGCGACTCGGGTCCAAGTCGGCGAACATCGGCGCGAGTCGAGGAGGCCCGCTCGCCGCACGAGCCAACGACCGATCCGCCGACGACACGTCCGATCCTTCGAATGTGACGACTCCGTCCGAATGCACGAACACGGACGAGTACGACTGATCAAAAAACGGAAAATCGAACGGCAGGTCGACCCGAACCGCATCATCGTCGTCAAGCGCCAGGGGAATACCGGCCTCCCGCGCCGCTTGATCAAAGACGACCGCCTCGGCTGCGCCGCTGTAGCCCTCGCCCCCCGGAGTGAAGCGGAGAGTCCGGCCCTCAACGTCGTTCCCGTTGGGCCGCACCACAACGCCTCCGCCTCCATCGACGATCGCAATGTCGCCTTGATCTTGGAGGACGGGATGAGTCGAGCGTAAGGCGGCGGTCTCCGGCTGCGTCCGAGCGGCCTGCTGATGAAGAAACCGCTCGGTGATCACACGGCCGCGGTAGGTCCCGTCTGCGCGATCCACCCCGGCGGCGCCGAAGAGCCCGGACGCCGCAAGGACAACGAGCAGCAAGAGGCGCCCGGCGCGAAAGCCGTCAGGCCCCGAAGCGCCGCGGATCCCTCGCCGCCTCCATCGCACGGGATCTTCTTCACCAAGTACTAGCGATCTCAAGCTTCCATTCTGCCGTATCTGGAAGCGGGACCCGGATCAGCTTTGTTCGCTGGCGAACAAGTCGCGCTGATCCTCGGAGGCGGCCTTCTTGCGGGGACGGCGGCGATTGACCGGACTGCCGACCACCCCGAGCACCTTGATCTGCTGGAGCGCACGCCGAGGCACAAACACCCTCTGCACGTTCGCCCCTGCGTCCGGGGGCGTAAACGTTACACCAAACTCGTCCATCATGGAAAGGTCGTTCGGCATGACCCCCTCCACCACTTCGTCGTCTCGGAACGTCAGTCGAACCCAAAGCCCGTCCATCTTGGGCCGCGATCCGAAGACACGCCTCTGATCTTCCCCGTCGGGCGGGCCGTCGAACTCGCGGACGAAATAGATCGCTCGGATCTGTTCGTACGGCACCAATGCCGCCTCCGCCGTCCGCTTCAGAACCTCCACGCCCTCCGGGCGCAGATAGGCGTGCGGCGAGACGTACCCCTCGAGCAACGAACTATCCATTCGCCGCACATAGACTTGCTTGGTAGTAGAAGCTGACAAAACGTTGACGACTTGTTTTAACGGTATGATACGACGACTTGTCCGAGCGTGTTGAGATAGAGGCCGCCGTTCGCGAGTTCCTCGACTTCTGCCGCATTGAGAAGGCGCTCGCCAAAAACTCGCTCGAGGCCTACTCTCGCGACCTCACCCGGTTTTCAGCCTTCCTCGCCGAAACCGGGCAACACCCGTCCAGCGCTTCGGGCGACCAGGTTCGCGCGTTTGTGGATTCGCTCTATGAAGCCGGCCTCTCCAGCCGCTCCATCGCGCGCGCTCTCTCCTCCCTCCGAGGGTTCTACCGCTACCTATTGATCGAGGAGCGCATTGGCGACGACCCGACCGCCGACATCGCGCTTCCGTCCCAATGGAAGTCGCTCCCCAAATTCCTCACCCTGGATGAAGTCGACCGGCTATTGGCCGCCCCGGACCGACAAACGGCTCGCGGGGCCCGCGATTTCGCCATGTTGCAGCTGATCTACGCCTCCGGTCTGCGCGTGTCTGAATTGATCGCCGTCGAACGCGCTGCGCTGGACGGCGAACTGGGCGTCCTGCGAACCCGGGGCAAAGGCGACAAGCAGCGCCTGGTCCCGGTGGGCAAGGATGCCCTGGCGGCCATCGAGAGCTATGAGCAGTTCGGCCGCCGGGAGTTGCTCAAGAAGCGAAGCTCGCGTTTCCTGTTCGTCACCAACCGCGGCAGCGGAATGACGCGCCAGGCCTTCTGGAAACTTCTCAAGCGCTACGGCCTCGAAGCCAAGATCATGAAAGACTTTTCTCCGCACTCGCTGCGCCACAGCTTCGCCACCCACCTGCTTGAACGCGGCGCCGATCTGCGCAGCGTCCAGATGATGCTCGGCCACGCCGATATCTCCAGCACCCAGATCTATACCCACGTACTCCGCGAGCGTCTCCGAGCCGTCTACGACCAACGCCACCCCCGGGCGTAGAGACGCGCCCCGTCTGTGCGATCCTCTTACCCTTGCGTATCGTTTCGCTCATCTCCTCCGCGACGGAGATTGTCGCGGCCCTGGGCTTGGAATCGCAGCTCGTCGGACGCTCGCACGAGTGCGATTTTCCCGCCTCGATAGAGCAGCTGCCTGTGGTCACCAAGCCTCGATTTGAGACGTCCGCCACCAGCGCGGAGATCGACCGGCAGGTGAAGACGCTGGCGGTCCGCGATCCTGCACGCGAGGCTCTGGGGATCTATGAGGTCTTCCCCGAAGTTCTACGCGAACTCAACCCCACGCACATCCTCACGCAAGCGCAGTGCGAAGTCTGCGCCGTGAGTTTGCGCGACGTGGAAGCGGCCGTCCGCGATTGGGCAGATTGCAGCGCCGAGATCATCTCGCTCTCGCCCAACACGCTGCGCGAGGTTTGGGCAACCTTTCTAGAGGCCGGCAGTCGACTAGGCTCAGCCGATGCCGCCGATCGCCTCGTCGCAAACTGCCTGGCACGGATCGCGGCCGTGCGCTCCGCGGTCGAAGGCCGAGAGCGCCCGACAGTTGCGGTCGTCGAGTGGGCCGACCCCCTGATGGCCGCCGGAAACTGGACGCCCAGCTTAGTCGAGGCCGCGGGCGGGCGGAACCTATTCGGCGAAGCGGGCAAGCATTCTCCATGGATGCAACCCGCGGACCTCATTGCCGCCGACCCGGAAGTGATCATCATCGCCCCATGTGGATTCTCACTGGAGCGCGCCCGCGAGGACCTGCCGCTTCTTGAGCGCATCCCCGGCTGGCAGGATCTCCAAGCGGTGCGCAACCGCCGCGTCGCCGTCGTCGACGGCAATCAGTTCTTCAACCGGCCCGGACCGCGCCTAGCCGATACCGTCGAGATCCTGGCGGAGATCCTGCACCCAGAGGCGACACTCCCCGCAACCGAACAGGCAAACTGGGAGCGAGCCTGAATGTCGTTTTCTCTCACCCAGGAAGCCGAGAAGACCGAACGCGCTGGACTGTGGTCAGGCGTAATCGACGCCGGACTGCCGACGATGCGCTATTGGCTCAGCCTCGACAGTCACGTCTATGCCATGGCGATCGCGGGCAACGTGCTGTTCGGCTTCTTTCCGTTCATGCTGCTGATCCTTTCCGTCTCGGAAAACCTGCTCGGCTGGTCGGGGGCGGAGCGCGCCATCTACATTGGACTCCGAGGCTTCTTGCCCGAGGACCCGGGTCTGGTCACCTTCGTCGAGCGCAACCTGCGAGCCGCCGTCTCCTCACGCGGGTCGAGCGTCGAGTTTGTCTCCATCATTCTTCTGCTGCTCTCCTCCAACGGGATTTTCATGCCGCTGGAGGTAGCTCAGAACCGGCTGTGGGGATTCCCGCGCAACCGCCACTATCTGCTCAATCAGCTGACCAGCTTCGGCCTGACGGTCGTGTGCGGCGTGCTGGCGCTGTCGGCGGCCCTGTTCGCGTCCATGAACACGATGTGGGTCCAGACGCTCTTCGGCGAATGGCTGGGAGTCCGCGACGCGGCCATCCTGGTGGCGCTCAAGCTGATCGAGACGCCGTTCCTGGTTCTGATCTTCGTCCTGGTCTACTGGATGCTGCCCAACGGCCCCGTCCCGCTCAAGCGAGCCGTGGCAGTAGCCACAGTCGTTGCGGTTCTCATTGAGCTGGGCCAGCTCGCCTATTCCTGGATTTGGCCCCTGCTCGACCTGCGCAACGAGTACGGACCGTTTTTCATCTCAGTCACGCTCCTGCTCTGGGGATTTCTCGCGGCAATGATCGTACTCGCCGGCGCCGAAGTCTGCGCCCGCCCGGCGCGCCGGTAGCCGAGCTATTCCGAAAGCCGACCGCCGAACCACAGCCGGTTCGCGGTGCCGCCCAGAATATCGGCGCGCGCACTCGAGCTCAGCGGAAGCTCTTCGGTATAGATCCGCAACGCCTCGGCGTAAGAGAGCTTCGGCGAATAGCGCTCCAGCGGGAAATGCGAGCCCCAAGCGCAGCGGCTGGGGCCGAACATCTTGATCACAGCCATGATCGCGCTGTGGAAGCTCTTGCAGGGATACCCGTCCGCGCAGCCTTCAGGGCCGTTGGCGATGTTTGAAAGCTTCGCGTGCACGTTGTCGTAGCGAGACAGGAGGCTCAGCCCAGACAACGTATCGCGGACCCGCTCGCCCGACTCCAGCTTGAGCGAGTGATCGAGCGCGATCATCAAATCGGGAAAGTCCTCTATCAAGCGCGCGGCGTCGTCGGCCAATTCGTAACCGATCTGCAGATTCACCGTCAGGCCCGCATCCCGCGCCGCGGCCCAAAGCGCGCGCACGCTCGGCTCGTTGATCCGCCCGTTCTTGGTCGGAACGCTTCGTAGGCCGCGCACCCAAGTGCTCTTCATCATCCCCATCAACCGCCTGGGCGTCTCCGCCCGGTTTGGGTCTAGGGTCACGATGCCTGCAAGGTTCGACCGGTTCTGGTCCGCCAGGTCAACCACGTAGGAGTTGTCGAATCCGTAGAAGCCGCTCACCTGGACCGCGCAGACCGCCTTCACCCCGGCGGCCGACATCTCACGCTGGAGATGCTCGAACGTACCGGTTCCCTCGGGCGGGCGGCTCGGTTTCCTAATCGGCTTGTACTTCTTCTCGTTCGGCGAGAAGACGTGAGCATGGGAGTCGACTATCAGCAACTGCTTCTACCGGGTCGTCTCAGATCGGGCCGTCCAACTTCAGACGGGATGCTAGTTGTTCTCCGCCGCGCCCTCTTCCGGAGGCGCAGGACGATTGTACTTGCGGCGGAAGCGCTCCACGCGACCGGCAGTATCAATCAGCTTCTGCTTGCCCGTAAAGAACGGGTGGCAGGCCGAGCAGATCTCGATGTGGATATCGCCCTCGTGCGTCGAGGAAGTCTCAAATTCGCTGCCGCACGCACAGTGCACCTTGACCGCTTTGTACTCGGGGTGGATTGCTGCTTTCATCGCTTTTTCCTTATCTATTGAACACCCTCAGGCTAGCACGCCTCAAGGGCGCAACCAATGAGATGTCGCGATTGCCGAAAAGTTGCAAATCCGCAGCTGCGATGGGGCGTCCAGCATCCTGTTACCCTAGCCTCTCGGCTCTCGTCCTAGCTCCCAAGTCCATGAATCGTAAGATCGTCTACGCTGCCGCTGTTCTGCTGGCGATTCTCCACCAAGACTTCTGGCTGTGGGGCTCGACGACGCTCGTCTTCGGCTTCCTTCCCGCCGGTCTCGCCTACCATGCGGGCTACACGCTGGTCACTGCCTTGTTGTGGTGTTTCGTGGTGCGTTACGCCTGGCCGGAAGAGGCCGTTCGCTTCGCCGAGGGTGACGACGGCTCCGCCCCGGACGGCCCTCCGCTCGACGACCGGCAGGAGCGACGATGACTCAGCTCCTCGTGATCTCGGCCTACCTTGCTCTCTTGCTGGGGCTTGCGCTGGCCACCAGTCGGCTCTTCCGCGGCACCGCCAAGGATTACTTCCTAGCCAGCCATTCCATCGGCCCCGTCATGCTCCTGATGTCCGTCTTTGGGACCACGATGACGGCATTTGCTCTGGTCGGCTCCACCGGGGAAGCGTACGCCGGCGGCATCGCCGTCTACGGCCTGGTCGCCTCCTGGTCCGGACTCATCCACACCGCCGTATTCTTCTTCGTGGGAATCAAGTTGTGGGCCGTCGGAAAACGCTACGGCTACCTGACGCAGATCCAGTATTTCCGAGCCCGTTTTGAGAGCGACGCCATCGGCCTCCTGCTCTTCCCCATCCTCGTCGGCCTGGTGATCCCCTACCTACTGACCGGACTCCTCGGCGCGGGTTCGGTGGTTCAGGCCCTCACCATGGGCGCCCTGCCCGACGTGTTCCCCGCCACGGGCGGAGCCGTCCCCCCGGCCGTCTCAGGCCTCGTCATCTCCATCGTCGTTCTGCTCTACGTCTTCTTCGGAGGCTTGCGAGGAGCGGCCTGGGCCAATACCGCACAGACCGTCGTGTTCCTGATCACCGGCCTGATCACGGTCTACTTGATCTCCGCCAAGCTCGGAGGTGCGGCCGCCGCCAGCCGCGCCGTTCTTGAACTACACCCGGAGAAGCTCATGCGAGAGGGGCAGGTCTCCCAACTCCTGTTCTTCTCCTATGTCTTTATCCCTCTCTCGGTCGGCATGTTTCCGCACGTATTCCAACATTGGCTGACAGCGCGATCGGCGAGCACGTTCAAGCTCACGGTCATTGCTCATCCGTTGTTCATCTTCATCGTCTGGGCTCCGTGCGTCCTCATCGGCGTCTGGGCCACGGCGGCGGTCATGCCCGACGGATCGTTCGTCGTTCCCGTGGAGCACGCCCCCAATTCGGAACTGGCGTTGATGGTCCTCAAGCTGACCAGCCCGGTCGTCGCGGGAGTACTCGGCGCCGGCATCTTGGCCGCCATCATGTCGTCGCTCGATTCGCAATTTCTCGCCATTAGCTCCATCTTCACCAACGACATCGTCGGCCACTATATGCGCCGCGACACGCTCAGCGACCGCGCCCTCATCAACCTGGGACGCGGCTTCGTGATCGTCGTGGTGGCCGTCACCTATCTCTTCTCGCTGGCCGAGCCGCGCTCCGTCTTCACCCTCGCCATATGGTGTTTTTCGGGGTTTTCAGCGCTGTTTCCGCTCGTGTTCGCCGCCATCTATTGGAGACGGGCAACGCGTGCAGGCGCCGTTGCTTCCATCGTGGCCACGGCCGCCATTTGGCTCATTCTCTTCTATGACAGTGGCTATGGAGCCCAGCGCGGCTATCTCTTCCTCGGAGCGTTGCCGGCGGCCACCATGTTCTTCTGCTCTCTGGTGGCGCTCGTCGCGGTCTCCTTCATGACGGAGCCGCCCTCGACCAAAACCGTCCAGAAGTTCTTTCCAAACGCCGAACCCACTTCGGCGGACTAGGGTCATTCGGTAATGCGGATCGCCTACATCACAGCCGGGGCGGGGGGAACGATCTGCGGCAATTGTCTGCGCGACAACGCGCTGGCGGCATCCATGATCGAGTTGGGCGAAGACGTCACACTCCTTCCCGTCTACACGCCGATCCGCACCGACGAAACCGACGTCTCCGAGCGGGAAGTCTATCTCGGTGGAGTGAATATTTTTCTCCAGCAACGCTCGGCGTTGTTCCGCAAGATTCCGAGAGCACTGGATCGCATTCTCGATAACCCGGCCCTCTTGCGGTGGGTCTCCCGCTTCGCCGTCAAGACGCTCCCGGAGGACCTCGGCGCGTTGACCGTCGCAACGATTCAAGGCGCCGACGGCCCGCTCTCCAAAGAGATCACCCGTCTGGTCGACCACTTGCGAGATCTCCAGCCCGAGGTCGTTCACCTGACCAACTCCATGCTGGTTGGACTCGCCGGACCCGTCAAACAGCAGTTGGACGTTCCGGTCGTCTGCTCACTGCAAGGCGAGGACGTCTACCTCGACGGCCTGCCCGAACCCTTCCGAACGCAGGCCTATGAAGAACTGCGCCGTCAGGCGGAGCACGTCGATCTCTTCGTCGCGCCGTGCCGCGACCACGCGCAGGCGCTCGCGGGCCGAGTGGGCCGGACCGCACGGAACATCGCCGTCGTCTATCCAGGCGTTCAGATCGACGATCTCCAGCCCGCCGCGTCACCGCCATCGGATTTCACCGTGGGGTACCTGGCCCGAATCGCCCCGGAAAAGGGATTGGACCGACTCCTGGCGGCCCTGCCCGAGAGAGCGCGGTTGCGGGCCGCGGGGTGGGTAAGCCCGGAGCACGAGGACTTCCTTGCAAACGTCGAGGCGGCGGCCAAGCCAGGCCAATTGGAAATTCTCCGCGACGTCAATCGCGCCCAAAAAGCAGCCTTCCTGCAATCGATCAACGTACTCTCGGTGCCGACGATCTACGGTGCGTCCAAAGGACTCTATCTCTTGGAAGCATGGGCGGCCGGCGTCCCGGTAGTCCAGCCGCGCATCGGCGCGTTCACCGAGCTCATTGAATCCTCCGGCGGCGGAGTCCTCGTCCCGCCCGGCGACACGCAGGCTCTCCGCCAAGCCCTCGTTCGACTTCGCGACAACCCCGGCGAAGCTCGCGCGCTGGGCGAGAAAGGCCGCCGGGCGGTGGCGGAGCGGTTCACCGCCGCTCATATGGCAAGCAACACGCTCGACCTCTACCGCAAACTCTCTTGACGCCTCGCTCCCATCGACCCCTGATATCCTACGTAGACCTCCGCGCGAACCATGAGTAACGAAGCCAAAGTCGGACTATTCGTCGTGGCCGCGCTCGCTATCTTCACGGTGACGTTCCTTTCGGTCGCCACCATCCAACTGTCGGGCGAGCGAGTCGAATACAGGACGCATTTCAAGTACGCGGGCGGCCTCGACACCGGCGGCTCGGTTCGTTTCGGCGGACTCCCGGCCGGAGTCATCACCAAGGTCGGTCCCTCGCCGGACGATCCGACTCTCGCCCTGGTCGTCTTTGAAGTCCGCTCGAACGTCCCGGTCAACGAGGAGTCGGTCGCGACGATTTCCAGCCTCAACGCGCTGGGCGACAACTATCTGGAAATCACGCCCGGCACCAAGGAGGCTGCGCTCATCCCGCCCGGCGGCATTGTGCCGGCACAAGAAGCGGTAACGTTCTCCGATTTGACGGTGAAGGTCGCGGAGATCACCGACACGGCGCAAACCCTCATGGTCGACGTCCAAGGCGACGTCGAGCTGCTCATCGGGGACCTGCGCACCTTAACCCAGGGCCTGCAAGAGTTCACCAGCGAAAGCAACCAGCGCAACATCGCCGCCTTGCTTGAGAACGCCAACGCCATGGTCGAGACGCAGGCGCCCAAGATGGATCAGATCACCGATCAAGTCTCAGACCTGCTCGTCAAAGTAGACGGGACCGTCACCAAATTAACGACCGTGGCGGAGACGGCGGACAAAACCGTCGCCAACGTGAATCGCACCGTCGATGAGACCCGCGAGCCGATCAAAAGAGATCTTGCAGAACTCGAAGCGACTCTGGTCGAGGCGCGCGAAATGCTCGAAGAGGTCAACGCTCTCGTGCTCTCCAATCAGTCGAACATCGACCAAACGATTGAGAACTTCCGCGCCACGTCAGAGAATCTCGAACAGTTCTCCGACGAGCTCCGTCAACGTCCATGGAGCCTCCTTCGCGCCAAGCCCAAACCGGATCGACAGGTCCCGGCGCAATGATCGCCCGTATCGGCCTAGCTCTCCTCACAGTCGCTCTGCTGTCTGCGGAGGAACCTCGTTTCGACGACCAGAAACGCCTGCTGACTCCGGAAGGCTACCGCGAGTGGCCGCTCGTCGGCGCCTCCCTGGGAATGAGCTACAACGAGCCCGACGTCTCCAAGGCCAAGCAGGAGTTCCACCACGTCTATCTCAACCCGGAGGCCTACCGCTCCTACCGCGAGACGGGCAAGTTCCCGGAGAAGACGATGCTCGTGATGGAGGTCTACGCTCCCGCCGGACGATCGTCGATCAACCGCCAGGGAAAATTCGCAGACAAGCTTCTGCGCGTCGAGGCTGCGGTCAAGGACTCGTCACGATTCGACGAGAGCTGGGCCTACTTCGACTTCGGACCGCCGAAGCTCAAAGCGAAGTCCGAGGCGTTCCCCGCCAAGAGCTGCTGGGCCTGCCACAACGAGCACGCCGCCGAAGACAACGTCTTCACGCAGTTCTACGGCCCCCTCCGCCAGAAACCATAGAAAATTCATCGTGGCGCGCACCCGCGGGCCTCGAGTGGCGCGGGCTTTAGCCCGCAGCGGGACTTCAGTCGCGCCGCCAGGGCGATTTGCGAAAGCAAGAGCCCGGCCCAAGAAGCGTTCGATCTCCACTTAAAAAAACAGAAGCGGCGGAACCCCCGTAGGATCCCGCCGCCGCAAAACATTCGTGCCGTTCGCGCTTACAGTACGCTCTCCGACCATCCTTCGATCGTCGCCCGCATGTGCTCCAGAAACTGCGCCGCCAGGGCGCCGTCAATCAACCGGTGGTCAATCGTCAGCGTCGCGTAGCAGACCGTGCGCACGGCAATCGCGTCGCCCACGACCACCGCCGCCTTGTGCAACGATCCCAGACCAAGCAGCGCGCCGTTCGGCTGGTTGATCGCCGGCGTCGCAATCATCGAGCCGTATCCGCCGTAGTTCGAGATCGAGAACGTCGATTGCGTCAGATCATCCGGCTTCAACTGCTTCTTGCGCGAGCGCTCGGCGACGTCGTTGAGCGACTTCTGCAAGCCAACCATCGAGAGCGAGTCGGCGTGCTTCACCACCGGCACCATCAGGCCCCAATCGAGCGCCACGGCAATGCCTAGGTTGACGTCGCGATGAATCACGAGATCGTCGCCGTCGAGTGACGCATTCACGACCGGGAACTGCTTCAAGGCCGAAGCCGCCGCCTTCATGAAGAACGGCATGAACGTCAACTTCGTTCCGTTCTGCTCCAGGAATTTCTCCTTGGCGGCGGCGCGTGCCTTCACGATGGCCGTGCAGTCAAACTGATGCACCATCGAGACGTGCGGCGAGACATGGTGCATGGACTTGACCATGTGCTCCGCGATCTTCTTGCGCATCGTCGAGAGCGGCTCAACGTAGTAGTCGCCGAAGCGCGCTTCCGGCGCCGCCGGGAACGCGTTGAAGGCCGCCGTGGCAGCCGCGGCGACGGGGGAGGCCGCCGGAGCGACCGAGGGCGCCGGCGCGGCTGCGGGAGCCGCTGCTTGACCGCGCGAGGCCAAGAAAGCCTCCAGATCGCGCTTCGAGATTCGACCGCCCTGTCCGGTGCCTTCGATCTGAGTCAGGTCGATGCCTTGCTCGCGCGCCATACGGCGGACAAGCGGCGAGGAACGAACCTTGGATCCGTCGGAGGACGCCGCCGCGGGGGCGGCAGCCGGAGCGGCGGGAGCAGCCGCGGGAGCCGGGGCAGGCGCCGCCTCAGCCGGAGCTTCCTCCTTCGCCGCCGGCGCCTCCGCGGGAGTCGCCGCGCCGCCGCCGTCATCGACGCGCGCGATGATCTTGTTGATCTCGACCACGTCGCCTTCGTTGAACAACGTCTCGGTCAGCACGCCCGCCACCGGCGAGGGCACTTCCGAATCGACCTTGTCCGTCGAGATCTCCAGTAAAGGCTCGTCCTTGGCGACGGTTTCGCCCACCTGCTTCAGCCATTTGGTGATGGTCCCTTCCACAATGCTTTCGCCCATTTGGGGCATTACGACGTCGCTCATTTCGGTAGGTGCTCCTCATCGGCGGACTGCATGCTCCGCTCAAAAACTTCCCCAAACCGGCGGACCAAGTCCGCCCGAACCTTCTCTCGCGCGGGCGCTTCGCCCAGCAGCTTCTCCATCGACGTCACCGGACGCTTCAAGCCGCACGGCACAATGTGCTCGAAATAGCTCAAGTCCGTCGTCACGTTCAATGCAAATCCGTGCGAACTCACCCAGCGGCTCACATGGACGCCCAGCGCGGCGACCTTCGCGCCGTCCACCCAGACGCCCGTCGCCTCGTCGTCTCGTTCGCCGTCGATTCCGTAGTCGCTCAACGTGCGGATCACGACTTCTTCGAGCGCCCGCATGTAGGCCGCTACGTCCTTCTTCCAATCGGCCAGATTCAGAATCGGGTAACCGACGATCTGCCCGGGGCCGTGATACGTTACGTCGCCGCCGCGGTCGGTCGGCCGTAAGTCGATCCCTAGCTCGGCCAGCCGTTCCGGCCCTGCCAGGAGGTTCGCCTCGTTCGAGTTGCGGCCCAGCGTCACCACGTGCGGATGCTCGACGAACAACAGTCGATCTTCAGGCGAGCCTTGCTTCACGGCCTCCACCTGTCGAATCTGCTCGCTCCAGGCGTCCTGGTAGCGCACCAGCCCCAGATCGAGCCACCAACAGGCCTTGCCCGCGGCAGGCTGCTGCGTGGGCAGAGTCCCGCGTTGGGGCCGATGTACTTCTGGAGTCGCCACCACCATCTACCCGTTGATCTGCAGCCCCTCGACGGCGTTGAACGCCTCCTGCACCGCCTCCGGCAGAGTCGGATGCGCGTGGATCGTGTTCATCATCGTCTCGACCGTCGCCTCGGCTTGCATCGCCGCCGTCGCTTCCGCAATCAGCTCGGTCACCATCGGGCCAATCATGTGGACGCCCAAAATCTCGCCGTACTTCTCATCAGCGACCACTTTGACGAATCCGCCGTGGGCGCCGAGGATCGAAGCCTTGGAGTTCCCGGCGAACGGGAACTTGCCGATCTTCACCTTGTAGCCTTTCTCTTTGGCGGCCTTCTCGGTCAGCCCGACGCTGGCGACCTGCGGCTCACAGTAGGTGGCGTTCGGGTTCAGCAGGTAGTTGATCGGCTCGGGGTTCTTGCCCGCGATATGGCCGACGGCAACCAGCCCCTCGGCCGATCCGGTGTGCGCCAACTGCGGCGTGCCCAGCACAATGTCGCCGATCGCGTAGACGTCCGGCTCGGCCGTACGCATGAACTCGTCGGTCTGGATGAAGCCGCGCTCGGCCTGGATCTTCGTATTCTCTAGCCCGACGTTCTCGGTGTTGGGAGCGCGCCCCACGGCGATCAGCAGCTTCTCAACGGTCAGCTTGCCCTTCTTGCCGTCGCCCGAGGTGAACTCCAGCTTCACGCTCTTCGCCGTCTTCTCGATCTTGTCGACCTTCGTATCGACGTGCAGGTCGACGCCTTTCTGCTTGAAGGCCTTGTGCGCTTCCTTCGAGAGATCTTCGTCCTCGATCGGCAACACCCGCGGCAGCATCTCAAACACCGTCACCTTCGTGCCGAAGCTGTTGAACACCGACGCGAACTCCATCCCGACCGCCCCGGCGCCGATCACGCCCAACGTCTTCGGGATACGCGTCATATCCAGAATCTCGATGTTCGTCAGGATGCGCTCCGGGTCCGGCTCAAGCCCCGGAATCATTCGCGCCCGAGAACCGGTCGCCAGGATGATCTTCTTCGCCTTCAGCGTCTTCTTGCCGCCCGGTCCGTCGACCTCGACCTTCCCGCCGCCGAGCAGCTTTCCGTAGCCCTTGATCCACTCGACCTTATTCTTCTTGAACAGCATGCCGACCCCGCCGGCGTGCTTGTCCACAATCTTCTGCTTCTCCTCGCGCATCTTCGCGAGATCCAGCTTCAAGCCGCCGTGCGCAATGCCGTAGTCCTCGGAGTGCTTGAAGTGGTCGTACAGCTCCGCATAGTGAAGGTAGGCTTTGGTCGGGACGCAGCCGACGTGCAAGCAAGTGCCGCCGAGCTTGGGATCCTTTTCAATCACGCCGACCTTGAGGCCGAACTGTCCGGCGCGGATGGCCGCCACATAGCCGCCCGGGCCGGAACCAATGATCAGTACGTCGTAATCCATGGAAGTCCTCAGTCTACCAGTCGTTCATTCGGCCCGCGAATATTAGTGTATATGCATGCAATATACGGCTAAAGAGAACGGCTCAATCCGCTTCAAAATTGCACTTGACTTGTAGCGAACAAAAGGCGAATATAAACCCGTGCTTGTCGGTATCGCACGTCTCGCTTCCCAATCGGTCACCCTTCGAGCGAAGCGCGACGTCGAGTACCTCCAGCTGCCCAGCCGCAGCATCCTCAATCGCTGTTCCAACACCAAGATGCCGTTCCGCTGGACCGTCAATCCGTACCGCGGCTGCGAGTTCGGCTGCAAGTACTGCTACGCCCGCTACACCCACGAGTTCATGGGGATGGACGACGGTCGGCTGTTTGAGGAGAAGATCTACGCAAAAGAGGACGCCGCTCGCCTCTTGCGCGCCGATCTCAAGCGAGACGGCGGAGACGGCGGCATCGCGATCGGAACCAGTACCGACCCCTACCAGCCGGCCGAGCGCCGCTACGGCCTCACGCGAGCGCTGCTGGAGGTCTTCGCTGAACAACACGGCCGTTCGATCTCCATCACGACCAAGTCCGACCTAGCGGCGCGTGACGCCGACCTGCTCGTGCGCGTGGGAAGGCGCAACGACGTCAGCGTCAACATGACCGTCACCACCACGGACGCGGAACTGGCCCGCAAGCTCGAACCCCGAGCCCCACGCCCGGATCTCAGACTCGCCGCCGTCAAGAAGCTCGCGGATGCCGGAGTCTCAGTCGGCGTTTTCGCGAGCCCGGTCTTGCCTGTAATCACCTCGCGGCGCGAGAGTCTCCAGGCAGTCGCGCTCGCGGCAAAGACGGCCGGGGCGACCTATTTCGGAGCCGGAACTCTTTTTCTTATGCCCAGCGCACAGCAACAGTTTTTCCCCTTTCTCGACGAGGAGTTCCCGGCTCTCGCCGACCAGTACCGCAAGCAGTTCGAGCGCAACGCCTACCTACGCGGCGAATACGCCGAGCGCCTGCACGCCCGCGTCCGGGATATCCGGCGCGAGAACGGACTCGGCGCCGGCCCGCCGACCACGGCACGAGGCCGCCCGGCGGACCAGCTTAGCCTGTTCGAGTGACGCAGGCGGACGGATCACTGACGAGCAAAGTCGGAGAGCACACGCGGCGTTTCCCGATCGAAACCGACCAAGTCCAACGTCCCGCCGTCCTCGGGGTCGGCCAACTCAAACCCGTGCGACAACAATCCGCCGACCACCAATTTCGCCGGAATCCCGGTCGCGTCCCGATAGCGCTCCAGAGCCTCCAGAGGCGTCACGGGCCCGAACGACGTCTCCGAGTCCGTCAGCACGATGAAGCAGTCGACGGCGAGCTTCTTCTCGATCGCATCGAGCATCGGCTGCGCGGCGTCGGCCGGCCCGAACGGCAGGGCCCTTAAGCGCTCACGCACGCCCCACAGCGTTTCCCCGGCACGCAAGTCAAACCGTCCCATTTGGTGTTGGAAGGCGGCCACGTAGACCTCCTGCTCGGTACGAGAGAGCGCCAGCGAAAGGCCCGCGGCCGCGATCCGGGGACTCAGCCCGGGAATGCCCGCAACCTCTCCCCAACTCATGGAGCCCGAAACGTCCATCGCCGCGTAGTAGCGCTTTCCGGTCAGCGGACCATAGCTGAAGGAGCGCTCCAGAGCCTCCTCCAACGCATGTGTGCGGCGCGGATCCGATGTCGACTCGGCTCGCGACCGCAGCACGGCCGCGAGCAAGTCAAACCACTGGATCCCCGCCCAGGCAAGCGCCTCCGGGTCCGACAGTTGCGGATCGGCGTCGAGCGCCTCGGACAGCGTCGGTCTTCGCGGACCGGGCTGATTGACGACGGAAGCCGCACGGCGAGCCGCACGACGTCCGCGATCGTCCGCGTGCTTCTCCACCAAATCAAGCACCCGATGAGCGGCGACCGACGAGATCAGGCGTCCGCCGTCGCAAATGCGAACGACCAGGCGGACCACTCGCAGGGCGTCCGACTCGACGCAGCGGCGCGTCGCGGGGGTATCCGACTCGGTGGACGGAGCCGCGCCGGCTCGATACTGCGGCGACTCGGATCCGAGCACCAACAGACGCTCCAACCGCGCCCAATCGTCCACAGGGAAAAGCAGGTCGCGAGTTCGAAAATTCTTGAGGATGGCTGACATGACAAAGATTCCTTAAGCTCTAGTGGCGGACTACGGGTCACAAACACGTCGCACGACGGCGTGCGAAAACGACAGTTAGGCCTCGCCGAGATGGGACGAGGCATCAAGGACCTACTCCGCCTACGGGCGGGAGCAGTCGATCGGCGGAAGTATTTGCGGGAGAGCTAGAGACTCCAGCGGCGGAGTTTCTGATGCTGGAACCGAGCGACGAATACCGAGTCGACTGAAGGCCGTGCGTGCATGGTGTTTTTCATGGGTCGAGGTCCTTCCGGGTTCCAGCGGCGCAAGGTAAGCACCACTGATAAGAGGGTAACACTTGAGGGCAAGTTGCTTCAAGCAAAAAAATGGAGCTGGCCAGCGAGAACTTCTAGTCGTTCCACAACGTATTGCGTACTCTGAGGTTTAGGGCTTCCATGATACGTTTCTTCCGTTTTCTCCTCACATGCACGTTTTCACTTTCGCTCGCAGCGGGCGCGACTCCGACGTTCAGTGAAGACGTAGCCCCGATTCTTTTTGAGAACTGCACAAGCTGCCACCGTCCCGGCCAGGCCGGACCGTTCTCTCTCCAGACCTACGCCGACGCCAAGAAACGCGGTGCATTCCTCGCCGCCGTCACTGCCAGCCGCTACATGCCCCCCTGGCACGCCGCCTCGGGAGACGTCGCATTCGCGGACGATCGGCGGCTCCGCGAGGACGAAATCGCCACGCTCGCGGACTGGGTCGCCGGCGGAATGCCCGAAGGCGACCCCGCCAAGACGCCCGCCCTTCCCGAGTTCGCCGAAGGCTGGCAGTTAGGAGAGCCGGATCTAGTCGCCCAAATGGACGAACCGTTCGCCATTCCCGCGGACGGCCCGGACATCTACAAGGACTTCGTCCTCAATCTGGATGTGGACGAGACTCGCTGGATCGACGCGATCGAGTACCAGCCAGGGGCCCGGACCGCGGTTCACCACATCCTCGGATTCCTGGTCCCGGCCGACAAATTCAACCCCAAGCACCCGGCGGCCAACACCGGCGACGGCAATCGGGTCCTGACGTGGGCGGTCGGCACCAACCCGCGCATTCTGCCTGAAGGCGCCGCCGTGCGCGTCGACCCCGGCATGAAGTTAGTCCTACAGGTCCACTTCCACCCCAGCGGAAGGAAAACGGAAGACCTGTCTCGCGTGGCCTTCCACTTTGCCGACGAAGCCCCCGCCCGGCGCGTAGTCGAAGTTCAAGTCCCGCCCGCCTTCGGGCAGCTCTCGGGAATTCACGTTCCCGCCGGCAGCGATCGCTACTCTCTCCGCGAAACCTTTGAGCTTCCGGTCGACGTCCGCGCCTTCGCCGTCTTCCCGCACGCCCACTATATCGGCAAGGAGTTCAAGATGACGGCGCAACTGCCGTCCGGCGAAACGAAGCTCATCATGAACGTCCCTGACTACGACTTCGCGTGGCAGGAATACTACTACCTCCAAGAGCCGCTGGTCCTCCCTGCTGGAACCAAAGTGACGTCCTACATTCGCTGGGACAACACGGCCGAGAACCCCAAGAATCCATACAGCCCGCCGCAGGACATCAAGTGGGGCCTCTTCTCTGAAGATGAGATGGGCAGCATCATTCTCGACGTAGTCGCCGTCCGGCAAGAAGACGAGGAAACGCTGATCCAGGCGCAGGCGGAACGCAAGAATCTGTCGGCGGCGGCGTTCTATCTCTCCACGGACGGCAAGTTCTTCAAGGGTAGACGCAACGCGCCGGGCAAGCACGCCGGCAGACTAGCGATGAAGGTCCTCGCGAAGTTCGATCGAAACGGAGACCAGCAGTTCTCCGAGGACGAAAAGTCCGCCGCCTGGGCCTACCTGAACGCTCAAGGCGTCGAGGGCGGCGCCGAGACCAGTTCCGACGACTAACCGTCGGGCTCTTCCCGCGCCGGCAGGCGTCCCCTCGAAGCCGCGGCGCCGCGCCCTGCGCCCAACACGCTACCTTGAAAAGATGCAGCGGATTCCGGTCCAAGCCGCGTCAGCTTCCTATGAGGTCCTCGTAGGCGCAGGTCTCCTACGTTCGGCGGCGGATTTCATCGCTCCCATCGCCCAAGGTCGTCGCCTCTTCGTGGTCGTCGATCAGAACGTCCTGCCTCATCACGGTGCGGCGCTTGAAGCCGCCCTGACGACCCTCGACGTCACCATGCTGCCGGTCGAACTCGGCGAGCAGCGCAAGCGCTTGGCTACCGTCGAAGATCTTGCCCAGCGCATGCATCGCGCCGGAGCCGATCGCTCCGCCGTGGTGGTCGCTTTCGGCGGAGGCGTCGCCGGAGACGTCGGCGGCTTCGTCGCCGCCTCCTATATGCGCGGCGTCGACGTGATTCAGATCCCCACCACGCTACTGTCTCAAGTCGACGCTTCGGTCGGCGGCAAGACAGGCGTCAACCTCTCTTCGGGCAAGAACCTCGTCGGAGCGTTCCACCAGCCGCGGCTGGTCTTGATGGACCCCGAACTCGTCTTGAGCCTCCCTGATCGCGACTACCGCGCCGGCCTCTACGAAGTCATCAAGCACGGCATCATCCGCGACGCCGCCCTCTTAGAGTTCATGTCGCAGTACCGCGGGGCCGCGCTCCAACGGGATCCGGCCGCACTGGAGCGGATGGTCGCCGATTCGGTTCGCATCAAAGCCGCCGTCGTCGCCGACGACGAACGCGAGGGCGGACTCCGCCGCATCCTGAACTACGGTCACACGCTAGGCCACGCTCTGGAGGCGGAGACCCAGTACTCTCGCCTGCTGCATGGTGAAGCGGTCGGCTGGGGCATGGTCGCCGCCGGCCGCCTGGCTGAGTCGCTCGGCATTCTCCAAGCGGACGACCGAGCCGCCATCGAACGATTGATTCTCGACTACGGCCGGGCGCCGTCCTTGGAGGATCTGCACGCCGCAGCCATCGCCGACCACGTGGCGGGCGACAAAAAGACGATCGGCGGCACGACCCATTTCGTACTGGCCGAGCGTCCCGGCAGCGTCCGCATCGTCGAAAACCCGCCGCACGAATCCGTCGTCCGCGCCGCCCACGACGCCCTCGCCGCCTACGCCGCACAGGGAGCCGCCGCCGATGCCTAGCGCAGGCGCCAGCCCGGTCGGGGTCGCCCCCGGAGACGAAGCCGCCGCCGCGCAGAATATCCGCGGGATGTTCGGCCGCGTCGCCCCGCGCTACGACCTGCTCAATCGACTGCTCTCCGGCGGTGTCGATATCTGGTGGCGCAGCAAACTGGCCCGCTCGGTCCGCGACAAACTCGCCGACCCGGACGCCCGCATCTTCGACCTCTGCTGCGGTACCGGCGACGTCGCCCTCGCCCTCGCAACCCAACGCCGCAAGCTGGCCGGACCGGATGCGCGCCCCGTTCTCGCCAGCGACTTTTGCCGGCCCATGCTGCTCGCAGCGCATCCCAAACTGAGCGACGACGCAGAGCACAGCCATCTACTCGAAGCCGACGCCATGAGCTTCCCCGTGCCGGACGGCTCCGTCGACCTCGTCACGATGGCCTTCGGTTTTCGCAATCTCGCCAACTACGAGGGAGGCCTCGAAGAGATGGTTCGCCTGCTCGCGCCCGGCGGGGTCCTAGCGGTCCTCGAGTGCTCCCAGCCGACGAATCGCATCTGGGGTCCCGCGTTCGACTGGTACTTCCGCAATATCTTGCCCAAGATCGGCAACGCCCTCTCCGGCGCCGGCGACGCTTACTCTTACCTGCAGCGCTCTGTCGAACGATTCCTCACCCCGGAAGAACTCGCCCAAGCCATGCGCGACGCTGGATTCGCCGAGGCTCGCTTTGATCGCCTCACCGGCGGAATCGCCTGTCTCCACGTCGCCCGCAAAGCGCCTGCATCCGAATAAGAACTGCGTCAATATAAGGACCGTATGTCGAACGACCCGCCGGCCAAGGATTGGACGATTGTCGTTGGCGTGATGCTCAAAGTCGCCCTCGGCATCTCCCTGCTCTACGTCGGCGGAGTCTTCCTACAACGCCACTGGGCAGAGTCGGCGATTCCAGAGAAGGCGCCCGATCGCATCCTCCAAGAGGACCTCTACGTCCACGTGCCCGGATCGCACATCGGCAGCGCCTCCTCCGCCAAACGTCGCCTTCCGGGCATGGAACTCTGGGTCCGTGAAGGCTACCGCTGGGCCTACCAACCAGGCGACGTGCTCTTTCGTCCACTCGAGAAGATCATCCCGACCCGAGTCTTCGAGCAAGGCGGCCAGACCCATATCGCTTTCGAGAAGGAGGGGCGAACCTACACCTTCGCCGTCTCCGGCGGCGGTCGCTTCTTCATCGACGACATCTTCTATATCCGGGACCCGCACGAACTCTACGACCACTGGTCCGAGCAGGACTGGAGCAAGATTGAGGCCCAGCAAGTCGAGCCGGGGATGAGCGAATTCAAAATCACCTTCGCCCTCGGCTACGGCGAACTGATCAGCCAGTCCAAAGACCAGAGCGTGCGCACCCTGGAATTCAAAGAATGCATCATCGACGGGTGTACCCCGGTCCGAGTGGTCTTCCGCGACCTAGTCGCAACCAAGATCGACCCCCTCGGACAGGTCCCCTAAACGTGGGGACACGCCGCGGCGTGTCCGCCGCGGGCGATTTGCGAAGCAAGAGGCCGTTGCCCTGCCCGCAGGGCGACTCTCCCTTAGAGCCCAGGCCGCAAGGCCTGGGTAATCAACGTTTGCTGCAACGGTTCTTCTGCTCCTGGGTCGTTATGCCGACTACTCTTGCCCCCGCAGCACCGCCAACCGCTCGTCGTTCAACGCCCGCAAACGCGGCGGCACAAACGCATGAAGATCGGTCAGGACGTGTCCTTCCTGGATCACCTTCACCTGCCAGGACGCGACCACGACGCCCGCGCCGTGCACGGCCGTAAACATCGTCGCTTGCGCCGGGCGGAAGGGGGCGTTCGGCCAGCGGCAGTACTCGCCGTAGCGCCCCTTGTAGAACGACGGACGCCCGAATCCCCAGCGCTCGTAGAAATCCGCCACTTCGGCGAAGCCGACGGGTTCCGCCAGAACGCCGCCGAAGTAGCGCATGTCCTGTTCGTACTTCACGCGCGCCACGCGGTCCGCCAAGCTCTGCCCCGTCCGCGAGGGCGGCGGTCCGTACACCGCCAAAAAGCCGTCCGGCATGGAAGCGGCGACGGTGTTCACCTGCTCGTCCACGCCCGCATTCTCGACCCGCTCAAACGTCTCACACGGATTCGGGTTGAACGGCGACACCGCCATCACCCGGCCGTCCGAGCAGGTCTCCGTCACCGGCTGGGCTGCGGCCAGTCCGGCGAACAGGAAGAAAGCGGGAAGGTAAAGGGCGGTCATTCTCTGCATCGTCTCGGTTCTCCTGTTTGATATACGGTTTCCATCCATCCCTAGGGCCCTCATCGCGCCACGCTCAAATAGGGACCGGCCGGGGTCGAGACGCCGGCCGCGGTCACAATCACGGCCAAAGCGCCGGAAGCCGTATCCGCCGGAATCTCCAGCGAAATCGCAATCCTCCCGGGCCCGACCTGCTCATGGCTGAACGAACCGAGCGGCAACTCCCGACCGCCCAGTCTCACGCCTGGAATCGCTCCGTCGGAGAATCCTCGGGCGAACACGCGGACTCGGTCTCCGGGTGAGGCGGGCCGCGTCAACAACCCCGCAAGCGATCCCCAATATGCCGCAATCTCCGGCCGATTCTCAAACACAGCGGACGCTCGGTTGCCGGCGCCGAAAGTCTCGACCGTCACGCCGTCCTCCTGTGGAGCCGCCCCCGAGTTCAGCGCGCGAACCACGTTCGGCACGCCGGGGTGCAACTCTTCGAGCACGCCGCCGCGCAGCACGACCTGCGTCTGCCACGTCGCCGCCACAGCCTCCGCCCTACTCACCGCGTCCAACACCGACGCTTGCGCGGGATAGTAAGGGGCCTCGGGCCAACGGACCTGTCGGCCGTCCCGGTCGCTGTAGAAAGTCGGGTCGCCTAAACCCCATCGCGAGTAGATCGCCGCAACTTCGCTGAAGCGCTCGGGCTCGTATCCCAAGCCCACGAACCGCATAAACTGCCGCTCGTAGACCGCTTCAGCGATCGTATCTTCGAACGCAACTCCAGTCTTTTCCGGAGCGCCGCCAAAGGCGAGGAGGAAATCGTCCGGGACTGCGGAGTCGACGGCCGGATTCACAGGGTTCGCGACTGGAGGTTCTGTAGCCGGAGGTCCCGCCGTCGGCGGGGGAGTCGCCGGGGGCGCCGGTCCAACGGCGCCGCATGGATTCGGGTTGAACGGAGTGGGTAGTAAGACGCGTCCATCGGCACAAGTCACTGCCCCGGTCGGCTTCGGAGCCGTGGTCGGAGTCGGCGGAGGAGCGGTCGGCTCCGGAGGCGGCGTAGTCGGTCCCGGAGTCGGAGACTCGGTCGAAGGTTCGGGAGGCGCCGTGGGAGCCGGCGTCCCGCAAGGGTTCGGGTTAAAGGGCGACGTCGTCAGCACGCGCCCGTCCTCGCACGTCACCGTCGCCGCCTGAGCGTATGTCGCACCAGCTCCGACGAGCAACGCCGACAGGATGATCCGTAGCATCAGCAACCCCCTTCTCGATTCACAAAGCAACAGACAGGTCCACCGTTGGAAGAAGACGCTTCCCGATGAAACATCGGCGAAGCCATCCGAACGGTTGATCCCATCCGGTGACGATTCGCACGTCGCCGGGGCGCAGACGGGTGTAGTGAGACTATCACGGAACCTCGGCACTGTCTGCCAAAACGCAAAGAATGAATCTCTGTTTTTGGATGAATTCACACATTCCCGGTATCCGATAGATACCTAGAAGACCTATCTAGGTGCGACAGAAGATCACCGAGACACCCAATGAAACGTATGCCCCAATGGGCTCTTTTCGGTTAAACACTAAACGGAATTGAGTTCAATTCACAAGAAAACCGACCTAGTCGGATCAGATACACCCCGTGCTCGGCCGCTCCGTTCAGCTATACTGGCGCCGCCCATGGATCGTCGTAGCTTCCTCTCCGCCACAGGCGCAGCGCCCCTCGCCGCCGCCCCGTCGTCCGCAGCCCAGTCCTCCTCGGGGGCGTCCGAGGGGCGCCCACCCAACGTCCTCTTTCTGTTGTTTGACAAGTGCCGCCGCGACGCCATTGGCGCCTACGGCCTGCGCGAGGTCCACACGCCGAACATCGATCGCTTGGCGCGAGAAGGCATCCTCTTCGAGAACTGCTACGTTCCGCAAGCGCTCTGCGGCCCTACCCGCGCCTCCATCCTGACCGGCAGCTATCCCCACTGGCACGGCCTGCGCCGGAACGTCTACCCCATCACGCCCGGCAAGCTCGCCAGCAACTACCAAGAGCCGATCATCGACCCCTTCCGCGATCCCCGTTTCCGCTTGATCGACAACTTCGGCTACTTCCTCAACAACGCCGGCTACGCCACCGCACACATCGGCAAGTGGCACCTCGGCAACCTGGAACCAGGCTTCTTCGACTACTGGAAGAGCTTCAACTCCCTGCTCCGCCATTGGATCGGAGAACCCCATCAGTCGCGCTACCGACCCGACGTTCACACCGAACAGGGGATGCGCTTCATCGAGCGCAACTCAGACGAACCCTGGCTGCTCTACCAGAGCTACTACGCGCCCCATGAGCCGCTAGACCCGCCGCGCCGATTCACTGAGATGTACGAAGGTCAAGAACACGCCGGCTACTACGGTTCCGTCTCGAACCTCGACTGGAACGTCGGCCGAATCCTAGAGACGCTCGAACGCACCGGCCAACTCGACAATACGCTCATCATCCTCACCACCGAGCACGCCCGCACGTGGGAAGAACGCCCCGGCACCTCAGAGGGTATGTGCGTCGCCTACGACGAAGTGGCTCGTATCCCGCTCATCCTGCGCTACCCCAAAGCCTTCCAAGCAGGCACACGCTGGACCAGCGGCGTCACCTCCTGCGATCTCATGCCCACCATCCTGGAGGCCGCCGGAGTCAAGCCCGTACTCGGCACGCACCCCAGTCCCACCCGGCCGTTCATCCACGGCGACAGCCTCATCTCGCGCGTCCGCGATCAGGCCGACGAATGGGATCGGCCCATCGTGATTGAGAACTTGCCTCAAGCCGCCATCGACGGCTCCTTCTACGAGGAGCGGGCCCTGCGCTGGAGGAATTGGAAACTGATTCTGCGCCTCTTCGACAATCGCCCCGCCATCCGCCCCGGCGAGCTCTACGACCTAGCCGCCGACCCAGGCGAGAAACGCAATCTCTGGGACGACCAGCCCGCGGTCGTACAAGACCTTGCTCGGCGGCTCGTTGAATGGGGTGAACAGACGCACGACCCGTTGGCCGTCCGCTTAGGCGACAACGTCTAGCTCTCGCTTCAGCCGATCCTCGAGCCGCCCGTTCGCCGCGAGCAGCTTGCGAAAATCTTCCGCCGCCACCGGACGTCCGAGCAGGAACCCCTGCAACGCATTGCAGCCGATTCCGCGCAAAAACTGCACCTGCTCTGCCGACTCGACGCCCTCGGCAATCACCCGCAGGTCGAGTCCGTGCGCCGTCTGCACCAAGCCGCGCGTGATGGCGTCCGACTTCCCGCCTTTCCCCACGCCGGACACGAAGCACTTGTCGATCTTGACCGTGTCGAAGTCCTGCGATCTCAGGTATCCGAACGCCGCGTATCCGGCGCCGAAGTCGTCCACCGAAACCCGCACCCCCGCGGCTCGGATCTCGTCCAGCAATCCCGGAGCCGATTCCAAACTGTCGACGACCGCCGATTCCGTCAGCTCCAGCTCAAGCTGCTTGGCGTCCAGGCCGGCCTCCTCCACGATGGTCCGGACTCGCTCGCTGAACCCCGCCGTCCGCATCTGTTTGGCCGACACGTTCACCGACATCCGAATCTGAGGGAGTCCCGCCCGGCGCCACTCCGCCGCTTGTCCGCACGCCGACCGCAGGACCCATTCCCCGAGGACCTCGATCAGCCCCAGCTCCTCTGCCAGCGGAATGAACTCACCCGGCGAGACGAACGTGTCGTCGTCGCGCCGCCAGCGCAACAGCGCCTCAGCCGCGACAATCCGCCCCGTGCCGGTTGCATAAACCGGTTGGTAGTAGAGCATCAGCTCGTCCCGGTCGACGGCCTCCGTCAAGTCGTTCTGTAGCTGCGACCGCTCGGCGGCCTCGGAGTGCATCTCCGACTTGAACATCGCCACGCGTCCGTTTTGGGCCGCTTTCGCCCGATACATCGCCGTATCGGCGTCGCGCAGGATGTCCTCAATCGATTCCGTATTCGGCCCCGCGATGGCGATGCCCACGCTCACTCCGGTCGTCAGCATCTCGCCGCCGACCTCGATCGGAGCAGACAGTCGCTCTTGGAACCGTTCCGCCACGGCCAGCGCGCGATTCGGCGCCCGTACCGGCTCAATCAGCGCCACAAACTCATCGCCGCCGAATCGAGCCACGATGTCCGTCGCCTTGATGCTCTCTCGGAGCCGACTCGCCATCACGGCCAGCAAACGATCGCCGACCAAGTGGCCGCGGCTGTCGTTGATCGCCTTGAACCGGTTCACGTCCAGAAAGATCACCGCGAAGCGATGCTCGGAATCCTGCTGCAGTTCCTCAAATGCTCGCCGCAGCCGCATCATAAACGCCTGCCTGTTGGGAAGCCCGGTCAGCCGGTCGTGCAAGGCGTCCTGCATCATGCGATTCTCGGCGTCCACCAGATGCGACGCATCCAGTTGCCCGCCGGCCACCGCCACCGCCTCGCCGTTTGCGTTCCGAATCGCGGTTCCCCGCACCTGCACCCAGCGGTAGTCGCCGTCCTCATGCTGGATCCGGTACTGATACTCGAAGTGCTCCTCCTCGCTCTTCTCGAGGTGATGCGTCACAGCCGCTTGCAGATCGGCCTCGTAGTAGGGATGGACGCGACTGAACCACTGTTGAGGATTCACGTCTTGCCACCCGCCGCAATCCAGACCGAGCAAGTCCGTCCACTGGGAGGACGCGGAAAACCGACGGCCCTTCAAATCCCAGTACCAAAGCCCGACCCCGGAGCCGCCCAGCGAATCCGCGATCCGCTGCCGCTCCGACTCGTATTGGCGATCCAAGTCCATCGCCCGCGAGGCTTCAGACTGTTCGCGCCCGATCTTCGCGCGCATCCAAACCGCCAATCCCAGCACGGCTAGGAGCGCGGTCGACGTCTGCGCCAAGAGCGTGGGCGACATCTGCGTGGACGAAGCAGTCCCGAGCCAGGCGAACAAGATGCTGCCGCTAAAGGAGTAGAAGCCGACATCGCCTCGTAGTACGTACGCCGCTCCCAAAATCGTGGCGGCGACGACCGCCGCTTCACTCGATTCCTGGTAGCCGTCCACTCGCAGCAGCGAGCCGCAAACCGTGAGGCCGCCCAGCCCGATCGCCGCAAGCTCCACTGCCCGCGCCGTGTAGTTAGCCCGACTCAAAATGCGGTCCGTCACCAAGGCGACCGCAACCAGAGCCACGTCGGCCAAAGCCCAGTAAGGCTCGATGCTCACCCACAGCGCCGCCCGGACCATCAACAACCCGGCGGCGATCCGCGCGATCGGCTGCAGCCGGATACGCTCGGCCGAGCCGTCCGTTCCCGCTCCTTTCGCAACTGCACCCAAGTGCATGCAACGATTGCAACACCGGGTCGCCTAGGGGTCCATAGTCGGATAGCCACATTTCCGAGAAGAACCATAGTCCCGGCAGTCTCGGGCTTTCGCCCTACGGCTTCCAGTACCAACGGGTGACAACTCCTTCCGCCGAATGCGACACTCGGGGCCCATGCGGACCCGCGTCCCGACGCCGCTCGCCGCGAAGTAACCCGTGCTCCGCCGCCCCTCCCTCGCTTCATGGATGCTGATCGCCGTCGTCGCCGGCGGCCTCTTCGGCTTCGCGGCGCCCGAGTGGAGTCAGAATCTCAAGATCGTCAGCGACATCTTCCTGCGCCTCATCCAGTCGATCATCGCCCCGGTCCTTTTCGGCGTCTTGGTGCGCTCGATAGGCCGCGCTGGAGGGATGCGAGAGCTAGGCCGCCTTGGCTGGAAGTCGCTCGTCTGCTTTGAAGTCGCCACTACCATCGCGCTCTTGCTGGGATGGTTTACCGTCGCTGTCTGGCAGCCAGGCGTGGGCCTCTCACTACAAACCGACACCGCGCCCATCGACGCCGCCGCCTTCTCCGGTGCGGAAGTCCTGAAGGGAGCCGTCCCCACCAGCATCATCGACGCCATGGCCCGCGGCGACGTCCTCCAAATCGTCGTCTTCTGCTTCCTCTTCGGCGCCGCCTGTCTCTCCCTGGGGGACAAGGCCAAGCCCGTCGTCGACTTCGCCGATGCGCTCGCCGAAGTCGCCTTCCGCTACACCGACTACGTGATGTACACGGCGCCCCTGGCCGTCTTCGCCGCCATGGCCAACACCGTCGCCAGCGGCGGCTCGGGCGCGCTCGAAGGTCTAGCCCGCTTCGTCGCCGCCGCCTGGTTCGCCCAAGTCTTCTTCTTGGCCACGGTCATCATCGGCGCCCTGCTGCTGTTCCGAGTCCCGCTAGCCCGCTTCGCCAAATACGCCCGCGAACCCTTCGTCATCGCCTTCGCCACCACGTCATCGGCCGCCGCACTCCCCCAAACCCTCGAAAACATGGAACGTTTCGGCGTCCCTAAACGCATCCTCGGAGTCGTCGCCCCGCTGAGCCTGAGCCTCAACCTCAACGGCAGCACCATCCACCTAGCCATGGCGACGCTCTTCGTGGCCCAAGCCGCCGGCATCGACCTCAGCTTCGAACAACAACTCCTCATCCTCGCCACGCTCAAGCTCACGAGCAAAGGCGTAGCCGGAATCCCAAGAGCCAACTTCGTCATCCTCACGGCGCTGTTTCAGAGCTTCGGCCTCCCCCTCGAAGGCCTAGCTCTGCTGCTGGGAGTCGACGCCCTCATCGACCCCGTCCGCACCAGCGTCAACGTCCTCAGCCACTGCGCCGCCCCAGCCCTCATCGCCCGCTGGGGGGATTGATGGTTCGATTCCTATCTCGTGTAATCCATGTCCAGCTCGACCCCGAGCAACTTTTCCTCCGGGCTCCCATCCGTCAGCCGCAACACAACCGAGTCGGCAAACAGCGATCCGAACTGCGATTCGTCGGAATCTGACTGCTCCTGGATCGACACGAGGTCGTGATAGTTCAACGTCGCGACGTACTGAAAACTGTCCTGACGACATATCCTATCTGCGATTCGAAACATAGCCAAACGTTGGCGAGGATCGACAGGCTGAAACAAAGTACTATCGTGCACTGCAAACTGGATACGGTGCCCGCGCTGCAGGGTCAGCAAGACCATGTCAAAACAGAAAATCTTGGCTTCATTAATTCCCTCTGCTGCATCGGCTCTAATGTGGGCATCAATCCGATACCGCGTCTGACTCGCGCTATCGTCGTTCGCCACGGACAGTCCGCTAGGCCTTGAACCATAGAGTTCTCTTGAGAACGACCGGAAGAGCTTCGTCGCCTCATCTACTAGTTCTCTAACGTCGTCCAGATATTGGTCAGTTCTAATATTTTCTTCCGCAAGATCACGCTCGATTTCTTTTTGCTCTTTGTCCACCTGCTCGCGAAGCGCCTGGGATGCCTCCAGTTTGGCAATTTTTTGACGGATCTTGGAGAGCTCTTCGTTTATTGCGACGTATTCATCCAAAGCTCGATGATCACTCAGGTACGCCATCTTCTCATCCAGATCAGCCGAGAGGTCTCGGACATTGACCTTGGCCTCGTTCAGCTCTCGCATCAGCGCCTGCTTATCTCTCGACAGCCTAAAGTGCCTTGTCTTTTGCAGCTGCCGATGGAACGATATCACTTCATCAATTGAACGACGAAGTGAATCCGGTAGCGCTACTTCTGCTTCACGATAGATCCCCGCCACTTTATCCGCGTCAATATCCAATTTAGTCGCAAGACTCCGCTCTATTTGAGAAATCGCGTTACCGAGTTTAATGACAGATCTACGATGAACATCCAATCGTTTCTTTATTCGATTAGCTTCTTCCTCAATATCATAATAGTTATCCGCGACACGAAAATCTTGTATATCTTGTTCCAGCCTGACCGCCTCTTCCCGTAGCGCCGTCAATTCAATCTCGAGAGTATCCTGACTGAACAGCGTTGCGAACAGTGGATCCTTCTCGAGTTGCTTCATCGTTTCACGAAGCTGCATTGACCGCCTGCGTAGGTCGTACTTATTCTTGGCAAGCTGAAGATCCAGGCCCAGCAAGTAGGCAACATTAACCATCGCCGCGTACGGCTTCTTCGAGTCTCCCTCCATGGCGTAGGAGAATTCCGTGTACGCATCACGCCCTCTCCTGACGAACCGGGAGATGAGTGACCGGAACGTGAGGAACGACGTTTTCACCCAGGGGTTGAACGATTCCCTTGCAAGAAAATCGCGCAGCTTCGTCAGACTAATGGGCTCGTCGTCAAGAGTGATGTCTTTTCCATCGCTTGCACTTCTTGCAATTCTGTACTCGACGCCACGGGATTCTATTCGCAATCGAAACACCCAGCTTTTTAGATTCTGCTCGAAGGCTGCATTTTTCTTAGATCCTAGACAATAGTGCAAGATCTCGATCAGCAAAGATTTGCCGACCCCGTTGTACGTATTGGTCTGGGCTGAATCTTCCGATCGCTGCTCGGCGATTATCAACGAAAGTCCGGTCGGATTGAACCGCACAGTGCGAAAACTAGGCTGGTTCGCTGAGAGATCAACTAGGCGCATCGTACAACGTCTCCGTCCGAATTTGCCTCTATTGCATTCAGGGAGTAGAGTAAGACGAGTGCCAGAACCACTGAGTCTAAATCGTGATACGCTGGCAGCTGTTGCGTTTCTCGCGCCCGCCTGACTATCTCGTAGAGTTGGTCAACGGATTTTGGCTCTCGTAATTGGTCAAGGAGATACCCTCCCAGGCCGAGGAGCGATTCGGCCAGATTCACATGTTTAGATGGCAGCAGCATCAGGCTCCTCAAAAATATCGCACGACTCAAAGAAAAACGCCAATACGACCTGGGCGGCTCCCTGGTTAGCCAATATTGCAGCTTGAGAAAGCTTGGGTCGGGGCATCAGGCCTTGCAGGAGATCAAAATAGACGAGGTCTCCCCATTCATCTTTCGAACTAGCTCCTTGCCTGTCCAACCTCGTCCGTGTTTCTTCATAGAGTGCAGCGAGATGATCACGCAGAGACTGCCGCGCAAACGTAGAATTCTTGGAAAAATAGTCATAAATTGCTTCTGCCTGGAACGAACCATGTTTGAGCAAGATAGCAACCCCCTCACTTAGATAATTCATCTGGATTTTTTGATCAAAGTCCGGGACTGCCAGTCGAGACTCGTGCGAGATCGGAGCCCCGTTTTCGAATACGTGCCGGATTACCTCGTCCAAAGGGCCGAACTCAACGTCAGGAAGCGGGCAGGACTCTGGTATCGGAGTATTGATTACGTCCACAATTTGATCCTCTTCGAGGCCAAGTGCAATATCCTCTAGATCTTTGGCCAGGAAGGACTGAGTCTTGACGCCATAGCTGGCCGAAATATCTAGAAGGGCTTTTTCGAGCTGGGGGGGACTGCCTCGATAGGCATCGTTGAATGCAAACCGGTAGCTCTCGACCGGCGTCTCTGCGGAATCCCAGTAGCTCATTAAGCCCCCAAAATCTTCAGCCGCCTTTGCTGCCGCCGTGACCACCGATCCAGGGGCTTGGGGGACTTCAGGAGCGTAGACCTGAAAATACGAGCGGACGGAAGGGAGGTAGCCGTCGTTCTTCCGGTCGCCAACCTTGCCCCAGGGCTTGATCGGCACGAAACCAGCATCCTCGTACTGCATCACCTTTTCAAGTAGTCGCTGGTACTCGACGCCCTTGGCCTCGTGCACTCGAAGACGAAACATCTTTCGGGCGTATAGCTTGCGGGTCGCGTCCATAATATTATGCGGTTAGTGTAGACGATTACTTCCGAGGCGGAAACCGGTACAGTCTCAATTCCCGTCGAGCTCGGGCTCGAATGGGAAACCGGGACGGAAACCGGCCCCAATCAAGCGCACCAACACCCTTCAGAAGCAGAAATCGCTCATTCCAAGGGTCTTCCGTAAATTTGTCCAGCCTGAATCGTGAGATCGGGGACACCCTCGCGGTCGTATCCGCCACCAGCTCCACCCCACACGCCTCACAACTCCTGAAAAAACAACAGCCCTCGCCTCTCTCGCTCAGCCAACATCTCCGCATTCCCGTTCTCCCAGTCACCAAACGCCGCCTGCGCCTCGGCATGCATCCCGTCGCCCCATTCCGTAGGCGACAAATCCTCGTACGAAGGCAGCTCATAGTTACGCTCCTCGTACGCCCTCCGGTGTCGCACCACGAAACTCTCAAACACGCTCCGGGAAGGCCAGAGCGTAGACGGCGTCCGCTCCCGGAACAGCCGCGCCCCCTCACTCGACCTCGCGAACACAACGCGACGAAGATGCTCGCGACGAGGCCTCGGCTCCTCACGTTGCGCCCGTAACAGCCAAAGCGTCGCCCGATTCGAAACGGAGGCCCGAGTCCGCGAGGTCTCCTGATCGGGCGCCTTCAGCCCGAGCCCCTCGTAGAAACCGGCCAGCAGACCGTGCTTGCACTCGTCCTCATAGCTCCGAACCTCAAGCTCGCCGAATGCCTCCCGAAACGCCGCGATACGCTCCGGGTACGCGACCATCCAAGCCTGTACTTCGAGGAACCGCTCGAAATCAGGCGGTTTGCCGCGCCACGTCATCGCCTCCTTGTACATCGAGACCATAAAGGAATCCGGGCGACGCAGGTACAGCAGAATCTTCGGCGAGAAGTTCCGGAAATACTTGGCAACGCTGCGCAGATAGATGCGGTGCCCCGCCATCATCGCGATCGCATCGGAAGGGTAGCCCCGCGTCCAATAGCGGCCCATCCAATGGCGGTAGAAGGGCTCTGCGCTGAGCACGGTCAACCGAGCACTCTCGGCGCTTCGCTCGATCCGCCGCCTGAAACGAAACAGCGCGAGTCGGCTAGGGATCCCGCGTTTCGACAGCGCCCTCGCCACGCGATGGTGGGACGCTCTCCCTCCGCCCAACTCCTCCGACGAGTCAGGATACTCAACGCCCTCTGCCCGCAACCAGGCGCGGTTAGCGCCCAGCGACTCCTGAATTGCCGTGGTCCCGGTCTTGTGCATCCCCACGTGCAGAAGGAGCGGATGACACTGCATCCCGGCCATGTTATCGAAGAGACGCACTGGGCGAATTCGCGGCGGCGGGCCCCCGTAACGGAGCCCCCTTTTCACCGCTCAATCTCCCTCCCGAGGCGCCAGGGGAAGACGCCTCATCCAAAATCGGCGAAGATGGTTCAGGGACTGCAAGAACACGGGCGCCGCGAGGTCCCAGCATCTTCATGATTCGGGCCCTGTCCCGGATCTCCTCCCAGCGATAGAGACGCCGACTTGTCGAGAGACTCCGCGCTCCCGGCAAGCGTGCCGAAACTGTTGCCGGAGCGTCGATGGGTTCTCCAAGTCCCTGTTAGGAACACGAACAATCCATGTTGCTCAGATACGCAGAAGACCGCGTGCCCGTGTTGTTGATTCTCTTGGTATTCGCTGCGGATGTATCCGTCTACACGATGACCGACTCCTGGTGGGGCGCGCCGCTTTGGTTCGCGCTGATGCTCATCCCCAAGGGCTGGATCTCCGCCTGGAACCATCACCACCAGCACCTGCCCATGTTTCGGCATGCGTCGCTGAACCGCTTGTTGGAATTCGTCCTAGGCCTCCAGACCGGCGTCACCTCGCAAACCTGGTACCTGCATCACGTCGTCGGCCATCACCGCAATTACCTTCCTGGCGGCTCCGAGGATGAAGCCACTTGGCGCTGGTCGAGCGGCAAGCCCATGACGTCCATAGGGTTCGCTTTTAGAACCGCCGCCTTCGCCTACCCGATCGCTCTCCGCAACGGCCTCAGCGGTCATCGCCGAGCGCTGCGCGTCTGCATAACCATGCTTGTGTTGACCCTGGTCTGCGTCGGGATCGCACTGTGGCACTCGCCCTACAACGCGCTGTTCGTCTTTGTCGGGCCCATGCTGACGTCCTTGTGGTTGGCCTCTTGGGCGAGCTACTTCCACCACGCGGGCCTGGAAACGGACGACCACGCCGAGGCTTCCTACAACATCATCCACCGGGGCTATAACCTGATGACCGGCAATCTGGGATACCACACCGCCCATCACATGTCGCCCGGCCTCCACTGGTCCAAACTCCCCGCCCTCCACGCAAAAATCGAATCCACCATCCCGGACGATTGCTACCGCCGCCCCGGCATCCCGTTCGAATGGATAAATCGGGAACAACAAATCCTCCGACCCGACGAGGGATAGCCGGGGCATCGCCCGACGCGGCTGGTACGCTGGGCCTCAGCCCAATGCCCACGTCGCCTACGCTCCTTTCTTCAGCCTGTCTGATCGCCGTTCTCGCCGCCGCCGGCTGCGTCGATCCGTCGCCCACCGAAACCGCCGCATCTCCATCCGCCACGCCGCAGGGAAATACGATGGAGGCGCTGCAAGCCGGCCTCGACGATCTCGATAGCGGCCCCATCTTCGCCGTCGCCCACCGCGGCTGCTGGTCCTCCGCCCCGGAAAACTCGCTCCTGTCCATGGAGAACTGCATCGCCCTCGGCGTCGAAGTCGCCGAGATCGACGTCATGCTCACCGCCGACCGCGAGCTCGTCGTCCTCCACGACCCGACGCTCGACCGAATGACCAACGGCTCCGGCCTCGTCCGCGAGCACACCCTCGCCGAGCTCAGGGAACTCCGCCTCTATGAACGCGACGGCTCGCCGCACCAAATCATGGGCAAGAAGCTCCTGACCGCGCACACCATCCCAACGCTGGCCGAACTCCTGGAAGTCACCCGCAGCCGACTCCTGCTCAATCTCGAAATCAAGTCCAACGAGGTCTTTGGGTTTGAGGAGACCTTCGCCGCCAGCGTCACGGTCGCCCGCGAGATGGGCGTCGAAAACGAGATTCTGTGGAAGATCCCCGCCGCCGGACGTACCTACGGCATCGACATCATCGAAGGCTTCGCCGGCTCCACCGATCCCGAAACGCCCGCCGATACGATCGTCAACGCCCTCGATCTCGAAGGCCTCCGCTACGTCACGCCCATCGTCTGGCAATCCGCACGCGACTTCGAAACCCAAATCGCCGACCTCGCCGACAACGGAATCCGCTCGTTTGAAATCGTCACCGACAACGTCGATTACTGGCCCGCCATGCCCGACGGCCGCATCGCCGGCGCGGACAATTACCGCTATCTCGGCGTCGGCGTCCTGCCGCGCTGGTCCGGCGGCCTCTCCGACGACGTCGCCATGCACGACCCCGAAGCCGCCTGGGGCCGCCTCATTGAACTCGGCGCCGATTCCATCATGACCGACCGCCCCGAGCAACTCCTGCGCTACCTCCAGCGCACCGGCCGCCGGTGAGAACCGAGGCCGAGTCGGGATGGAGCCCGCCGAAACTCAGCGCCTCTAGACGCATCCGAAAACCCTGTGGGATGATCGCCGAGTGCGGATCATCGCGCTCCTAGCCGTCTACAACGAAGCCAAGATCCTCGGCCGAACCCTCCGGTGGCTCGCCGATCAAGGCGTCGAATCCTACGTGATCGACAACGATTCCACTGACGACTCTCGAGCCGTCGCGGAGGCCTTGCTGGGCAGCGGGGTCGTCGGCGTCGAAACCTTGGCGCGCAACGAGACGTTTGACCTGGAAGCTCAGCTCCGCCGCAAAGAGCAACTCGCTGCCGACCTCAAAGCCGACTGGTACATCCACCACGACGCCGACGAAATACGCCAAGCTCCCGCCGAGTTTCAGAACCTGGCTAGCGGCCTCGCGGCCGTTGACCGAGCCGGCCACAACGCCGTTGACTTCCACGAATTCGCCTTCATGCCGACCTCCATCGAAGAGGACTTTGAGCACGAAAACTTCATCGAGGAGATGCGCTACTACTGCTTCATTGAGAGAGATACGTTCGCCAAGCACCGCATCAACGCGTGGAAGAACCTAGGCCGCCCAATCGATCTTGCTTCCTCGGCGGGACACCAGGTCCGATTCCAGGGCCGCAAGGTCTACCCCAAGAAATTCATTCTGCGACACTACCTGGCGCTCAGCCGCGAACACGTCCTGCGCAAGTACTGCGACCGTCAGTTTCGCGAGTCTGAACTTTCCCGAGGCTGGCACGGTGCGCGAGCCACCATCCGCGTGGAGGACGTGGAGCTTCCAAAGCGAAGCGAATTGAAGCGCTTGGGCCCGGGAGCCGACTGGGACCTCTCCGACCCCTGGCGATACGAGCCGCTATTTCGCAAGGCTCCAACCCCGAGCGCGCGCAGCAAGCAGCCCGGCTAGGTGCGCGGCTCCAAGAATCTTTCTCTTAGGACCGGCGAATCCGCCACGCCGAGTAACGTCTCCACGACAAGGTGATTCCGGTCCACACAAGCATCACGGCGCCAAACGACGCGAGGCCGGCAATCGTCTGACCAATCCAACCGCCCGCCTCGCCGGTGTGTATCCAGCGAATCCAGGTCCGCGCCCGCCTCCCCGTGCTTTGCTCGGAGAATCGTTCGACTGCGACCACCGCGGCCGTTTCACGATCCAGCTTCAAACCCACGCGCAGATCCGGGCGCCCCCGACCGCCTCCGGCAACACTGAAGCTCACCGGGCTCACCATGTCGCGGGGTACCGAGAGACTGATGGTGCGCCAATCGGGATGCTCTAGCCGAACCTTCGCCAGCAAGCGATCAAGCCCCCGGTAAGCATCGGGATCCGGCGAAGTCTCCCCTTCTCCCGAACCGGCCCCGCGGCTGCTCGAAGCCGGTGGTCCGCCGTCCAACGCCTGGTAAAGCCAACGCGACGGCCACTGGTAGGAGAAGAACGCCGCCGTGGCCACCACGAACACAAGCGGGACCGCGCACCAGATGCCGAAGACATTATGCCAGTTGAAGTCGCGGGCTTTACCCTCCAACCCGCCGCGGAACCAAAGGACCGCCCCAAAGTGCTTGGGCGACCATATCTTGGGCAACCACAAGTACATGCCGGTCAAGACCAAGAAGAGAAACCCAAGGTTCGAGACCCCGGTCACGCCTTTCCAAAAAGCGCGATTCTCGCCCTCTGCCGCGAACCAGCGATGCCAAACGACCGCTCCACGAAAGAACGCTCGAACGCCCTGGGCCCCCTGGCCGACCACTTCACCGTCGTAGGCGTTCGCATAGACGGTCTTCGACCGCCCCCAACTGACGGCGACCGGCGCGCTCGGGTCCGACTCCCAAACCACGCTCGAAGGCGGTTCTTCGTCCTCCCGCGCCAGTCGCTCAATGAGCTCGGCCGGAGACATCGGCTGAGCACCGGACGGCGGCGCCTCATGGTAGCCTCGCTCCGCCCACGCGATGACCTGCTGCTCATAGGTCAACAACACTCCCGTTACCGACATCATCAATACGACGACGCCGACCAAGCACCCGACGACCAGGTGCATCCAAAACAGGGCTTTGCGAAAAGTCATCAGTCTCGTCTCAAGGTTCCAGCGACTGGGGCCTCTCCAACTGAATACCGATTTTTGCAACTCAATGTCAATTACGGGCGAGAGGTGCATATCCCCACAATGATCCTCAGCCCGCACACAGAGTACTTCCCGCCGCTTCGGTGCGCACAGGCCTCGATAGATTTCGCAAATGGATGTCACGCTAACGCGTGCCGAGAAGACTCAACTACCGCCTCTCCGGACGCCTATGGAGCCGACGCCGCGGCCCTCAAGATCGCGACCGCATCAGCCACGCCGGCTCGCTCAGCTAGATCAAGAGCCGTCCGTCCTTTCGCGTCCCTGGCCGCCGTATCCGCCTTAAGCTCAACGAGCGCTTTCACGGCATCCGTCTTGCCCATTGCCGCTGCCAGGTGCAACGGCGTTTGCCCCTCATCTCGCGTGCGAGCATTCACATCAGCCCCATTTCCGGCGAGTGCCCGAATCACTTCTGCATTCCCGCCCAAGGCGGCGTCGTGGATCGGCAGCGTGCCCGCCTCACTCACGGCGTCGGCCCGAGCGCCGGCGTCAAGCAGCAGTCGAACCGCCGCAAGGTCGCCTTTCAACGCCGCATCAGCAAGCGGCGTTGTCCCGTTCGTCCCCGCCTTGTTTGGATCGGCGCCCATCTCAAGCAGCATCTTCGTCACGGCGGTCTGGCGGCGCAGCACCGCATATTCGAGCGACCACGGCGTCGGCCCCGTCGGAGTCTGCGACACTTTCAGCCCTGACCTCGCATCTAAGTACTGGCGGATCGTCGCACGCGCACGCCGATCCACGATCTGGTCCGCGGCGTCATACGCATTCCGGCCATCCCCGTCGAGCGCCTCTCGATCCGCACCCGCTTCCAGCAGCAACCCGACGCACGCAATCTGCCGCCAGTCGATCGCTACATGCAGCGGCGTCCGCCCGTCCTCCTCCGCTTCGTTCACCGACGGGTTCTGCGCCAACAACTCCCGCATGCGATCCGCGAAACAGATTCGCGCCGCCTCATGCAGCTCACCGGCAGTAACAACCGCCGGAACGATAGCAAGCGCCGCGGCCAACAGGCCGGCTGTGCGCAGGTCCCCGAACGCCGCCAATCGGATTCTTCCCATGCGGAATTTTGACGAACTCCTTCGGCTTTCGTTTGGCCTAATCGACGTCGTGGGTCTGCGTCCCGAACGCCGGGGCAATCCTACCGGCCCGCGCCGTCCGCGAGAATCCTTCAACGACGCGCCCGCCTCACTCCCACTCAATCGTTGAAGGCGGCTTGTGCGACAAGTCGTACATCACGGCGTCCACCCCGTCCAGCCGCGCGATCTTCCTCGCCAACCCGTAGATCTTCTCCGGGTTCAGCCGCGCCACCTCAGCCGTCATGCCGTCCACGGAAGTAATCGGTCGCAACGCCACCGTCTCGCCCCCGCCGCGGCTGAACGGCAGCAGAACCACCGGGCATTGCCACACGCGGTCGTACATCTTCTCCGCTCGCAGGAAGTCTCGCAGCAAACGGTCCGCCTCTTGCAAGAGTTGCACCCGCTTGCGCGTCAGCGTCGCACGATGGATCTTCCAATCCACCGCCTTCAAACGCTTCGGCGTCAACGACAGAACCACGCGATTCGTACGCCGATGGTTGTTCGTGACCTCAGTCGCCAGGCCCAGCGCCTTCTTGTAGTCCAAGTCGCCCGCATGCAGGACGGTCAACTTTGCGTAGCTGCGGTAGTCGCCCTGCACGCCCACGCTGCGCAAAGGCAGCAGAAACGCTCGATAGCCCGCCTTCTTCGCCAGCCCGTCAATCTCCGCGGCCTCTTCCGGCCGCTCCGTCTTAGCCGAGCACATCACGCGAATCGCCAACCCGGGCCCGGGGAAAGGATGCCGATCGACCAACCGCTTCGAGAGTCCCAGGCTGCGCCCAAGCACGCGTACCTCGTCCTTATAGAACTCAGACAGCGGCTCCAAAATCCGCCCCTGCTTGATCAGTTCCTGAATACCTTCCACCCGGTTGTGGTGCGTCTTGATCAACGCCGCCGATGCCGTCCCGCCGGACTCGATCGTGTCTGGGTAAATCGTCCCCTGCCCCAGCAGCCAATCGTGATCGCTGTGCTCTTCGCGCTCGATGATCGATTGCTGAATATCGACGAACGCCTTGCCGATAATCGCTCGCTTCTCTTCCGGATCCGTTACGCCCTTCAAACCGGAGAAGAAGATCTTCTTCGCATTGAATGTCTCAAACGCCCCAAGCCCCAGCTTCTCGAAGGCCTTCTCGATCTGCTCCGTCTCGCCGGAACGCATGAAGCCGGTATCCACATAGATCCCGTGGACTTGCTCCGCGCCCAGCGCGCTCACCGTCAGCGCATAGGCCACCGTCGAGTCGACTCCACCGCTCAAGAAGAACAGCACCCGATGCTTCTTCGCAGCCCGGCGAACCTGCGCCTTCACTTGCTCCACGCGGTCGCCCGGATGCCAATCCTTCGCGCACTTGCAGACGCGCGTGATGAAGTTGTCCAGAATCTCCGAGCCGTACCGGGTGTGAATCACTTCTGGATGGAACTGGATTCCAAACAGACCACGCTTCACGTCGCCCATCGCCGCCGCCGGACTGCCCGGAGATTGCCCGAGCGGCTCGAACCCTCTGGGCAGTACCGTCACATGGTCGCCGTGGCTCATCCACACGCGTTGCTTCTTGGGCAGTCCCGCGAACAGCTCGCCCGCCTTCGCAACGCGCAACTCCGCCCGTCCAAACTCCTGCGTCTCTCCCGGCGCAACCTCGCCGCCCAAACCCATCGCCATCAACTGGTGCCCGTAGCAGATGCCCAACATCGGCTTCTCCAAAGCAAAGAGCTTCTTGGAGGGCTGCGGCGAATCCGCGTCAAACACGGAACTCGGACCGCCGGATAGGATCACGCCCTTGTAATTCTTCAGCCGCGAAGGCCGGACGCCGATCGGCAATATCTCGGCATAGACGCCAAGTTCGCGGACCTTGCGGGCAATCAGGTGACAGTACTGTCCCCCGGAATCGAGAACGGCAATTTTTTCCATCGTTGGAGCGCGGGAAGGAGCCAAAGAATCCCGTAGGATATCATTCGAGTCGTGATCGATCCGAACGTCGTCCGCCAGTTGCAGCAAGTCGTTGGAGACCGCGCCGTGCTCTCCACCGACCGCGACCTGACCCTCTACGAATACGACGGCTCCATCGAGAAGGGCCGCCCCGACGTCGTCGCCTTCCCGCGCTCCACCGACGAAGTCGTTCAGCTGGTCAAGATCGCTTCGGCCAACAACCTGCCGCTCGTCGGTCGTGGCGCCGGAACCGGCCTATCGGGAGGCGTCATCCCCACGCAGGGCGGACTCATGATCGGGTTCTCCCGCATGAACCAAATCCTTGAGATCGACTACGACAACGAGTGCGCCGTCCTCCAGCCCGGCGTCGTCAATCTAGACGTCACCACAGCCGTCCAGGGCGCCGGATACTACTACGCTCCCGACCCCTCCAGCCAGAAGGCTTGCACCATCGGCGGCAACGTCGCCGAAAACGCGGGCGGCCCGCATACGCTCGTCTACGGCGTTACGACCAATCACGTCCTCGGCGTCGAGGCGGTTCTTCCCGACGGCACGGTCATCGAAGTCGGCGGCAAAGAGGCCGACCTTCCCGGCTACGACCTCCGCGGCCTCCTGACCGGCTCGGAAGGCACCATGGTGCTGATCACGAAAGTCATCGTCCGCCTCATGCGCTCGCCCGAGATGATCAAGACCCTGCTCGCCGTTTACAACTCTCCGTCCGACGCCGCGGACACTGTCGCCGGCCTCACCGCGCGCGCCATCACTCCAGCCGCCATTGAGATGCTCGACGGCGTCATGCTCCGGATGGTCGAGGAGGCCACTCACGCCGGCTACCCCATGGACGCGGACGCGGTCCTGCTCATCGAACTCGAGGGGCTCAAGGAAGGCGTCGAAGAGCAGATGGAGCAGGTGCTCGAGGTGTGCAACGAGAATGGAGCCCGCGAGGTCCGCGTCGCCAAGTCCGATGAGGAGCGCGCTCTGCTGTGGAAGGGGCGCAAGAACGCCTTCGGCGCCATCGGGCGAGTGAGCCCCACCTACTACGTGCAAGACGGCGTCGTGCCGCGCACCCGCATCGCCGACACCCTCAAGTACATCCACGAGACGGCTGACCGCTACGGCCTCACCATCTCCAACATCTTCCACGCCGGCGACGGCAACATGCACCCCATCATCCTCTTCGACCCGCGCAAGCCCGACGAACTCGAGAAGACCAAGCAGGCGGGAGCGGATATCTTGAGCTACTGCGTCCAAGCCGGCGGCTCCATCACCGGCGAGCACGGCGTCGGAATGGAAAAGAATGACTTGATGCCTTCCGTCTTCACGCCGGAGAGTTTAGAGATGATGGAGACGCTCATCGGCGTCTTCAACCCCGACGGCCGCCTCAACCCCGGCAAGATCCTGCCGACCGGCAAGGGCTGCCTGGAAATCCGCACGCCGCCGGCCGCCTACGCTAAGACTGACTGGTAGCCTCCCAATGAAATCACCATGCTGACCCGACGATCCTTCTTCGCCTTCTCCGCAGCCGCCTCGTTCGCTCGCCATGCGCGCGCCGCCTCGGCGCCGCTCTTCAAGCCCGTGGAGATCAACCACATCGCTCTCCGCGTCCTGGATCTGGAAGAGTCGGAAACCTACTACCGCGACCTTTTCGGAGCGCCGGGCATCATCTTCGAAAAACCCGGCCAGCGCTACATGCGCATGGGCAAGAACTTCGTGGCTCTGTTTGAAAAAGACGAACCCGCCATGGACCATTTCGCCGTCTCCATTGAGGACTACGACGCGGACGCCGTGGAGGCCAAGCTCAAGGACCTCGGTCACAAGACGCGCCGCTCCTCCGACTTCGTCTATATCCACGACCCGGACGGAATCGAGATCCAAATAGCCCACGCCGAACACGAGATGGCTTCGCCCGTCGTACGAGAAGCCCCGGAAAAATCGATCTTCAAGGGCTCGGGCGTCCGGCATGTCGCCGTCCGCGTCGGCAAACTCGAGCGGTCGGTGGACTTCTACCAAAGCCTCTTCGGACTCCAACAATCGCGCGAAGCGGCCAACGGCGCCTGGCTCTCGGTCGGCCCCAACGAACTCGGGCTGTTCGCGGGCGCGGACCCCGGCCTAGACCACTACTCTCTTGCCGTAGAATCCTACGACGCCCGCACCGCCGGCAAAGCCATGCGGGCGGTTGGCCATCCCTACAACCGCAACTACGGACTCTTCTTCGCCTGGGATCCCAATCGCCATCGCATCGAGGTCGCCGGCCCCGACGCCAAACACCGCCTCGAGTAGCCGCCCGCATGCGAAACTATCAGCCGCCATGCCGATCCGTTTCGCCGCCGCGCTCCTATTCCTACTTACGGCGTTCCCCGCCGCCGCCGAATGGAAGATCGGCCTAGGCCGCGAAAAGATCACGCCGCAAGAACCGGTCCTCATGGGCGGCTACGCCTCGCGCCTCACGCCCTTCACCGGCGTCGACGCCGACATCTGGGTCAAAGCCGCCGCCTTTGAGGACTCCTCCGGCAAGGTCGCCGTCCTCGTCACGGCGGACATGCTCGGCTACCGGCAGGAACACGTCGCCCAAATCGCCGCCCGCCTCCAGCAGTCGCACGACCTCGCACGCGCGGACCTGCTGCTCAACTCCTCGCACAGCCATGCCGGCCCCCTCGTCGACGCCACTCGGATCCACGAATTCACGGACAACCCCGCTTATGGGGCAGCCGTCGAGCGCTACGTCCCCACCATGATCGACGCGACCGTCCGCGCCGCCCAGCAGGCGCTCGACCATCGCACGTCCGCGACCCTGGCCTGGGGACAGGGTTCGGTCGACTTCCCTTACAACCGCCGCGAACCCACGCCCACGGGAATCGTCATCGGCGTCAACCCGCGCGGCCCCGTCGACCGCTCCGTGCCCGTCCTACGCGTCCAGGGCGAAGACGGCAAAACGCGAGCCGTCATCTTCGGTACCGCCACTCACCCAGCCTCGCTTCGCGGCGACAACTTCCGCATTAGCGGCGACTACGCGGGCTTCGCCCAAGACGAAGTGGAAGCCACTCTTCCCGGCGTACAAGCCATGTTCGTTCTCGGCTGTGCCGGATCCTCCGTGCCCCACCCGCGCGGTTCGCTTGCGCTCGCGCGCAAGTACGGCGCCGAGTTAGCGTCTGAGGTACAGGCGTTGCTGCAAGACGACCTGGCGCCGGTAAGCGGGCCCCTGCAAACCCGTTTCCGGATGGTCAACCTTCCGCTCCAACGACTCTCGCGTGCCGAGGTCGAGCGGGAAGCAAAGACCCGCTACCACGTCTACTACGGCGAACGCGCCCTAGAGTGGCTCGACTCCGGCCGTGAACTTCCGAAGGCCTACTCGGCGCCCTTCGCACTCTGGCGCTTCGGCGAGGGCCTCACCCTCGTCGCCTTCAGCGGCGAGACCGTCGTCGACTACGCCCTGGCCGCCGAACGCATACTCGGCCCCCTCAACCTGTGGCTGGCCGGATACAGCAACGAGGTCTTCGGATACCTGCCCTCCGCCCGCGTACTCAAGGACGGCGGCTATGAAACCCGAGGCGTCATCGGCAACCGCCCCGGCCTCTTCGCCCCCGACGCCGAAGCCGCCGTCCTACAAGCCGTCGAAGACATGGCCCGTTCCGTCGGTCGCGCCGACACCGGCCGAGTCCCCTCCCGCGAACCCATTTCCAAGTAGCCCATCACACACCCACAACCCGTTCCCCAGCAACAACTTCCCCCTCTCGCATCCTTCTTTTCTTGCCCTCGCGTCCTACCCTAAGAGCAAACTTCCGAGGGCCGAATGGAGACGCGAGCCCCCCGCATGCTCTTTTTCCTCCCGCCGTGCCGCCTTCGAGCTGCGCTCGAAGGTTCTTCTTCTCTCCCAACCACCGCCGCCGACCCCGGTGACTGTCCCATCAAGGCCGGTTCCACCACGGCAACAGCCCAGCGCGTGTGGACTGTCACCAGGACTACTCCGTCCCAACAACCACCGGACCGCGTTCTCTTCAGGACAGCCGAGCGACGGTCAACCGTCAGCGGATCAACCGATCAACAAAGGCTCTTCCTGCCAACCGAAACCACCGCTGAAAACAAACAACTTAACCACCAAAACAATGTCATCCCCCGACATCCGCCACGAACTATCAACAACTTACAGCCGCCAGTTCCCCCGAAAACGTCAGTACCCTGACAAGAACCTGACACCACCTGTCAGGCCAAAGTATCCCTCAGCTCATACGCGAAACCGGCCCTTTCCTTAGCCGTCCCAACGGTCACTCGAATACCCGTTCGCGTCCCGTCCCCTCGGGCCGTTCGGACAAAGACCCGCCTCTTCGTCAACTCGTCCATCACCCGCGTCGCTTCCTCCTCATCCGCCATCTTGAACAGCACGAAGTTCGTCGAAGACTCCACTGTCTCGACGCCCAATTCGCGGCCGAGCGCATAGTACTCCTCGCGGCCCTCCTCCACTTCGCCAACCACCCCGGCGATGAACTTGTCGTCCGCCAGAGAAGCCAGCGCTCCAACCTGGGCCGTCCGGTTCACTCCAAAATGCAGCCGCACCCGCTGAATGGCCGAGACGAACGCGGGCGGTCCCAGCAAATAGCCGACTCGCATCCCCGCCATCCCGTGCGCTTTCGAGAAAGTGCGAAATCGGACCAATCGATCTGAATACTCGTCCAGCGGAAGCATCTGCTTCGGCTGGAGGAAATCGGAATACGCTTCATCGAGGAAGCAGACGCAGTCGGCGGGCAGCACCTCCATCAGCCGTCGAATCTCATCCGCCTCCAGCAGCGTTCCCGTTGGGTTATCGGGATTCGCCAGGTAGACGACTCGGGCCCCGTGCTCCTCGGCCGCCTCCGCAAGACGATCCACTGAATTGCGGAAGTCGTCGTAGAGCACGGTTTCGAGTCGCGCTCCAAAGCCTCCCACGTGATACGCAAACGTCGCATAGGAGCCATGCGAGGCGACTGCGACGTCTCCCGGATCAAGCAGGACCCGCACCGCCAGTCCCAGCAACTCGTCGATGCCCCCGGCGACCATCAGTCGCTCCCGATCCACGTCCAGCTTCTCCGCCAGCGCTTCAATCAGCTCAAAGTTGGAAGGGTCGCCGTACCAGTTTGCCTTCTCGAGCGACCGCGCCATCGCCTCCACCGCCTTCGGCGAGACTCCGAACGCGCTCTCATTGGCCCCCACCCGGACGGCAAAACGGTAGCCCAAGTCGCGCTCCAATTCGTCCGGCGATACGAACGGAACGACGGCGGGCAGACCCGCCACAATACGGCTCAGTTTCATCTCGGCTGAGTTCATTCCAGCCGATTGTAGGCTAATCGTCGCTCGGGACCGAAGGCAGATCGTAGCCCAACGTGTCACCGTTCGCCTCGAAGCCGTCGCGGTCCACATCGACGAAAATCGGGTTCGTATAGGCGGCCGGGATCATCTGGCCCTGCACGTTGCGCCCCCAGCCCTTGCTCAAGTCGGCGCCTTCACCCACCGCCGCCACAATCAAGTGCGCGTCCTCTTGGAGCTTCACGCGCACGGTCTTCTCAAACCGCAGTACGCCGTCGTGGAAGTCTCCCGCGCCAGTGAAGTTGTACTCCTCCGGCTGGCGGCCGTTCACCAGAACCTGCACTCGATTCACGTCCACCCAGTTCGCCGCCTGTACCCGGATCTTCAGATCCACGTAGCCTTCCGCATGGACGGTCGACCCGATCGGCAGCCCGTCCGCGGTTTCGACCTCCAAGAACGGGCCGTTCGAGATCATCATGCGTCCCGCCTTGGCGTTCCGAATGATCTCCGTGGAATCAATCTCGCTGGGATCATCCGTCGAACTCGGAACATAGGTTCGCCAGTTGCCTACTCCGTTGCCGAAGATGCGATGTGCATCCGAGACCGCGACGCACCACACGCGGCGACCTTGGTTCAGCATCTGAAGCCAGAAAAAGGTCCGGTTCGGACGTTCAACCTCGTACCACTGCATCACAGGCGCCGCTTCCAAAATGGCCGCGCTCCACACCTCTGCCGCATCGATGAGTTCCTCGAACCCCACAAAGCCGCCGTCGCGAACGCCGTCTCCGTCGCGGTCAAAAAACACCTGCTCCACGCTCGGATGATTCGCTTGAACCCAACGGTCCACGTCTGACCCGAAGATGTGATCTTTGGCTACCCGCGCATTCGCGCCGGCATCGTAGCGAGTGCCCCACTCGGCCAGCGTCGGCGTATTCCAACTCCGCAACGTGATCGCATTGATCCGCGGGTCGTAGTTCCACACCGGAGCGCCGCCGTTCTGCGCATGCGGATCCGGCGTCATCGGGAAGGCGTTGAAGTGCTGCCCTGATCCCGTGAGTTCGATCCCTGGAACCGTCGCGATCACATCATCGAGTCCAAGCCGTTTCAACTCCGGCGCCCAGTCGTAGATGCGATTGTGCTCCGTCGTCGGCGCGTATTCGATGTGCTCGGCCGCAAAGTTAATCAGCCGGTCCGTCGTGTTGCAGTAGTTGTCGCCGGAGGGCGTCGAGTGAGCATGAAAGTCGGTGGAAACCCACCCGGAGGTATCCACGGTCCGCTTCAGAGTCGCTTCGACTTCCACGTGTTCTCCCGCCGCAACCGCAATCGATTTCTCAAAAAGATCGAACTCCGGTCCGCGCGTGATTCGCACCAGGTAGTCGCCCGGCGGGACCTGCTGCGAAAAGCGGCCGTCGTGCGTCTGGTACTGATGATCGTTTCCGTGAACTCGATAGTGGGTGCCGAGATTCGGCGTCTCGGTTCCGTTGCGGCCAATAAACTGAATCTTTCCCGGCGAAGGTTCTCCGCCCTCGTCTCGAATGAGGCCGGTCACCAGCGACGCATCGGAGACGGCCCAATCAAGCTCCGCGGTGCGGCCGTCACGGACGGTCACAGTCTGGCGAGCCTCTTCGCGGCCGATGTCCTCAAAGCGCAGCACGTGCTCGCCCACCGGCAGCTGGAACGCATAGCCGCCGTCGCCGTCCGGGTAGGCCTTCAGTTCCGTCCCGTCCACGGTCGCGATAAGCGATCCGTGGACCGCGGCCCCGCCTGAAGCGTCGGTCACCTTGCCGGAGACTTCGCCGGTCTTGCCCGTCGCAGCCGCCAAGACGCCGTAGGCCGCTAGCGGCGAATCCGCAACCGCCAAAGCAACGGTGTAGGTCGCCTCTTGCCCCGGCTCCAGCTCCGCTTCTTCCGGCAGAGCCGCAGGTTCCAGAGGCGCCCAGGCATAGCCCCGCTTGTCAAAGGGATCGATGGAGTCGCCGGTACGGATTTCACCGGCTTCGGCTTCCTGGTCGAGTCCTTTCCAGATCGGCCGAGGCGTAATTGTCTTGGACTCCATCCCCTCATTGCGATAGGTGGATATCACCCGGACGTACTTCGAATCAGGCTCCAGACGATACTCATGCCGCACAGCCAAGCCCTCGCCGCGCGGTCCGGTACGGACCGCCTCCACGCCCGAGCCGTCGTCCAGCGGACGAACCCAGGACATCATGCCGCGCTCGCCTCCAGGCCGAAAGACCGTCAGCTGATCGTTCTTCGCACCGCGCAGATCGAGGTCATAGAGCGACCCCGGAAGCGGCGTCGAATAGTCGGTGGTCATGTTCGGACGGCGCAGCGGCAGGTTGCCGCCGATCAGGATTTCGACATGCTCATTGCGCAGGACGTAGTCGCCCACAATGCCGTCCGCCTCCTTGCCCGCGGGCCGCTCGTCAAAGTTCCAGGAGGCGACCTCAAGAACCTCCACGGCATCGCGCTGTGCGGTGAGTCCCAACGCAAGCAAGAGGGCGAAGGAAGCGAAGAGGGCAAGGCGTCGTTTCATCTTGGCCGCCAGTGTACAGTCATTCGCTGAGACGCGGCTTCGGACGACCCGAAACGAATCGCGGCGTATAATGGCTGCCTACCTATGGCAACCATCAAAGTCTTCAACAACGGCCCCCTGCGCATCGAGGGCGACGACCTCGTGATCACCGATTCCGACGGGACGTCGTTCGGGTTGGGCGGACGCACGGTGATCGGTCTGTGCCGCTGCGGCCTTTCTGAGAACAAGCCCTTCTGCGACGGTGCGCACGCACGCCAGGGTTTCCAATCCGAGTGCAAAGCGGTTGACCTGCCGCCCAAGCCGTAATCGGCCGCTAGTGCTGCAAGCGGCCCGCTAGGAATCCCAGGACCATCATCAGCGACAGTCCGTAAAACGCCGCGCCGACGCCGTAGATCGCCGGGACGGTCGCGCTGCGGCTGTGGTGGAACCAGGCCGCCAGGCCGAGCCCCACGACGAAGAACCCGCCGACGATGTCCGCTCGAATCGAATCAAAGAAGAAGAGCGAGCAGAAGATCGCGGTCGCCGCCGCCGAAGTCAACGAGGCCCCGAAACCGGGACCCGCGATCTGCTCCAGCGTGCTCTGCACGAGCGACTGAAAGACGAGCCCGGCGACGAGGGCGGCAGCAACCAGCCAGAGAGAGACAACAGGAAAGGCGCCGAGCACCACGGTATGATGCGCGGAAACGCATAGGCTGCCGTGGCCGGACTCCGCAAGTGGATTGAAGGCTGCTGCCAGCATGACGCCCGCAGCAGCTAGGCCTACCGCATAAGGCACATACTTCCGGCTCGGCTGGGGGAGATCAAGACGGAGATCCTTCCGCCCTCGAGCCGCGAGAAAGACGAAGAGGCTCATCACAAACGCCAGCGTCAGGAAGGCCAGGTCGGGCTCGGCCGGGAACGGAAGTCCGGCAATGCGATCCGTTACGTGACAAGCGACGGGCGTCCACAGTAGGGCCGCGAGCGCGAGATCGGCAGCAGATTTCCGGTCGCCTTCCCGGAACCAGGCGGAGCCCGATACATAGTGCGCCGCAAGGACCGGCAGAATGCAGTAGCCCAACGCAAAGACCGCGCCCCACACCGGGACGGCAGCCACATAGGCGTACAGAGCGCCCCCAAACAGGGCGACCGCCAACTGCTCGTGCAGGGTAAAACGAGCCGCCCGCGCAAACGCTGATCGCACCGTCGCAGACGTGACCGCGATCACCCCCACGGCCAGAACGGTATAGAGCAAGAACTCATCGAGGCGCCCCTCAAGCCCTCCGCAGGGAGGCGTGAGATCAAATCCGACTTCCTGTTGCATGTGCCGTTACGGACACCGCAACCGCCCAGGAGGTTTCAGTCGTTCCGCGTACGGCGGTCCCACCAGATCGCGGACAGGGCCGCCAGAACGGCCAACCCAGCAACGATTGCCGGGCCCCAAGGATCCGGCTCGACCATCACCAAGTCGAATCCAACTTCTTGCTGCAGAGGCTTCATGACTCGGTCTTCACGCGGCGCAGCTCGGCCAGACGATCCCTGATGCGCTGCTCCACGCCGCGGTCCGTGGGGTGATAGTAACGCCGGCCGCTCAACGATTCCGGCAGACAGTCCATATCGACCTGCGCGTCCTCGGCAGCATGGGCATGCTGATACCCCTTGCCGTAATCGAGATCCTTCATCAGCTTGGTCGGCGCATTGCGCAGATGGAGCGGAACCGGCTCGGCGATCGTCCGTTCCACGTCCCCGCCGGCAGCGGTCAACGCGGTGTAGACGGCGTCGGACTTCGGCGCGATGGCCAAGTAGACCGCTGCCTGCGCCAACGCCAGATCTCCCTCGGGTTCACCGAGCAGTCGAAACGATTCCACGGCGGCCAAGCACTGCTCTAGCGCACGAGGATCGGCCAAACCAATGTCTTCGCTGGCAATGCGCACCAAGCGGCGACCGAGGTAGAGTCGATCCTCGCCGGACTCCATCATGCGCGCCAGCCAATAGAGCGTCGCGTCCGGGTCGGACGACCGGATCGATTTGTGCAGCGCCGAGATGAGGTTGTAGTGCTCTTCGCCGGTCTTGTCGTAGCGCAGCGTCTTGCGCTGAAGCACATCGGCGATACGCTGCCCGTCGACGACGCCGTCGGCCGAGGAGACGGCCGTCTCCAGAATCTGCAGGGCGGCCCTAGCGTCGCCGTTCGCATAGAAAGCGATCCGCTCCAGCGCGTCGTCCGCCACCTCGACCTCGATTGCGCCGAGGCCCCGCTCGTTGTCCGCCAGCGCGCGCCGGAGCAAATCTTGGATCTGCTCCGACGGCAGTTCCTTGAGCACATAGACGCGACAGCGTGAAAGCAACGCCGAGATCACTTCAAACGACGGATTCTCGGTCGTCGCCCCGATCAGCGTCACGTCGCCGCGCTCGACGAAGGGAAGAAACGCATCCTGCTGCGCCTTGTTGAAGCGGTGAATCTCGTCGATGAAAACGAGCGTCCTCCGCCCGGTACGCCGAAGCCGCTCCGCGTCGGCCATCACGGCCTTGACCTCTTTGATCGAGCTAAGCACTCCGGAGAAGGCGACGAACTCGGCCTCCGAGCGTTTCGCGATCAGTCGCGCCAAGGTCGTCTTGCCCACACCCGGCGGCCCCCAAAAAATCAGCGAGCCGAGCTGGTCTTTTTCGATCTGCGCGCGCAGCGGCTTGCCCTCACCGAGCAAGTGTTGCTGGCCGACGTACTCTTCGAGCGTCTGCGGGCGCATGCGCTCGGCCAGGGGTCGCGAAAGATCCGATGAAGGGTCCGGCGCGGCTGATTCGAACAGGCTCACTTGGCAGCCTTCCGCCGGGCGGCTTCGTAGAGAATTACGGCGGCGGCAGCCGCGGCATTCAACGACTCGACGCCCTGAGTCGGCACTGCCACCGGCCTCGCCGCGAGGCCAATCGCGGGCCCCACCCCGTGCGCCTCCGATCCAATCGCCAGGATCACATCGTCCAGCGGAACCTCGCTCAACGGGTCGCCTCCGGCGTCGGCCGCGAGAATCGCTCTCCCGGAGATCCCCGCAATGCGTCCTGGCGGCAGGTTGGACGCGAACGGCAACCGCAGCAACGACCCGGCCGAAGCCCGCATCGTCTTCGGGTTGAAAGGCGAAGCGCAACCCTTCAAGAAAACGATGCCTGCCGCTCCGAACGCCTCGGCTGAACGCACGATCGTACCCGCATTCCCTGGGTCTTGCACCGCATCCAAGGCGACAATCGGGCCAGGTCGCGCCAGGATCTCCTCAAGCGGCGTGGGCTCCAAACGCACCAAGGCGACGACTCCTTGGCTTGACTCCGTGGATGCAACCTCGCTGAACAGTTTGTCCGACAGCACGCGCAGCGGCAGTTTGGAGCGCACCAGGTCCTCGAGGAACTTGGAACTCTCGCTCACCAGGATCATCTCTACTGGAAGTTTGGCCGCGATCGCTTCATCGAGCAGATGCGGCGACTCCAGCAGCGCGAGGCCCCCCTCGGTGAGGCCCCCGCGACGGACGGCCTGGCGGACGGATTTGACGAGCGGGTTCGACGAGCTGGACAGGATAGCCCGGCGCGCCGACTCAAGAGGTGCAGCGGGCATGTGGGCCCATCGTAATAGAATCAAGCTGTGTCCGCCAAACCGGCGCTCTCCATTCCGGTCGACCCGCACCGGCCCGCTTGGGACGTTTTGCGCGCCGCGGCCGCCCGCATCCGCCGGGGCGAAGTGATCGCAACGCCGACCGACACGCTCTACGGGCTCGCGGCGGACCCGTTCCATCCGGCCTCGGTCGAGCGGATTTTTCGGATCAAGCGGCGGCCTGAGACGCACCCGATCTTGTTGCTGATCGACTCCGCGGCTCAGTTGGAATCAGTCTGCGAAGAGCCCCCCGCGCTCTTCCACGCCTTGGCGTCCGAGTTTTGGCCGGGGCCTCTCACGATGATTTTGCCCGCCACGTCGCGCGTGCCGGATGCAGTGACGGCCGGGACAGGGACGGTCGCGGTCCGGCGTCCGGCGGCTCCGATCCCGCGTCGACTCGCCCGGCTGGCAGGTCGACCGCTCACCGGTACGAGCGCGAACCTAAGCGGCCGCCCCGCGGCACGAACTGCGGGGGAAGTCGCTACGCAACTGGGCTCCTCGCTTCCTCTCATCTTGGACGGAGGACGGTCGCCCAGCACATCGGCGTCGACAATCGTCGACCTCACCGGAGCACCGCGCATCGTGCGCGCCGGCGTCATCTCTCAAGCGCGGCTGAGGCGGTACTTGCCATGAAGCGCGTGCTGCTCATTCTGCTCGTGGTTCTGCTGGCCGCCGGGGCTTACTTCGGTTCGGTCTACCGGCAGGTGTCGCGCCAGGCGGAGATGGACGAAGCGGAATCGGCCGACGTCATCGTGGTGCTGGGCGCGGCCCAGTACTACGGGAAGCCGTCGCCGGTACTCAAGGCGAGGTTGGACCACGCCCTGGAGCTCTACGATGGCGGGTTGGCTCAGCGCATCATCGCGACAGGCGGGCACGGCCCGGGAGCCAAATTCTCGGAAGGAGAAGTCAGCCGTCTCTATCTCTCTGAACGCGGCGTACCCGCCGAATACATCTCGATTGAGAACACCGGGCAGTCCACGATGGAATCGGCGGCGGCGGTCGCCGAGATTATGGACCGCATGGCGCTTGAGAGCTGCATCGTGGTCAGCGACGCGTATCACATTTTTCGGGTCAAACAGATTCTTGCCGAGCGCGGCCTGACGGTCTACGGATCCCCACGCGCCTGGTCGACCCAAGACCAGTGGATTCGCGCCAAACGCTACGCGCGCGAATCGGCAAGCTACATCTTGTGGCGGGTCGGCATCCGGATCTGACTCTCATAGAGAGCAATCCATTCCTTGGCCACAGCTTGCGGTTCGTAGCGCGCCAGTTCCGCGCGCCCGTTCTCGGCGAGCCGCGTCGCCAAACCGTCTTCTTCCAGCAATCGGAAAGCCGCCTGAGCCATCGCCTGGTGGTCGTCCAGGTCTACCAGCAGCCCCGTGCGGCCGTCCTCCACGATGTACGGCACGCCTCCAGCGCGGGTCGAAATAATCGGCAGCCCGGACGCGAAACACTCCAGCGCCGAAAGCGGCATGTTGTCGACGTTCGGGCTCATCCAGTAGATGTCGGCCTGGTCGTAGAGTTCCGCCATGTCATCGGGCGCAACCGGACCGAGGAAGTCGACGTTGCGTAGGCCGAGATCAGCCGCCAGTTCCTCCAGTTCGCCGCGTAGAGGACCGTCGTGCGGCAGCGCCAACGACGCCTCGGGGTACTTCTTCTGTACCCGCGCGAAGGCGCGCAGCGTGCAGGGAACGTTGTAGAGGTCCTCAAAGCCGCGATTGTGCAGGAAACGCGGCCGGATTTCTCGGCGTTCGCGGTACCGAAATCGATCCGGGTCGACGGTATTGACGATCGTCTGAGATTCCAGGTCGTGTCGCCTAAACACGTCAACGAGGTAGCCGGACGGAGCCACCAACTTGGACGCCAACCCGATACCCCAGTTCGTCCAAGGATGCCGATCGAGCTGACCTTCAATGCGACCGTCGTGCCAGTGCAAGACCGTTGGAGTACGGGTCGCTTTGGACGCGAAGAGCAACGGGAACGGGGCCCACCAGAAGGCGGTACCGGCCGTGCCGAACAGGTGCAATACGTCCGTATGGCGCATCGTTCGGGGAATACGCGTCAACAGCCAGAGAACGTTCGAGATGGTCCGCAGGCCGCCGATCCGGCGGGCGAGGCGGCCCAGGGCGCTCTTCGGATCGGGAGGAAACGGCAGGAGGGCGACCCGCAAGCCTTCCGCTCGCAAAGCGGCAATCAACCGCTGGGCCTGCATGGACTGGCCGCCTACGACGCTCGGAGGCGCGGCCAGAAGGGTGACCCGCAAGTCGTGGGCAGCGACGGAGACAGCAGGGGTTCTTGGGCTAGGGACGTCCAAAATCGGAAGGGCTATCCGCCCCTCCGATGATATACTCAGGCAGCGATCGCTTCCCCCGGCGCCCGCCGCGCGTCCCCCGTTTTGGAGGCCATTTATGCAGTCGCGGAAAGTCGTCCTTCTCGAGCTCAACGAAATCACTTGGGATCTCATTGATCCGCTCATCGCTGAAGGGAAGTTGCCCACTTTCGCACGCCTAAAGCGCGAGGGAGCGGTCGCCTCGCCGATGAGCGTCGACGAGCCGCCGTATCTCGATCCGTGGATTACGTGGACCTCCGTCTACTCCGGCACCCCGCAAGACCAGCACAAAGTCGCGTTCTTGCAGCAGCCGCCGGAGACGATCAAGTCCAAGCGCATTTGGGAACTGCTGTCGGAAGCCGGCCGAAAAGTTGGTATCTACGGGAGCGTCTGCTCGTGGCCGGCGAAGCCGTTGGACGGATATCACGTGCCGGACACGTTTTCGCAGGATTATTCCACCTACCCGGAATCGTTGGAGCCGATCCAGCGGCTGAACTTGACCTATACACGTTCGATTCGGCTGCCGAACGACCAAGACGGATTGATGTTCAAGGCGAAACTCGGGAGCAAGCTCTTGGGCCTGGGATTGCGCCTCGGCACGGGACTGAAGATCGCCTCGCAGCTAATCAGCGAGCGCTTGAACCCGAAAATCCGCTGGAAGCGGGTGTGCCTCCAGCCGCTGGTGAATTTCGACTTCTTCAGCAAGCTCTACCGGAAGCATCGGCCGGACTTTGCAACGTTTCATTCCAACCACGTCGCTCACTTCCAGCACACCTACTGGAAGATGATGCAACCGGATGAGTTCCGGCCGTTGGAGACCACGCAAGAAGACATCGAGACTTACGGCAAGGCGATCGAGTATGGATACCAGTCGGCGGATGCACTGATCGCGTCCATGCTGGATCTGATCGACGACGACACGGTGCTCGTAATCGCTTCGAGTATGGGACAGCAACCTTTCCGTTCGTCGCTCAAGACGGGCAAGCGAATCGGACAATTGCGCTCGCACGATCAGCTGATGGAGGCTTTGGGCTACGGCGACAGGGCTCGTGCGGTGGCGATGATGTCGGACCAGTTCAACGTCTACGCCGAAGACGACCTGCTGACCGAGGTCCGGGCTGCGCTCGACGCAGTCTACATCGACACGCCGGATCAGCCGGCCTTCACGACGGAGGCAGGATCCGGGGCCGTGACGGTGACGCTGAAGCCGTGGGAATCGACCGGTCCGGATTCGATCATTCACTTCGCCGGAACGCCGGGCGAGCCGAAGATCGTGTTGGATGATTTGATCTATTTCTCGGGTCTGGTGAAGTCGGGTTGCCATCACCCGAAGGGCATGATGCTGATGTACGGCGCCGGAGTGAAGGCGGGAGCCGAGATTGCAGACTGCAACAATCTCGACATCGCGCCGACGCTGATGGCCTTGCTCGGCGAACCGGTCCCCTCCGTGATGACGGGCCGGACGCTGGACGAGGCGTTCGTGGAGCCCTTGAGCGCGGTTCGCGAACAAGAAACGGCGGTCGCCTAGCTTTCGGTCGGCATCTCCGCCGCATTCCAGGCCCGCCAACCGCCGGCGAGCGAGAAGACGTTCGTATAGCCCATCCTCTGCAGCGCATCGGCGGCGAGCGCAGAGCGATAGCCTCCGCCGCAATACAGGACGAGCTTCTTTGCGGTGTCGGGAACGGCGGCTTCGACGTCGCGCTCGATCACGCCCTTGCCCAGATGCACGGCTCCGACGGCGTGAGCCGCGGCGAATTCGGACTCTTCACGCACGTCGACCAGCAAGAAATCAGCGCCGGAGGCTTGATCGGACTGGACATCCTCAACGGTCGCTTCCTGAATACGGGCCTTGGCGTCGTCGACGATTTGAAGGAATCTCTCGGAGTGTTTCACGGTAGGTTCGGCTCCTGCTGATACGAGAGTAACCGAGACGGCGCCGAAGGCGTCCAACAGGCGTCTTGGAGACAGGAGCTGGCGATGCGCTTTGTCCAAATAGGAATTCTCGTTTGCTTGACGGCGATTACGGGGTTGCTGTTCGCCATCTACCAACAGCAGCAGCCGCCCGTAGAGCCTGCGGGCCAGGAAATGGTGCGGCTTGAGCCTCCTGTGGCGGCCGCCTCGAACTTGGCGGAGCCGGAACCGCGACCGATGCCGGTCCGGTCGCGGCCGATGATGATTCCGGCGCGTGCAACCGCGGCGGTGTTACCTCCGCGAGTTGTCGAGCCTCTCCCAGAAACGCCGACGCTGACCGAGGCGGCCTCCGACCAGGGCCCAGCGGTAGAGCCGCCCGTGCTCATCGAACCGCCCGAGCCTGCCCTTCCCGAGCCGGTGTTGGCGATGATGGATGTCGCCGACCAGGCGCCGGAGGTCGCGGCGCCGGAGCCCCGGACGGCCACCATCGTCTCCGGAACGGAGTTGCAGATCCGACTAGAGAGTACGCTCTCCACGCTGCGCAATCAGTCGGGCGACGAGTTTCGCGCAACCCTCGTAGAACCGCTGATTGCAGAAGGACTGATCATCGCTGATTCGGACTCGATCGTGGAAGGGCGCGTAACGGAGGTGGTCCGGGCGGGCCGTCTTGAAGGCCGTGCAGCCATGACCGTCGAGCTGACGCGCTTGCGAACCGACGACGGACAGTGGATTGACCTGACCACTTCGACATTCCGTGAAGAAGCTCGGTCGACGCAGAATCGCGACCTGAAGCGAATCGGAATCGGGGCAGCCGTGGGAGCGGCCGTGGGCGGCATCCTCGGCGGCGGAAAGGGCGCGGCGATCGGCGCGGGCGTCGGAGGCGGTGCGGGAGCCGGAACAGCCGCGGCGACTCGGGGTGATCCCGTCGTTCTGCGTCCGGAGACGCGGATCGATTTTCGCCTTGAGCGCGACGTGACGGTGACCGAGCAACTCTAGCAGGCGCTGCTAGCTTGGATATCCGCCGATGCGGGTCCGACCGCGCAGAACCTCGTCGAAGATCCGAGCTGAGCGTGGAAATGGGCGACCGACAAACCACTTCTTCACGACTGGGCACGAACCTTCTTCGAGGGCCGGACGCGATGGCGCGGGACGCTCTCTAGTCTCCCGGAGCCTCGTCCGGGAGCCTGTGTAGGCTGTCGAGCCGAGTCGGCAGGCCGGGGGGAGTAGAGACGATGCAACCTCACCACCGACCCGCTACCATGACGAATATGCGATGGGTTCCGGTGGTCCTATTGGCCGCGTCAACGCTTTCAGCCGAAGACGGCATGATGCCGGGCTGGGAGGTACAAGAGATCTCCGAGATGCTCGTCGCGAACGCTCAGTCCGTCGAGAAGATGCTTGAGAACGTCCGCCCGAAAGAGTGGATTCAGGACGGCGCGCCGGAGGCCTTCGTGACGCAACACGCCGCGCTGACGAGCGACCTGGAGAGCGTCGTTCTCTCCGCGCAGGCGCTCGGTCGCGATCCTGAAAAGCTCTCCTACGCGGTAGATACGTTCTTGTGGCTCGATCGCTTTCAATCGATGACGGCTTCCATGAGCGCCGGGGTCCGCCGCTACCAGAGCGCGCCGGTAGCCGACTTGCTCGACTCCGCGGTGGGCAAGAACGCCGGGGTCATGGCGGATCTGAAACAGTACATGCGTCAGTTGTCCGTCGTGGCCGAGCAGGAGATGGAGATCGCCAACTCGGAAGCCCAGCGGTGCCGCGCCGAGATGGTGAAACAGCCGCGATGAACACGCCTACTCCGGCTCCGGACCAGGAAGAGGCTCCGGGGTTCCACTGCCACATTTGCAGCGAACCCTCGGAGACGATCTGTCGTCACTGCACCCGCGATGCGTGCGAGAACCACCTGTGCGAGAAGTGCCGGTTGTGCAGCGATTGCTGCGAGTGCGAGTAGCCTCTAGCGGCGTTCTTCGGGCGATACCGTCAGCAGCTTCTGCATGGCACGCGGCGCGGCCACAATGAGGGCTCCGAGCGCGGATGCTCCGAGGATGCTGAGGATCAGGGTGGACATAGTCATGGGGGGACTCCTTACTGCTTCAAACTCGGTCCAGGGACGACCGTGACCTGAAGATACGGTAGTACCTTCGTACCTGTAATCTGGGAAAGACCCTAGTTCGGCCCCATGTCCGGAACCAGGGTTATCCCAGGGCGCGGTCCAGCGCCTCGCAGAAGAAGTATTCGCCCCACATCACCGATTCCCCGACGCCGTATCCAAGGTCGAGGTGATAGATCCCTTCTTTCAAGACGCCCTCCCAGCCGGGGGTCTCAGAGGCTAAATAGGGCGGCTGCGCCAGGGTGCTCAGAATGCGCTTGGCCGTCGCGTCGTAGAGCGCGCCCTTGGCCGGATCGAGGGCGGCTTCGCGCAAGCGAAGCAGTCCGGCAGCGACGATGGCGGCGGCTGAGGATTCGGGACGCTGCTCGACGTCGGCCGGAAAGTCGTAGTCCATCAACGGTACGCCGTTGGAGGGCGTGTTCTGGAGGTAGTAGTCGGCGCAGGCTTGCGCGGTCTCCAGAAAGCGCCCGTCGCCGGTGGCCTGGTAGACGGAGGTGAAGCCGTAGATCGCCCAGGCGAGGCCGCGTGACCAGCAGGAATCGGAGCGGTAGCCTTGCTGCGTCGATTGGCGCAGAAATTCACCCGTTTCGAGATCGAAAATGCCTTCGTGTGAAGAGGAACCGTCGCCGCGAATCAGGCGCTTGCGGGTCGTCAGACAGTGCTTGATCGCGACGTCGAGCAGGGCTTGGTCGCCCGTCTTCTGGGCGGCGTATACGATGATGCCGACGTTGGCCATGATGTCGATGAAGATCGACTCAGGGCCCATGAACGACGACAGGTACTCGCCCTTTTCCTTGAAACGCATGGCCAGTGTCTGCCCGGCTTGGACGACGACGTCGTCCAGCTTCTGATCGCCGGTCAGCGCATGCCAACGGTGGTAGGTCGAGAAGAAGATGAACCCCAGATCATGGACGTCGCGGTCATGCTTGCGCTCTTCGAGCGGCGTCGAATAACGCTCGGCTAGCTTCATCCATTCCGAATCCCCGGTCCGCTTAGCAAAGATCCACATCATGCCCGGCAGAAAGCCGTCGCACCAGCGCGTCCAGGCGGGCTTGGAGTGGCGCCATTTGCCTCCCTCGGAATACATGGGATAGAAGTCCGGGTCGCGCTCGGCGAGCGCACGGACTTGAGATTGGGCGAACTCCATCGCGTTTTCGCAGGGAGTGCGCCAGTCGGATTCTTGGACGATGTCAATCATGGCGAAGGGGCCAGTCTAGCAAGACCAGCAGCGTTTCGACCGTGCATCCGCCTGCGCGCCTGGGTAGGCTAAAAGGAGAGCCATGCAGAAAGCCGACGGAATGAACTACGCCCCCAAGGGCAAGGCCAAACCAGTTGTTGAAAAAGGCGCCTTCGCGGTCGGGGCGGTCGGTCTCGATCACGGCCACATCTACGGCATGGGGAACGGGCTCGCCGAAGCCGGGGCGCACTTCAAATGGGCCTGGGATCCAGACGAAGCGAAGGTCGCCAAGTTCCTGGAAACCTACCCGGAAGCCAAGGCGGCGCGCTCCAAACAAGAAGTGCTCGACGACCCGGAGGTGAAGCTCGTCGCCTCCTCCGCCATACCGTCGGACCGCTGCGCGATCGGCTGCGAAGCGATGCGGCACGGGAAAGACTACTTCGTCGACAAAGCGCCCCTGACAACGCTTGAGCAGCTCGCGCACGCCAAAGCGACGGTAGCCGAGACGGGCCGGAAATTCGCCGTCTACTACTCTGAGCGACTTCATACGGAATGTTCGATCTACGCCGGGAACCTGATTGACGAGGGCGCGATCGGGCGCGTTCTGCAAGTCATCGGCATGGGACCGCATCGCCTAGGCGCCGCGGGTCGGCCGCAATGGTTTTTTGAGAAGGAACGCTACGGCGGCATTCTGATCGATATCGGCTCGCACCAGATCGAGCAGTTCCTGCACTTCGCTGGGGCCAAAGACGCGACGGTGCAGGCAGCACGGGTCGCAAACTACAACAATCCGGACTACCCGGAGCTGGAAGATTTCGGCGATGCGTCCCTGACGGCCGACAACGGCGCGACGAACTACTTCCGCGTCGACTGGTTCACTCCGGACGGCTTGGGCGCTTGGGGCGACGGGCGCTGCTTCATCCTCGGGACGGACGGCTATATCGAACTGCGCAAGTACCTAGACATCGGACGCGACACCGAGTCGGACCAGCTCTACTTGGTCAACGGCAAGGAAGAAAAACGCATCTCCACGCACGGCACGGTCGGATTTCCGTACTTTGGGCAGTTGATTCTCGACTGCCTCAATCGGACCGAGAACGCGATGACGCAGGAGCATACCTTCAAGGCGGCCGAATTGTGCCTCATCGCGCAAGAGAAAGCCGTGAAGGTGGCCTGAGGCAGCAATGCCGGAGCTCAACGGAGTCGTGTTTCGCGGCGCGCCTAGGTCTCCCGACGCGACACGTCCCGCCGAAGTCCCGTCTTCGCTCTGGGGCCTCCTAGGGCAGATCAATGGCTTTGTGGCATTCCGCGGCGGTCTCCATGTTCGCGGCTGGTGCGACGAGCCTAGTTGGCATTCGCTAGACCGCTATTGGCGAGGGGAGGCGGCCATCGAGTCGTCCTGGGCAGGGTTGTTTGAAACCGACCTGCCGTTTGGCGAGGACTGTATGGGAGACCAGTTCTTGCTACGCGAAGACCGTGTTCATCGTTTGTCCGGTGAAACAGGTGAGATCGAAGCCACAGGGCAAGGCCTCAACGAGTTTCTCGATGCAGTATGCGCAGATCCAGTCGAGAGCCTGAGACTTGAACCTCTTCTGCGTTTTGAACAAGAGGGCTCAGACTTGGAGCCCGGTCGTCTATTGATGGCTTATCCGCCGTTCTGCACGAAAGAGGGCGGCGCCGATTCTTCGATCCGCTCCGTGCCGACGGACGACTTGCATGGCTACCTGTCCACACTCGCGAGAGACATCGCTAATCTGGCGGATGGAGACCAATTTCGCGTCGAGATTTCCGACTAAGACAGACTAGCTATGACTCTTCAAGGCGTCACATTTCAAGGTCCGGCGCTCAAGGACCCTTCGCCGCTAGACGGCCTGCCCGGCGAACTCTTTGAGGTCCTGTGGCAGATCAACGGGTTCGTCGCCTATGCGGGCGGCCTGCACCTGCGCGGGTTCGTCGACGAGCCAAACTGGCACTCCTTTGAACGTTATCGCTCAGGCGATATGGCGTTGCATAAGATGTTCAGCGTGGTCGAGGAATCGGACATTCCGTTCGGGCAGGACTTCCTCGGCAACCAGTTCCTTCTGCGCCACGACGAGGTCTGGCGTCTTCGGTCCGACACGGGCGAGGCGACGGGCCTCGCTGTCGGCCTTGCGGAGTTCTTCGACGCCTGCAAGAAAGACCCCATCGATTTTCTAGGCCTTGAGTTGCTTGCCGAATACCACCAACTGCACGGGATGCTGGAACCCGGCGATCTGGTCCACACCATGCCGCCCCTGTGCCTGCGGCGCGACGACAAGAAACTCGCGATGAAGAGCGTTCCAATCGACAATGCGCTGTCGTTTCTGGCAGTTTTTGCGAAGCAAGTCGCCGAAGCGCCGGAAGGCGAGACGGTTCATTTGGAATTAGTCTCGCCAAGAAAATCGTAGTTTCGAGATTCGAGCCGGCGATTTATAGTTGGGGGTAGATGATTTACGCCCGATTGCCGCTTGTTTGCATTCTCTACCTTTCGCTCGCCGCTCCGCTCGCAGCCAAGTGGAACTACTTTCGCTCGCCGAACTTTGAACTCTACTCCGACGGAGCCAAGGGCAACGCGAAGGACGTGCTCAATCACCTGGAGCAGGTCCGAGACCTTTTCGCTCGGATCAGCAACGCCGACGTCGCCGCGGACCGACCGGTGCGAGTGGTGGCCTTCAACTCCGAGGCCGGCTTCAAGAAGCTGCGCCGACGCGGCGAATCCGCCTACGCTTTCTACTTTCAAACACGCGAGCGCAACTACATCGTCTTCCAAGAACTCGACTCGGACAGAATGTACGAGGTCGCCGTCCACGAGTACGTCCACCTGCGGGCCCGGGAAACAGGCTTGGCGCTGCCAATGTGGCTCTCAGAGGGCATGGCCGAACTCTACTCGACGATGCAGCCGCGCGGCTCGACGGTCCGCGTGGGCTCGGAGCCCGCCATCGTGCGCGGCCGCGGGGTCGGCAACTGGCTGCCGCTCAAGGAGTTGCTCACGGCCAGCCGTGGAGACTCCAAGCTCGCCAAGAATCGCGCCAAGATTCTCGGACTCTACGCCAAGTCATGGGCGCTGACGAGCATGGTCACGATGCACGAGGACTACCGCGATAGATTCTCGGAGTTCCTACTGGCGATCGTTGCGGGCGAAAGCGGAGAAGACGTCTTCCAAGAGGTCTACGGAAAGACCGTGAAAGATGTCGAGAAAGAACTCAGCTTCTACGTGCGCAGCGCGACTCTCCCGATCATGGTCTATGAGACGAAATGGGATCGTCAGAAGCAGACCTTGGAACCGACCGCGGTCTCAGACATCGATGGATCGCTGATGCAGGCGGATCTCTTGCGCCTGATGGGCAAGAGAGACCTGGCACGCAAGGAGTACGAATCGGTGCTTGAGGAAGCTCCGGACAACGCCGACGCCCAGGGCGGGCTGGCTCGCGTTGAGGGAGACAAGGAGCAAGCCCTAACGCTCTTCACTCAGGCCGTTGAGTCGGGATCCAACGATCCGTTCCTTCACCTTGATTACGCCCGCGCACTGATGCGCAGCGAAGACGCCTCCCATGAAGCAATTGTCGACGTACTGGCGAAGGCCTCCGAGCTGGGGCCGGAGCTGGTCGACCCGCACATCCTGATGGCCGCCTACGCCAAACGCAACGACGATCACGCCAAGGAAATGCTCTACCTGCGGCGCGCCAAGGGCGTGGAGGCGGCGGCGCGCTACCCGCGCTACGTCTGGATGTCGAAGGTAGCGGCCGACCAGGGGAGCCAAATGCAAGCCCGGCTCGCGGCCGACCAAGCCGCTGCTCACGCCAGGACAGAGAAGCAAGTCCACGAGGTGCAGGCGCTCAGGAGAGCCGCCGGCGGAGACAACGATCTCGCGCCTTTTGAAAAGATCGACGCCTGGGTCGAAGCGGGGGACCTTGAGCCGGCAGCCGCGGAATTGGTCGAACTCCAGAAGACGTTTTCCAATGCCATCCCAATCTATGAGCGGTTCGCGAAGATCCAGCGTCTGCGAGGCGACTCCGAAAACGCCGACGCGACCGCGGCCGCGGCCGTTCGATACCGACGAGGGGCCGTCTTCGAGGGTAAACGCGACGCACCGGAGATCTACCGGAGGATCTCCTTGCTTGACGCGGCCGGCCTCTACGAAGAGAGCCAGCTGTTCTTTGACTCGCTGACCGAACTGGACCCCGACGAGTGGATCCTCTTCAACAATCGCGCCTACTCGCTCGCGCAGTTGGACGCCCTGCCGGAGGTGGCCGTGGAACTGGCCGAGCGAGCAGCCGAACTCAGGGATTCCAACAGCGTCCGGGACACGCTGGCGTGGGCGTACCTGAAGGCGGGCCGCACGGACGAGGCGGTCGAGATCTTCGCTCGACTGGTCGAAGAGGAAGGCGACGACTCCGTGATCTATCTGTTTCACTACGGCACGGCATTAGCCCAGGCGGAGCGCAAACAGGAAGCTGTGGAACAGTTTGACCGGGCGCTCCGTGACAAGAAGATCTCCGAGGCGTTCCGCAAGACGATCGAAGAGGCTCGCGCTAAAGCAGCTGGATCCTGAACATCCCGGCAGTCCAGAGACTTAAGTCACCAACTCGCCGTCCCCAAAGCGATACCCTCCCTGACGACACGTTGAGGTTGGGGAGAGAGCCGTGAAGCGCCTTTGGACAAGTTTTGCCCTCGTGATGTTGGTTTCATTCGCCGTGCTCGGGTGGATCGGACGCCGCATCTACCAGGAGATGCCGCCGATTCCAGACCGAGTCGTCTCGACCGACGGGACCGAGGTGATTCCGAGCGGCGACATCGGCGCAGGACAAAACGTCTGGCAGACTCTGGGCGGCATGCAAGTCGGCTCGATTTGGGGCCACGGCAGCTACGCGGCTCCGGACTGGACGGCCGACTGGTTGCATCGCGAGGCGATGTTCGTCCTGGAGGAATGGTCGGAGGACGAATATGGCCGGGCCTATGAGGGGCTTCCGGCGGAGGAGCAAGCGCGGCTTCGAGGCCGATTGACCGAAGTCTTCCGCTCCAACGACTACGACGAGGGTACGAACGTGCTTCGCATCCACCCGGCGCGGGCGCGGGCTTTCAAGCTCTGCCGAGACCATTTCTCGACAGTCTTCATGGGCGGCAACTCGGACTACGCCATCCCGCCGGGTGCGGTGAGTTCCGCCGAGCGCATGGACAAGTTCGCGGCGTTCATCTTCTGGACGGCGTGGACTTCGGCGGCGACTCGGCCTGGCGACACGGTATCGTTCACCAACAACTGGCCGCATGAGCCGTTGGTCGAGAACCGGCCGACCGGAGCGGCCGTGCTGTGGACCGGCGCCAGCATCGTGATTCTGCTGGCCGGCATCTGCGCCATGGTCTGGTGGTACGCCGCGCAGCCCAAGGAAGAGGACACCGGCGAGTTGCCTCCCGAAGACCCGCTGGGCGAGTGGCAAGCCACCCCCTCGCAACTGGCTACGTTGAAGTACTTCTGGGTGGTGTCGTTGCTGATATTGGTTCAGATCGTGGTGGGCATCATCACGGCCCACTACGGCGTAGAAGGCGACGGCTTCTACGGCATACCGATCTCGGAGATCATTCCCTACAGCGTAACCCGCACCTGGCATGTGCAGTTGGGCATCTTCTGGATCGCGACGGCTTGGCTGGCTGCGGGACTGTTCATCGGCCCCCTGGTCAGCGGCTACGAGCCGAAGTGGCAGAGCCTGGGCGTGAACGTCCTTTTCGGAGCGCTGCTCGTCGTGGTCGCCGGCTCGATGACGGGACAGTGGCTGAGCATCATGAACCGCCTCGGCGACACGGAAGCGTTCTACTGGGGACACCAGGGTTACGAGTACGTCGACTTAGGCCGGGCTTGGCAAATCTTGCTCTTTGCCGGATTGTTGATCTGGCTCTTCCTCGTGGTGCGCGCGATTCGTCCGGCTCTCCAGAAACCGGGCGAGCAACGCCAGCTGGTTTGGCTCTTCACGATCTCGGCCGGAGCGATCGGGCTGTTCTACGGAGCGGGCCTCAATTGGGGACAGCACACGCACCTTTCGATGGTCGAGTACTGGCGCTGGTGGGTCGTTCATCTGTGGGTGGAAGGCTTCTTTGAAGTGTTTGCGACGACGGTGATCGCGTTCTTCTTCGCTCGACTCCAGCTGATTCGCGCGGACTTCGCCGCCAAGGCGGCTCTCCTGTCGGCGATCATCTTCTTGGCGGGCGGCATCATCGGCACTTGTCACCACTTGTACTTCTCCGGCACGCCGACCATCGCTCTAATTTGGGGCTCGGTGTTCAGCGCGCTGGAGGTGGTGCCTCTCACGCTCGTTGCGTATTCGGCGCTCGATGACCTGCGTCGCGGGCAATTGACCTCCTGGGCGGTGCGCTACCAGTGGCCCATCTACTTCTTCGTCGCGGTGGCCTTCTGGAACATGCTCGGCGCCGGAGTCTTCGGCTTCATGATCAATCCGCCCATCGCGCTCTACTTCATGCAAGGCCTCAATACGACGCCTCTGCACGGTCACGCTGCGCTGTTCGGCGTCTACGGCATGCTCGGCATCGGGCTGATGCTGGTCTGCCTGCGCGCGATGCGGCCGCACGCGGTTTGGCGCGAGGGAATGCTCCGGTTCTCTTTCTGGGCGATGAACATCGGCTTGCTGGCGATGTGCATAATCAGTCTCCTGCCCGTCGGCCTCATGCAAACCTGGGCCTCGGTGGAGACCGGCTACTGGTATGCGCGCAGCACGGAGTTCCTCGGCACGCCGACGATGCAGTTCCTGCGTTGGATGCGCGCGCCGGGCGATACGCTGTTCGCCATCGGAGCGGTCGTGCTGGTGGCCTTCGTCTTTATGAGCCGCAGCGGCTCGCCGGAGCAGGACGCTTAGAAAAGATGGAGTGACCCGTCCAGCCGCGTCCAATGCGGGTTGCGCTTCGAGACGATGCGCAGAGCCGGACCGGGGAGAACAGGTCATGGCGGATTCTTGCAAGTACGTCGAATTGGACGTCCACAAAGAAACGATCGCGGTTGTCCTCGCCCGAACGGGACGCGGAGAACCGAAGTACATCGGCCGGATCGAACATCGTCGGGAAGCGGTGAAGCGGTTGTGCAAGCAACTGGACGAATCCGACGAGCGGCTGCGCTTCTGCTACGAAGCCGGCCCTTGCGGCTACGGGCTCTACCGGCAGCTCGTCGAAGCCGGATACGAGTGCGCGGTGGTCACGCCGTCGCTCGTCGCGCTCAAGCTGGCGCGACAAGACCGCGCCGGAGAACTGACGGCGCCGCCAAGGCGGCCTGACAAAAGCGGGCGACGCGCACGCGCGACGCTTGTTGGTCGAGGGCGCGTGGCGTATCGTTTCCCGGCGCGGCGAGAAGGCTTCGCCGACGATCCAAGCGCTGTCGTGGAAAGCGCAGACGGTTGTTCGGACGTTTCCGCAAGCTGAGCGAGCGCGGCAAGCGGCCGACGGTCGTGGCGGCGGCGAGCGCCCGCGAGCGGACGGGATTTTTGTGGGCGGCGGCATGCGAGACGCAGCGGCTCGTCACGGTTTCGATCACGGCGTAGGCCGCGGTCGATCGGCGGGACGGGGCAGCCATGGGATGCCTGCCAGGCTGCGGCCGACCTCTCAGAACCTGAGTTTCAACCCGAACTGGATCTGCCTGGAGTCGTGTGCGCCCAAGACTCGACCCGCGTTCGCATTCGTGAGGTCGCCGACCGGCAGGAAGAAGTTCGGCGTATTGAAGGCGTTGAAGAACTCAACTCGCAACTGGAGCATCCCTGTTTCGCCGAGTGCGACGTTCTTGTAGAGGGCGAGGTCGAAATTCCGCACCGGGGCGCCGCGTAGCGTGTTTCGGCCGACGTCTCCAAAAGCCCCGTCAGGCGCGGTGAAGGCGCCGGGATCAAACCACAAGCTCGGGTCGGGATCGCGCAGGACCGGATCGCCCGTTTGGTTGGGGCGGTCCAATCCGGAGCCTCCGTTGGCGCCGTTGCTCGTGCCCGAAAAATTCGCCGAGGCGCCGTAGTAGGCGCTGAACGGCCGCCCGCTCTGTAACGTTGCGATTCCCGCAAACTCCCAGTTTCCGAGAATCGAACTAGCCGCACCTCCGCCCTGGAGGAACCGCTTGCCCTTCCCGAACGGCAACTCCCAGATGGAACTGAACGCCCAACGGTGTGGGCTGTCAAACTCGCTCGGGCCACGCTCCGCGTCCAGGTCGAAGCTGTTCTGCGGCAGGCCGGGAAGAGCGCTGGAGAGGGCCATCCAGGACGAGCCGTTGTCGCGGCTTCTCGATCCCGTGTAGGCGCTTAGAAAGGACAAGCCGGCGCGGAACCGGCGTTCGATGCGGACTTGCACCGAGTCGTAGGAGGAATCGCCTTGACTCGTGATGATCAAAGCCGGGCCGAACGCGGGGTTGAGCGTCGGCGGCCCGCCTGGCGGGCCTTGGTTGAGATCGCGCGCGAGTTGTAGATTGCGCCCTCTGGATCCCACATAGGAAACGTCGACGAGGAGGTGGGGAGCCAACTCGTGCTGCACGCCGGCGCTGAACTGATGGAAGTACCCGTCGCGGTAGTCCTCGGCCACTCCGGCCGCGAAGCTGATTGGGATGTTTGCGCCCGAGAAGGCGTCGGTGAGAGACGGCGGACCCAGGACCAGGTCCAACGAGAAGAACGGCGGATTGAAGTGGGTCAGGATATTGGCGTTGAGAATCCCTGAGTCGACATAGAGTCCGTAGCCGGCGCGCAGCACGGTGCGCGCCGATCCGAAGGGCGTCCAAGCCACGCCCAGCCGAGGCGCAATGTTGTTCTTATCCGCCGCGTAGCGACCCAGCGGAACTCCTTCCGTGCCCACGCGAATGTACCCCCCTTCGGGGTTCTCTAGATCCGGTATCGAGAACCGGTTCTGCGCTTCGCGGACGGGCCGATTGAAGTCATATCGAACGCCTAGGTTGAGCGTCACGTCGTCGCTGACGCGCCAGTCGTCTTGGAGATAGCCGTGCACGGCGAAGGTACGCAAATCGTGGTCTGTGTCGGAGTCGGGGTTCATTCGCTGCGCCAGGGTGGGCGCTCCCAGCAGCAGGTCCGTGATCGGATTGCCGCTTTGGCCGGTAAAGACGAAGACGCCCCGGGCGACGAAGTCCAGGAAAGCGTCGACGCGCACGACGCGGATTCCGCCGCCGGCCTTGAGGCTGTGACGACCCAGCATCCATGACAAGCCGTCTTCCAACTGGAACGTCTGCGCCAAACGCCCTTGCGGCAGATTGATTGGCCCTGAAAGCGAGTCGGTGATCCCCACCTGCACCCCCGGTCGTCCCACCCGGATAGGCTCTGTAGCGAGCCCGCGAATGCCGAGTTGGCCGGAGACGTCGTTGCCGGAATTCTCATCCACAATCAAGAGTCTGGAGCGGCTGTAGCCGAAGCGGAGATCATTGAGCACGCTCCGCCCGGACGTCCACCCCGCCGCCAGGGCCTGCCCTCGGCTTTGGAGCCGGTTGCCGTATCCTGGCACGTTGGTCGAGCCCTGGAGGGTATCGAAGGGATTCGCTCCACCGGTGTCCCAGAATCCGTAGCGGTAGAACAGCCGGTCGTCGGAGTTGAGCATCTGGTCTCCCCGGACAGTGGCCTGGTGGGTCGTATTGCGCCCGACAACCGCCGAGGTCGCGCCCGAGGGGCCCGTGGCGTCGGGATCGTCAGGCAGCGGATAGAAGTCCAGGATGGCCGCACCCGCCTCGTCGATCCTCGATCGAGGTACGACGTTGCCCGCAAACGGTTCGCCGGTTCGCGGATCAACGATCGGCACCGCCCCAATGCTCGAAAAGTCGCCGTTTCTCCACGCTGCGGGCGGAACGGTAGCAACGCGTGTGAAAGCCTTGCGCTGGGTCGTGCCTTCGTAACTGCCGAAGACGAACAACTTGTTCTTCTGGATCGGCCCCCCGAGCGTGGAGCCAAACTGGTTGCGGATGAACTTCGGGATGTCGCTGTGCGGATCATCGAAGAAATTCTTGGCGTCTAAAACGGCGTTGCGGTGGAACTCATAAGCCGAGCCGTGCCAAGAGTTGGTCCCGCTCTTGGTGACGTAGTTGAACTGCCCGCCCGCGCTGCGGCCGAACTCCGCGCTGTAGGTGCTCGACTGCACCTTGAACTCCTGAATCGAGTCGATCGAGGGCGGAATCACGATTTGGTTGATATAGGGATCATTGTTGTCGACGCCGTCGAGCAGGAAGTTGTTCGAGTGCTCACGGGCGCCGTTGATGCTGACGGCTCCGCCCGCGGAGGCATTCTGTGAATTCTCGGCGGGGGGCGCGGCGCCGGTCACGAGCGTCGATAACTGGAAGAAGTCCCGACCGTTGAGCGGCAACTCTACGATCTTCTTGTTGTCGATGACCGTGCCTACGCCGGCTGAGACGGAGTCGGTCATGGGAGCGTCGGCGACAACGGAGACTTCAAAGTCGACCGTTCCCACCTCAAGCGTGATCTCGACGACCGCCTTTTGGTTGACCTGCAGGCGGATCCCCGATCGAATCGCCTTGTTGAACCCTTCCAGTTCAGCCTCCACGCGGTACGCGCCGGGCGGCAGCAAGGAAACTTGGTAGTTGCCTGTGCGGTCGGAAAGAACGGACCGCCTGGAGTTAGCCTCCTCATTAACGACCGTGATCTCTACGCCCGGAAGACGAGCTTCGTCGCGGCCCGAGACGAACCCGAGGATCGTACCCGTCGTGGTTTGGCCCCCCACCGGGAGCGCCGACAACAATACCCCGCAAGGGATGACTGCAAGAGTCAGAAAACCAATAAGGCCTCGACGCTCAATGGACGATCGACGGGCCTGCTTGGTCACTGTTCGAGCCCTGCGTTCCTAAGTATTTCCTGAAAACGCGGGTCGGAGCGCATCGAGTCTGTGAAGGGATGCGCGGCTAGGTACGGCGCAACGGAACTCTTGGAAGCGCTCTCCTCAATCAACTCCATCGCCAGGTCTAGCTCGCCCAGCGCTCCGTAGATCGCGCCCAATTGCACCGGGTCGACACGACGGCGGAGCGCCAAGCGGCCAATTTGATCGAGGATCCTTTGTGCCTCAGATCTTTGGCCGAGGGTGGCGTAGACCCATCCGAGAACGCCGAGGATATTCTGATCCTCTGAATCGCCGGCCAGGGTCTCGGCGCGTGTTGCCGCGGCCATCGCCTCGTCGACCATTCCCTTCTGCGTATACGCCGCGGCGAGCCAGCCGTAACCGTACACGAATTCGGGGTCAAGCTCCAGCGATTTCTGAAGATGCAGAATCGACTCGTCGTAGCGTCGTGCTACAAAGTTCGCCCACCCCAAATCTTCCACCGTCGTGGCCCCGAGAGGATCCAATTCCACCGCTCGCTCGAACAACGGCAACGCCTCATCGAAGCGAGCACTGGCCGTCAAAAACCGCCCATAGTCCATCAGCACCCGCACGCTGTTTGGATCGAGCTCCATGGCCCTCTCGAAGTCCTTGCCTCCCGAATCATCGCGGAGAAAGAAGAGCTTCATGTGACCGTTCATCGCGTGGGCCTCGGCCAGCTCGTCATCGAGCCTGAGCGCTTCGCTCACGGCGGTTTGCACCTGCGTTGCGACTTCTTCAGGAGGGACGAAGAAGGCGGCGAGAGCGCTGTAACACTTGGCCATGCCGGCGTGCGCCGGGGCATAGGTGGGGTCGAGACTGATCGCCTGTCGATGCTGATCGATACCTCGGTACAGCTCGCTCTCCTCCTGAGAAACGCACAGTTGGCGTCCTCGCAGGTAGTGCTGATACACCACGGGATCGACCTCGCGCGTACTCGCCAAACGGGCTTCTTCCTCGGGGGTCACGGCCACCTGAATCTCTCTCGCGACCGCGCTTGCGACGTCGCTGTGTAGGCGCAACACGTCTTGCAAGTCTCCGTCGTAGGTCTCCGCCCACAGGTGGCGCTCCGGATTCGCACCGATGAGTTGGACCGTAATCCGCACCCGATCCCCGGCTCTCATCACCGAACCTTCCAGCACCACGTCGACGTCGAGCTCACCGGCGATCTCCGGCACCGATTTCTCCGTATTCCGATAGCGGTTCATCGAGGTCCGAGAGATGACGCCCAAGGCCCGAATCTGCGCCAGTTCAGCGATCAAGGCTTCGTGCATCCCGGCGACAAAGTAATCCTGCTCCGGGTCGTCGGAGAAATTGTCCAACGGAAGCACCGCGATCGAGTCGAATGTGGCGCCTTGGCTCTTCGGCTCCGACATCACCATGCCGATCACCACGGCCAACAGGGCCGCCGAGGCCCCAAGTACGTATCTCCAATTCACTGCCCCCGGTGCACGCGTAGGGGCAGCGACGGGAGCGGGAACGGCGGCAGCGGGAACGGCGGCAGCGGGAGCGGCGGGAGCCGGGGGAGCGGCGGCAGGGACATCCACCGACGCTACAAAACGGTATCCGCGGCGCGGCAGCGTCTCGACGAAGCGAGGGTTCTCCGCTGAATCACTCAGCGCGTCGCGCAGTTTGTTGACTGCTGCGTTCAGGCTGCCGTCGAAATCGACAAATGTGTCGGCGGGCCAGAGCCTTTGGCAAAGTTCATCGCGGGTGACAACCTCCCCCGGACTCTCCAGTAGCGCTACGAGGATCTGGAAAGGCTTTTCCTGAAGCTTGACCTTGATGCCGCGCTTGCGCAGCTCCCCCGCTCGCAGGTCGACTTCGTAGACCCCGAAACGAACGGCTTCCCCAGCCGGCCCAGACTTATTTCCCGAAGCTCGCAGCGACCAAAGTCTACCACCAAGCCTGCTCCCGTAGACGTCAACTCAAGTCGATGGTGCTCCCGGCCTACCGCTCGATCAGGGCTCCAGACCGAGCTCTCTCAGCACCTGGCCAAACCGCGGGTCTGCTCGCATCGAGTCTACAAACGGATGCGTGGGCAAGAGCGTGGCGACCGCGGTGGTATCGGCGCCCTGTTGCAGGAGTTCGATCGCGCGATCGAGTTCACCGAGTGCGCCGTATATTGCGGCCCGTAGGACAGGGTCGACTCGGCGCCGAGGCGCTAGCCGATGAAGGCGATCAAGCATTCTCGCTGCTGCATCCGCTCGCCCGACGGATGCATAAACCCACCCGAGGACGGACAAGAGATTCTGATCTTCAGACGCCGGGGCAAGGGCCTCGGCCCACTTTGCGGCAGCCGCGGCTTCCTCCTCCATGCCTTTCTGCACGTAACATGCCGCTAGAAAGGCATAAGGGTAGGAAAAGTCCGGGGATAGCTCCAGCGCCCTCTGGAGGTGAGCGACCGCTTCATCGTTTCGCCTCGCCACGAAGCTGGCCCACCCCAGCGCTTGAACGGTTACCGCGCTGAGCGGATCGAGCTCAACCGCTCGCTTATACGTCGCAATCGCCTCATCAAAACGCGCGCTCGCTGTGAGATACCAGCCGTACTGCTTCAACACCGCCACGTCGTTGGGATCGAGCTCGAGCGCTCGGCGAAACTCCGCTTCCCCGGAGAAGTCTCGATGGAAGACGAGCTTCGAGTAGGCCAGCATGGCGTGGGCCTCGCCGAGCTCTTCATCGAGCTCCAACGCCTTTCGCACAGCCGCCTCCATGGGCGTCGTCACATCCTCCGGAGGCAGGAAGTAGAAGGCAAGCGAGCCGTAGCAGCGCGCGAGACCGACGTAAGGAGGCGCGTAGCCCGGATCTATTTCGATTGCCTGGCGGAACTCGTCCACGCCCCGGTATATTTCGCTCTCGAGATGTGAAGTACAAAGTCGACGACCCCGAAGATGATGCTGATAGACGGCCGGGTCGACCTGGCGAGTGCTTGCCAATCTAGCCTTCTCGTCAGGAGTTACCGCCACTCGAATCTCCTTCGCAACGGCCTGCGCAACCTGGCTATGGAGGCTCAATACGTCCTTCAGGTCGCCGTCGTAGCTCTGCGCCCAGAGATGCCGCTCGGGCGAAGTCCCAATCAGCTGCACCGTGATCCGTACGCTGTCGCCGGCTCTCAGTACGGACCCTTCCAATACGACGTCGACATCGAGCTCGCTCGCAATCTCCGGTAAGGACTTGTCGGTGCTGCGGTAGCGGTTGACTGAAGTCCGAGAGATGACTGCCAAGGCTTTGATCTGGGCCAGTTCTGATATCAAGGCCTCGTGCATTCCGTCGACGAAGTAGTCGTCCGCCGAGTTGTTGGAAAAATTGTCCAAAGGCAAGATCGCGATCGAATCGAACGCTCTCGCTTCGCCGGTTGGGAAAAAGAACACAATCCCTGAGAGCAATGCCGCCACAGCGGCTGCGGCGCCGAGCACAAGCCGCCGCTTGCGATTGTCCAAGCCTCCTGGGGAAGCGAGCCGCTTATTGCCCGTCGTTTCAACCGGCCGGTTCTCACCTCGCCTCAATCGGGCTGGGCTCGACGCTTCTTGCTGGAGGGCTTTGACGTCCGCCAACAACTCCTCGACCTCGGAGTAGCGTTCATCCGGGTTCTTGGCCAGCGCTTTGGAGACGATCCGCTCAAGCGAGAAAGGCACATCGTCGCGCAGCTGCTTCAACTTCGCAGGCTCCTCGTTGACGATCGCGTAGACGATCGCATCGTCATAGTGCCCTCGGAAGGGGGTGCTCCCGGCAACCATCTCGAAGATCAAGACCCCCAGCGACCAGATGTCGGTCCTGGCATCGAGCGGCTCGGCCATGGTCTGCTCGGGCGACATATAGGCTGTTGTTCCGAGAGCCGTACGTCGGCCCGTCAGCCCGCCGTCTCCGGTCAGTTGCGCGAGGCCGAAGTCGACGATCTGGGCGCCCTCCGGAGTGACAATGACGTTGGCCGGCTTGATGTCGCGATGGACAACCCCTTGGCGATGAGCCGCTTGCAAACCTCGTCCAATCTGCTGAGCGATCTCAAGCGCTTCATCCAGCGGTACGGGACCCGAAGCGAGACGCTCCTTTAGGCTCGGCCCCTGGAGGTAGGCCATCGCGATGAATGTCTCGCCGCCGACTTCCCCAGATTCGTAGACCGTACAGACGTTTGGATGATCGAGTCCCGCGGCAGCTTGCGCTTCGCGCTGAAAGCGAGCCTTGTGGTCTTCGTCGGCAAGCACGCTGGACGATAGAAACTTGAGCGCGACTTGGCGCTTGAGCCGGAGGTCGTCGGCCTTGTAGACGACGCCCATCCCGCCTTCGCCGAGCTTGTCGACAATCTTGTAGTGAGAGATGGTCGTTCCAATCATGACGAGGACTCGTCTTCACCAATGCGATCCAGCAGAAGCATGCCACGCCCCAGGCGACCGTTCGGGCCAGAGATCCTGGGAGCGTGAGCATGCCCTCTGCGTTGCGGCTCAAGCGGTGTAATAGCGTTCCGAGACGACCTTTCCGTCCCGCCACTTGCGGCGCAAAATCTCGTTCCAAACGATGGGGCCGTCCGGACCCACCATCTCGAACGTCCACTCCGTCAGCGTGGCGTCTTCGCCGACTCCCTGCGAGTGCAGCGTGGCGCCCTTGAATTCTTTCAGCGTGCTGAAGAACTTGGACAGATTGTCGTGCTGCGCCTGGCGGCCGACTAGCGGATCCTTGTTGCCTTCCTGGAAAGTACAGTCCTTGGCGTAGAAGCGCTCCAGACCGTCGAGGATTTGGCCTGCACGGGTCATCTCATTCAGTTCGTTGTCGATCTGCTCTAGATGGGTCATTGTCTTCTCTCCTTTCTCTTGTCTGTTGTCGTGGGTTCGGCCGAACCTGCGTGCCGGCGGTTTCCGAGTCGGCCGTCTCGGTTTCTCCGCGGGGGCCCCAGACGGCCCGCCTCTAGCTCCTAGCCGTTGCGTCGATCCGCGTCTTAGCGCTCAACGATGTCCGGCTTCAGCGTGTCGATAATCGCCAGCAGTTCCTGCTTTTCTTTGGCCGGCACGTTGAACGCGTCCAGGGTGTCGATGAGGTGGTTCGCGACGATATCGAACTCCTTCTGCGTGATTCCCAGTCCGGCGTGGACCGTCTTGGCAGGTCGGCTGAGCACCTTGCACGGCCCCCCGGTCACGTTGCACACCAGATTGATGTTCTTCTGGATAAATGACTTCCGAGTGTCGGTTCCCATGCCCTTGAAGAACGGGCCGACGTCTGGATCGACGAAGAGCTTCTCGGCGAAGTCGTTCACTACCGCCGAGATCGCTCCGTAGCCGCCGAGCCGCTCGTAGAGCGACTTCTCCATCGAAGTCTGGCTGAGCCCGGGGCTCACCATAAACGTGCCGAGCGTCCCGAATCCCAGGGCCGCGAGTACGATTGCCGTATACATGATCCGCATGTCTTTCCCCCCTTTGCTTTGGCGGACGAGCCGCCTGTCGTTGTTGTTGGACAGCGCCTCAGACGCGCTGTCGGATTGGCGTTTCTCCGCTGGAAAGTCCTGTCTTCCAACGGAAACGTGACGGGAGGCGGCGGACGCCTGCTACGCGACGCACGGCCCCCAGAAATGAAACTCACGATCTCCCTCGCGCCTCAGCGCGTCTTCACGTAGGCCGCAAGATCAGCCAACTCCTCGGCTGTCAGCGCATCTCCGAATGAAGGCATTCCGTTGCCGCCTTCTTTGATTTGCTTCTCGATGTTTTCGATCGAGGCAGTCTTACCGCTCGGAAGTGTTCCCGACGATATTCCGGCCAGTCCCGGTCCGAACTTCCGCTCCTTGGAGTTCGCGTTGTGGCAGACCTTGCACGTCTCCACAAACAACCGCTCGCCCCGCCGGGCAGCGCCCTCAGGAACGTCAGCCTGCGCCGGCGTTTGCAACGCGGCCTCGGCGACCTTCATCTGGAGTTGCGAGCCCGACGCGAAGGGGTCGTCGCGGAGCAACGGATATCCGTCGACGTACACCCAGTCGTCGCCCTTAGCGGGTATGTGGCAACCCAGGCAGTCTTTCTCGTAGCTCGTGGCCGCCTGCGTGTCCGGCTCGTTCCCCTTGAAAAGCGCCCAGCCCCACCCCTCGCCCCAGATTGGGTTGTCGGGGAAACGCCCTTCTTTGTCCTTGACCATGACGAACCAGACATTGATGTCCGTCGCCCAATGCGAATCGCCGGTCGTCATCTTGGCGCCCGTCGTGTGACGAACCTCCTTGACGATCACCGCGCCGTCGGGCCACTCTCCGGTTCTGTTGTAGGCCTCGATGTCGGAAGGCCGCGAGTAGACCTCGTGCAGACCGTGGCCTCCCTTGTATTCGTTGATCACCGCATAGGTCCCCAAGTGAGTCCACCGGCCACGGTATTCCTTAGGCAATCGAATCGTCCCCTCTTCGTCCACATACGGCGAGAAGACGTTCGGTTGTTTCACTTGAGGGATCAGCGGCGAGACAGTCAATACGCCGATCGCAAGAATCACAGTTAGCTTTGTCATCTGTTTACCCTCGAGTCCCCTTAGACGCCGACAATGTCCGCCTTCGTCCCGGCTATCAGCGAGAACACTTCCTCGCGCTCCGGAAGCCCGACCGAAAACTCGTCCAGCACATCGGCGAGATGCCCCGAGGCGATTTCCCAATCGCTCTCGGAGATTCCCATTCCGACGTGGGTCAACCTCATGTCGCGGCCGCCGTAGTGGAGGTTGCCGCCGCTGCCGTTGCACAAGAAGTCGATCAGCAACTGCTTCTCGCGCTGCACGCCGTCGTCTCCCCGGTGGGCCCAGAAGCGCCCGAGCACCGGCTCCGCCCTCATCCGGGCGTAGAGCTCGTCGACGACTGCCGCCAAAGCGTCATATCCCCCGAGTCGCGAATACAGAGCAGCTTGTTCGCTGGTCATGGCTTGCCTCCTATGCCGCCGCCGGTCTACTTTGCGGCCTTGGCCGCCCGCAAGATCGGGTAGTACTGCGTAAACACCATGTCGTCGGCGGCGAGTGCGGTGTGGCACGCGGCGCAACTCGCTGTCTTCTGCGCTTTGGCTTGCTTCGCAAGCGGGTAGCTGTGTCCAAAGCTGAAGTACGCCCAAGCGCCCGGCTCGTCGGGAAATCGCTTGGAATCCTTGATCGCGGTTTCGAGTCCGACGAACTCTCCCATGAAGTAGCCCTTGCCGCTGGACGCCGCCTTCGAGCCGACGCTGATCAGTTCTTTGACTAGGACCGTCCCGTCCGGGAACTTCCCGGTTCGTTGATACACCTGCCAGGCAATCGGATTGATATAGACGGAGTGGAATTCCGGGAACGGAGCCTCCCCGCCGTTGAGCTCGTTGGGCGTCAGGGGAGTGCCGACGTAGACCCACTCGCGATAGCCGGTGGGCTGTTCGAGTGCGCCGTCGGGGCCGAACTTGACGTCCTGCGCCGCTGCCGCCGTCGCTGAGAGGGCGACGATTGCCGCCAAGGTGGTGAGTGTGAGCGATTGCTTTTTCATGAGTTTTTCCTCCCGGCGATCCTGGCCGCCGGCTGTGTCGTGCCCCCAGAATGCTCACAGCCGACTTCCAGGTCCATGGTCCGCGTCTGATTTGGAGATGAAGCCCGCGTTACGATGCAACCGACTCATTAAAGGGAGGTTAAGACGTTGGCTAAATGGGTCTTCTGGCCCTTCTACGGTCCATAAAACCTGGAAGATTCGCTCTGCTCCAGAACCCGGCCCGTCCGGGTGGCCTTTCGTAGGGACGAACCGTCTGGTTCGCTGGGGACCTTTCACGCTTCCGCCTAGAAGAGCCGGATTGGACCGGATGCGAACCCGCTGACCGCGCGCCCGGCGAACGGTCGGTCCTCAGGGCCCATCCCGCATGACCAGCCGGCCTCCGCGGGCGTCGTCCACTCCGGCCGACCGCGGCTTTGCAGCCGCGGCTCCGTTGTTGGTCTAGGACGCACGTTCGGCCAATGTGCGGTTTGAGCAAACGCTGCCGCAACTTTCTCGACGCAGCCGCTCATAGCGGCTGCGCGATAGAATATGCGCTCATCGGAGGTTTCCCCATGCTCTCTAGACGCGACCTATTCGCAGGCGCCGCTTTGGCTGCGGCCGCCTGTTCGTCCAAGCCAAGCAACGCGCAATCCGGCGCCAAGATCACGCGCGCGATTTTGATTTCGATGCTGCCCAAGGACCTGCCGTTCTCGGAGGGGTTCAAAATGGCGGTCGATCTCGGTTACTCCGAGATGGAAGCCCAGACGGTCGACGACGACGCCGAGGCCGAGCGCATTAAAGACGCCGCCGACAAGGCCGGCCTGCGCATTCATTCCGTGATGAACATGGCCCACTGGGGCCACCCTCTCTCCAGCCCCGACCCGGCCGTTGTCGACGCAAGCGTCGAGGGCATGACCGCGTCTCTACGGCAGGCGAAACTCTACGGCGCCGATACGGTCCTTTTGGTGCCGGGGGTCGTCCAGGACGACACGACATATCAGCAAGCCTGGGAGCGTTCGCAGAAGGTGATCCGCGAGCGGGTGCTGCCGGTTGCGGAGGAGCATGACGTCATCGTGGCGATCGAGGAGGTCTGGAATCGGTTCCTGCTCACCGCCCGTGATTTCAATCAGTACATCGACGAGTTCAACCACCCGCTGGTCAAGGCCTATTTCGATGTCGGCAACGTCGTGCACTACGGAGTGCCACAGCACTGGATCCGCGAGGTGGGCGACCGCATCGTCAAGTTGCATCTCAAAGAGTACTCGCGCAAGACCGGCTTCGTGAACCTTGGCGATGTCGAAGCCGGGGGCGGCCTGGTCGATGAAGGGGTTGGCGTGGACTGGGCCGAGGTGCGCAACGCTCTCGATGACATCGGCTATGAAGGCGCGGCTACGGTCGAGCTCAGCTCAGGCGACCGGGCCTATCTAGACGATCTGGGGAAGCGGGTGGACAGGCTGCTGGGGCTCGCGTAGTGGACAGCCGTTAGGCCGCGGTCCAGCAGGATAGGTGACGATGCGGCGCGCCGCCCGATGGTCGCAAACTGTCGCTCTGCGCGAGAGCTGAAGGCACCGCCTGTCTGCGGTTTCCGACTATGGGGATTCTCGTCTGATGTGGTGCGGAACGCTCTCCTCAACCACTCGGCAAAAGAAAAAGGGGAACACAATCCCGCCAGAATCCGCCGCTAGGAGCCAGTGCTGCGCGCACGCGGCGGCCAGGCGAACACTACGGCGTGACCGGCAGCGGGTGCAACTCGATCGCGAGCCAGATGCTGTCCGTGTCCGAGTAGTAGCGGTGCCAGGGGTACTCCCAGCTGTCCTTCCCAGCTACTCGACAGAACGGATCGTGGGTTAATCCCACTGGCATCAGCACGTCCTCGTAAAGCGTGTCTTCGTGCCGCTCTCGGAATTTCTGCATCCGGCCGAGGCCGTGGATCTGCGTGTGGACTTCGAGGAAGGGGTGCTCGTTGTGGATAAAGCAGTCGGTGTGCCCAGGGGCCCACCACAGGTTGAGCTTCAGCTCGAAGTCTTGCTCCTGAGAGGCCTCACGCCGTTCATTGGTGAAGACATGCGGATCCACACGAACACGGCCGATCGTGTCCTGCGACGAGATATAGAGCGGCGTGTCCCTGGGGAAGCTGCGAATGCGGTTCCCCAGCCAGTCCCAGCCGCGAAACGTCACGCCGCCGAGATTCGTCGTATTCCGGATTCGCAGGACCGCCGCTCTCTTCGCCTCTTTGATCACTCCGCCTCGAAGATAGGTGGATTTCCAGGCTGGCACAATACCAGGAACAGCGTCAGGAATGGCTGGGGCCGTGATCAGCGGTTCGGGCGAGAGATTGACGACGGTACCTTCTTCCACGGCAACGTCTCGAAGATCCTCGCCAACCGCTGCCTCGATGGCCGCGTCAGAGAAAGAGAGCGTGCGGAGAGCGTCTTTGGTGTCAGTCATTCGAATCTCCTCGATCCTCGGTCACTGGGCCGTCTTCAAACGAGGCCGGTTGTGCGTAACCGACCTCCCTGCCGGTGAAGCGGCGGATGCGCACGTTGGCTTGCTCCGCGTGGCCCGGGAAGCCCTCCATCATGGACAGGCGGGAGCAGTACTCGCCGATCTTGACCGAAGCGTTATCGGTCAGGACCTTCTGGTAGGTACAGGTCTTCAGGAACTTCCCGACCCAAAGACCACCTGTGTAGCGAGCCGCCCCCATCGTCGGGAGCGTGTGGTTGGTCCCGATCACCTTGTCTCCATAGGCCACCGTCGTCCGAGAGCCGACGAAGAGTGATCCGTAGTTGGAGAGCCGTTCTAGAAAGTCGTCGGGCTCGCGGGTCATGATCTGCACGTGCTCGCACGCGATGCGGTCCGCTTCAGCGACGAGTTCCTCCGTCGTGTCGCAGATGATGATCTCGCCGTGCTCGCTCCAAGCCTTGCCGGCAATCGGTGCGGTCGGGAGCGCCTCCAGCAAGCGCTCGATTTCCCGTGCAGTGGCCTCGGCCAACGTCGCCGACGTCGTCAGCAAGATGGCCGGCGAGTTGACTCCGTGCTCGGCCTGTCCGAGCAGATCGGTCGCACACAGCTCCGCGTCCGCGCTGTCGTCGGCAATGACGAGGACTTCGGTTGGACCGGCGAGCAGGTCGATGCCGACGCGTCCGAACAGGAGCCTCTTGGCTTCCGCGACGTAGGCGTTGCCTGGCCCAGCGAGCATGTCGACCGGGTCGATCGTCTCCGTGCCGAAGGCCATTGCGGCGATGGCCTGCACTCCCCCCAGGCAGTAGATCTCGTCCGCTCCGGCCAGAGCTTGTGCGGCGACGATCAGCGGGGCGGGGCGTCCCTCAAAGGGAGGAGCGCAGGTTATCACACGGCTGCAGCCGGCCACCTTGGCCGTCAGCACGGACATGTGAGCGGAGGCGAGCATGGGATACCGCCCCCCCGGAACGTAGCAACCGACGTTGGAGATCGGGATATTGCGGTGGCCGAGGACGACGCCCGGGAGCGTCTCGATCTCGAGATCCTGAAGACACGACCGCTGAGCCTCCGCGAAGTTCCGGACCTGCGCCTGCGCGAACTCGATGTCGTCCCTCTGCCGGCTGGTGAGGCTGTTGACGCAGGCATCTATCTCGGACTGCGTTAGCCGATACGACTCGCGGTCCAGGCCGTCAAACTTTGCGGAGAGTTCCCGGACCGCCCCATCGCCGCGGGTCTCCACATCCGAGAGAATCCCCTCTACCGTGCTCGTTAGGGTGGGGTCCCGCGTAGCTCGCTGCGAAGCGGGTCCAGTCTTGAGTCGCCTGATCATGCCGCGTGCCCCCGGTGCTGATCCATTGTCAAAAGTGCTGTTCTCTCTCGCGTCCTTCTGCGTACTCAGCCTGCTCCTTCTCGTAGTAAGCCGGCGAAGGGAAGTCCCACCATCCGGTCACAAAAGGACCGGCCGCATCGCGGGAAGTCATGACTTCCACCAGCGCCGGGGCGCCGCAATCAAGCGCAGCTTGAAGCGTTGGCTCAAGCTGATCCGACTGCTCCACTTTCCAGGCCTCCAGTCCGAAGCCCCGGGCGACGTCGCTGAGCTGCGCGCTATAGGGCTCTCCCCCGCGTTTGTGATAGTTGAACTCGCTTCCCACATGACGGCCCATGAACTTGCGCTGACCGCCGCGGATCGACATGTATCCCTGGTTGTTCTGAACCACGATGACCACTGGGATGTCGTTCATGACCGCTGTCGCCATTTCCGGCAGGGACATCATGAAGTCTCCGTCTCCCAACACCGCGACGACCTGACGGTCAGGACAGGCCAGCTTGGCGCCGAGCGCAGCGGGGAACGCCCACCCCATCGGTGAGAACGAGCCCGACGTGAGGTGCGTGCGTGGCTCGTACACGGGGAAGGTCTGCTTCACCGCCCCCTGCGTATTGCCCGAGCCCGCCACGATGATGCCGCTGCGATCCATGACCTTGCGGAGCGCGCCGAGAGGCCGCTGCGAGGTGAAGGGCGTTTCGTGGGAGTCCCGGCGCGCCGCCAGCATCTCTTCCCACTCGGCCTTGCCTGCGCGCACGGCTGCGTGGAACTCTTCTCGCTTCCCGAGCGCTGTGGCGGATTGCTGATCGGAGATCGCCTCGACGATCGCTTCGAGGGTCACGCGAGCGTCGGCGACGATGCCGACTTCGGTGGGGTAATTCTTGCCGATTTCATGATGATCAAGGTCGATGTGGATGAGTTTTGCGGGCGGAATCGAGAAGCTGGAGCCCTTGCGGTAGCTCGACGCCGACCAGTCCGTGAAGCGGCAGCCGACGGAAAGTACGACGTCTGCACCAGCAGTGATTCCGTTTCCGCAAGAGGTGCCCGTCTGTCCGACGGCTCCGATCGACAAAGCGTGGTCATCGGGGAAAGCGCCCTTCCCGTTCCACGTGCACGACACGGCGGAGCCGGTCTTCTCTGCAAGTGCAATCAGCGCCTGTGACGCGTTCGATGTGACGGCGCCGCCCCCCGCGATGATCACCGGCCGCGAGGCGGAGAGCAGCAAGGCTGCCGCCTTCTCGACCGCGACGGGATCGGGATGTGCGACCCCGACCGCCATCCGAGAAGCCAAGGGATGGATCGAGACGTCCGCGGCCTCGGTCTGGATATCCATGGGGACTTCGATGTGGACGGGCCCCGGCCGCCCCGAGAGCATCGTGTTGAAGGCACGGTGCATGAGGAACGGCAGTTCGTCCACTCGCCCGGCCCGGTAAGCACGTTTCGTGACCTGCTCGGTGATTCGGGTGAAGGCGTTCGTCTGCTGGCGCTCGAGTTCCTGCAGGACGCCGTGCCCTCTCATGTGCGTCGGCGGGCCGCCCGAGACGTAGAAGACCGCAGTGGAGTCGGTATAGCAGGTGGCCAAGCCTATGATCGTGTTGGTGGCCCCGGGGCCGATCGAGGTGGAACAGGCCATTGGCCTGCCGCTGGCCCGGAAATAGCCATCCGCCATGTGAATCGCGCTCTGCTCGTGCATCACCTGGACGAAGGGGATCTCGGAGCCCTCCTCGAGGAACGCGTCGAACAGCGACCAGATCCCGTGCCCTGGGATGCCCGCGACATATTCCACGCCGTATTCCTTCAACGCCTTCGCCACAACCTGGCCGCCCGTCAGTCTCATCTTTTTCTCCTTCTCCGACGCCTTCATTTCGACTTGGCTTCGCCTTCTTGCCGGTCCTTCTTGCCGGCCCTTCTTTTCGGCACGGACGCGCGAATTACACGAGACCGCGCTCTCTTGAGATCTCGTCAATGCTTTGGGCGCAGGCCCGGATGCATTCTTGGAGTTGGGACTCGTCGACGATGAGCGGCGGCGCGATCTCGATTGCCGAGCCGATAGGGCCGACGATCACGCCGTGCTCGCGGACCCGGTGCGCGATCGCCGCGACCGTATCGTCCTCGAACGGCTCCTTCGTGGCCTTGTCTCGCGTGAAGTCGATGGCGTGCCAGAAGCCCAGCCCCCGCACGTCGCCCACGATCGGATGATCGCTGAGAGCCTTCGAGAGATCGATACCGAACTGGGCGCCCAGCACCCTCGCCTTCTCGATCAAGCCGTCTCGTTCTTTGATCTCGATGACCTTCCTCGACGCGGCGCAGGCGACGGCATGCCCGCTGAACGTGTGGACGTGTTGGAACATCCCGATGCCGTCCGCGATCTCCGGGCGAGTCATGACGGCTCCAATCGGTGCGAATCCCGCGCCCATCGCTTTCGCCATGCTCAGGATGTCGGGCTCGATGCCAAAGTGCTCAGCCGCGAACCAGTGGCCGGTGCGGCCGAAACCGGTAATCACTTCGTCGAGGATGAGCAGAACGCCGTAGCGGTCGCAGATCTCGCGAACCTTTCTCCAGTATCCCGGCGATGGAAGTTGTACGCCGTGCGCCTGCATGATCGGTTCGCCGATGAATGCCGCCACGAGATCCGGACCTTCGAACTGGATCTGCCGTTCGAGGTGCATGGCGCAATGGTCTTCGTAGGTCTCGTCATCCATCCCGTAGGGATTGCGATAGCGCATGGGATTGGCGACGAAGCTGTGGCCCGGCGCTCGGGGGTCGGGTATGTCGCGAACTGCCAGCCAGTCCGTGACCGAGAGCGCCCCGAGGGTCGAGCCGTGGTACGCGTTCCAGCGGGAGATCACCTTGTAGGCCCGTGGTTTGGCGCCGCTCTGCTTCTGGTATTGCTTGGCGAGCTTCAGCGCCGTTTCGGTCGCCTCCGACCCACCGCTCACAAAGCAGGTTCTTGACAGCCGACCAGGAGCCAACTCAGCCAGCTTCGCGGCGAGCTCTACCGCGGGCTCACTGAGATAGGGGCCGGAGCCGGAGTACTGCATGTTGACCGCCTGGTCGTACATGGCGCGGGCGATCTCCTCGTTGCCGTAGCCGAGCGAGTTTGCACGAGTGGTCGCGCTCATCATCTCCAGCAGGCGGCGCCCCTTGTGGTCGACGACGTACGCCCCCTCGCCAGACATGTAGATGCTCGGCCCCTCGGCCTTGAGCCGCTCCTTCGGGACCAGCGAGTAGACGATGTTCCGCAGCGCCTTGTCATTGAGGTCGGCCGAGCTCGACGCGCCTAGCCCTTGGTTCTGCGAATCTGCCGACTTTGACATCTCAACCTCCTTCCGCCAAACGCCTACATTTGCGCTTCCGAGCCGTCGTTTGCATGGAAGAAACTCGTTGGCTGCAGATCAGATAGTATAGATCCGAGTGGCTACAAGAAAAGGTCCAGTTTGGTGATATTTTCAGGGACTAGTTTGACGGCCCAGCAGGCCATCCTCGACACGCTCGCGATCGATCGGCAGAGCGGCATTCCTCACTATCAGCAGCTCTACCAGCAATTACGGGCGCTGCTCCTCCGACGAGCGCTGCGGCCGGGAATGCGGCTTCCCTCCACCCGAGCGTTGTCATCCGATCTAGGCATGGCCAGGAATACTGTCGTCGCCGTCTACGAGCAAGTAGCGACCGAAGGCTTCATCGAAACCTCTCCCGGCAAGCGAGCCCGTGTCGCAGACCTCCCGGAGAACGAATCGGGCTTGGATCATGGGGCCCCGGCTCCGCTCTACGAGAGCCTCTCGTGTCGCGGACGCGCCCTGCTCAACCAGGAACACGGCTGGGCCCCCACTCAAGGGCTGCTCTTTCAGCCGGGAATGCCGGAGATGAAGGAGTTCCCCTTCAGCGCTTGGAGACGCCTGCTCTCGGCGCAGATCAGGCTGAGCTCGAGCGACGGGTTCGGCTATCACAGCTTCGCGGGCCATCCGGCTCTGCGCGAGGCGATCGCGTCCTATGTCGAAGCGTCCCGGGGCGTACGCTGCTCGGCAAGCCAGGTCATCGTGACGAGTGGGGCTCAGGGCGCCTTGAACGTTCTGGCTTCCCTGTTCACTGATCCCGGCGATTGCGTGCTGCTCGAAGAACCCGGTTATACGGGGGCCCAAGGCGCGTTCGTGTCAGCGGGGGCGAAGCTCCTGCCGCTTGGAGTCAGCGAGAACGGGTGGCGGTTGGAGGACGTCGAGACGTCGCGGCCGAGGCTGATCTACCTGACGCCTTCATGCCAGTTCCCGCTCGGGGTTACGATGCGCATGGAGCAGCGTCTGAGACTCCTCGAGCTCGCCCGCAGCGCCGGCGCCTGGATCATCGAGGACGACTTTGACAGCGAGTACCGCTTCTCCACCAAACCGATACCCGCCATGCAAGGGGTCGACGACGCCTGCCGCACCATCTACCTGGGCACCTTCGCCAAGACGCTGTTTCCGTCTCTCCGTATCGGCTTTTTGGTCATGCCCGGAGCGTTCGACGAGAAAGTTGCCAAGGCGCTGTTCCTGCTCGGGCAGACGGCGCCGCTCTTCCTTCAGGCGGCGCTCGCCGACTTCATCAACGAGGGCCACTTCGCCAAGCACCTCCGGCGCATGAGGAGACTCTATGCTCGCCGCCGCTCTCTGTTCATGGAGCTGACGCCACGCTATCTCGGGGACTGGCTGGAGCCCTTGAAGGGCGAGTCCGGTCTCCAGACAGTCTGGCGGCTAAAGGGCGGAATCGAGGACAAAGCCATGGCGCGAGCTGCGTTGGACGCATCCATCAGCGCCACTCCCTTGTCGATTCACTACCGCCACGGCTCGCCGGAGCACGGCCTGATCCTAGGCTTCGCGTCAGCGGACGAGAGAGACATGCATCTAGGGCTGAAGCGACTTCGTACTGCCTTCCAAAGCGTGGCGCCAGCAAACGGCGGCGCGGCACCTCATCCGCTGGGCGGCGACCGCGCGAAGCCCCCTGGAAGACCAGGGAAGAAGACAATGTCGACGAAGAGACGCCGAAAGGAAATCTCCAAATGAAGACACCCGACGCGAAGCGACTGATGATTCATGCCGACGATTTGGCGCTGTGCCACGCCAAAAACGCGGCGACGATCCGGGCTATCGAGCACGGTGCGGTCAACTCCGGCAGCATCATGACCCCTTGCCCCTGGATCGGCGAGATTGCGGCCTATGCGCGTTCCCGGCCCGGCATTGACTTGGGCGTCCACCTCACGCTGACGAACGAATGGGACCACTATCGCTGGCCGTCCGTGGCTCCGCGCGAGGCGGTTCCATCGCTCGTCGACGGCCGCGGCTTGCTCCATGACCTCAAGACGATCTTTGAGGAGGAGATCGACCCGGCGGAGGTCGAGATCGAGTTGCGGGCGCAGATCGACAAGGCCCTGGCCTTCGGTATCGAGCCGACCCATCTGGACTCGCACGATTTCGTGCTGCTGCGGCGGCGGGATCTATTGGCCGCCTACCTGAAAGTAGCCCGCGACTACCGCCTGCCCGCGCTGTTTCACCCGGGTTTCGTGGAAGACAACTTCGGCGTCGATTCCAGCGGGCTGTATGGCCAGGAAGAGGTCTTGATCGACCGAGTCGTGATGGCCTACCCGGACGACTATGCGACCGGGCTCGCGCAGTTCTATTCGAAGACGCTTCAAACGCTCCAGCCGGGGCTCACCGTCTTGCTCGTGCATCCGGCCTTCGATACGCCGGAGCTCCAGGCGATCACCACCGACAACATCGATTGCTGCGCGGCTTGGAGGCAACAGGATTTTGACTTCTTCGCGGGCGATACGTGCAAGAGAATCCTCGACGAAGAGGATATTCAGCTAACGACGTGGGGGGATCTCATGCAGACCCGGCGGACAATCGCGCCGTGACGAAGACAACAGACTTCAGGCATTTACCACCGAACGCAACAGTGGGCTGATGCGAGCCCGAACGCACGGGCACGGGACCTGACAAAGCGAATGGGAACGAAGCCTTTGCGTCTACGCTCAGACGCCACGCTATTCCGCTGAAGACGTGGACGAACACACCTTGACCGCGCTCGACCAACGGACGACCGCCATCGGACTCCTCGAAGCGTCCATCCTTCACTAATGGAGTACTGGAACGTCTCGCCAATCATCGAACAGGACCTAAGTTGTTGAAAAAATGGATCGGGAGAAGGGAATGAACCCGCGACATTCAGCTCGGGAATTCCAGTCTCGATTGAACACAAAGAACATAGAGCGCAACGGAGTCCATCTTGGTTCTTCAGTTTCCTAAGAATCTCTGATCATTCCTGTTCCACCTTTCCTATCGGACCACCAACGGCCCCCCGAAGACTCCCGGACCATCCTCGGCTCAGGCGCACTGTAGTGGGCTGTTTCAATGAATAGGTGAGCGGACGCAAGAACCCTCCTGGGGGGATTACGTGAAGCGGGTCGACGGCGAACGGGTCGATCAAGGTCGGGCGATGAGCTACTGCGGGTTGGGCGAGTGGCAGGACAAGTCGGCGTGCACGACAAGCCGGAGGCATGTCGCACAATGTCAAAGTACTCGCCATCGTGCTCGCTATTGCCTCGCAAGAGTCCCAGCTCTGGTGGTTTCCCCGCGGTGGAATGGTCTCGTTTGCCGGCTATTTTGCGTACTCGATTAGCAGCTTCCGAATCCGGTCCGTGGTTTCGGTGGGCCGCTTCACCGCTTTCAGCTTTTCGGGGTCGCCTTCGGTGTTCTGGCGCGCGAGAGATTCCTTGAACCGTTCTTGGTGATCGGCAAGATCGAGAGGCGTCTCGCCCTGATCGTTAGCGAGGTTGAGCGGCGCCCCCGCCGAGGCCAAGTACTCGACGATCCCCGGTTCGAGCGTTGCCGCCGCGATGTGTAGGATCGTTTGATTCTGCCGCGACAGTGTTATGGCCTTGTAGGGGTCGGGAATCTTGTCGTCGGGGTCGTATCGAAGCGACAAGTCTGCGCCGCTGACAACCATCTGTCGAACGACGGCCAAATCGCCCGCGACGATCGACACGGAGAAAGGGGTGTGACCGTCTTTCCGCAGTAGGTTGGGGTCCGCACCCCATTTGGTGAGCAGCTCTACGAGCGCTACGTTCCCTGAGTTTGCAGCGATGTGCAAAGCGGAGGAGCCCGGCGGCGTCGGGTTGATGCGCACGTCGCCCGCCGGTCCCGGCGTTGGGTAGAGAGTCTGCCGATTCGGGTCAGCGCCGGCTTGCAGCAGGCGCTGGACGACCTCCAAGGCTTCCTCAGACGTAAACGAAGCAGGCTCGCTGTTTCGGTAGTTGAGCGACAGCAGCGCCGGAGCCCGCCGGTAAGCCCCGGAGCCACCCTTGTCGCCGGCGCGGGTCGCCCAGACAACGGCAAGGGCGGCGCCGTGCAGCGGAGTGTACCCGGCTGTGTCAGCCGCCTCTACGCCCGCGCCGCGATCGAGCAGCAGACGCGCCATGGCGAGATCCGGCGCGAAATGCTGCGAGCTTCCCGCCGCCGCAGGGGCTCCCTTGCCCGGCACGAACTTAGCGTCCGGCGGCGCCCACTTGTAGAGCGCCGCGAGCAACGGGGATGAGCCATCCGCGGACAACGCGCTGATGTCGGCGCCGGCGTCAAGCAGCGCCTGCGCGGATTCCACCCTACGACTCTGAACAGCGAAGAACAATGCAGTTTGACCACCCTTCTTGCTCATGTAATCGCCGTCGGTGTTCCACGGGATGCCAGTCTTGCCCAGCGTGAAAGTGGTGGGCGCATAGATGGTGTACTTAACGTCCCAGGACCTCGTCGCTCGATGTAGGTCAGCTCCGTGTTCCAGTAGCAGGCGGACCACAGCGGGATGATCCGACGACCACATCAGCGCTGTCTGGCCAAATTTGCGGTCACGGGCGTTGACGTCGGCGCCATGGCGGAGAAGCATGCGCATGAGCTCAAGCTGACCCAGGCGCGCCGCAACCATCAAAGGCGTCTCCCCGTTCTCGCGCGCCAGATTGGGATCAGCGCCTTTGGCGAGGAGGAGACGCACCAACTCCAGCGAGCCGTTTCGAATCGCCAGTGACAGCGGACCGATACCTAGCTGGTTAGCAGCGTTCGGATCCGCGCCTGCCTCGAGTAATGACGCAGACACTGGAGCATTGCTCCGCATCGCCGCCCAAGCGAGCGCGGTAGATCCGTCGGCCTCGCGGGCGTCCACATCCACGCCTTGCTGGATAAGCGCCGCGACTCCGGCGACGTCGTCTCGCTTGGCCGCGTCGATGAGCGCGCTCCCTCCAGCCGCAGCGGCCAGCGAGGCTGCGACCAAGACGGACAAGCCTATGAACCTCATCGCGCTAGACCTCCAAACGGTTCAGCCTACCCGTGCTGTCGCCAAGCCTCTCCGTCGGCACGCCGACTTTGTCGAGCATGGTGAGATAGAGATTCGTCAGCGGCGTTTCATCGCCGGGGTAGCGCACGTAGCGCCCGCCCGCCACCCTCCCCGACGCGCCGCCGGCGACGAGGATCGGCAGATCGCGCTGACTGTGGCTGGTCGGTACGCTCAGACTACTGCCGTACATGATCAGCGAGTGATCCAGCACCGTCGAGTTCCCTTCCTTCAACCCGTCCAGCTTTGTGAGGAAGTAGGCGAACAGCTCCGATTGGTCCACGTTAATCTTCGCCAGCGCGTCCAACTTCTCTTTCTCGAAATTGTGGTGTGAGATCTCGTGGTGGCCCATCGAGATATTCAAGTGCGGGAAGCTCATCGACGTCGCCTCGCGGCCGTACAGAAACGTCCAGACACGGGTCAAGTCGGCCTGGAGGGCGAGCGTTTGGAGATCGAACATGAGCTTGACGTGCTCGGTGTAGGCGTCCGGAATGCCGGGCGGTCGAGTGGCCTCCGGCACGTCCACGGGCGGCTGTTTCATGGCGACTTGGATACGCCGTTCGACGTCCCGGATCGAGGCGACGTACTCGTCAAGCTTCCGGCGGTCGCTGGGGCCGAGCCGCTGCTTGAGTTCGGCGATGCGCTCGGTCACCGTATCGAGGCTGCTGCGATCCGCGGCATTGCGCTCGGCCGCGGCGACGGGGTCGATGCGGCCGCCCTCGCCGAACAGTCGCTCGAACACGTAGCGCGGATTCTGCTCGAACGGCAAGGGATTCGTCGCGGTCTTGAATACCGGTCCGGGCAAACCCCCCGTATCTTCGGTCGCAAGCTCGAGCGATGCAAACTGCGTCTCCCGCCCCAACTCGCGAGCCGCGATCTGATCGACGGATGTGCCAACGTGGACTTTGCCTTCCGTGGGCTCGCATCCGGTCATGAACGAGGCCATCGCACGGTCGTGGAAGCCGGCCTTCGAGCGGTCCGGGTCGGACGAGAGGCCGCTTAGTACTACGAACTTCCGCCTATGCGGCGCGAGAGGCTCCAACGCTTCGCTCACTTCGTAGTCCGCTCCTTCGCCCTTCGGCGTCCAACGATCCCGGTCGACGCCCAACGGGTAGTAGATGAATCCCAACCGCCGCACTGGAGCGGCGGCGGTCTTCCGCTCGGCGCGCAAGGCGGGAATCATGGCGTCCAGCAACGGCAAGGCGAACGCCGTACCGGCGCCGCGAAGAAAGGTGCGGCGCGGAAGATGCTTCTTGGTGACGAACACGGCCATGTCCTCCTAACTTCCGGGTGACTGGCGCATCTGGAAAGGTACGCTCCTAACGACGCCTGTGACCAGGTCGACGAAACGGTAGCCACCGGCTTCTGTATCGCGCAGAATCTTGCGGATCGCCGGCTGGTCGCGCGCGTCTAGCTCGCGACCCAGTGCATAAGTCATCAACCGCTCCAAGGTGGCTCCGGCGAACCTCTCCGGGTGGTCCAGCAAATAGCTCTTGAGTCCTTCGACGCCGTTCAGCGGCTCGCCGTTCGGCAGGGCAACCGCGGTGTCGATGGCGCCGCCTTCGTCTTCGGTGCGCAATCGCCCAATCACGTCGAAGCTCTCCAGAGCGAACCCGAGCGGGTCAATGCGATCGTGGCAAGAGGCGCAACCGGGGTCCGCTCGGTGCACTTCGACCTGTTCTCGGGTCGTGAGCTTGCGTCCCTCCACTTGGCCCTCATCAAGGGCGGGCACGTTAGCCGGAGGCGGGGGCGGCGGGGAGCCGAGCAGGTTGTCCAGCACCCATACGCCGCGTAAGACCGGCGAGGTCCTGGCGCTGTGCGAAGTCGCCATCAGGACGGCGCCCTGGCCCAGCAACCCGCCTCGCTGGGTCCCGTCAGGCAACGACACGCGACGAAAACCCGGCCCAATGACGCCCGTAATGCTGTAGTTCCGCGCAAGCCGCTCGTTGAGGTAGGCGTAGTCGGAGTCCAGTAGGTCGAGGACGCTCTCATTCCCGCGCATCACGCTCCGCAAAAACAGGCGAGTCTCTTGCTCGAAGGCGGCCCTCAGCGAAGAATCGAAACCTGGATAAGTCTTCGAGTCCGGCTCGATCTCATCCAGTGTGCGAAGTCCCAGCCACTGTTCGGCGAAGCTGTCGATCAGCGTATCGGCGCGCGGGTCGCGGAGCATGCGACGCACTTGGTCGCCGAGTGACGCGCGCAACTCTCCGCGGCTGGCCATACCCAGCAAATCGTCACCGGGGATGCTGCTCCACAGGAAGAACGACAGCCGCGAGGCGAGCTCAAACTCAGTTACGGGGTGAGAGCTTCTAGGCGGTGCCGAGGACGGCGCAAACTCAAGGCGGAACAAGAAGTCGGGGGCCAGCAGTACGTCGCGTATCGCCGCCGCAATGGAGACTTCGAAGTTCTGGCTTGCGCGCGTCGCCTCGTAGGTCTCCAAGAACGGTTGGACCTCTCGCGACGCAACGTCTCGACGAAAGGCCCTCCGAATCACGGTACTGAGAATGCGCTCGGCGCATCGCGCCTCCCCAGCCGGTCTTGCGGGCCGGCAAACGAAGATTCGTTGGCGGCTAGGCGTATCGCTGACGCCGGTCAGGTTGTAAGGTCCTGCAATCTCGATCCGCCCGAGAGTGGGCGGTCCGGGCTGGCCGTCGAACGCCGCCTCGCCCGCGGTCATCCCGGCGATCTCAAACAGCTTCACGCGCCGGCCGTCTATGCGGATATCCAGCGTCGGTCGGATAGCCGTCCCGAGCACGTCGAGCGGACCGCCCATCGCTCTGCCGCCGGGACCACTTACGTCGGACACCGGGCCTTCGCGGGCGGCAAACTCGTCAGGGAACGTAACGATTACTTCGTGTTGACCGGCCTTCACCGAAACGCGCGTGCGGAAGAAACGTACGCCTTCGGTTGGAGTCAAACTTTGCTTATCGAGGAACGCACGTAGGTTGTACTCACCGTCATAGGGAAAGTAGTGACTCACGCGGATGCCGCCACGCGTACCGAAAGGCATCCCCTCCCCCTGCCAGACCGCTTGCGTCTGGGTGGCGGGAAAGATCTCCGTCACAGGAGACGGGTCGCTTACCCCCACCGCAAGCCGGCTGACTTTGCGCGCGACCTTCAAATACTGCTCAAGCAACAGCGGCGACATGGAAAGCGCGTCACCGATGTTGTCGAAGCCCGCCGCTTGGCCGTCAGGCGGAAGCTGGTCCGTCAACGGAAGCTCGATGGCGAGCAGGTCGCGAACGGCGTTCTGATACTCGTTGCGGTTCAGCCGCCGGATCACTGGGCTTCCGGCGTAAGGCCGCCGCTTGGCGGCGGCGTCCAGTTCGGCTATCAGCACGTCCGTGAAATCGCGGATAGCAGCCTGGTCGGGCCGCGGCATGCCCGCTGGCGGCATCTCGCCCGCGTCGAGTCTCTTCGCGACTTTCTCCCAGACGTCGGGGTGCAAGGAGGGATCGTGTTGGAGGACGCCTTCGAGCACCAGCCCTCCGGCATGCGAACTCGCACTGTGGCAGGCGAGACAGTACTGCTCGATCAATCCAGCGCTCTCCTGCGCCGAGGCTGGAAATCCGGCAGCGAATAGGCCTGCGGCCGCCAGCAGGCCAAGGCGGCTGAACAGAGGTAGCGGCGCGACCTTCATTCCGGTTGTATCGTACAGCAACAAGACTCAGCTTCCCTGCGGATCGGCCTTAATTGGAAAGACGGGACCCGATCGCCAGCGATCTCCGCCGTGGCGCTGAGCCGCACCGTCTGGCCCGTGTTGCCGGGCGTATCAGCGAGCACCGAGTGACTCGCCATGCCCGGCTCCGAGCCGGCGTGAACGTCGCCCGCGCGAAGCCTTCGGCGTCCGTCAATACAACGACGCTCGGCTGGCCGCCGAAGTTCCCTCCGCCTTCTTCGACCGTAAACGTCACCGGCACTCCCGACAGGCGATTGTGCCCTACATCTGTGGCGGCGACAACTAGGGGAAACGGCAGCGGCTGGCCCGCGATCCCGGCCTGGTTGTGGCCCGCATCGTGGTGAAGATATGTCGCCGCTCCGGGTAAGCCAGTGGCCGAAAAGACCGCCTTGCCTTCGAAGCCTGCTGCCGTCGCCTCGACCACGTTCGATCCTTGGCCCGCGCGGAGCCGGAGAGTCAGATCCACTTGTGCCTGTCCCTGCGTGTCGGTCAAGACTGCGAGCATTCGCCCGGTCAGCGACGCGGATCATGACCGAGAGGAGGTGCTGCGAGGTTTGTCGAAACCGGAGCTGAGAGAACGTTTGATCTGGAAGCTCGCCGTATTCGGCGGCTTGCGGCCGCGCCGAACGGCGTCTATTTCTGACGACCTAAGTCATCTGGTTTCAACGGCCCTCCGAATTCCCCTGCTAACGGAGCACCAGTGGAGCATGGGAGGCCAGTTGCGGCCCCTGTCTCGACCCAGACTAAGAGTCGGTGCCGGTGGAGCCCGCTCGGTTCCAATCGTGACGGCCAACCGACAGCGGCGCCAGTGCCGCTGAATTGGAGATGAGGGTACCCTTGTTTCACGAACAGCTCTCGATCAAAACTCACTATTCGCCGCTGGCTTCTACTACCCCGGGAACACGGAGCGTGGAGCATGCTCCTCCTGCCCTTCTTGGCCGGAGCGCTCACGCAAGGCGACTGGGACCGCACCGTAGCGGTCCGCTTGCTCGCGGTGCTGTTGGCGTTCGTCCTTCGAGAGCCGCTTACTGTCTTGGCGCGTCAGCGGTGGGTCTGGAGAGTTCGTAGGGCCGAGACCAAAGTCGCCGTCCGGGCGATTTCTTGGCAGACGCCCGCGCTCGTTCTATGTGGCGCCTATCTCTGGATGCGCCTTCCGCATTGGCCTTTGGCGATCCTCGGCGCCGGCGGAGCGCTGTGGACGAGCATCGCCATCCGGATGACGATTCTCAACCGTATCCGGTCACTGGCGCTTCAATTGGTCAGCACTTTTGTTCTGGCAAGCACGGGGCTGCTGGCTGCCCTGTCTGAGTCGGCAAGTTTGCCGTCCTGGTCGTGGCCCCTCTGGGCGCTGATGGGCGTGCATGGCTCGATCGGCGTAATCACGGTCCACGCCAGACTGGAACGGCGGCTCAGATCGGCAAGAGGAACAGGTGGTATAAGTGCAGCGGCCAGAATTGGCGCGGCGCTTCTGCTCCTTACGGCGCTGATAGCCTGGCAGTTTGACTTCGGGGCCTACGCTCCACCCCTCGCATTCTCGGCCTTCGTCGCGGTCATCGAGCTGGTGCGATTGAAGAGAGTACCGGACGAGGCGTTCACAAGGGTAGGCATCAGGATGATGCTCCTCTCACTCGTGCACATGGCTCTGGTCGTGAATGCCCTCCGGCCTTAGCTAGGCGCCCGGGATCGGCTACGCCAAAGCGGATGCGCGTGGAAACAGAATATTGTTCTCAAGGTGGATGTGCATGTGCAGATCTCGTTCAATCTCCTCAAGTTGGGCGTAGAGCGCCCGAAACGTCGGACAGGCCTCGGCGGGAAGCTCAAGGTCTGAACTCAACTCACGTATCTTCCGCAGTGCGGATCCAGTATCTTCGTGCTCTCGCTCCATGACCTGAATAGGATTCCGCACAGATCCACAGTGCGCCGGAGAGGAGGGTACGCCGCTGTCTTGGGCCTCTTCGAGACGGGCGATGAGGGGAAAGAGGATGGTCTCTTCCTTCGCCATATGTTGTGTCATCTCGACGGTAAGAACCTCAAAGACTCTCCGGATTGGTGACACGAAGCGATGCTCAGTCGCGTGCGCAGCTTCCACCCGTTTCATCTTGGTCAGAGCCGAGGGAAGCGCAACACGCAGGTACTGGTGGTGACATCGAACGATGTGGCTGCAGAGCTTTGAAAGCGACATCGACTCTACGTCCGCTCCGGCCGCCTTCGGCGCCGAGCGCAGCTCGGCAAGAAGAGTCGATAGGTCTAGGTCACGTTCGGAGCATACGTCCTGAAGGCTTCGCTGTCCCCTGCAGCAGTAATCGATCCCGTAGCGCTCAAAGACATCAGCCCTGAGCGGCGACTCACGCACTAGATCAGCGATCGTTCGGGTCTCGGCAGCAAGCATCTTCGTATCTCCGCTCGTGAGTCCAATAGCTCTAATGTTGAGTTGTTCATGATGTTATCATCTATTTGTGAATTTCGCGCAATCCCCCTTCCTGGTTATTTGGGAAACTACGCAGGCTTGCGACTTGGCCTGCGCCCATTGCCGTGCCTCCGCGCTCGCGAGACGACATCCCCAGGAGCTGACCTCAGCCGAAGGTTTTCGGTTGTTGGACGAGATCAAGGGCTTCGGTGACCCGCTGATGATCTTCACCGGAGGTGACCCCCTCAAGCGATCGGACATCTACGAGTTGCTGGACCACAGCGTGAAGTTGGGATTGAGGACGACCATCACTCCCTCCGCCACGCCGCTCCTCACGCAAGAGGCGGTGAAGCGGATCGCCCACTGCGGAGTGGCGCGCATGGCAGTCAGCGTCGACGACGCGGACGCAGAGAGACATGACCGCTTCCGAGGCGTGACCGGGTCATTCGACCGCTCGATCTCCGCCCTCGAATGGGCCCGCGAAGAAGGCCTTCAGACGCAGTTGAACACAACCGTCACACGTCACAATCGACAGGGTCTCGCTGAGATTGCTGCGCTAGCTGGAGAACTGGATGCGACGCTCTGGAGCGTCTTCTTCTTGGTTGCGACCGGCCGCGCCGTGCGCGAGGACGATCTATCCGCAGAAGAGTACGAGGAAGTATTCGCTTACCTCTACGAGCTCTCGAAGAACGCTCCCTTTGACATCAAGACCACCGAAGCCCAGCACTATCGGCGTTTCGTCGCGCAGCAGCGCAAGCTTGAGGGACGCCGGAAGACGGCTTCGACCAGGGCCGACCTCATCGCGCGCCACGCGGGTATCAATGACGGAAAAGGTCTGGTCTTCGTCTCACACACAGGTGAAATCTATCCCAGTGGTTTCCTCCCCTTGAAGGCAGGCAACGTGCGCGACGAGTCGCTAGCTGAGGTCTACAGGTCCCATCCGCTGTTTCAAGACCTACGCGCTCCCGGCCAATTCTCAGGCAAGTGCGGAGTCTGCGAGTACCGCAACCTCTGTGGCGGCTCGCGATCCCGCGCGTATGCGCTTGAGGGAGATCACTTGGGCTCGGACCCGCGCTGCGTTTATCAACCGACCGCCTTGTCGGACGCCTCGACGGAGGTGCACGCATGATCCTCGTTGTCGGAGCGCATAGCCGCAACGTGGGGAAAACCTCCATCATCTGCTCAATTCTGAGGGGGACGCCGGAGATTCGCTGGACGGCAGTCAAGATCTCTGCCAACCGCCGGGCAGTCGGGGACGACTTTGAAGTTTCAGAACAGTCTGAGCCGGGAGGCGATACCGACTCGGATCGCTACTTAGCCTCAGGAGCGGCCCGAGCGCTCTGGCTCCGCACCGCTGATAGCCGAATGGACGATGCGGCGCTGCAACTTCGACGGCTGGCGTCTACCGACGCCAATCTGATCGTTGAATCGAATCGAATCGTGGAGACGTTGAAGCCGGATCTCTATCTTCTGGCGTTGGACTTCAGCGTTGAAGATTTTAAGGACTCCGCGCGACGTCTGTGCTCTCGCGCTGACGGGTACGTAGTTTCACCCCCGCATCCGGCCTCTCGGTCCTGGCCCGGAATTGCAGAGCGACTAAACGACAGCCCCCGGTACAAGATGTTTCCCCCTGACTATCGACCCCGCGGACTAATCCGCGACGTGCGGACTCGGCTTGGCCTGCGCGTGGATCAATTCGAGGTAGCGTAGTCGAAAGCACGATGATTTCTACGACGTCACAATATGCATTGCGCGCACTGGCTCGGCTCGCTGCCGAGCCGGACGGCGGCGCTGTACTGGGCCGAGAGTTGGCTCAAGAGTGCGAGGTCCCTGGAAACTATCTCTCCAAGTTGCTTTTGCAGCTAAAGAACTGTGGCCTGTTGGAGACGACGCGGGGCAGCGGCGGCGGGTACAGGCTTGGACGACCGCCGGATCAGATTCGGTTAGCCCAAATCATCGAAGTCTTCGACCCGGAAAGGGTGCGATCGACCTGTTTGCTCGGACAGGGCGACTGCATCGACCATCAGGAAGTTTGTGCCGCTCACGAAGCCTGGAAAGGTGTCAAGAAAACCTATTTGGACTTCCTGAACGCCACCACGTTGGCTGAAATCTCCGGAAACGTGAGTCTCAGCGCGTTCGCGGCCAACAAGATGCAGGCGATGCGTTTGCCCGTGAAGGTCGGGAGCCGGAGTTAGCGAGATGGGGGCTCGATCCATCGCGGACGGCTGGCGCTCAAGAATGGCGGCTCTTGCGGGCGGCTACCTGCTGTTCGAGTTGCTGAGTGGCCTGTGGATCTTGTTCGCGCCCTTCTCGGTGGCCTCGCAGGTTGCGGTCATTGCGCATACGGGGCTGGGCCTCGCGTTCCTCATTCCCTGTGCCTGGTATCTGGCAAAACACTGGTTCGACTATCGATCGAAGCCGCTGAGCCACATCGTTGTCGTCGGCTACCTCGGGCTGGCGGCCACGGTCGTGTGCCTGGTTTCGGGAGTCGTCTTGACGTACCAGGCGCTCGGAGCGCGACGGATCAGCTACGCGTGGGATACGGCCCACATCGCCTCGACCATTGCCGTTCTAGTATTCATCGGCTTCCACCTAGTCCCGCTGGTACGACGAGACGTCAGCACCTCTGCAAAGACGCCCGACGTTCGAGCATATGCCGTTCGTTCCGGCGCCTGGGTGGGGGCCGGCGTGCTGAGCGTTGTCATACTCTCGATCGCCTATCGCCCGGTTGAGTTCCAAACCGAACTCCCTGAAGACTACTCGTACGTCTATGGCAGCGATCGTCCCTTCGCCCCGAGTTTGGCGAAGACGGAGAGTTCTGGAGCGCTGGACCCGCGTATCCTCTCAGGCTCCGAGTCCTGCGGAACCTCCGGATGCCACACCCAAATCGTCGATGAATGGAAGGTCAGCGCCCACCGCTGGGCCGCCATGGACCCGGGTTTTCAGAAGATCCAAACGAACATGGCTGAGCAGAACGGGCCGGAATCCACCCGCTACTGCGGCGGCTGTCACGACCCGATTTCACTTTTTTCGGGAGCGAAGAACCTGTTCGTCGCCGAGGACGAACTGACCAACTTGCACGGTTATCAAGAAGGCGTCTCGTGCCTGACCTGTCACGCGATCCGGCAGGTGGACGTGAAAGGTAATGCTGACTATGTCGTCGCGCCTCCCGCCCGTTACATGTTCGAGATTGAGTTCGCCGAGGACCCGACCAAGGCCAAGCGTCTGGTACGCGACTTTCTCATTCGAGCCTATCCCGACCAGCACATGGCCGACTTGAGCAAGACGCTGTTCAAGGCGCCTGAGTATTGTGCGGCCTGTCACAAGCAGTTCATCGATCAAGAGATCAATCGAGTGGGCTGGGTTCAACTACAGAATCAATACGACAACTGGAAACAGAGCCGCTGGAACCAGCCGGGCGACGCCTCCAAGACCGTCGAGTGCCGCGAATGCCACATGCCGCTGAACGATTCCACGGACCCGTCCTCGGGTGACCCGCGGGACTATAATCGCTCGACCGAAGACGGGAAGCATCGCAGCCACCGCTTCTTGGCCAGCAATCAGTTCGTCCCTTCGCTACTCGATATCCCGGGCGTTGATCAGCAGATTGAGTTGACGGAGAGCTGGCTCAAGGGCGAGTACGAGATTCCAGAGATCGCCTCCAAATGGGAGCGGGGACCAATCGTCGGAGTAGAGATTCTTGCGCCTGAGGCGATCCTTCCCGGGGCCGAGGCAGACATCAAACTCGTCATTACCTCCAATAAGGTGGGACACGATTTCCCGACCGGACCGCTCGACATCATTCAGGCCTGGGTGGAGTTGACCGTCGTCGATGACCAGGGCAAAGAGGTCTACACAAGCGGTCGAGTGGATGAGAAGGGATTCATCGAACCTGGAACGTTCATGCTCAAGGCCGAGCCTGTCGACCAACAGGGCAATCTGATCGACCGCCACAACCTGTGGGAGATGGTTGGCGTGCGACATCGCAGAGCCCTGTTTCCAGGCTCCTCTGACTCTGTGGACTACAGCTTCTTCTGCCCGGAAGTCGCCCGGCCGGACGCCCGGGATATCGAATCAGAAGACTTTGAGTATGAGCTTGGCGCGCCTAGGGGGGATGCAGCCTGGGTTGAAGTGACGGCCCGCCTGCGCTATCGAAAGGTAAGCCAGTACTTGCTGAACTTCATGTTCGGAGAGGAGGCCGGCCTCACCTCCGCGATCACCGACTTGGCGGTGGAGACCAAACGGATCCCCATCCGCCGCGCCTCGCTCCCGGCGGGAGACTGAGAACGACCCATGCATCCGTCCAAGCCACGGTCACGCCGCAAGTCCCTGATTGCCCGATACCTCGCTTGGAGCGGACTAGCGACGGTGGGCGCCGTCGCCGCCGTGCTGTTCTTGAACCGCGCCGAGACAGATGCATACTCGCCGGGATCAGAAATCAGCGGAGTCACAAGCGATCTCGATCGAGGTCTCCCCGCGGATCGCCCGCCCTTGCTATTGGCCGACGCGGCCATGGAGGCGGGGATCAAGTTCCGGCACTTCCAGTCGGCGCGAACGACGCAGTTGCCCGAGGACATGGGCTCGGGCGCAGCCTGGGGAGACTACGACAGCGACGGCGATTGGGACCTCTACGTCGTGGACGTCGCTCACGCGTTGGGAGACGAGGGCAGTGGAACCGGCGGAAACCGGCTCTACCGCAATGACGGGGACGGCTCCTTCAGCGACGTGACCGAAGCGGCCGGAGTCGGCTTCCGAGGCCTCGGCATGGCCGCCGCATGGGCTGATTTCGACGGCGACGCGGACCTTGACCTCGTCGTGTCCGCCTATCGGAGGCTCGTACTGTACGGCAACAACGGCGACGGTACATTCGCCGACGTGACCCAGAAGGCAGGGCTCGCTGGCTTCGACGGATTCTGGGCCGGCGCCTCCTGGGCCGACTACGACGGCGACGGCGCTCTCGATCTCTACGTGTGCGGATACGTCCGCTACGACTACCAACCTCAGCACGCGGGGCGAGGCACAAAACAGTACGCGCAGGTCATCCCGTTTGCACTCAACCCCTCATCCTACGAGCCGGAACGGAACCTGTTGTTCCGCAACTCCGGCGGCGGCAAGTTCGTGGAAGTCGGTGAAAGCGCCGGCGTAGCCAATCTGGAAGGTCGTAGCTTGTCGGCCTCTTGGGCCGACTTCGACCTCGATGGTCGAATCGACCTGTACGTGGCCAACGACGTCTCCGACAACGCCCTCTATCGAAACCTCGGAGACGGCTCGTTCGAGGACGTCTCGCACCCGGCCTGGGCCGCCGACTACCGCGGAGCGATGGGCTTGGCCGTCGGCGACTATGACAACGACGGCGACAGCGACCTCTTCGTCACCCACTGGATCGCGCAGGAGAACGGCCTCTTCTGGAACGTACTGCTCAGCGACTCACAATCCGGGACGAAAGCAGACCTCAAGTTCACAGATGTCGCCGACCTGATGGGGCTCGGGCAGCTCTCCCTCAACGATATCGGGTGGGGGACTTCGTTCGTCGACTTGGACCTCGACGGCCGACTGGATCTATTCGTCGCCAACGGCAGCACATTCGAGGGCACAGAGGATCGCTCTCGCCTGGTCCCTATGCGCAGCCGCGTCTTTTGGCAGCAGAGTCCCGAAGACGGCTTCTTTGACTTGGGCGAGGTGAGTGGCCCGACGTTGATTGAACCGCGAGTATCACGCGGCGCGGCCTTTGCCGACTACGACGACGACGGAGACATGGACGCGCTAGTGATGAACCATCAGGAGGCGCCGTGGCTGCTGCGCAACGAGACCCCGTCCACGAACCGTTGGCTCAAGGTTCGACCGGAGTGCGGCGGCGAGGCGATGGCCTGCATTGGGGCGACAGTCGAGATCGAAACGACCACACTGCGTCAACGTCGGACGATCGGCAGCCAGTCGTCGTATCTCTCCCAAAATGCTCCCGAGGCGCACTTCGGACTGGGCAGCGAAGAGGTTGTCGCGAGGGTCGTCGTACTCTTTCCCGGGGGGCTGAAGCGTGAACTGGACGATGTACAGTCGAACCAGACTCTTCGCGTGCGTAAGTAGCGCGGCCCTCGCCGCGGCGCTGACCGTCGCCGGATGCGGGCAGCCGGACTCGGTTGAGACGATCTCTCCGCCGGCCGATGCTGAACGCGCACAAGTGCGCAGCTTCTGGACGCTCCACCGCGAGGCGAATCGTCTCCGGCTCGCCGGAGATTTCGAGCAAGCCGTCGAGTCATTTGAAGCAGCGCTCGAATTGGAACCGGGCCACGAAGATTCTCTCTACTACCTGGGGATCTCGCTCGAAGAGGCTGGAGAGTACGGCAAGGCTGAGACCGTCTACCGCCGGATTCTCGACGCGCACCCGGACAGCAACCGCGCCGTATCTCAGCTTGCTGCCCTTCTCTCGTTGACCGCTCCCGGATCGCAGCCCGACTTTGACGAGGCCCGTGCGTTGTTCGAGCGCAGCCTCAGCATCAACCGCGAGCATTCGGGTCCATACATTCGTCTTGGGCGTCTCGCGTTAGCCGAAACGGATTTTGCGGCGGCCTTGAGCCACTTCGAAACGGCGGCCGGTTTCGGATCGGCCGAGGGCGACTTGATGGCGGGGCTGACCCTCCTGCTGCGGGGGCAGTCATCTCCAGCAGAGGCTCGATTTCGCAAGGTGATCGTCGCCGCGCAGCAGGAACGAGAACGAGCGGCCGGGGGCGAGATGGCCGAGGGCGACGTCCGCGGAGCGGGCCCTCTGCAGTCGGCCGCCGCCAGGGCGAAAGCCATGTTGCACGGCCCTGCGGAGAGTCCGTGGCAGGACATCATCAAGTCTGCGGGTCTTCCCGCTGACGGTGCGCGCGCGGCCTGGCACGACTATGACGGAGACGGGTGGACCGACGTTCTGCTGTGTGGGCCCGGCGCAGTGCGCCTCTACCGAAACCGCCAGGGCCGCTTCAAACGCTCAAGCACGCAAGCCTTCTCGGGAGTAGAGGACGCTTGGGACGCGATCTGGTCCGATATCGATCAGGATGGCGACGCGGATGTCTACCTGATCGGGTCGGGTCACCTGGGTAAAGGCCGGAATCGGATGTTCCGCAATGACGGCGACGGCTCATTCATAGACGTGACGGCCCCGCACGGCCTTGGCGGCGAGCGTTCCACGGCAACTGCGGCGTTTGCCGATCTCGACGGCGATGGAAGACCGGACCTCATCGAAGCAGGAGCCGATGGAGTTCGCATCTACCGCAACACCCCCGGTGCGTGGACCGAGGTATCGAGCGACTGGGGCGTCTCCTTTTCCGCGACCGTCACCGACGTCGAAATCGCGGACTTCAACGGCGACGGTCGCAACGACCTTTTTTTGCTGCCTTGGAAGAAGAACGTCGTTCTCTACTTGGGCCAAGATGCTGGGCGATTCCTGGACGCGACAGAACAGTCGGGCCTTGCCGGTATCCGCGGTCGAGCCGTCAGCGTTTCAACGCTGGATTTCGATCGAGACCAGCAGAGGGACCTGGCATGGGCTGATCACTCGAGGTCTGACGCCGGCCGGGTTCATCTGTTTCGAAACCTTGGCGGCGGTGTGTTTGAGCCGGCGGCGTCTCCTCTGGACGGCGTCGTTGGCACGATGCAGATAGTCGCCGGCGATCTCGACGGCGACGGACGAAACGATCTGCTGCTTGCAAGCGGCGGACTAGATCCTGGAAGCCTGGGACAGTCCGTTGCGCTGCTCGGCCTGGGCGGCGCCGAACCGGCTCGCGCTGATTCGTTGCTTCCGGCCAAGCCGTGCATGAACAGTATCGGAGCATCTGTCATCGACATCGACCGGGACGGTCGTTCGGAGGTTTACCTGGCCGGCAATCCGGCGCTTCGCAGCTCAAGGTGCGGCGGGTCGCGCCTGCTCGCGCGCCGAGAAGCGATCACATTCTGATGGAAAGTGGAGGGAGGAAACCATGGTCGCCACACGCATGTTCTTCGCGGCAGTCGCCGTCTTGGCAGCTTCCGGGATGGTCGTCCATCCGTCGTCGCATCAGGAGGCGGTCGTCGATGCTGTCCGCAGTGTGGATGAGATCGAGCTTTTGCAGAAGCCGGGATGTGCAGAGAGAGGACGCGTGGTCTTCTTCGACCGCAAACGCGCAAGGTGTTCAGGCTGTCACGCAATCGAGGGCGACGAGCAGCTTGCGGGCCCCAACCTTTGGGCGGTGGGGACGAAGTACGACAAGCGCGATCTTTTCCAAGCAATCCTTAAGCCCAGCGCTGAGGTCCAAGAGAGGTACCACGTCTACATCCTCGACACCGAGACGCACGGGCTGGTCGTAGGAGTGATCTCCTCCGAAACGGATGAAGAGATCGTGGTCCACGACGAGACAGGCGGAATGATTCGACTCGGCGCCGAAGAAGTCTTCGACGTGCGTAAGTCAGACCTTTCGATGATGCCGGACAACATCGTCGAAACCATCACCACACGAGAGCTGGCTGACCTACTGGAGTTCTTGACGACGCTGCGGCCCGACGGACCAGCAACATCGCTCTAACCGACGGACCCCTCAGTACCGCGCGTGCTGAGCAGCCTAGTTGTGATAGTGCAGGGCCTCTTCTACGCGGGGATCGCGAACCGGCACCGACGCTTCGCGCGCGAACGCGTTCTCGTAGAGAAGAACGAATACACTTCCAGCGGCTACGGTCGCCGCTGCGCCCCAAACCACCGAAATCAATGTGGCTCCCCCGAATGTCGGAAGGATCATCAGATAGAGGTCCACGCACCGCCCAGCAAGAATCACGCAGCAAATCTTGACGAGAATCCGCGGGTCCCTCTTGGCGCGAACCGACAGGAGAAGGACGAACGGCATGGCCCAGTTCAGAGCTAGACACAGCAGGAGGACCGGCGTCCAAGAGCCGCCGATTCGATCCAAAAAGTAGCCCGTTTCTTCCGGGATGTTCGAGTACCAGATCAGCATGTACTGGCTGAACCAGATGTACATCCAGAAACAACTGAATGCGAACATCAGCTTGCCCAGGTCATGCAGGTGTTCCGGCGTGAGGGCGCTTTGGAGCGGCCCCTTAGCGTGTTCCCGAACCGCCAAAATCGTAATCGTCGCCAGTCCCGAGAGCATCAACCCGGCGAAGTTGTAAACGCCGAAGATGGTGCTGTACCAGTGAGGTTCGAACGACATGATCCAGTCGAAAGAGGCAAGACAGAAAGTGAGCCCGCCAAAAACCAAGAACAATGCTGAGAAGCGCACGCCCGCGCGTCGTGAGGCCTCGCTCCAATGCTCGTCGTAGCCGCGCAAGACGCGGAGCAGTCGATTGGCGAGCCACACCCACAACCCGAGGTAGACGATCGCTCGAGCGACGAAGAAGACAGGCGTCAGCCAGACTTGTTTGAACCAGAATGGCGAGTCGGCGCTGCCGTGCATCTCGTGCATCCACGGGTATCGGTTGAGGTTGAGCGCCAAGGCGAGCGCGAATACGGCCGCGCCTGCGGGTACGGTCGCGGCCATCGCCTCGGGCACGCGCCGAATCGATGCGCTCCAGGACGCGCCAGTCACCTGCTCTATCGCCAGGAAGAAAAGCCCGCTCAGAGCGAGAGTCAAGAACAGGAACGCACCGGCTAGAAGGCTGATCGAGGCATGTGTTGGATCGGCGAATAGTCCGACCAGCAACACCAGCGCAGCCGCGGCAATGAGGCCTTTTCCACGCGTCTTCATGGCTGTTGTGCCTCCTCGGGTGATGATGGGACGGACTCTGCTGGAGCCGGCGCCGCTTGCGCTTTGAGTTGGAGCCTACGAATGTGCAGTACGATTCGCCACCGGTCCGCCTCGTCGATCTGGATGGCATGAGGCGGCATCTTCTTCTGACCGAAGGTGATGATATGGAAGAGTCGCCCGTCAGGGATCTCCTGCGCTTGCGGAGCCAATAGCGACGGCGGGGCGGGAAAACCATGTAGGCCCACTTCCCCGTCGCCCGTCCCGCCGCCGCCGTGGCAGTGGGAGCAGAAGGCGCCGTAGAGTTCCGCGCCCCTTCTTGCCTCCCGCCGGTCATCAGCTTCAAACGGGTTCTTCAGTTCCTCTCCGGCACGGACGGCATCCGCTTCAGACGCACCGTAGCGCGCGGTTCGCCAACCCCGTGGAATCGTCCCGGCGACAGGCTGTTGCAGGGTCTTGCCGTCGGTAAAGACCACATTGGAGGCGAAACTGTCGGACGGTATCGAACGCGCCATGTCAGGGAAGAGCTCGACATTCGGGTGCGTGTAGTCCTCGCGAACTAGCCACGTCGTCACAGACAGGAGGACCAGCAGAACGATCAATCCGAGGTTGAGTGTTCGCCGACTCATTGGGAGGCTCCTACGCGTTCTTCGACTCGGACGACGCCGTGTTGAGACAACAACTCAGCCACCAATTTGGGATCGAATGCGGCGTCGTTTTGCTCGATCGCAATGATGAACTGGTCGTCACTGACTGCCGCGTCAAACTGCGGGGCCTTCTTTCCCGGGTACAGTCGTGCCGCGATTAGAAAGGCGAGGACCGTACTCAAGCCGGCGCAAAGGACCATCACCTCGAACGTCACCGGAACGAACGCGGGCAACGAGTTGAAGGGCTTACCGCCTACATTGATCGCCCAGTCTTCAGCCGAAGTCCAAATCTCGAACCAGACTTTGAAGGCTGCACCGGCAAGTCCCAAAGCAAAGCAGATCCACGGCAAGCGTGAGGGCTTCAATCCCATTGCCTTATCCAACCCATGAACGGCGTAGGGGGCGTAGATATCAGCGATTTGCAGGCCCGACCCGCGCAAAGCTCGCGTCGCACTCAGTACTTCGTCCTCTTCCGCAAAGAAACCCAAGAGTAGTCGGTCGCTCATGCGGCGCCTCCTTTTCGTTTCGCCCTGCCGACGCTGAGCACGCCTTTGACCTCGCTGATCGCGATGACCGGCGCGAAACGGCAGAACAACAGGAAACAAGTGAAGAACAGCCCGAAGCTGCCGAGCAACGTCGCGATCTCGATCCAAGTCGGCGCGTAGCTCGACCAGCTCGACGGAAGGTAGTCTCGGTGTAGCGACGTCACGATAATGACGAACCGCTCGAACCACATGCCGATATTCACGAAAATCGACAGCACGAAGACCATCAGCACGCTGGTCCGGACCTTGCGAAACCACAGCAACTGCGGGACGAAGACGTTGCAGCTAAACATGATCCAGTAGGCCCAGGCCATCGGACCGGCCATTCGATTGAAGAACGCAAATTGCTCGTACTCGTTGCCCGAATAGAGCGCGACAAAAAGCTCGGTGATGTAGGCCAACCCGACCATCAGGCTCGTCGCCAGGGTCACTTTGCACATCTTGTCGATGTGGCCGACGGTGATGTAATCCTCGAGCCCCATCGTCTTGCGCGCCACAATCATCAGCGTGAGCACCATCGCCATGCCTGAGAAGATGGCGCCCGCAACAAAGTAGGGCGGGAAGATCGTCGTGTGCCAGCCGGGGATGACCGAGGTGGCGAAGTCCCAACTCACAATCGTGTGCACTGAGATCACGAGCGGTGTCGCGAGCCCGGCCAAGAGTTTGTAGAGCGTCTCGTAGCGCAACCACGTCATCTGCGAACCGTCCCAGCCCAAGCTCAAGACTGTAAAGATGTCGCGCCGCAGCCCCGGCTCCGCACGATCCCGAATCGTTGCGAAGTCGGGGACCATGCCGATGTACCAGAAAGTCGCTGAAATCGTGAAGTAGGTGCTGATGGCGAAGAAATCCCAGATCAACGGCGAGCGGAAATTCACCCACAGCGAGCCGCGATCGTTGGGATAGGGTGCCATCCAGAAGGCCAGCCACGGACGCCCCATGTGGATCACTGGGAAGATCCCTGCACAGATGACCGCAAAGATCGTCATCGCTTCGGCCGAACGATTGACGGACGTGCGCCAGTGCTGACGCAACAGGAAGAGAACCGCAGAGATCAACGTGCCGGCATGCCCGATGCCGATCCAAAAGACAAAGTTGGTGATGTCGAAGGCCCAGCCGACTGTCTTGTTTAGTCCCCAGGTCCCGATGCCGGTGGCGACTTGGTAAGAGATCGCGACGACTCCGAGCAGCAGCAGCGCCAACGAGAGTAGAAGCCCGCCCCACCACAGGGAAGTCGGCCTTGAGTCGAGCACGGCGCAGATGTCGCCCGTGACTTTCCCCGGCGTCTTATCGCCGGCGATGAGCGGGGCGCTCAAGGGCCAATCCGCACTAGCCATGAGTCTCTTCCTCCTGCGTCGCGACATCTCGCCGAACGATCTTCAGGTAGCTCACCGCGGTGTCGAAATTCATCTCCTCCAGAACCCGGTACCGTCGCGGGCTCTCGGCTAGCTCACTGGCCCGGCTACACGGGTCGTTGAGGTCGCCGAACGTGATGGCTTTCGCGGGACAGCTTTGCTGACAGGCGGTTTGGACATCGCCGTCACTGAGGGTCTCGCCGCCCGAACGGGCCTCGACCTTCGCTTCTTGGATGCGCTGGACGCAGAAGCTGCATTTCTCCATCACGCCGCGTGAGCGAACGGTTACGTCCGGGTTGTAGACGAGGTTCTCGACATCGTCGTCATGGGCGTAGTCGAACCAGTTGAAACGACGTACCTTGTAAGGGCAGTTGTTGGCGCAATAGCGAGTGCCCACGCAGCGGTTATAGACCTGCTGATTGAGGCCTTCCTCGCTGTGGACGGTGGCCAAGACCGGGCAGACGGTTTCACACGGCGCGTTGGCACAGTGTTGACACAGCATCGGCTGGTACGCCGTCCTGAAGTCGTCGCCGTCTCCCCAGTAATAGCGGTCGATCCGCATCCAGTGCATCTCGCGCTGCCGCCGTACCTCATCCTTGCCGACCACGGGAATGTTGTTCTCTGCTTGGCAGGAAACGACGCAGGCGCTGCAGCCGGTGCAGGCGTTCAGGTCGATCATCATTCCCCACTGCGCGCCCTCGGAAGCGTGCTCGTCGGGCCAGAGGGACGGATGCGGCTCGATGTGCGACGTCTCTCGGTTGGCGACCTGTTGCTGATGGGTCTCCCAATCGGACTCAAGCACGATGGGACGTCGTCGGGCGCCCCGCGGCGCCAGGTGCTCCGGGACGTCGAGCGAGTGATGCATCTGCGTGGCGGCCAACGGCCGCCTTTCTCCGGTAGGCTCCACGCGTATCCGGCGGCCCGAGACTTGCAGCTCCGCGTCCTTCCACTCAATAAGGCTGGCGGCGTTGACGCCCACCCGCCCGTTCGGTCCGACGCTTGGCCGAGCCTCCAGCCATTGAGGGCCCAGCTCAGCAAAGCGTTCGCTGGCCTTCGCGCCGTAGCCGAGCGCAAGAGCAGCGACACCGTCGTGCTGGCCGGATTGCACCAAAGCCGGCGCCTCAATCGAAGCGACATCGTCTGCCGTGGTGAGGCGTACGACATCTCCGTCGGAAACACTAAGGCCAGCCGCAGTGGCGCGCGAAAGGGAGACGTAGTTGTCCCAAGTGACCTTGCTGACTGGATCGGGAACTTCTTGTAGCCAAGCGTTGTAGGCATGCGAAGCATCCGGCATGCCGACTTTCGGATATAACACGAGGGCGAGTTCCCCGCCCGTTGGCGACGGCCCACCGGCTATGGCACGCACGCCTTCGACATCGATCGGGTGCGCAGACGCCCCTTCGGCGACGGCCGTATCAACCACTCCCCGTTCAAGAGCCCCCTCCCAGAAGGGCTCGAACTGCGCCTCTCCGGCTTGACGTGGAAAGACGGTCTCTCGCCATGCCAACCGAACTTGATCGTAGGCCGACATCCCAGCGTGATTCCACGCCGCCAAGCTCTCGATAAACGGCCGCGTATTTGTGATCGGCCGGATGACCGGCTGCTGCAGCGTAAACAGACCCTGGACAGGTTCAGCGTCACCCCAGGCAGCCAGAAAGTGCGGCTCGGCGCAGACGTAGTCGGCATGTGTGGAGGTATCGTCCGGACGCTCAGCCGCGTAGACAAACAGTCCAACACCCGCAAGCTGGGCCCCCAGGCCCTCGCCTTCCGGTAGCTCTTGGACAACGTCTACATCGGCGACGAGAAGTGCGTCGACTTCACCGCCGGCAATCTCATCCATCAGCAACTTCAACTCCGGGTCGGCGCCTCCTCGCTGCGGAGATCCGCCTGCCAAATCCAAGGTCGCACCGTAGGCGTCGAGAAGATGGTTGAGGTAATTCGCCAGCAACTGAGTGTTCGAATCACGAGCGCCGCAGACCACCAGGGTCCGCCCGCGCGCGCTCCAGAGACGCTCGACCAAATCATCAAGTCGATCCGCGTCGACGGCAGGCGTCGAGGTCGCCCCGGAATCAAACTCGACGCCGGCCTTCGCGGCCAGCAGTCCGGCCAACCGAGTCATGACTGATCCAATTTCGTCGGGGGCGACGGTAGTCCGCTCGTCGGCCTTCGTCCCGCTCAACGACAGCCGCGACTCAAACTGGACATGATGAGAGAGCTTCGGGGGGAGCGAGTCCAGCTCTCGACCTGCGCGGTACGCCGCAGTGTGTTCAACCGGGGAGAGCCAAGTCCCAAGGAAATCGGCGTCGAAGCTGACGATCAGATCAGCGCTGTCAAATCGATAGCGCGGTACGACGGAAGCGCCGTGCGTCTGTTGATGCGCCCGACGAATGGCCGAACTGGGTCCCGGATCGTAGACCACGTGCCGGGCGTCGTCAAAGCCTTCGAGGAACCCCGCGAGCGCTCGTCGAGTGGTAGGGCTGTGAATCGTCCGCGTAAGGACCCGTACCTTCCCGCCTCCGGCCCGGACCTCCTCCAGCCGAG
>Ga0070726_10000099_pt1 | contig 151374 bp, 115 predicted proteins | sample tdAd471_FD_67275 | JGI IMG/M metagenome (GOLD analysis project Ga0070726, IMG submission 67275) | Marine sediment microbial communities from the Atlantic coast under amendment with organic carbon and nitrate - tdAd47.1 | ecosystem: Environmental > Aquatic > Marine > Coastal > Sediment...
GCCAAGAAGACCCACGAGAAGATGGGAGAAGACGTGCCTGCGAGTGCGACCCAGCTCCTGGCATCGGTGGCTGCGGAACAAGACGTAGCCACCGCGATCTCCTGCTGCGACTCCAACCTCTCGGGGGTGCAGGGCGTCTGGGACTCGGTCTTTGCGGACTGAGCCATGACGCGCGTCCTCGTGGGCCTGGGTCTAGGGGGACTGCTCTGCTTGGGGCTCCCCCCGCCCCTTGGAGCCCAGGAGCCCGCAGGTAGCGGGCTACGGGCTCACCTCGTGGGGGAGTTTCAGGACCTCCGGCACCTCGTGGAGTACTGCGCGATGGTGAAGGGCCTCCCCATTCTCTGGGAGAAGGGGGAGGTGTCAGGCGAGGTGCGGGTGCAGCCTGGGCTGGAGCTGTCTGAGGAGGACCTCTGGCAGTTCACGGTGAACGCGCTGGCGCTGAGGGACCTCGCGATCGTCCAGACTCCGGAATCGGACGCTCTGCAGGTCGTGGCTGCGGAGAAGGCCGCGAGGCTATCGAGGCTGGAGGCCCCTGGGCTCGAAGGCGCGGAGGGGGGCTTCTTGAAGGTCCTCGTCAGGCTGCGCGAGGTGGCACCCGAGGAGGCGCGCTCCGCGGTCAACCTCGTGCTCTCGGGCAAGGGGAGCTCGGTGGAGGTGATCGGGGATGCGGAATCCCTGCTGATCGCGGACTTCGCGCCGCAGCTGCGTCAAGCGCTGAGACTGATCGGGCGACTCGATGTGTCGGGAGTGCCGACGTCTGTCGTCGAGGTCCCGCTCAGCCGGGCGGATCCCGCTGCCCTCGCTGCCCTCCTAAGCCAGATCCAGGCCAAGGAGAAGGCGGTGTCGGCCTTCGTGCACCGGGGGGAGGTGCTGCCGCTCCCCCAGGCGCGGAGCGTGCTCGTCATCGCCCCGGAGGGAGACATCGCCCGCTGGCGGGAGAGGATCGAGCGGTTCGACCGCGAGCAGCCGCTCGTGACCGAGCACTACACCCCAAGGCGCTTTGGGCTCGCTGAAACGGCGGCCCTCGCAGAGCAGGTGGTGCATGGCGCGGACTCGGTGCTCGGGGACGAGCCCTGGCAGCTCGTCGAGGACCGGCTGACGGGGACTCTCATCCTGACGACGACGCCGGCGAAGCAGCGGGAGATGGCGACGCTGCTCGCGAGGCTCGAGTCGGCAGGGCCAGATGCGAGACGGCCGATGCGCACTTACCCTGTACGCAATCGCCAGGTCAGCGAGGTCTTGACGCTGCTCGAGGCGCTGGTGGAGGGCGGGGCACTGGATGAGGCGAGAGAGCCCCCGGAAGGCGAGCCTGCGCCACAAGGCCCCACGGCGCCCCTGGAGCGCGCGAGCCTCGGGATCGTGGAAGGCGAGGACTCCCTCGTCCTCACCGCCGACGAGGGCACGAACCGCCTCATCGCGCTCGGCGAAGCGAGGCTCCTGGACCAGCTCGGCCCCCTCATCGAGGAGCTCGACGTGCAAGAGGCGCAAGTCGAGGTAGAGGCTCTCGTGGTGCAGCTCACCGAGACCCAGCTCCGGGACCTCGGGATCGAACTGCAGCGGATCGGGGTCACGGACGACGGGATCCACTACGGGGTGGCGAGCCTCTTTGGGCTGAGCGCGGTCGATCCGGGGCTCGGGGCGCTGCCAGCTGCTGCGGGTTCGGGGCTCACCGCGGCCGTGCTCGATCCGGCGCGCTTCAGCGCAGTGCTGCGGGCCATCGAGGAAGTGACGGGCGGCGAGACCCGGACCATGCCGCGAATGGTGGTCAACAACAACGAGACGGCCACCTTGGACTCGGTACTCGAGACCCCCTACACCTCCACAAACGCCTCGAACACGGTGGCGACGACGAGCCTGGGGGGCACGAGCGACGCGGGCACCCAGGTCTCGGTGAAGCCCCAGGTAGCCGCCGGCGACAGCATCGTCGTGGACTACGACGTGAGCCTGAGCGGCTTTGTGGGGCAGGCGGCCGACCCGAGCCTTCCCCCGCCAAAGCAGTTGACGCGGCTCAAGAGCGTGGTCACGGTGCCAGACGGCTTCACGGTGGTGGTCGGGGGCATCGAGCAGGAGATCGAGACCGACAGCGTGAGCCGGGTGCCGTTCCTCTGGGAGCTGCCGCTCGTGGGCAGGCTCTTCAGCTCGGAAAAGGTGAACCGCTCGAAGAGCAGGTTCTTCGTGTTCCTGCGCTGCAACGTGATGCGGTCGGCGACCTTCGAGGACCTGAAGTACCTGAGTCAGGCTCCCCTCCTGGAGGCCGGGCTGGACGATGGATGGCCGGTGCTCGAGCCGAGGGTCATCAGGTGAAGGGTCTTCTCGGGTGCTTGTTCTTGGTGTCGCTCGTGAGCTGCGCCTCCTCCACCGAGGGCTCGGGGCCCTACGAAGTGCTCGAGGAGCGAGCGAGGGACTCGAGACTCGCCGAAGATCTGACTCGCGAGGCGGCCGCACTCATCGAAGAAGATGCGGCGAGAGCCGAGAGCCTCCTGCGAGAAGCCCTCACGGCAGACATCTTCCATGGACCGGCCCACAACAACCTGGGCGTCATCTTCCTCAGTCAGGGCAAGCTCTACGAGGCCGCACACGAATTCGAGTGGGCCCGCAAACTCTTGCCCGGGCATCCAGATCCGAGGGTGAACCTCGCGCTGACGCTCGAGAGCGCGGGCCGAGTCGACGAGGCCCTCGCAGCCTTCGACTCGGCACTCGAGGTCTACCCCGACTACTTGCCGGCCATCATGGGCGCCGCCGTTCTCTCGCTCAGATCGGGTCGTGAGTGCGATCGACTGAGCGAGTGGCTCGCCCAGATCGCGACACGTTGCCAGGATCTGGAGTGGCAGGCCTGGGCGAGACTGCATCTGGCGGACCTGCCCTGAGCTCTCAGCGGGGAACCGTCTTCCCCCACCGCATCTCGAGCACCACCTCTAGCCGCTCCGCGAGGCTCTGGGTCACCGGGCAGGTGCGGGCGGCCTCCTCGAGGACCTTGCGCTGGCGTTCGTCGAAGTCGCCGGGAATCTCCATCGTCACCTCGAGCTTGGCGACGCGCCTGCGCGGGTCGGCGGCCATGTGCTTGACGACGGTGACGCGCGTGCCACGCAGCTCCCAGCCGCGCTCGGCGGCGGCGATGCCCATGATCGTCAGCATGCAGCTGCCGAGGGAGGTCGCGAGGAGGTCGGTGGGCGAGAAGGACTCGCCGCGGCCCTGGTTGTCGACGGGGGCGTCGGTGTGCAGCGACTTGCCGGAGGGACCGTGGACGGCCTCGCAGCGTAGGTCGCCCGCGTAGTCGATCGTGATCTGGACCATCGGGTTCGGGAGGAGAGGGCTCGCGGAACGCGACCATCCTCCCGCCGGCCCCCTCGACGCGCAAGGCGGCGGGGGCCGGCTTCGGCCCCCGCCGCCTGCATGGACGGGCCGCCCGCCGCGCGGCGGGCGCTGTCCGTGGAGATCAGGGAGCCCAGGTCACCGAGACCGCGTTGGACATGTTGGCGCTGCCGCCGCAGGCGCCCATGCCGTCGCGGTACCAGAACTGCAGGTAGCTGACGTCGCCAGGGCTCGCGCCGACGATCGTGGCGACCGGCATGCCGCCCTGGGGCGGGAAGGAGGCCGTGCCCCCCACCGCGGTCGGGATCTTGCCGAGGCGGGTGATGCCGCCGCCGATGCAGCGCAGGCCGTTGCCGAAGTCGATCCCGTTGCCGCCGTTCACCGGCGCGTTGCCGGCGAAGAAGTAGCCGGGCACGGCGTTCGGGACCTGGATCACGTTCAGCACGAGGTCGGCGGCGGCGATGCTGGTGGAGCCGGAGGTCGTCAGCGAGGCGCCGACGCCGGTGGCGTTCGCGCAGCCCTCGTTCGCGCCCGGGACGACCTCGTTGCCGCAGGGGCAGGGGAGGCCCCCCCCGCCACTGTTGTCCACGCCGAAGCAGTAAATGCGGGTCCCGGGCTCGCAGCGGTCGAGCACGCCGTTGTCGTCGAGGTCCACGCCGGACTCGTTGATGTCGCAACGATCCGGGACGCCGTTGCCGTCGCAGTCCTCGGAGGGCTCGCAGTCGTCCGGCACGCCGTTCGCGTCGCAGTCGGCCTCGGCATCGTCCGGCGTGCCGTCGCCGTCGCAGTCCGGCCCGGGGGGACAGTCGTCGTTCGCGGCAATCGTCATGGCGAAGTCGCCGACGTGACCGTCGCCGTACATGACCCAGCCGCGGGCCGGGTCGTCGTTCTCGTGGTCGAAGATGAAGAGGCGGCCCTGGTTGTCGGCCTTGCCGGAGAGGTGGATCACCTCGTTCGTGTTCAGCCAGGTCACGGTGCCGTAGCCGACGCCGCCCTGATTCTCGTCGACGACGAGCTCGTTGCCGTTCTTGCCCACGCAGATCGCGTTCTCGTAGGTGAAGTGGATCTCCAGGAAGCCGGTCGAGTTCGGGTCCCACTGGCTGCCGACGTCGTGGCCGCCGAAGGCCAGGCCGTGGATCGTGACCGTTCCGGCGCCGTCGTAGCACATCTCGACGCCGACCTGCGGATCCTCGAAGTCGAAGGTCCAGTGGTCGCCGGGCGCGCCGAAGAGGCCGTCCAGGCGCAGGCCGTAGTCCGGCGCGGAGACGTAGCCGTTGATCTTGTTGCTCAGGGTGTAGCAACCGGGATCGCAACGCTTCGCGGGCGGGTTGCAGCTCTGGGGATTGCCCGCTTGGGTGGCGGAGGCGAGGAGGGCGGCGGACAGGGCAACCTGAAGAGGCGCTCGAAGGGTCATGGGATAGCTCTGAGGATGCGCCGCCGGCGGGGCGGCAATAGCGATGGGCGAGATCCGGGTCCGCTCGGGCATCAGGATCAACCCGAAGTGGCGGACGACAGCGGCGCGCCCGCGCGACGAGGACTCGTTGAAGGGAAGCCTAGGACCGATCTCGCGCCCGAGTCGGGGTGAGCGACCTGGAGATCGAGTGACTTCCTCGAAGTTCGCTCGCGAGCCGCCGCGGTCGGAAAAGTCTTCCGGAAAGCCCTGCGGGTCGCGGCCCTCTGCCGAAGAAGACGGCTAGCGCCGGCGCGCGTAGTAGAGGGTGCGCCGGCCACCGCCGACGGCTTCGCTCCGCACCACCTCGAAGAGCCGCGCCAGGCAGCGCTCGAGGTGCTCCTGGTCGTAGTCGTCGTACTTGTCTTCCTTGTTGCGCAGCAGGGTCTCGACCATCGGGTCGGCCTTGCTCACGAACTCGACGACGACGTCGGCGCCCAGGTCGCCGAGGTGGTCGACGAACTCCGCCAGGGGGATGTTGGCGCCGATCACCATGTGGTGGATCAGGGCCAGGCAGAGGACCAGGTCCGGGGCGCCGCGCTGGCGCAGATCGCCGCGCTCGGTCCCGCGCCAGCCGAGGTTCGGGGAGGCGTCGTTGAGGGGCATCACGAGGGGCAGGATGCGCTCGTTGCCCTCGGCGGCGAGGCCCTGGTAGAGGCGCTCCACCGCCAGGTGGTCGCCGTCGATCGCGACCACGTGGGGGGTCGTCTCGGCCGCGATGCGCGAGTACTCGCCGGTGTTGCAGCCGAAGTCCCAGACGAGCTGACGCGCGCGGTCGGTGACGGCGCCGCGCACGAAGTCGACCTTCTGGCGGTGCTCGGCGTCGTCGTAGGAGGTGTTCTCCGCGTAGTCGGACCACTCGGACTGGGCCTGCTTCCAGCGCAGCCGCTTCACGAGCTTCGTGAGCTTGCGCACGTTGGCCACGATCAGCTCCTTCTGGAAGCCCGCCTTGCGCAGGTCCCCGCGCACGTCGCGCTTGGTGCTCGAGAAGGAGCCCTGGAGCATCGCCTGGAGCTTGACGTGCACCATCACCCCCGGACGGAAGAGGTCGCGCAGGCTCATCATCCCCAGGCAGTGGTCGGGGGGGATGCCGTCGATGCTGCCACGCAACCAGGCGTGGTAGGGCACGCCCTTGTAGGCCTGCAGCATCAGCGGGTAGAGGAAGAGCTCGCAGAACTGCCGGTAGCCGGCCCAGGGCTCGCCCGGCGGCAGCGGCACGAAGGACGGGATGTCGATGAAGGTCGGCCGCGCGCCGAACCACTGAACGTTGTAGGGGGTGGCGTCCTTGAGGACCATGTCCTCGGCCAACGCCGCGGACATCAACTCGAGCTCCAGGAGGGCCGCGTCGCGCAGCATCCCGAAGGGCCACTCGTAGGGGTAGGAGACGAAGGGGATGCGCGCGTGCTCGAGGAAGGCGCTCCAGCCGGCGAGCTCGGGGTCGCCTTCTCCTTCGTGCACCGCCTCCGGCTGCAGCCGGTCGCTCGACACGATCTTCCCCGCGGAGATCATCCGCGAGAAGAAGGACGTGGCCTCCAGGGTCTCCCAGGCCTCGCGGCCCGCCTCGCTCAGGCCGCGCAGCACGCGGCCGCCGCTGTAGAAGACGCGGCTGTCGCGATCCCGGAAGGAGCCGCGCTCGAGGGAGCCGCCTGAGGGCTCCAGGGTCCCGCCGGCCGGCGCCGGCCCCGTCCCGTCCTCGATCACTCCTCGCCGCCTTCGTCCTCGGACTTCGAACCGAAGCGGAAGAGGCTCATGAAGCGGCGGCCCGTGAACTTGAAGAAGACCACGACCCCGGCGATGCCCGCAGCGATGAGCTGGAGGATCATGGCCCCGGTCCCCGGATCGAGGTAGGCGAGGGGCAGGGTCAGGAGCTCGTTCGCGAGGCTCGACATGATTCGAAGGGAGGTGAGGAGGTAGGAAGGGCCGACGGTCCGTCCGCGCTGCCCGCGGGGCTTCACGGAAGATCGACGCCCCCTTCACCATAACCTGCGACCGGGGGGTTTGGGGCTTTGCTCCGCCGCTCGACAGGGTTTCAATCCCTGGGCGGCGCCCGTCGGTGGGCCCTCGCACGGCAAGGAGACCATGGAGCCCTCGAAGAAGCAGAGCGACCCGCAAGGCCCCCCCGGGGAGGGATCGGCCGCCCGGGCCCCCGGCCGCGGGCCGCGGCCGGCCGAGCGCTGGCTGCACCTCCTGAGCCTCGGCTCCTTCGCCGTGGCCCAACCCCTCTTCGACGTGCTCGGCCGCGACTCGGTCTTCTTCGTCGCCCGGCGCTCGGAGCGCGTGGACCTCCTGCTCCTGGTCCTGGCCGCGTCCCTGATCGTCCCGCTCGTCTTCGGCCCGCCCACCTGGCTCCTGGGAAAGCTCTCTCCCGCCCTGGGGCGCTGGACCTTCAACGGGGTCGTCGGGCTGCTGGTCGGGGTGATCCTCCTGCCGATCCTGAAGCGCCTCGAGCTGGGCGAGCTCGCGGCCTACCTCGCCGCCGGCGCGGGCGGCGCGGCTTTCGTCGCCGTCTACCTGCGCGCCCGGCCGCTGCGCTTCTTCCTGAGCGTCCTCTCGCCAGCGCCCTTGCTCTTCGCCGGTCAGTTCCTGCTCCAGCCGTCGGTTCACAAGCTGCTGTTCGAAGGCGAGGAAGTCGAGGCCTTCGTCCTCGACCCCGGCGCGACGACGAGCCTCGTGATGGTGGTCTTCGACGAGCTGCCCCTCGGCTCCCTGGTCGACGGTGACGGGGAGATCGACGCGCGCCTCTTCCCGAACTTCGCGGAGCTCGCCGCCACGAGCACCTGGTTCCGCAACGCGACCGCGAAGCACACGGCCTCGGAACGCGCCGTGCCCGCGATCCTGACGGGGCTGGAGCTCACCGAGCCCCTGCTCCCGATCCAGCGCGACCACCCGCGCTCCCTCTTCAGCCTGCTCCAGTCCGGCTACCGCATGGAGGTGCTCGAGACCTTCACCGCGCTCTGCCCCGAGGCCGAGGACGCGCCCGAGCGCGAGCCCTTCGAGTCGCGCATGCGCTCCCTGGGCGACGACCTCGTCGTGGTCTACGGGCACATCGTGCTCCCCGACCCCGAGCGCTTCGGCCTGCCCTCCATCTCGGGCACCTGGGGGGGCTTCCGCGCCCCGGGAGGAGCCGGGGCGCCGCGCCCGCGCCGCCAGCAGGTGCGGGCCATGATGGACAAGCAGGACCGGACGAAGGACAAGCGCGAGCAGGCCTTCCGCGACTTCATCGCCTCGATCGACGCGGAGGAGACGCCGACGCTCTACTTCCTGCACGTGCTCTACCCCCACCACCCCTGGGACCGCTTGCCGTCGGGCAAAAGCTACGCCTACGAAGAGGCCAAGGCGGGCGAGATCAAGGAGGGCTGGAGCACGCCGGCCGCGGCGGCCCTGGCCCACCAGCGCTACATGCTCCAGCTGGGCTACGTGGACGCCCTGCTCGGTGAGCTGATCGCGAAGCTGCGGGAGCACGGCGTCTTCGATCGGTCGGCGGTGGTCTTGACCGCGGACCACGGCGCCAGCTTCCAGCCCGGCGAGCACCTGCGCCGCGGATCGACCGCCACCGTGCACGACATCGGGCTCGTCCCGTTCTTCGTCAAGCTGCCGCGGCAGAGCGAGGCGCGCACGGACGACCGCAACGTCGAGGCCATCGACGTCCTGCCCACCGTGGCCGACGCCCTCGGGATCGAGCTCCCCTGGCCCGTGGACGGCCAGAGCGCCTTGGACGACGACGCCCCGCCGCGGCCCGAGAAGGTCCTGCACCGCTTCACCCAGGGTCCCCTCACCTACGAGGCGGAGCTGCCGCAGCGCGTGCCGGGCCGGGAGCTCCGGCGGGAGCTCTTCGGCTCGCACCCGAGCTGGGACGACGTCTTCGCCATGGGACCCGCCCCCCACCTCGTCGGCCGGCGGGTCAGCGAGCTGTCCCTGACCGCCCCCTTCCCCGGCAGCGCGACCCTCGAGGACGAGGAGCGCTTCGCCGCGGTCGACCTCGCATCGGAGAGCTACCCGGGCTACCTCGAGGGGAACGTGCGCGGCGAAGGGCTCGAGGACCTCGAGCTGGTCGTCGCCGTCAACGGCGTGATCGGAGCCGTGGCCACGCCCTACGCCCGGGCGGCGGAGAGGGCCGACTTCGCCGTCGTGCTCCCCGAGGACGCCTTCCGAGCCGGGGCCAACGAGGTGGAGCTCTTCGCGCTCCTGGAGGGCGACCGCCTCGCCCCGATCCAGCGTCGCGGCTGGGCGCTCGCCGCCGGTCCCGACGGAACGGAGCGGATCGAGAGCACGCACGGGGAGGTCTACGAATTGGACCCGGAGGCGGTCGAGACGGGATTCAGTCGCGCGAAGCTCCTCGGCAAGAGCCTGGTCCTCGTCGGCTGGTCCTTCGACCGCGAGTCCCGGAACAAGGCGCAGCTCCTCCTGCTCTTCTCCGGCGATCGCGCCGAGCCCCTGCAGGTCTCGACCGGCCGCAACTCGCGCCAGGTCCCGGACATCCCCCCGCGCTGCGGCTTCGCGCTCTCGATCCCGTGGGAGGAGCTGGGCGGGACGAGGGAAGACCTGAGGGTGTTCGCCGTCGGCGATCGCCTGGCGACGGAGGTCGCCCTCGAGCCGACGCCGGCGGCGATCCAAGAGGAGGAGCGCGACGGCTGAGCGCGCCTCGCGCGCCCACCGCCGGGGACCCCTCAGCCCCCGGGGCTCCAGACGACGCGGCCGTTGATCACGGTCAGGAGCACCCGCGCGTCGCGCAGGGTCTCCGGATCCCCCTCGATCGGGTCGCGGTCGAAGACCGTCAGGTCGGCCCAGTAGCCGGGCACGAGCTGGCCGCGTTCCTTCTCCTGGTGCGCCGCGCGGGCGGGGCCGCGGGTGAAGCCGGCCAGGGCGCCCAGGCCGTCGAGGCGCTCGGAGCCGATCGCCCCGTCGTTGTAGAGGCTCTCGTGGTCGCGGCGCATGCGCGCAGCGTAGATGCCCTCGAGGGGGCCGCCGTCCTCGAAGGGGAGGCCGGTGCCGAAGGCGAGCTGCATCAGGCCCGGCGCGAGGCTGCGCCAGGCGTAGGTGCCGCGCGAACGGTTGGTGCCCAGGCGCCCCTCGAGCCAGGCGAAGTCTGCCAGGGTCTGTGTCGGCAGCATCGAGGGGATGACCTTCAGCTCCGGGAAGCGCGGGATATCGCGCGAGGAGATGACCTGGGCGTGCTCGACGCGCGGGCGCAGGCGGGGGAAGTTCTCGTCGGCCGTCATCATCAAGTCGAAGACGTCGAGAGCCACCCGGTTCGCGAGGTCCCCGGCGGCCTGAACGGCGGGCTGCAGGCCGAGCTTCGAGGTCTCGTTCACGAGCAAGCTGAGGCGCTTCTTGTCCAGCCGCAGCTGACCGCGCTCCCCGGGAGCGTCGACGTAGTCCTGGAGCAGCGCCGCGCTACGCGTCCCGAGATCCCCGTCGAGCTGGTAGAAGACGCCGGGCACGCTGAAGAGGCCCAGGCCGTCGGGGGCCCGGGGCAGGGTCGGCGCGAGCTCGGGGTCGAGGCCCCGGTTCCCGTCGACGTAGGCCACGACGCGCAGCTTCAGGAGGCCGCGCTCGCGCAGGCTCTCGTAGACCGCCAGGGTCTCGGGAGCCACGCCCATGTCGTGGGCGCAGGTGATTCCGCGGGCGAGCAGCTCCTCCTGGGCGCGCAGGAGGCGCGCCTCGCGCTCGGCGGCCTCGACCGCCGGCAGGCGATCGGTCACGAGGCGCGCTGCCTCGTCCAGCAGCACGCCGGTCGCGAAGTCCGACTCGTCGCGCAGGATGCGTCCGCCCTGCACGCGCTGCAACGGGCCGAGCTCCTCGTGCAGCTCCGCGAGCTCGAGGGCCTTCGCGTTGACGAGGCAGCTCGAGCCGTCCACGCGCCAGAGGAGCACGGGGTGTTCGGGGGTCGCCACGCTCAGGGCGGCGTGGTGCGGGAGCTCGCCCCCTTCCCAGAGGCGCTGGTCCCAGCCGTGGCCGAGGACCCACTGACCGGCGGGGGTCGACTTCGCGCGCTCGGCGACGCGTTCGACGAGCTCCTCGTAGCTCGCGACTCCGCGCAGGTCGAGGCGCTCGAGGTCCGCCCCGAAGCGCTCGATCCGCACGTGACCGTCCTGGATCCCGGGCACCGCCACGGCGCCCTTGAGGTCGATCCAGCTGACGCCCACCTCGGGCAGCTTGGCGCGCAGGGCCTGCTCGGTGCCGGCCTGGACCACCCGGCCGTTCTCGACGAGCAGCGCTTCGACCGCGCTACCCTCGGCGTTGCCGAGGTAGATCCGGCCGCCGTGCACGAAGAGCGTCTCGACCGCCGGGGCCTCGGCGACCTCGGCCAGGGCGGCGGGGTCGAGGTCGGCCTCCTGCGGGAGCGCGGGGGACTGCGGCGAGGGGGCCCAGGAGAGAGTGAGGGCGGTGAGGACGGTGGACAGCATCGGCTCCGCTATCGGTCGGATCGGAGCGAGACCCCCAGCCCACTTGGGGGAATCGCCGGAGAAGCCCTCGAGTCGCTAGAGTTGGCGCCATGAAGCGACTCCAGGACCGCCTGGCCCTCGTCACCGGCGCCTCCGCCGGCATCGGGGCCGCCACCGCCCGCGCCCTGGCCTCCGAGGGGGCCCGGGTCCTCCTCGCCGCCCGCCGCCGGGAGCGCCTCGAGGCCCTGGCCGCCGAGCTCCCGGGGGCCCGGGCGGTGGAGCTCGACGTCTGCGATGCCGCCGGGACCCTGGCGGCGGTCCGGGAGGCCGCGGAGGGCGCGACGGTCGACCTCGCCGTCCTGAACGCCGGCATGGCGCGGGGCATCGAGCCCCTGCAGGAGGGCGACCCGGCGGAGTGGTCCGAGGTGATCGACACCAACGTCAAGGGCGTCCTGCACGGCCTCAAGGCCGTCCTGCCGGGGATGGTCGCTGCCAGGCACGGGGACCTCGTCTTCCTCGGCAGCGTCGCCGGCCGCTGGGTCTACCCCGGGGGGAGCCTCTATTGCGCCACCAAGGCGGCCGTGCGCTCCCTCTACGAGGGCACGCGCCTGGACACCTTCGGCAGCGGGGTGCGCTGCACCACCGTGGACCCGGGCATGGTCGAGACCGACTTCAGCGCCGTGCGCTTCCGTGGGGACGAGGAGCGGGCCAAGAAGGTCTACGCGGGGGTCGACCCCCTGACCCCCGAGGACGTGGCCGACGCCGTGCTCTACGCCGTGACGCGCCCCCCCAACGTCAACGTGGGCGAGATCGTGATGTGGGCCTCGGCCCAGGCCAGCGTGACCCTCTGCAAGCGCGAGGAGTGAGCGACGCCGGAGCGGGCCCGCCCCGCTAGAATCTGCGGCCCCCACCGCTTCCCTCCCCTCAGGCGCCCCGCGAGCGATGAGCCCCGACGCGATGAGTTCCGAGAACAGAGACCCCCTCGAGTCCGAGATCGAGGCCGCCCTCGGCGGCCAGAACCTGCAGGAGATCGACGGCTCCGTGCCCCAGGCCAGCAGCGCCCGCAAGGCCGGCTCGAAGGAGCTCAAGCGCGGCACCGTCGTCGGCGTCACGGGCCCCGACGTCTTCGTCGAGCTCGGGCCCCGCATGCAGGGCGTGATCTCCGTCTCGGAGTTCGAGACGACGCCGGCGGCCGGCGACAGCTTCGACTTCACCCTCTCCCGGCAGGACGACGACGGCCTGTGGCAGCTCAGCCGGCGCGGGGCGAAGGAGCTGGCGGCCTGGGACGAGCTGGAGGTCGGCTCGATCGTGAAGGCGCGCGTCACCGGCGTGAACACCGGCGGCCTCGAGCTCAAGGTCGGCCCCGTCGCGGCCTTCATGCCCGCCTCGCACGTCTCCTTGAAGCGCGAGGACGACCTCTCGGCCTTCCTCAACGAGTCGATGCTCTGCCAGGTGCTCGAGATCGCCCGCGAGCGCAAGCGCGTCGTGATCTCGCGCCGCGCCGTGCTCGAGGACGAGCGGGACCAGGCCCGGGCCGATGCAGCCGACTCCCTCACCGTCGGGAGCCTGGTGCGGGGCAAGGTCACGCGCCTCGAGAAGTTCGGGGCCTTCGTGCAGGTCGCCCCCGGCATCGAGGGGCTGGTGCACGTCTCCCAAGTCTCGCGGCAGCGAGTCGAGGACATCTCCGAGGTGCTCAAGGTCGGCCAGGACGTCGAGGCCCAGATCCAGGAGATCACCGAGGGCGGCCGCCGCATCAGCCTCTCGATGAAGGCCCTCGAGCCCGATCCGTGGGACGAGGCCTCGGGCCGCTACCACGAGGGCGCGATGCTGGAGGGGCGCGTGGTGCGCGTCGCCGACTTCGGCGCCTTCGTCGAGCTCGAGCCGGGCGTGGACGGCCTCGTGCACGTCTCCCAGCTCGCGAGCCACCGCATCAGCCGAGTGCGCGAGGTGGTCAGCGAGGGCGACACGATCCCCGTGCGCGTCTTGTCGATCGACGTCCACGGGCGGCGGATCTCCCTCTCGCGCCTGGACGAGCACGGGGCCCTGCTCGGCTCCGAGGAGGCCGCGGACGCCGGCGCCATCCGCGACGTGGTCGACTCCAGCCAGGCCGGAGGCCTGGGCACGAACCTCGGGAACCTCTTCAAGAAGGCCCTCGAGGAGTCGGAGGACTAGACCTCGGATTCGGGGGGCGACTCGGCCGCCGCGCCGAGGGCGCCCTCGGGCAACTGCAGCCAGAGGTCGAAGGCCCCGAAGTCCGCGAGGCTCATCCGGCAGCGCACGACCCACAGGGGATCCCCCTCGTGATAGGCGAGGGTCGGGCGCACGTCGGCGCGCACTCCCTGGCAGCCGGCCGAGTGCACCTCCGGGGCCTCGGGCAGCGACTCGCGCAGGACGTTGCCCACGCAACCGGCGAAGAAGGTGGCCAGCTCGAGCATCGCGTCGCGGTTCGCGTCGTCGGGGCGGTCGGCCTCGCGCAGGCTCTGCACCTGGGAGTCGGTCAGGAAGCGCAAGAGGCCGGCCAAGGTCTGGGCCTCCTTCAGCGGCACGAGCAAGCAGCCCTGGCTCGCCCCCCCGCCTTCCACGAGCGCGAAGCGGAAGGAGACGTGCACCTCCCCCGGCCCAGCGGCGCGACGCTCCGCTCGCTCGCCCGAGCACTCCTCCACGACGAGCTCGCGATCCAGGAGCAGGGAGAGGTCGGCGGCGATCCGGTAGAGGATCTCGTCAGCGAGGCTGGAGGCGGAGACGGGGGACACGGCAGGCGAGGATCGGGGGCTCTGGAGGCGCGCGGTGCCTCCCTCCATCGGCCCGGGACCTGTCCCCGACTTGAGTCGATGCGGGCGAGATCGAGCGGGTGGCCCTCCGGGGCCTCCCCGGGGGCGCCGGAGCCCTCGCTAGTAACTCTCCTCGTCGGTCGGAAAGTCCCCCGCTCGCACGTCCTCCGCGTAGCGACGGAAGGCCGAGTGCATCTCCTCCCCCAGCTGCGCGTAGCGCCGCACGAAGCGCGGGTGGAAGCGGGTGTAGAGGCCGAGCATGTCGTGGCTGACGAGGATCTGGCCGTCGCAGCCGGGGCCCGCGCCGATGCCGATCACGGGGATCTCGAGCATCTCCGCGATCTCGCGGCCCAGGGCCGCGGGGATCTTCTCGACGACCACGCCGAAGGCGCCGGCCTGCTGCAGGGCCACTGCGTCCTCGCGCAACTGGTCGGCCTCCTCGTCGGTGGTGGCCCGCACGCGATAGGAGCCGAACTTGTGGATCGACTGCGGCGTGAGCCCGAGGTGGCCCATGACCGGGATGCCCGCGGTGACGAGGCGCTCGGTGGTCGCGCAGACGCTGCGTCCGCCCTCGAGCTTGACCGCCTCGACGTGGGACTCCTTGACCATCGCGCCGGCGTTGCGCAGCGCCTCGTCGGAGTTCACCTGATAGGACATGAAGGGCAGGTCCCCGACGACCAGGGCGCGGTCCACGGCGCGGCTGACGACCGATGCGTGGTACAGCATGTGCTGCATCGTGACGGTGACGGTCGTCTCGAGGCCCTGGACGACCATGCCCACCGAGTCGCCGACGAGGATGATGTCGATCCCCGCCTGGTCGAGGATCTGCGCCATCAGGTGGTCGTAGGCGGTCAGGGCCGTGATCTTCGTCCCCGCCTGCTTCATCTTCCGCAGGTTGCGGGTGGTGACCTTCTTCTCGGGGATCTCTTCGTGGGCGGCGCTCATGGGACCTCGGCGCTCCGGGTCTGGATCTCTGGGGGAGAGCGGAGAGAAGGGAGATCGTAGCCTTCGCGCCCGGGCGGCGCACACCTCCGGAGCTCGGGACCCCCTAGAGCCCGTCCCGCAGCAGGGCCTGGGCACTGTGGATCCCGTCCAGGGCCGCGCTCATGATGCCGCCGGCGTAGCCCGCCCCCTCCCCGACGGGGAAGAGGTTGCGGAAGCCGGGGGCGCGGCGCGTGGCCGGGTCGCGGGGCAGGCGCACCGGGCCCGAGGAGCGCGACTCGACGCCGACCAGCAGGCCCGCGGGTCCGTCGAAGCCCTCGAGCAGGCCGCCGAAGTGGGCCAGGGCCTGGCGCAGGGCCCGCACGCCTTCCTGGGGCAACAGCCGGTCGAGGCGCGCGGGGACGGCGCCGAAGGGGTAGCTCGTGCGCCCCACCTCGCGGCTCGCGCGCCCCTCGAGGAAGTCCGGCACGCGCTGCGCCGGGGCGCTGAAGTCGCCGCCCCCCGCCTCGAAGAAGGCCTCCTCGAGGCGCGCGCGAAAGTCCACCGCCCCGAAGGGCTCCGTGCCGAAGTGCTCGGGGCCCCAGGTCGTGACCACCGCCGAGTTGGCCCAGGAGGAGGCGTGGGTCGAGTTGCTCATGCCGTTGGTGCACAGCATCCCGTCGCGGTGGATGCTGGCGACGATGCGGCCGCCGGGGCACATGCAAAAGCTGTGGGCTCCGGGCACTCCGCCCTCCGCCTTGCGCACGAGGTTGTAGCTCGCGGCCCCCAGGCGGGCGCCCCAGGGCTCGCCGCCGTAGCGCGCGTGGTCGATCAGCTCCTGGGGGTGCTCGACCCGGATGCCGAGCTGGAAGGGCTTCGACTCGAGGGGCACGCCGTCCTCGTGGAGCACGCGCCAGCTGTCCTCGGCGCTGTGGCCGATGGCGAGCACGAGGGCCTCCGCCTCCAGCTCGCCCGCGGAGCTGCGCACGGCGCGGATGCGGCTCGGGTCGCGCTCGTCCTTCACGAGGCCCTCGAAGCGCGTCGACCACAGGAACTCGACGCCGAGCTCCTCCAGGCGCCGGCGCAGGGCCGGCAACACGGCGTGCAGCCGGTCGGTGCCGATGTGCGCGCGCGCGTCCCACAGGATGTCCTCGCGGGCGCCGGCGCGCACGAGCTCCTCGAGCACCTTCACCTCGAGCGGGTCGTCCACGCGCGTGTAGAGCTTGCCGTCGGAGTAGGTCCCCGCGCCCCCTTCGCCGTAGAGCAGGTTCGACTCGCGGTCCACGACCCGCGAGCGGTGGAAGCGCGCCAGGCGCGGCGAGCGCTCTTCGATCGGGACGCCGCGCTCGAGCACGCGCACCTCGAGGCCCGCCAGGGCGAAGGTCAGGGCGGCGAAGACGCCCCCGGGTCCCGAGCCGACGACCAGCACGCGCCGCGGGCGGGCTCCGCGAAAGTCGTCGTGCAGCTCCGCGACCTCGAGGCTCGCCGGCTGGGGCGTGGGCCGCGCGTGCCCCGAGCGCAGGAGGCGCGCGAGCTTCTTCGAGCGCGCCCCCGCCGCCAGCACCACGTCCGCCTGGCAACTCCAGCGCGGCGGCCGGCCCCGCGCGCGACCGCGCAGGTCGAGGGAGCGCCGCACGAGGCGCAGGGCCTCGAGGTCCCCAGGCTCGAGGCCGAGGCGCGCGGCCGCCGCTTCCCGCAGGGCCTCGGCGGGCTCCTCCCAGGCCGCCTCGAGGGGCAGCTCGAGCCCCCGCAGCCGCAGGCGACGCGGGGCTTCCGGCTCACGGCGAGGGCGACTCTTGGGCTTGCGGCGGGACATGCAGAGGACCAAGGTAGCGCGCGGACCGCCCGACGCGGCGCGCTACTCTCTCGCGATGCCGCGCAAGCCCAAGCCGAGCGTCCCCCTCTTCGACCAGCTCCTCTTCGCCCCCGACCGCGAGCGGGTGCCCGGGGCCTGGCCGGTGGTCTCGGTGGACGCCGAGCTCGACGAGCCGGAGTTCCTGGCGACGGTCGAGGAGCACGAGCGCCGGCGCCTGCGGCTCGTGCGCCGCGGGCGCGAGCACGGCAGCTGGGCGGAGCTGGACCTCCGCGCGTCGGGGATCGATCCCCGCGGCCGGCCGGCCCAGGGCGAAGAGCGCCGTGAACGCTGGGAGGCGGCGCGGCCGATCGTCCTGCCCGGCGCTTTCGAGGACCGCGCCCGCGAGTGCGGAAGCGCGGGGCTCGAGCTCGGGCGCGCCCTGGCCCGGCCCGGCACCCTCGCGCAGCTCCTCGCCCAGCGCAGCGGAGATCTCCCGGGCGAGCTCGGTGACCCGCGAGCCAACGACAGCGGAGACGGTCGAGTGCTCGAGAAGCTCGAGCTCCCCCGCGACGCCGGCCCCGCGCTCTGGCTCGCGAGCGCGCGCCTCTCCGATGCGGAGGGCGACGACTCCCTGCGCCTGCGCGTCTCCTTCGGCGCCGAGGTCGAGGACGACGCGAGCACGGACGAGGAGGCCCATCGCCTCGTCGCCCGGCTGGCGGAGGCCCTCGTGCCCGGAGCCCTCGGCCTGGACCTCGCGCCCGAGCTCGGGCCCCTCCTGGGCGAGCTCGTCGGGGGGAGCGGAGCGCGCGAGCCCTACCTGACCCAGCACATCGCCTACTGGAACGCCCCCGGCGGCGGGGCACTGATGCACCACGACGCCTTCGACGCGCCCGGGAACGCCGGGCAGCGGGGCGTCGTCTACGTCCAGCTCGCCGGCGCGACCGCCTGGCTGGCGCTCTCCACCGAGGAGCTCGCGGCACGCGTGGAGGACTACGCCGAAGGACTCGAAGCGGGGGCCTCCGAGTGGGTGCGCAAGGCCCTCTGGCCTGACCGGCGTGACTTCGAACGCGTCCTGGCGCGGGTGCGCGACCGGCGCGCCCTGCGGCGCGAGCTCGTCCTGCCCGGCTGCGGGGTGCTGGGAGGCCTCGTCAACTACGGGCCGGACTTCACGGCCTTCCTCGCGGACGCGGGGCACGCCTTCGTGCTCGAGGCCGGTGACGCGCTCTTGATGCCCAGCCACTCCCTGGAGCGCTGCGTCCTGCACTCGGTCTTCTGCGCCGAGGCCGAGACGACCTACGCGATCTCCGCCGCCTTGCGCGGGGGCGACCCGCAGCCGTCCTCGAGCCTGTAGAATCCCGCGCCTCGATGGCCGCCCCCACCTCCCTCCCCGAAGCCCTGCGTCCTGCCCTCGAGGCCGGCGAGCTCGAGCCCCTGCTCGAGGACCTCGGCATCCCGGCGGACGAGCTGCGCGGCCTGCACGAGGTCGAGCCCGCCCGGGGTCTCACGGCCCTCGCGGCCCTCGTGGACCCCGGCCAAGGAGCGACCGAGCGCACCCTCGCGGCCCTGACGGCGATCGCCGACGAGCGCCTCGCGGAGAACGGGGCGCTGCTCGTCTTCCTGGAGGGGCGGCGCCCCGAACGCCAGCTCGCGGCCTGGCGCAACGGCCTCTGGCCGCTCTTGCACGCCTCCGCGATCTACCGCGTCGAGCGCGACGCGATCTGGCGCCGCACGCTCTCGGGCGAGTCCGCGCTCGACGCCGGCAAGCGCAAGGCCCACAAGGTGCGCACGGGCTCGGTGCTCCTCTTGCGCCGACGCCGCCACGCCATGGGGCCCGCGGCGACGGTGGAGAAGTTCGACCAGAACGCCCCGGGCTGGAACGGCGAGCCCGGCGCGCCCTCCTACCCCCACTTCCGCTGGATGCGGCGCTTCGTCGCCACCTTCGCCGAGCTGCCGCGGGGCGCGCGACTGCTCGACTTCGGCTGCGGCGCGGGTTGGTGCGGCATCGAGGCCGCCAGGCGCTTCGGCGCGCGCGAGCTCTGCTTCTTCGACCCCAGCCCCGCCATGGTCGAGATCGCCCGCGAGAACGCCCGCCAGGAGGGCATCGCGGAGGCCGTCGGCCGCACGGGCTTCGGCGAGACTCCTCCCTTCCCCGCGGAAGGCGAGGCGCCCTTCGAAGCCGTCATCTCCTCGGGGGTGATCAGCTTCGCCCCTGAGCCCGAGGCCTGGGTCGAGGGCCTGGCGGGGACCGTCGCCCCCGGGGGCGTGCTCGTGATCGGCGACATCCAACGCGATGCGCGGGGCATGCGCCGCCGAAGAGACGAGAAGGCCCTGCTCCCGGCGCGCGAGCTGAACGCGCAATCCCACGTCGACGTGCGCGCCTGGCTCGAGGCGCGCGGCTTCGAGTACGGGAGCGGCGCCGGCTACCAGCTCACGCGCCCCTTCCCCGAGCTGATGCACCTGAACGAAGCGCGCCTCGGCGGGGCGCTCACCTATCCGCTGCTTTGGAGCAATCGCCTGGCCGCGGCGACGAGCCAGCGATTGGGCCTGCCGGGGGCGGAGCGCTTCGACTCCTGGGTGATGAGCTTCCGGCGCCGCGAGGCCTGACCGGGTCCCTCAATCCCTGACCGGGTCCCTCAAACCCTGACCGGGTCCCGCAGGCCCTGATCGGGTCTCTCAGACTCAGCCGGCGGGCTCCGCCCGCTCCCAAGCCCGCCGTCCGAACTCGATCATCGACTTCAGCTTGGCGCGCATCTCGGGGCGGCCGACGATGGCGTCGAGCTGGCCCTTCTCGAGCAGGAACTCGGCGCGCTGGAAGCCCTTGGGCAGCTCTTGCTTGAGGGTCGTCGCGATCACCCGCGGGCCGGCGAAGCCGATCAGGGCGCCGGGCTCGGCCAGGGTGAGGTCGCAGACGCTCGCGAAGGAGGCCGTCACCCCGCCCGTGGTGGGGTTGGTCATGATGCAGATCGAGAAGCCGCCGCGCTCGTTGAGCTTGTGCAGGGCCGCGCAGGTCTTGGCCATCTGCATCAGGGACAGCATCCCCTCGTGCATGCGCGCGCCGCCCGAGGAGGTGAAGATCACCAGCGGCAGCTTGTTCGTCATGGCGAGCTCCGCGGCGAGGGAGATCTTCTCCCCCACCACCTCGCCCATCGAGCCGCCCATGAAGTTGAAGTCGAGTACGGCCAGGACGAGGCGCTGCCCCTCGATCTCGCCGAAGCCGCACATCAGCGCCTCCTGGCGACCGAGCCGACTGGCGGTCTTCGCGATCTTCTCGGAGTAGGGCACCTTGTCGGTGAACTCGAGGCGGTCGAGGGCCGAGAGCTCGGCGAAGCGCTCGTCCCAGGTCCCGGGGTCGAGCAGCATCTCGATGCGCTGCGGCCCGGAGATCGTGAAGTGGAAGTTGCAGGCCGGGCAGACCATCAGCTTCTCCTCGAGCTCCTTGCGGAAGATCGTGTCGCCGCAGGACTCGCACTTGAGCCAGAGGCCCCCGGGCATGTCCTTCTTCTTCCACAGGCGCCGCTTGCGGCCGGGCTCCTTGGCGCCGGACGGGTCCTTCTCCCCGGCGCCGTCATTCGACGTGGGCTGGCCCGCCGGCGAGGGGGGCTGGGGCTCGTCGCTCGGACGCTCGGCGCCCTCCTCTCGCGAATCGGAACTCAAGACTCCCTCACTCCTCGTCCGCAGCTCTTCGGCCAAGTCAAATCCTCACTCCTTCGGCGGAGGCGCGGAAGGACTCGATGCACCGCCGCCAGTCGTCCGAGCCGTAGATCGCCGAGCCCGCCACCAGGACGTCCGCCCCGGCCGCCGCGCAGCGCGGCAGGGTCTCGGCGTTGAGTCCGCCGTCCATCTCGACGTGCCCCATGTAGCCCTGGGCCCGCAGCCACTCGACCTTGGGCAATACCTCCGGCATGAAGCTCTGGCCGCCGAAGCCGGGCACGACGCTCATGACGAGCACGAGGTCGACCGCATCGAGCAGCCCCCCCACGCGCTCGACCGGGGTGGCCGGGTTCAGGGCCACGCCCACCTTGGGCACCCCCTCGTCCCGGAAGGTCCCGATCACACGCCGCGCCGCGGCGTCGTCCTCGCAGACCTCGACGTGGAAGGTCAGGACGTCGGCCCCGGCCTTGGCGAAGGGCCGCGCGTACTGCGCGGGGTCGGAGATCATCAGGTGCACGTCGAGCGGGATCTCCGTGACCCCGTCGATGCAGGCGACGACCGGAGGCCCGATCGAGATGTTCGGCACGAAGTGGCCGTCCATCACGTCCACGTGGTGCCAGTCCGCCCCGGCGCGCTCCATGGCCTGCAGCTGGTCCGCGATGCGCGCGAAGTCGCAGGAGAGGAGCGAGGGGGCGATGCGGATCGGGAGGTCGGTCATGGTGCGGGCTGGGCGCGGGGCGCGCGCTGGTGATTGTAGGGGCCCGGAGGGAAGCGTCCCACTCCCGGGGCCCGCCCTCTGCCCTTCAGCGCCGCAGGGCGGCGATCCCGGGCAGCTCGCGCCCCTCGAGGAGCTCGAGGGAGGCGCCGCCGCCGGTGGAGATGTGGTCGATCCCCTCGGCCAGCCCGAAACGCTCGACGGCCGCCACCGAGTCGCCCCCGCCGACCACGCAATAGCCGGGGCAGCCCGCCACGGCTCGCCCCACGGCCTCCGTGCCGGCCTGGAAGGGCTCGAGCTCGAAGACCCCCATCGGGCCGTTCCAGACGACGGTGCGGGCCGCGTCGATCGCGGCGACGTAGGCCGCGCGCGTGCGCGGGCCGATGTCGAGGGCCATCCAGCCCGCGGGGATGCCATCGGAGACCTGCGTCGCGGCGTCGGCCGCGAAGCGGTCGGCGACGACGTGGTCGCTGGGCAGGAGCAGGTCGACGCCGCGCGCGGCCGCCTTCTCCCGGGCGGCGCGCACGAGGTCGAGCTGGTCGTCCTGGACGAGCGAGGCGCCGATCTCCTCTCCGGCCGCCTTCAAGAAGGTGTAGGCCATCCCGCCGCCGATCAGGATCGAGTCGACGCGCTCGAGGAGGTTGTCGATGACCGGCAGCTTGTCCGAGACCTTGGCGCCGCCGAGGATCGCGACCAGCGGCCGCGCGGGGTCGTCGAGGACCCGGCGGAAGGCCTCGAGCTCGGCCCGCAGGAGCTCCCCCGCCGCCGAAGGCAGAACGCGCGCGAGCCCCGCCACCGAGGCGTGGTCGCGGTGGCTCGTGCCGAAGGCGTCGTTGACGAAGCAGTCGCCGAGCTCCGCGAAGGCGGCCACGAGCTCCGCGTCGCCCTGGGTCTCCCCGGGCTCGAAGCGCACGTTCTCGAGCAGCACGGTGGTCGTCGGCTCCGAGCCCGCGATCGCCTGTCGCGCGACCTCGCCGCGGCACTCGTCGACCTTCAGCACGTGGCTCCCGAGGAGCTCCGCCAGGCGCAGGGCCACTGGATCGAGCCGCAGCCCCTCCACCACCTGCCCCTTCGGGCGCCCGAGGTGCGTGAGCAGGATCGGCTTGCCCCCCGCCTGGAGGACGCGCTGGATCGTCGGCAGGGCGCGCCGGATGCGCGTGTCGTCCGTGATCCGGGGCGGGGCCCCCTCGACCTCCTCGAGGGGCACGTTGAAGTCGACCCGGATCAGGACGCGCTTGCCCCCGAGCTCGAGGCTGTCGAGGGAGGGGACGTCGAGCTGCATCGGGCGCCCCGCGCTCAGGCCCGGGCGGGCTTGCGGCGGGCCTTCTTGCGCGCGGGGGCCTTCTTCGCCTTCGGGCGCGGGGCCTTGCCCTTGAGCCGATGCGAGTAGCGCATCAGGTCGACGACGCGGTTGGAGTAGCCCCACTCGTTGTCGTACCAGCAGACGATCTTGACCATGTTGTCGGCCATCACCATCGTCGCGGTGGCGTCGAAGATCGAGCTGTGGGGGTTGCCGATGATGTCGGTCGAGACGATCGGGTCCTCGGTGTATTGCAGGATGCCCTTGAGGGCGCCCTTCTTGGCCGCCTCGGCGAAGGCCGCCTGGACCTTCTCCTTGGTGACCTTCTTCTTGAGGGTCGCGACGAGGTCGACCATCGAGCCGTTGGGCACCGGCACGCGCATGGCGCAGCCGTCGAGCTTGCCCGCCAGGCGCGGCAGGACCTTGCCCACGGCGCGGGCCGCTCCCGTCGTGGTCGGAATGATGTTCAGCGCCGCGGCGCGGGCCCGACGCAGGTCCGAGTGGGGCAGGTCGAGGATGCGCTGGTCGTTCGTGTAGCCGTGGATGGTCGTCATCAGCCCGTGGGCGATGCCGAACTTCTGGTCGAGGACCTTGGCCGCCGGCGCCAGGCAGTTCGTCGTGCAGGAGGCGTTCGAGATGATCCGGTCGCTCGCCTTGAGCGTCTCCTCGTTGACGCCCATCACGACCATCGCGTCGATCTCGTCCTTGGGCGGAACGGTGAGCAGGACCTTCTTCGCGCCCGCGTCGAGGTGCATCTCGCACTGCGCGCGCCGGGTGAAGATCCCCGTCGCCTCGATGACGAAGTCGACCTTGTTGTCGCCGTGGGAGAGATTCGAGGGGTCGCGCTCGGCGGTGATCGCGATCTTCTGCCCGTCCACCGTGATCGCGTTCTTGCTCGCGCGCACGTTGCCGTCGTAGCGGCCGTGCACCGAGTCGTACTTCAGGAGGTGCGCCAGGGTCGCGGCGTCCGTCAGGTCGTTGATCGAGACCACCTGACAGCCGGGGGTCTTCTGGAGGATTCGAAAGACGTTGCGGCCGATTCTGCCGAAGCCGTTGATCGCGATGCGCATGCTCGAAGGGGGTCGAAAGCGGCGGGGAGGCGGGGGGAAAGGGGGCAGGAGGTTATCGGACACGCAGCTCGGGATCAACGCGGGACGCGGGCGTAGACTGCGCTCGTGACCGACGGCACGACGATCCCCGGCGCGGCCCTGCCCACCTGGCCGGAGCTCGCGCGGCGGGCCGGTCTCGGGGAGGGCGCGCGCCTGCTCCTGGCCCTCTCGGGGGGAGCCGACTCGACCTGGCTCCTGCACTGCCTGGCGGAGAGCCCCGCGCCCGTGGACCTCGTCGCCGTCCACGTCGACCACGCCTTGCGGGGCGCGGCCTCCCGCGCGGACCGGCGCTTCTGCGAGGAGCTGTGCGAGCGGCTCGCCGTCCCGCTCGTCGTGGAGCGCGCTTCCCTGGACCCCGGCGCCGCCGACCTCGAGGCCCGGGCGCGGCGCCGGCGCTACCGCGCCCTGGCCGCGGTCGCCGCGCGCGACGGCCGCACGGTGCTCACCGCCCACCACGCCGACGACGCCCTCGAGACCCTCGTCCTGCGCTGGCTGCGGGGCACGACGCTGCTCGGCCTGCCCGGCCCGCGCCGCAGCGGTCGGCTCCCCGTCCCGCGGGCCGAGGGACCCCGCTCGCCCCTCCTGCGCCCCTTGCTCGGTCTCCACGGCGCCGACCTGCGCGCGGACCTCGCGCGGCGCGGGCTCGACTGGCGCGAGGACGCCTCGAACGCCTCGGCGCGCTTCACCCGCAACCGCGTGCGCCACGGACTCCTGCCCTGGCTCGAGCGCCAGGGCGGGAAGGAGGCGACCGCTGCCCTGCGCTCCTTCCACGACGCCCTCGGGCGGCTCGACGGCGAGCTCGAGCGGCGCGAGCCCGACCTCGGCTGGCGCGACGCGCCGGGCGGCTCACGCGAGGTGGAGGTCGGCGCCCTGCTCTCTCTCTGGGGACCCCACCGGCGGCGCGTCCTCTGGCGCTTCGTCGTCGAGGCCACGGGGCGGCCGCCGGGGAGCGCGCTGCTCGCGGAGCTCGACGAGCACCTGGCGCGCGGACGCGCCGGCCGCTGGACCTCGAAGGGCGCCTGGCAGATCGCGCTCGAAGCGGGCCGCCTGAAGCTCACGCCCCCCGCGGCGACGCGCGAACCCCGCTCTCGGTGACTTCCCCGGGGGGAGCGGGTACCCTGTCGTGCTCGCCGGCCCTCGCTTCCCCCCGAACTCGCCCGCCGGCCCCGCCCGTGCCCGCCACCCTGGAAAGCAATCTACGCGCGACCCTCGACGCGATCGAGGCCGCGGCCCGCCGGGCCGGTCGACCCGGGTCGGTCGAGCTCCTGGCGGTGACCAAGAGCGTGGGCCCGCGCACCGCCGCCGAGCTCGTGCGCCTGGGTCAGCGGGACCTGGGCGAGAACCGCCTGGCCAGCCTGGACGCGAAGCGCGAGGAGCTCGCGCGGGCCGGTCTGGAGGCGACCTGGCACTTCATCGGTCCGATCCAGCGCAACAAGGCCCGCAAGGTCGTCCAGAGCTCCGAGGTCCTGCACGCGGTCGACAGCCTGCGCCTCGTCGACACCCTCGAGCGGGTGGCCGCGGAAGAGGGACGACGAGTGCGCGTCTACCTCGAGGTGAAGCTGAGCCCGGAGGAGAGCAAGCACGGCCTGGAGCCCGCGGAGCTGCGCGAGGCCGTCCGGCGCGCCGGAGCGGCGGAGCCCCTCACGCTGCTGGGCCTGATGACCATGGCCCCCCTGCCCCCGGAAGGGGACGAGGGTCGAGCCGCCCGCGAGGTCTTCGAGCGACTGGCCGAGCTCGCCCGCGGGTTGGAGGCCGAACCGGAGCACGCCGCCTGCTTCGAGGGGGGCCGCGTGCGCCTCTCGATGGGCATGAGCGGCGACTTCGAGGCCGCCATCGCCGCCGGCAGCGACGTGGTCCGCATCGGCGGCGCCCTCTTCCAGGGCGTCGCGACCGACGCCCCCCACAGCGGAGTCGCCCCGTGAGCCGCAAGCGCTACCTGATCGAGGTGCGCGGCAGCGACCTGCCGCCGGCGGAGCTCCCGCGCTCGGGGATGCTCGTGATCGGGAGCTCGCCGGAGAAGGCCGGCTTCTGCGTCGACGGCCAGGGGGTGGCCGGCGTGCACTGCGCGATCGGCCGCACGAAGGACGGCGGCTTCGCGATCAAGGATCTGGGCTCGGAGTTCGGCACCCTGCTCAACGGTGAGCGCGTCACCCAGGCGCGGCTGAAGGAGGGCGACGACATCCTCGTCGGATCGATGCGCCTGCGTGTCGTGGCCGCCGGCGCCGACGCCGACGCGCCGGAGGCGGCCCCCGCCGAGCCGGCCGCTCCGCAGAGCGCTCCCAAGGCCCGCGAGCCGTCGAAGTCTCCCCCAGCCCACAAGACGTCCAAGACGAAGCTGCCGCGCATCCCCGGCTACCAGGTCCACCAGCGCCTGGGGCGCGGCGCCACCGGCGACGTCTTCCTCGCCGTCCAGGAGAGCCTCGACCGCGAGGTGGCCCTCAAGGTGCTGTCGCAGAAGCACGAGGCGGACGCGGCCTTCGTGCAGAGCTTCCAGGCGGAGGCCCGCTCGGCGGCCGCCCTCAATCACCCCAACGTCGTCACCGTGCACGACGTGGGCGAGGCCGGCGGCGTGCACTACCTGACGATGGAGTACATGGACCGCGGCTCACTCGAGGCGCGCGTCGCCAAGGAAGGGGCCCTGCCCTGGCCGATCGTGCTGGGCGTCCTGAAGGACGCCGCCAGCGGGCTGGTCTACGCCGAGTCGCGCGGCATCGTGCACCGCGACATCAAGCCGGCCAACTTGATGCAGAACCACACCGGCGTGACCAAGATCGCCGACCTGGGGCTGGCGACGAACATCAGTCAGGAGGACGCGCCCGACGGCGAACGCAAGATCTTCGGGACGCCCCACTTCATCTCTCCCGAGCAGATCAAGGGCGAGAAGGCGGACTGCCGCAGCGACCTCTACGCCCTGGGCTCGACGGCCTATCGCCTCCTGACCGGCCGCACCCCCTTCGAGGGGACGAGCACGCGGGAGATCCTGCGCGCCAAGTTGCGCGGGGAGTCCACGCCCGTGCGCGAGCTGGCCACCGACGTCCCCGAGGCCCTGGCGAGGATCGTCGAGCGCCTGATGGAGCTCGAGCCCGCCGAGCGCTTCCCCTCCGCCTCCGCCCTGCTGCGGGAGGTCGAAGCGGTGCAGTCCGGCCCGGCGCCCGGGGCTGCCGCCGCCGGCGGTTCACCTGCCGTCCGGCGCCTCCTGGTCCCCGGCCTGCTGGCGGTCGCCGCCATCCTCGCGGCGGTCTTCTTCCTGGGCGGGGAGCCCGCCGACGAGCTGTCCGCCGGGGGAGGCCCGGGCCCGGCCACCGCCGGCTCGGAGGTACCGAGCCCCTTCCGCGAGCTCGACGACCCGCAGGAGGCCCCGCCGACGCCGAACGAGCTCGCGTCGGAGACGGCGGACGACGACATCGAGGAGAAACTCTTCGAGACCGCCGCCGAGAACGCCCTCTTGCGCCTCGCTCAACGTGACCTCTCCCCCGCCGAGCGCCGCGACGCCCTGCGCGAGATGGCGCGCGAGTACCTCGGGACCACGGCGGCCACGCGCGCGATCGAGGAAGCCGAGTCCATCGACGAGGCCATCGCCACCGCCGCCCGCCAGGCTGCCGAACGGGACGAGCGCCTCGGCGGCGTCCTGACCGCCATGCGCGAGGCCGCTGGCCTCGACGACCCGGCCCTGCGGCCGGGCCACGCCTTGCGCGCCATGGCCGCCGTCGAGGGCCTGGAGGCGCTCGAGAACGACGACGCCTTCCGCGCGGAGCGCGCCAAGCTCGAGGCGCTCGTCCTGAGCACGGCCCTCGAGCAATTCACCGCCGTGCAGACCACGATGGACGAGCAGCGCCAGAGCGGGGACTTCGACGCCTTGCGCACGACGGCCACCGACCTCCTCAACCGTTGCGATCTACCGGTCTTCGAGGAGGGCCAGGCCCCCGAGGGCAGCGAGCGCTTCGCTTCCTTGGCCGCGGAGCTGCGCGAGCTGATCGACTCCATCCCCCAGCTCGAGCTCGCGCACGAGCGTGAGGTCGCCGACGCCGACCGCCGCCGGGTGGCCCAGGGCCTCGCGGGCGCGAAGGGCATCTCGGCCGAGCTCGCGCGCCTGGACTTCGGCGCGGCCGCCGAGCGCTGTGGCGCCTTCGCCGAGGAGGTGCGCTCCCCAGGCACCCGCGCCTGGAGCGAGGGCCTCGAAGCGCGCCTGCGCGAGGCTTCGCGGGCCATCCCCCTGCTCGTGGAGGAATTCGACCGCTGGCGCCGGCACAAGATCGACGACCCCGAGGACGCGGCGGGCCGAGCTTGCGACGTGCGGGCGGCCACGGCCGAGGGGCTCGTGGTGGACGACCGGAGCGGGGAACGCCGGATCCCCTGGTCCGCCTTCGGCGGACGCACCGAGGCCCTCGACACCCTCTTCTCACGCCGTCTCGAGCGCAACTACACGCAGGAGGAGCGGAGCTCGATCGGAGCCCTGATGCACTTCAGCGCCCTCGCCGAGGCCCTGGCCCAGGTCAGCGAGATGTTCCGTCCCGAGGGGGGCGCCGTCTTCACCGAGCGCGAGGCGGAGGACCTGCCCGAGGCCTTCGTCGTGGCGGCCGAGTGGATCGACGGGGGTCCCGAGCGCGAGGCCTTCGAGCGCGACCGAAGGGCGGTGGAGCTCCTGGGCGCGGCCCTGGTCGCGGGCAGCGACGACCAGTGGACCACGGCGGTGAGCCGGCTGGAGTCCTTGCTCATCGAGCTCCCGGACAGTCTCCTGGTGCGACTGCTCTCCGACGGCTCGGCCGACGAGCTGGCGCGCTAGCAGCCCGCAGGCCCCCACTCCATCGCCATGCCCCCCTCCGCCCTCGACGAGAGCGTCTACTCCGCATCGAAGGAGCTGCGCGGCCGCGGCGCCCCCGACCCCGACGTGCTCGTCCTGATGGCGACGGGCGTGGGGCTCTTGCCCACGGCCTACCGTCCCACCTGGGAGGCGCAGCTCGAGACGGTCGCCGGCGTGCCGCGCGCCTGGCGCGCCAAGCGCCTGCAGGTCGCCGAACACCGCGGCGCGACCTTCTGGTTCCTCGAGGACGCCCCGGGCGAGGAGGGCTTCCCGCGTTCGGGCGCCACCAGCGGCTTGCCGCAGAACTGGGTGCGCGCCTTCCCCATCTGGCTGGCCGCCTGCTCGGGGGCGACCCTCTGCGTGCACACTTCCGCCGGCTCGGTGCTGGAGGAGGCGGAGGCGGCCCTGGACCCCGGCACCCTGGCGCTGGTCAGCGACCACCTCAACCTCTCGGGCAGCACGCCGCTCTTCGCCCTCGGCGAGTCGCGGCTGGGTCCGCTCTTCCCCGACCAGTCGCGCCTGCACCACGAGGGCCTGCGCCGCCTGGCCCTCTCCCACGCGGAGCGCCTGGGGCTCGCCGCCGCGAGCGGCGTCGCCGCCTGCACGGCGGGCCCCGCCATCGAGACCCCGGCCGAGCGTCGCTTCTTCGCCCGCGCCGGCGCGGAGTTCTCGGTCCAGGCCCTGGCCGATCCCCTGATCGCCATGGCCCACGCCGGCCTCGGCTGCCTCGCGGTGGTGGCCTTGATCGGCGACTCGAGCGCGTCGCACGACGTCGAGGGCCTCGTCGAGCGCGCGGAGGAGCTCGCCCCCTCCCTCGACGAGCTGCTCGGGGCCCTGGCCCCCGACCTCGCCACCGTGGCCCACGAGCTGCGCGAAGAGGTATGAGCGAGGCCCTCCCGATCGCCGTCCTGATCTCCGGCGGCGGGCGCAGCCTCGAGAACCTGGCGCGGCGGATCGAGGCCGGCGAGCTCGCGGCCTCGATCCGCCTCGTCCTCTGCGACCGCCCGGGCGCCGGCGGCCTGGAGCGCGCGCGAAAGCACGGCCTGCCGGCGGAGGTGATCTCCCCCGCCCCGTCGGGCACGCCCCAGGACTTCAGCGCCCAGGTCTTCGCCGCCGTCGAGGCGGCCGGCTGCGAGCTCGTCGTCCTGGCGGGCTTCCTGCGCTTCTTGCCCATTCCCGAGGCCTGGGCCGGCCGCGTCCTCAACATCCACCCCTCGCTCCTGCCGGCCTTCGGCGGCAAGGGCTACTACGGTGACCGCGTCCACGCCGCGGTGCTCGAGCGCGGCGTGCAATTCACCGGCTGCACCGTGCACTACGTCGACAACGTCTACGACAACGGACCCATCCTGCTCCAGCGTTGCGTCGAGGTGCGGGCGGACGACGACGTCGAGAGCCTCGCGGCGCGCGTCTTCGAGGAGGAGAAGGTCGCCCTGCCGGCGGCGATCGAGCTGCACGCCGAGCGCGCGCGGGACGGGACGGGGGGCCCTTGAGGGGCGTGGCCGGCAAGCTCTGGTCGGTCGCGAGCGCCGAGCGCTGGGACGAGATCGTCGCGGCGAGCCCGACGGCCACCGGCTATCACCGGCGCTCCTGGTGCGAAGCCCTCTTGAAGCACGTCGCCGGCTACCGCAGCCGCGCCTACCTCTTGCGCCTCGACGACCGAAGCGAGGTGCTCCTCCCCGTGCACCTGCGGGGCGGCGCGGCCAGGCCGGGGATCCTGCGCCGCGGCGTCTCGGTGCTGCGCAACACCTACGGCGGGCCGATCCATCCCGATCGCGCCCTGACCTCCGCGGACTGGGCGGCCTTCGGGCGCGCCCTGGACCACCTACCCCTGGGGCGCCTCGACTGCAGCGGCAGCCCCTACGACGGCGAACCACCCGCGGGGGTCGAGGTGCGCCACGCGGAAACGACCCACTGGCTCGAGCTCGCGGAGCTGCCCCAGGCCCCGCGCGACGCCTACCGCTCCAGCTGCCAGCGCGCCCTGCGCAAGGCCGAGCGGTCGGGGCTCGCCGCCGCGCGTCTCGAGGGCCACGAGGGAATCGACGACTACGTGCGCATCTACCACCAGACCCTGGAGCGCTGGGGCGAAGAGGCGCGGACCCACGACTCGGCCGAGGTCCTGCACGACCTCGCCCGGCGGGACGGCGTGGAATTCTGGGGCGTGCGCACCCCCGAGGGCGTCCTCGCGGCCGGGGCGATCTACGTCGTCTCCGACGCCCTCTTCTCCTACTGGCACGGCGCCATGGCCAGCGAGCTGGCGTCGATGCGCCCGGCGAACCTCCTGCACGACCGCCTGATCGTCGAGGCGCGCCGGCGCGGCTGCTCGCACTACGACTTCAATCCGACGAGCCCGGGCCTCGACGGCGTCGTGGCCTTCAAGGAGACCTTCGGGGCCGCGCGCTGCGAGTTCAGGCGCTGGCGCCACGAGCACCCGTGGAAGCGCCGGCTGCGCCGCTCCTGAGCAGGCGCTCCTCCAAGGGGGCCAGGAGCGCCGCGAGCTCCCGCCGCCGCCCCTCGGGGAGGCGGCTCGCCTCGTAGCGCGCGGGACCGGGCTCCGGCGCGCGACGCTCGAGCGGGCGGCCCGCGGCGCGATGGGCCGCCTCGAGCCAGGCCTCGAGGCGCGCCGGGTCTGCGCAGAAGTCCCCGTAGTCGAGCTCGATCCAGCGCTCCGGCGGGAGGGCCTCGAGGGCGCGCCGCGCGGCGAGCTCGACCCCGAGATGGGTCGCCAGGCTCTGCTCGAGCTCGGACTCGAAGGCACGCCCGGCGAAGTCCGGCGGAACGGCCCCCCACCACTGACCGAGGGCGACCCCGTGCTTGGCGCGCGCTTCGACCAGCGAGGCCACCGCCGCGCTTCGCTCGCGCGTCACGTGCACGAAGAGCGCCGTCGGGAAGGCGCGCGCCAATGCGGCGACGCGCACCGAGTTCGCGTTGTTCTTGTTCAGGAAGGGCGCCCCGAAGAGGCGCTCGCAGCCGCGCACGAGGTTGACGAAGCCCCGCAGCTCGGGATCGGCCGCCGTCCCGTCCTCGCGGAACCACGGCCGCAGGGAGTCCCAGCCGTCGCTGGGCGCGAGATCGCCCGAGCCCACGCCGTAGCGGTTCTCGAGGTTCGGCTCCCACTCGCTCTGCCCCAGGGCGCGCCAGGTCGCGGTCAACGGGTGCTTCGCGCGCCGCTTGGCCGCCAGGGGAATCCAGCCGAAGCGATAGCGCCCGGCGAGGTGCAGACAGACCAGGGTCGTGCCCGAGCGCTCGGCCCCCACGACGAAGGTCGGCGGCCAGCGGTTACGCAAGCGCGCCAGCCGCAGGAAGGACGGCTCGAGGAGGCGCAGGAGCGGGTAGGCGAGAGCACGCATGGCAGGAGGCCGATGGTACGGCAATACGGAGTCGCACACCTTGTTGCTGATCGACAGCAAGGGGGTACCGCACAAGTCTAGTCTCGAACCGTTGCAGGGGTCCGGGCCTGACTTGTGCGGCACCCCCTTGCTGTCGATCAGCAACAAGGTGTGCGACTCCGTATTGCCGTTCCTACGCCCTACTTCGACTCGAGGCGACGCGTACGCCGCTCGAGGTCGCGGGCGAGGCGCCGGCGATCGCTGCCCGTGTGCTGGCGGTCGATCACGGTCGCCGCCAGGCGGCAGCACTCGAGGGCCTCGGCCGGCTTGCGGGCGTGGTGCTCGAGGAGCTTCGCGAGCTCGAGCAGGGCCGGGACGCTGCAGGCGTCCTCGGGCCCCCCCACGATGGCGCGGTAGGCCTCGAGGGCCGCGACGGCCCGCCCCTCGAGCCGCAGCAGGTGCGCGCGCTCGAGCTCGACCGAACGGCGAGGCCGCGCGCCGCGCTCGAGGGCCCGGTCGAGCCAGGGGAGCGCCTCCCCCCGGCGCCCGGCGACGTCGAGGGAACGCGCGAGCCCCAGGGCGCGGCTCGCGCCGTCCCCGCCCAGAGGTCGCCCGTCCCCGCGCTCCTCGAGGCGGCTGCGACCGAGGTGGGCCGCGAGGGTGACGAGGCTCAGCACGTCGTCGCGATTGTGACGGAAGACGCCCTCGAGGCGGTGCTCGCGCCCGGCCAGGAAGTCGAACCAGGCCTCGGGCGCCCGCGAGCCGGGCAGGTCGTCCTCGCGCTCGACGCCGCACAGCTCGCGCTCCATCGTCTTGAGGCGCCCGTCCTCGTAGGCCGCGCGGTAGAGGCGCCGGCAGGGGTGGTAGAGGTCGAGGTGCGGCCGGTCGTCGAAGGGGGGCTCGACGCCGTGCTGGCGCATCTTGTCCTCGAGGCGGTGGCGGTCGAAGGACTTGCCGAAGAAGGAGACGACGCCGCTCGAGTCGCGGATGCGCCGTGCGCACTCCGCGAGCAGCGCCTCCTCGTCGCCGGGTCCCGAGAGGAAGCCCTGCCAGCACTCGAAGGCCCCACCGCTCGAGGTCCCGCCGCGGAAGCTCCCCAGCCCGACGAGGAAGACGTAGGTGCCGGCGCCCCCCGACAGGCCGGTGGTCTCGGTGTCGAGGTAGACCGCGCCCTCGAGGTCGAGCTTCGAGAGGGCCGCGTCGCCGGTCAGGAGCTCGAGGTCCGCGCCGCGGGCCGCCGCGACCTCGCTCAGCTCGAAGTCGCCGTGGCGCTCCGTCGCCGCGAGGGACGCGCTGCGCGCGAGGAAGGCGCCGCGCGGGCCCTCCGCCGACGCGAGCTCCGCGGGGGCACCGCTGGTGAAGGAGGCGGTGGCGGACGCCTCCTCTGGCTCGCCGCCATTCTCCTCAGCAACCTCCCCGACCGGTGCATCGCGGCGCAGGCGTCGCAGGCGGTCCCGCAGTCCGCCGGGCTCGGGGCCACTCACGGCGCGCCGCCGCCCGGGCTCCGCGGCACCTCCACCTCGGGCGCGCAGGCCTCGAGGACCGCGCCCTCCACCAGGTGATCGAGGATGCGCAAGGCGGTCTCCTTGCCGAGGGGCCCGACCTCCTCCGGCGGGCCGACGCAGGCGGGGCAGCCTTGGCGGCAGGCGCAGCCGCGGGCGACCTCGCGCGCGGCGCGCAAAACCTCGCCGTAGCCGCGGAAGAGGAGCTCCGCCAAGCCCACGCCGCCCTGCACGCGGTCGTACAGGAAGAGGGCGGGGCGCGCGAAGTGGGGCGCCTTGACCTGGGTCGAGATCCCCAGGTCCCCGGGCTGGCAGCGCACCCAGAGGGGCGCCACGCGCCGCATCAGGTGCCCGACGCCGTGCCAGGCCGCGCCGCGGTCCCCGCCGTGCAGACCGAGGTCGGCCGCCGTCTCCTCCGAGAGGGTCAAGACGAAGGCCTCGGTGTCGAGCTCCTCCGCGGGGAGGTGGATGTCGTCCGCGCCGACGTTTTCGCGGGTGTAGAAGCGGATCTTCTTGAAGTCGGTCGCGAGGGTGGTGACGTGCACCTCGCCGCGCCAGACCGAGGCGTCCTCGCCCTTGCCGTCCGTGCGCTCGCGCCGCGCGCAGAGCTCGAGGCGCAGGACGCGCACCTCGGTGTTCGTCTGGGCCTCGGTGAAGTAGTCGCTGTCCACCAGCCGCACGTAGGCGCGGCGGTTCTTGTAGTCGAAGCGCTCGACGATCCAGGTCTCGCCCTCGATCTGGTAGATGGCTCCCTCGTGCACGGTGGTGATCGAGGACTCGCGCTCGATCTCGCCGATGGCCTTCTCGGTCTCGACGTCGAGGATCAGGACGTTGTCCGGCTCGCCGCTGTCGAGGGAGACGTCCTGGGCGGGGTAGGCGTCGGTCATCCAGAACCAGCGCTCGCCCTGCCGGTGCAGGAGGCCCGACTCCTCGGCCAGGTAGTCGAGCACCTCCCCGGCGCCCTCGACCTCCCCGTAACCCGGGTCGTCGAGGCGCCCCGGCTCGGCGCCGGCGCGGAAGGGCAGCTCGAATGCCGCGCACTTGAGCTGCTCGGAGAGGATGACCAGGTTGTCGGGGTCGAGGGCCAGGCGCTGCTGGGGCGTGCCGAAGAGGTAGCCGGGGTGGCGCGCGAGGTACTGGTCCACCGGGTCGGAGCGCGAGATCTGCACCACCAGGCTCGGCTTGCCCCGGCGCCCGACGCGCCCCGCTCGCTGCCAGAAGGAGGCCTGGGAGCCGGGGTAACCGACGAGCACGGCCACGTCGAGGCTCCCGATGTCGATCCCCAGCTCGAGGGCGTTCGTGCTGACGACGACCTTGGCAGCCCCCGAGCGCAGGTCGGCCTCGATCTCCCGCCGCAGGAGCGGCAGATAGCCCCCGCGATAAGCGCGCACCTCCCCCGGCTCGAGGCCGAAGCTGCGTGCCTCGAGCCGCAGGTAGCGCGCGAGCACCTCGACCGAGGTGCGGCGGCTGCAGAAGAAGATCGTCTGGTGAGCGGGACCGCAGAGGTGGCGCGCGAGCTTGCGCGCCTCCTCGAGGGCGTTGGCCCGCAGGCCCGCCACGGGGTTGAGCACGGGCGGGTTGTAGAGCCCGAAGTGCCGCGGCCCCGCGGGCGAGCCGTCGCCGTCCACCACGCGCACCGGGCGACCGAGGAGCGTGCGGCCGTGCTCGGCGGCGTTGGAGAGGGTCGCCGAGCAGCAGATGAAGCGCGGGTCCGAGCCGTAGTGGCGCGCGATGCGCACGAGCCGCCGCAAGACGTTGGCGACGCTCGAGCCGAAGACGCCCGAGAGGGTGTGCACCTCGTCGATCACGACGTAGCGCAGGTCGCGGAAGAGCTCGGCCCACTTGGCGTGGTTGGGCAGGATCCCCGCGTGCAGCATCCACGGGTTCGTCAGCACCAGGTGCCCGCGGTCGCGCAGCGTGCGGCGCACCGAGGGCGGCGTGTCGCCGTCGTAGGTGTAGGCGTGGAAGTCTTCGCCGAGGGCCTCGACGAGAGCCGTGAGCGACGCCGTCTGGTCTTGCCCCAGGGCCTTCGTCGGGAAGAGGAAGAGGGAGCGCGCGCTGCCCCGGCTCTCGAGCAGCGCCTGGAGCACGGGGATGCTGAAGCAGAGGGTCTTGCCCGAGGCGGTCGGCGTCGCGACGAGGACGTCCTCGCCGGCCAGGGCCAGCTCGACGGCCTGCGCCTGGTGCTCGTAGAGCTCGGCCAAGCCGCGCTCGGCGAGCACCCGCTCCAGGCGACCGTCGACGCGCGCGGGGAAGGGACGCGTGCGCGCTGGCCGGCCGGGGAGCTCGCGCCAGTGCTCGAAGGCGTCGCGCAGCTCGGGATCGGAGCGCAGGGCCTCGACCACCTCCCCCACGCCGCGCCCCTGGCGGCGGTGGCGCTCCCCGCCGGCGGCGGGCGCGGGCTCTTCGATCCGGTCGTGCTCCGTCGTCATCGTGGCGTCCTCGAGGCGTCCTCGTCGCGATCTCCCGCCGTGGCGCCTCATCCGTCCTGCGGGCCGCCCCGGTTCGGGTCCTGTTAGGGCAGGCTAGTGCTCCGCGGGCGGCGGGGCAAGCCCGGGCTTCGCCCGCTCCCCGACCGCGCGCGCGTCAGCGCTCGGAACGCGCGTCCGCGCCGACGGTTGAGCGCGCCCCACCGACGCGATCCCCAGCGACTCCCATGCGCAAAGCTCTCCCGCGGCTCCTCCTCGGCGTCGCCCTCCCCCTCCTCTGCCTGGCGACGATCCTCGCCTCCCTGCGCCACCTGGCCGGCGAGCCGGGCCTGATCGAAGTCGGCGACGACGAGGTCGCCCTGATCTACGACCAACGCAGCGGCGCAACACGCCAACTGGACGCCCCGGGCAAGCAGCTCTACCTGCCCTTCGCCGAGCGCGTCCACCTCTTGCGCCGCAGTCCGCGGCGCCTGCTCATGCAAGGGACGAAGCGCGAAGGAGCGGCCCGCGCCCCCGAGGTCCGGCTGCGCGCCTCCGACGGCACGCTCGTGCGCTTCGAGTCCCTCGCCGCGCAGTACGCCCTGCGCCCCGACGCGGCGCGCACCGCCCTCGAGGACACCCGCGGAGACGCGGCGCTCGTGGCCGGCCTGATCGAGGCCCACGCGCGCGCGATCTTGCGCGACGAATACGGGCGCTTCTCCTCCGAGGAGATCCTCCTGCGCGAGAACCAGCTCGCGGCCCACGCGCGCAGCGTCACCCGCCTGAACGCCGCGCTGCGCCCCCACGGCCTCGAGGTGCTCGACCTCTCGACGCCGCGGCTGCGCTTCGACAGCGCCTACGAGCAGTCGGTCGAGAACCGCAAGCTCGCCTTCCAGGAGATCGAGCGGCTGCGGGCCGAGTTCCGCCAGCTCGAGGCCGAGGGCGACCAGCGCCTGGCCGCCCTCGAGAAGCAGAAGCTGATCGAGCTGAACGCCACGCGCCTCGAGGTCGAGGACTACCTGGCCAAGATGGAGCGCGTCGTGCGCGAGCAGCGCCGCGAGGCCGAGCGCTACGCCGCCGGGCGCCTGGCCGCCGCCGCGCAACGCAAGTACGACCTCGAGCAGGACGCCCTGGCCACCAGCGAGGCCGCCCGCCTGCGCTCGGCCGTCGAGCGCCGCGCCGTCGAAGCGCTGGAGCGCACGGGCCCCGCGCTCCTGCGCGAGGCCTGGGCGGAGCGCCTGGCCCAGACGAACGTCCGCATCCGTCCCTACCGCCACGACCCCGCGCCGGCCGGGATCGAGGTGCTCGAGACCGCCCTGGCCGGGAACTGAGGGGAGCATGGCCGCAGAGCAGAACGAGGAGCCGCGAGCTAAGGTGGATCGGTCGCAGTCCGCGAGCCGCTTGGCCGGGATGCAGAGGCTGTTGGCGCGCGCGGCTCGTGCGACGAAGCGAGCCGCGATTCACTGGGCACGGGCGGGCCGCGCGACCGCGCTCGCCGCGTGGCGCCACGAGCGCAGCCGGCGCCTGCGAGCTGAGCTCCTGCAGCTCGCGCGCCACGCACGGGAGCGAGGCACCCGCGCCTGGCCCGCCACGCGGCGCGCCGCCACGCGCCTCGGGATCTTGCTCCTGGGGCTCACCCTCCTGGGCGGCGCGACGATCGCCGTCGGGCGCTTCGGCCTGCACCCGGTGCGTCCCGGGGAGATCGGCGTGCGCTCGTCGGTCTGGAGCGGCCGCGGGGTCGCGCCGCGCGACTTCGGACCCGGCTTGCACCTGGGCCTCCCCGGCCTGCAGCAGTGGTACGCCCTGCCCGCCGGCACCGAGCTGATGCGCTGGCGCGGTCCCTCGGAGGAAGACGCCGGCAACCCCCTCGACCTGCGCACCTCTGACGGCAGCACGATCTCCCTCGCGCTCACGGTGCCTTATCGCATCCGCCCCGGCAGTGCGCATCGCATCGTCGCCGAGGGTCACCGGGGCACCTACCGCCAGCAGGCCGTGGCCAAGACGGAGCAGGTGCTCGCCAACGAGCTCGGGCGCCTGCCGAGCGAGGAGCTCACGCGCAGCGACCTGCGGGGCGAGCTGCTCGGCTCGACCCTGGTCGCCCTGAACCAAGCGCTGGCGGAGATCCACGTCGAGGCCGAGGCGATCCTGATCGACGAGCTGCGCTTCTCGGAGGCCTACGAGCGCAAGCTGGTGGAGACCCAGCGCGAACGCCAGCGGGGGCGCGTGCTCGAGGCGCGCCGCCTCGAGGACCAGGAGGAGCAGACGATCCTGCGCCGCCGGCACGAGATCGACCGCGAGCTCCAGGCGCGGCGCATCGAGCTCGACCGCGAGGTCGAGACGCTCCGGGCCGAGGGCCAGGCCCGCGCCGTCGAGCTGAAGCGCGCTGCCGACGAGCTCGAGGGCGCGCTGCGGGCCGACGCGGACCGCGAGTACGAGCTGCTCGTCGCCCAGGGGGAGGCCGCCCGCCTCGAGGCGGAGGAGCTCGAGCGCCGCCTGCACGCGGAGGTCTTGAGCGGGAAGGGCGGGGCCGAGCTGCTCGCCCTGCGGGCCGCCCGCGCGACGCGCCTCACCGAGGTCACCTTGAACTCCGACGATCCGCGGGTGCCGAACCCCCTCGACGTCGAGGCGATGGTCGAGCTCTTCGCCGGGGAGGGCGCGCGGCAGCCCTGATCAGGATCCGAGCAGGGCCACGAGCTCGCCGTGGAGCTCCGCCCGCTGGAGCTCCGCGACCACGCCACCCATCTCGACCAGGCTCGCCGGGCGTCCGTCGAGCGTGCCCGCGCCGATGCGCAGGCGCGTCTCGCCCCCCTCGAAGTCCTCGAAGACGAGCTCGAGCGGCGCCTCCAGCTCGGGCGCCGACTCGGGATAGCCCTCGGCCTTGAGGAAGATCAGGGGGTCGAGCAAGGCCAGGAGCTCCTCGGCCTCGCGCTCCTCGCCTTCGGGATGCCAGAGGCCGCGCCCGTCGCGGGTGAAGGCCCGCTCCCCGGCCGCGCCCGCGATCCGCAGGCGGGTCAGGCGGTTCTCGACCAGGTCGAGCAGCTGCTTGGAGCGGAACTCGACCGCGGGGGTCGCCGCGAGCTCCGCGAGCCAATCCGGCGCGAGCAGGAACAGGTCGTCCCCCGGGCGCTGGAAGACGAGCTCGCCCCCGGGAGCGCGGCCGAGGCGTCCGCCTAGGGACTCCCCACCGACCTCGACCCGGATCTCCATCGGCAGCACGGGCGGTCGCGCGAAGAGCTCCGCGCGCAGCGCCTGGTCCAGGTGGCCGAGCTCCAGGGCCTCGAGGCGCGCCAGCTCGTCCCCGACGCGGCGCGCGTCCGCCGGCAGGGGCGGGCCACCCGCGCTCACGCGCCACGCTTCCCCTGCGCGCTCGAGCAACACCTCGGCCCCCGCGCCGGGGTCGAGGCGCAGGCCGGCGACGTCCTGGCGCCGGGCCCGCATGAAGTGCCGGTCGACCATGGCCTCGGTCGGGTAGAGCAGGCGCAGGGCGCTCTCGGGGTCGATGGACCAGACGTAGGGCGCGTCCTGGCGCTTGGCGAACCAGGCGCCGCCCATCCCCTTGCGGCCGAGCAGGAGGACCTCGGTGCGCTCGCGCGTCACGAGATCGATGCGCGCCAGGGGGTAATCGAGGCCGTAGTCGCCCAGCTCCGCCCCCTCGTCCTCGACGAAGCGCTGCACCCTGAGGCGCGAGGCGCCGTAGACGACGATGCCGACGTCCAGGCCGGCGAGCAGGGCTCGCCAGGGCGAGGTCGCGCGCCAGGCCGCGCCGTCGCGGATGGCGTGCAGCTCGAGGTCCTGCTGCTCCTCCTCGACCTCGAACTGCACCTTGCCGACGCGGTGCACCTCCAGCACCTCGTCGCCGGTGACGGTCATCGCCCTTCGCGAGCGGAAGTCGTCGAGGATGTGGTCGAGGGTCGTGTAGAGCCGAACGAGGGCTCTCAGGTGCCGGCCGTCCACGCGCAGGTTCAGGCGCACGCGGTCGAGGTCCGGGGCCCCGATCTCGACGCGGTGGGTGCGCGAGCCTTCCGGCCGACGCTCGTCCACCTCGATCACGATGCGCGGGGGGTCGAAGCCCAGCTCCGCGTCCGTCCAGCGCTCCTCCCCGGGCACGAGTCCGCGGGCGCCGCCCACGTCCTCCAAGAGGGCGCGCACGCTCGCGCGGTCCGCGGGGTAGCGGAAAGGGTCGGTGATGAACCAGCGTCCGCTCGAGTCGCGCTCGAGGCGCATGTTGTAGCCGCGCGAGATGTTCTCGACCCGGATCGTGTCGACGAGCTGGGGGTCGGCGCCGCCGAAGAGGAGCACCTCGACGGCCCGATCGCGCTCCTCGCTCCGCGTCTGCCACCAGATCGCGGCGCCGAGCAGCGCCAGGAGGACGACGAGCAGGCCGGTGGTCTTGAGGTTCACCCGCGGCTCCTCAACGCATGCGGCGCCAGGCGGCCAAGAGCGCGAAGGCCACGCAGACCAGCGGCAGGCCCCAGATCGAGACCAGGCCGAGCCAGAAGAGGCTCCGGTCCTGACCGACGGCGAGGCGCCGGTCGTCGACGCGGCGCGGGGAGATCGCGACCCGGAATTCGCGCTCCGAGGCCCAGTTGAAGGCGTTCAGGAGGAAGTCGCGGTTGGTGTCGAAGACGCCGTCGACGAAGACCTCCGGCGAGCCGATGGCCAGGACGCGGCACTCGCGACGCTCGGAGTTCGTACCCGGGACGATCGGCGCGCTGTCGAGCGGCTCGAAGCCCAAGCTCATCGCGACGGTGAAGGGCCCCTCGCGCTCGCGCCCCTGATCCCAGCGGTACTCGAACTCGCCTTGGGCGTTGGGGAAGTCCTCCCAGGTGTACTCGCTCGAGCGGAGCAGCTCGATCAAGACCGCCCCCGCGGGGGGCTCGCCGCGCTGCAGGGCGCGCGCCCAGGGGACGAGCACGCGGCGGTCCCCCCGGCGCAGCGGGCCGGTGACCGGGTGCTTGGCCCGCATGCCGGAGGCGCGCACGAGGACCTGCGCGCAGTCCTCGACGCCCTGGACCGGGAGGCCCGCGGCGTTGATCACCGGTTGGCAGACGACGCCGGGCTGCACCAGCACGCCGAGCTTGGCCAGGATGTCGGGCACGGAGCCCGCGCCGCCCCCGAGCCGCAAGCCGGGCGCCGCGATGACGCTGCCCCCGCCGCGCACGTAGTCGGCGATCCAGCCCGCCGCCTCGGGGGTGAAGGGCTCCTCGGGCCCCACGATCGCGAGCACCGCGCACTCCTCGGGGATGGCCCCGTCCTCCCGCGGGTCCCAGTTCTCGATTCGGAAGCCGTCGGCGGCCAGGGTCGTGTGCAGGCGTCCGAGCCGGGCCTCGCCCGACTCGAAGATCGCGCGCTCTCCCTGGCCGGTGGAGAACAGGAGCAACGGGCGCTCCCCCTGGGTGACCCGCAGGATGCCCTCGACGAGGGCCTCCTGCCCGCGGAACTCGAGCAGGCTCGGCGGGCGATAGGCGCCCTCGCGGCGGCTCGGCACGCCGAGGTCCACCTCCGCCACGTCCCCCAGCAAGGAGACCGCGGTGCGGCGCTCACCCTGGGAGATCACGAAGCAGTTCAGGTCGCTGATCCCGAGCCGCCGCATGTTCGCGACGAGCTCGGCGTACTCCTCGCCCGCGGGCTGGAAGGGGTGGTTCGTGATGCGCACCTTCCCCGGCGCCTGCTCGGCGGCCTGGACGAGGATCTCGTACATGCGCCCCTGGACCTGCGCACCGATCGCGTCGAGGGGACGCTCGAAGGGACGGAAGAAGACGTCGACCTCCACCGGCGCCGGCAGGTTGTCGAGCACCGAGCGCGCGTTCTCGTCGAGGGTGTTCTCCTCGTAGAGCGTCAGGTCCACGCGCTGCCGGAGGCCCGGCCTCCCCGCGAGCCAGACCAGCCCCCCCGCGAGCACGAGGGCGATCACGACGTTGAGGACCACCGTCAGGAGGATCCAGAGGCGCGTCGCGCGGGCGCTGCTCCCCCCTAGCGCCATCGCTTGGCCTCCACCGAACGGCTGGCGAGGAACAGGAAGAAGCCCGTCCAGGCCACGAAGAAGGCGAGGGACTTCGTGTCGAGGACGCCCACGAGGAAGCTGCGCTGGAAGTGGGAGATCACGTCCACCGCGGCCACCTCCTCGTGCAGCCAGGCGGCGTCGAAGAGGCCGGCGAGCTGGGGCAGGAGCAGGATCAGGGTGTTCCCCACGAGCGCCAGGAAGGCCGCCAGGGCGGGCGTCGAGGTCGCGGCGCTGGTGAGCAAGCCGATGGCGCAGAAGAGCCCGGAGACGAGCAGCGCCCCGAGGTAGCCGCCCAGCACCGGCGGCCAGTCCGGTGGCGCGCCGAGGGCGTGCAGGGCGGCGGCGTAGACGAGGTTCGCGCTCCAGAAGAGGCCCATGAAGCTCCAGGCCGCGAGGAACTTGCCGAGGACCACCGCGCCGTCGCTGACCGGCGCGGTCAGGAGGAACTCGAGCATGCCGTTGCGCGACTCCTCGCTGATCAGGCGCATCGTGAGCAGCGGCGGCAGGAAGCACATGAAGGCCCAGTAGGTCAGAGACTCGCCGCCCATGAAGCGCAGGGCCGTGATCAGGTCGCCGTTGCGCTCCTTGAGGATCGCCACGAAGATCCAGCCGTTGAGGGCGAAAGCCACCGCGAGCAGCACCCAGGCCAGGGGCGCGACGAAGAGGCCCGCGAGCTCGCGGCGCCAGATCGTGCCGAGGCCTCTCACGCGTCGGCCTCCGGGGACGCCGCGGCTTCCGTGGACTCCTGGGGCAGCTCCTCGTCGAGCTCGAGGGCGATGCGCGCGAAGAGCTCCTCGAGGGTCGCTTCGCGCCAGGAGAGCTCGCGCAGGGTCCAACCCTCGCGGCGGGCGAGCTCCCCCACCGCGGGGCGCAGGTCGACCTCGCAGTCGAGGTCGAAGGCCAGCACCCCTTCGACGGCGTCGCGCTCGCGCAGCCGCTCGACGCCCGGGATCGCCCGCAGGCGGTCGGCGGCCCCGGGGAGCCCCGGTCCGCCGCGAGCCGCGCCGCTCGCGAGCTCGACCCGCACGCGGCTCCCGCCGCCGAGGGTGCGCACGAGCTCTTCGCGGCTGCCGTCCGCAGCCAGCCGCCCGCGGCTCAGGATCAAGACGCGCGGGCAGACCGCCTCGATCTCCGGCAGGATGTGCGAGGAGACGATCAGCGTGTGCTCGCCGGCCAGGTCCGCGATCAGCCGGCGCACCTCGATGCGCTGCAGCGGGTCGAGGCCGCTCGTCGGCTCGTCGAGGATCAGGACCTCCGGGTCGGGCAAGAGGGCCGTGGCGAGGCCGACACGTTGGCGCAGGCCGCGCGAGAGGTGGCCGACGAGCTGGCGGCGCCGGTCGAGCACGCCCACGCGCTCGAGGACCTCCGGCACGCGCCGTCGGCGGTCGGCCCGCGACATCCCGTGCAGGCGACCCTGGAAGTCCAGCATCTCCTCCACGCGGTGCTCGCCGTAGAGCGGCACGCTCTCGGCCAAGTAGCCGATGCGCTTGCGCACCTCCATCGACTGGCGCAGGACGTCGAAGCCCGCGACGGAGGCGGAGCCGCTCGTGGCGGGCAGGAAGCCGGCCAGGATGCGCAGGGTGGTCGTCTTGCCCGCGCCGTTGGGACCGAGGAAGCCCACGACCTCTCCCGCCTCGATCTGGAAGCTGAGGTCGTCGACGGCGAGGAGCGGCCCGAAGCGGCGGCTGAGGTGGGTGGCGACGATCACGGGCGGAGGAGGGTACTGGCGACGGCCGGGGGCCTCAACTCACCGGCGCCGCGGCGGCATCTCCCGCAAGGGCAAACGCCGTGCCCCCGCGAGGGTTCAGGCGTCTGGGGTGCCCGCGCGGTTCGGAAGCGCTCGGCGCAGTGCGTTGCCGCGCCGACCCCTTCATCCGTGTGATCGTCGGAGCTCGGGGGACGAAAAGGGCCGGGGCCCGAGGAGCGCGAGCTCCCCAGGCCCCGGCTGGAGTCGGTGTCACTCTCGTTGTCGATCTACCTGACGGCCTGTCGGCCGTAGGCGGCGGCGAATCTACCAGCTGCCGGCGGAGGGCAGAGCCCGCTCCACCGGCTTCTGTGGCGGGCGACTAACTCTTGACCTCGAAGTCCGCGTCGACGGGCTCGTCGGCCCCCGAGTCGGTCCCGGAGGTCGCCCCGCCCGGGGCCTCGCCGCCGGGCGCGGCGCCCGGCGCGCCGGCGGCGCCCGCCGCCTGCTGCTGGGCGTAGATCGCCTCCCCGAGCTTCTGGGCCTTCTGCTGGAAGGCGGCGAGGGCGGCCTCGATGGCCTGCTTGTCCTCGCCCTCGGCGGCCTGCTTCATCTCGTCCTTCGCGGACTCGATGGCCTTCACGTCCTCCTCGGTGAGCTTGTCCTTGTGCTCCTCGAGCTGCTTCTCGGTCTCGTGCACGATCTGGTCGACCTGGTTCTTGAGGTCCACCAGCTCGCGACGAGCCTTGTCGGCCTCGGCGTTGGCCTCGGCGTCGTTGCGCATCTTCTCGATCTCCTCCTCGCTGAGCCCGGAGGAGGCCTCGATGCGGATGCTCTGCTCCTTGCCGGTGCCCTTGTCGACCGCCTTCACCGACAGGATGCCGTTGGCGTCGATGTCGAAGGAGACCTCGATCTGCGGCACGCCGCGGGGCGCCGCGGCGATCCCGTCGAGGTGGAAGCGACCGAGGGTGCGGTTGTCCTTCGCGAACTCCCGCTCGCCCTGCAGGACGTGGATCTCCACGCTCGGCTGGTTGTCGGAGGCCGTCGAGTAGACCTGGCTCTTGGAGGTCGGGATGGTCGTGTTCTTCTCGATCAGGCGGTTGGTCACGCCGCCCAGGGTCTCGATGCCGAGCGACAGGGGCGTGACGTCGAGCAGGACCACGTCCTTCACGTCGCCGGCCAGGATGCCGCCCTGGATCGCGGCGCCGACCGAGACGACCTCGTCGGGGTTCACGCTGCGGTTCGGCTCCTTGCCGAAGATCTTCTGGACCCGGGCCTGCACCGCGGGGATGCGGGTCGAGCCGCCGACGAGGATCACCTCGTCGATCTCGCTCGGGTCGAGGCCGGCGTCCTTGAGGGCCGTCTCGCAGGGGATGCGGGTGCGCTCGATGAGCGCTTCGGCGAGCTGCTCGAACTTCGCGCGGCTGACCGTCTGCTGCAGGTGCTTGGGGCCGGAGGCGTCGGCGGTGATGAAGGGCAGGTTGATGTCCGTCGAGGTGGCGGAGGAGAGCTCGCACTTGGCCTTCTCGCAGGCCTCCTTGAGGCGCTGGAGGGCCATCGGGTCGCTCTTGACGTCGATGCCCGACTCTTTCTTGAACTCGGTCGCGACGAAGTCGATCAGCACCTCGTCGAAGTCGTCGCCGCCCAGGTGGGTGTCGCCGTTCGTCGAGAGCACCTCGAAGACGCCGTCGCCGATCTCGAGGATCGAGACGTCGAAGGTGCCGCCGCCGAGGTCGTAGACCGCGACGCGACCGCTCTTCTGCTTGTCGAGGCCGTAGGCCAGGGTCGCGGCCGTCGGCTCGTTGATGATGCGCTCGACCTGCAGGCCGGCGATCGTTCCGGCGTCCTTGGTCGCCTGGCGCTGGGCGTCGTTGAAGTAGGCCGGGACCGTGATCACGGCCCGCTCGACCGTGGCGCCCAGGTAGGCCTCCGCGGCCTCCTTGAGGTGCCCCAGCACGATCGCGCTGACCTCCGGGGGGGTGTACTGCTGGCCGTCCACGTCGACCTTGACCAGCTCTTCGGGACCGCCGACGAGCTTGTAGGCGACGGTCTTCTCCTCCTCGCCCACCTCGGAGTGGCGGCGCCCCATGAAGCGCTTGATCGACGCGATGGTGCGGGTGGGGTTCGTGACCGCCTGCCGGCGAGCGGCCGCGCCTACCAGGCGACCGCCGTCGCCCGTGAAGGCCACGACCGACGGGGTGGTGCGTGCACCCTCGGCGTTGGTGATGACGACCGGCTCGCCACCTTCCATCACGGCCACGACGGAGTTCGTGGTCCCCAGGTCGATGCCGATGATCTTGTTCGTGCTGCTCATGCTTCTCTGCCTGTCTCCTGTTCCCGAGCCCTGTGCTGATGCCTCTTCCCTCGCGACCCGCGGGGAGAGGGCCCCGGCGCGACGCGCGAGGGAGCCCAGGAACAAAGAGCGTGCCAGGACCCGGCATCGCCCTAGAGCTATGCCCCACAAGGACTTGTGGATTCTCCCCGGCCCCGCGTCGCTGCCGCATTGGCAGGACGTCCAGCGCCCCTGCCGCTATGGCAGGCGGCGCGCGGGCTCAGCTCAGCCCGTACTCCTTGATCTTGCGGTAGAGGGTCCGCTCGCCGATCCCGAGCAGCTTGGCCGTCTTCTCCCGGTTGCCCCCCATGAGGGCCAGGTTCTCGGCGATCAGGTCGCGCTCGACCTCGGCCAGGGAGCGCCCGGCGAGGGAGGAGCCGCCGGCGCCCCCGGAGCTCCCGCCCCCAGCCTCGGCGACGTTGGCGGGCACGTCCTCGACCTCGAGCAGCGTCCCGCGGGCCAAGACGACCATGTTCTCGATGCAGTTGCGCAGCTCGCGCACGTTGCCCGGCCAGGCGTAACGCACGAGCTGGGTGCGCGCCTCGGGCGTGATCCCGACGACCTCGCGCCCGTGGAGCTCGCTCATCTCACCGATCAGGTGGTCGATCAGGAGCGGGATGTCCCCGGTACGCTCACGCAGGGGCGGCAGGTGCAGGGTCACGACCTGCAGCCGGAAGTAGAGGTCCTCGCGGAAGGTCCCGGCCTCGACCATCTCACGCAGGTCGCGGTGGGTGGCGGCCAAGAGGCGAATGTCCACCGGGACCTCCGTGTTGCCCCCCACCGGCACGACCTCGCGCGACTCGAGCACGCGCAGGAGCTTGGCCTGGGTCTCGAGGGGCATGTCCCCCACCTCGTCCAGGAAGAGCGTCCCGCCGTTGGCGTGCAGGATGCGACCGTCGTTGGCGGTCAACGCGCCGGTGAAAGCCCCCTTCACGTGCCCGAAGAGCTCGGACTCGATCAAGCCCTCCGCCAGGGCCGCGCAGTTGACCGCGACGAAGGGCCGGTCCTTGCGCGGGCTGTTGCGGTGGATGGCCTGGGCGACGAGCTCCTTGCCCGTGCCGCTCTCGCCCTGGATCAGCACGGTGGCGTTGGTCGTCGAGACCCGGCCGAGGAGCTCGAACAGCCGCTGCATCGGCGCGGAGTGGCCGATGATGTTCTCGAAGCCGAAGCGCTTGTCGAGCTGACGCTGGAGCTCGATGTTCAGGGCCCGGTCGCGCACCGCCGCCACCGCCCGCGGCAGCTTCGTGCGCAGCTCGGGCAGGTTGACGGGCTTCGTCAGGTAGTCCGCGGCCCCCATCTGCATCGCTTCGACGGCGGTCTCGACCGAGCCGTGCCCGGTGATCATCAGGACCACGGCCTGGGGTTGCAGGCGCACGGCTTCCTGCAGGACCTCGAGGCCCGAGCGGTCGTGCATGACGAGGTCGGTCAGCACGGCGTCGAAGGTGCGCTCCTCGAGGGCGGTGACGCCCTCGTTGCCCGAGCCCGCCACGACGCACTCGTGGCCGTCGAGCTCGAGGCCGTCGGCCAGGGCCTCGGCGTGCCCCTCGTCGTCGTCGACGACGAGCACGCGGATCGGGCGGTCGGCCGTCGCGTCGCTCACGCCCGCCCCTCCTCCGGCTGGGACGAGCCGGTGATCTCGATCACGAGCGGCAGGACGATGCGGAAGCTCGTCCCGCGCCCGACCTCGGAGACGACCGAGATGGTGCCCTCGTGCTCCTGGATGATGCGCCGCGTGGTGGCGAGCCCGAGGCCGGTGCCGCTCTTCTTGGTCGAGAAGTAGGCGTCGAAGCAGTGCTCGAGGTCCTCCGGCGACATCCCCACGCCCGTGTCGGTGATGGTCAGGATCGCGTGGCTGCCGTCGCGCTCGAGGCGCACGATCAGCTCGCCCCCCATCGGCATCGCCTGGCGCGCGTTCACCAGCAGATTGAGCAGCGACTGGCGCAGGGCGCCGGGGTCGACGATCGCCAGCGGGAAGGAGCTCGGCAGGTCCACGTGGTGGCGGATCTCCTGCAGCTCGTCCTCGGTCTGCACGAAGTCGAGCAGCTCGCGCAGGATCTCGATCAAGTTGTGGGGCGAGCGGTTGACCTCCCCGCCGCGGGCGTAGGTCAGGAAGTCGCCCAGGATGTCCTCCAGGCGCGAGATCTCGCGCTGCAGGGTCCCGACGCGCTTCATGCAACGCTTCTCGCGCGCCGAGAGCTCCGGGGCCTCGCCCCCGCCGGCGCGGCCCGGGCGGGTGAATTCCTCCTCGAGGAGGGCCAGGTTGATCGACATGGTCGAGAGGGGGTTCTTGATCTCGTGGGCCAGACCCGCGGCCAGGCGGCCGAGGAAGACCTCCCGATCGGGGGAAGCCGTCAGCTCCGTCGGACCGCTTCCCTCGCCTCCCCGCTCGTGCTCCATGGGCTGCGTCCGGGGCTCCTCCCCCGCGCGTTTCGCCTCGTCCCGCTCCTCGCCGCTCATCGTCCTTCGTCCGCCCGCGGTGTGCGCGCCTCGGCGGCATCGGGGGGCGGAATAGGCTAACCTTCGCGACCTCCCAAGCCCACGGCCGCGCCCTTCCGCGGCCCGCGCGGGGAGCGAAGCCGATGGCCGCGCCCACCGTCCAGCTCGAGCCCTCCGATCGGAGCTGGCTCCCGGCCGCCCTCGAGGTGCTCGAGGGCGGGCGCCTGGTCGTGCTGCCGACCGAGACCGTCTACGGCGTCGCCGCCCGAGCCGACGACCCGCGCGCCCTCGAGCGCCTGCGCCAGGCCAAGGGCCGGCCCCCCGGCCTGGCCTTCACCTGGCACGTCGCCTCCCCTGCCGCCCTCGAGGCTTACCCCGGGACCGGCGCCTGCGCGCGGCGCCTGGCGGAGCGCTACTGGCCCGGGCCCCTGACCCTCGTCCTCCCCGGCGTCCCCGCGGGCCTCGAGGAGGTCGCGCGCGAAGGCTGGACCGGCCTGCGCTGCACCGCGGGGGAGTTCTCCTCGGCCCTCTGCGAGGCCGCGCCCTTCCCGGTCGTGATGACGAGCGCCAACGCCCACGGGCAGGCCGAGATGACCGAAGCCGGCGAGCTCGCCGGCCTCGAGCTCGCGGGCGACGACCTCGTGCTCGAGGCGCCCGGTGTGAAGCTGCCGGGATCCTCGACCGTGCTGCTCCTCGGTGGTGGGCGCTTCGAGCTCCTGCGCGAGGGCCTGCACGACCTCGAGCGCCTGCGCGCCACGGCCGGCCTTGCGATCGGCTTCGCCTGCACGGGCAACACCTGCCGCAGCCCGATGGCCGAGGGCATCGCCCGCGCGGCCCTCGCCCGGCGCCTCGGCACCTCCCTCGAAGGCGTCGCGGACTTCGGCTTCCGCCTCGAGTCGATGGGCGTCATGGCCGCGGTCGGCGCCCCCGCCGCCGAGCACGCCGTCGCCACCCTGCGCGAGCGCGACATCGACATCTCCCGCCACGTCGCCCGCCAGGCGACCCCTGAAGGCGTCGCGGAGCTCGACCGCGTCTACTGCCTGACCGAGAGCCACCGCGCCGCCCTGGCGAGCCTCCTGCCCCCCAAGCGCACGGGCCACCTCGAGCTCCTCGACCCCGAGGGCCGCGACATCCCCGACCCCATCGGCGGCAGCGCCGAGGTCTACCGCGCCTGCGCCGAGCGCATCGAGGCCTGCATCGAGGCGCGGCTCGAGGATTGGGCTTGAGGGACTGGGCCTAACGCTTCCAGGTCGGTCTGCGTCGCTCCCCGGGGCGGAATCCGCGAAAGCTCCCCTCCTCGTCCAGGAATCCCCGCAAGTCGCGGCTGCCCACAGGCCGCGCACGGTCGATCGCGACCTCCACGCGACTCCACAATGCGGCGGCGCTGCGGGTCTGTGAGCTTCCCTGCCAGCGATGCGTTCCCAAGCCGTAGGCGATAGCCCACCGACGGCGGAGCTCTTCTTCACAGTCCCGCACACGAACCTCCATATAAGGCACATGGCTCGCTTCGTACGAGTTGCGACGGAACGAGAGGTCGAAGAGCCCCATCCCCCTCAGCTCATCAAGCAACTGTCGCGCTCGACTCGGGCTGATACGACCGACCAGCAATGAATCGTTCGGCCGCTCCGGGTCCGAGGGGAATAGGACGACTCCGTCCGTCCAGATCGCGAAGAAGAGCCCCTGGGGCCCTATGCCATAGGGCATGTCGTGCCACTGATACAGAAACGGGCCCTCCCCGTCCCAGGCCTCGGACGGGTCCCCCAGAGGCAGCCCGTCGCTTCGCCCCCCCAGAATGCACTCGACGGCCTCCTGGAAGTATTGCGTCGGCATCGTTTCGAAGACGTCGAAAGCCAGTTCGTCCGCACCGGCGTTCACGAGCGCCTGATAGGTCGCCACGTCTCCCCGCAGCGCGGCCAGGTGCAGCGGCGTCCGGCCCAGTCCGTCGCGCGCCTCCAGCTCGCTCGCGAGCGACTTGCGATAGCGACAGAGCAACCGCACGCAGCGGGTCGAGCCCGAGGCCGCGGCTTCGTGAAGCGGAGTGGTCCCCCAGGCGGTTCGCGCGTTCATGTGGATCTCGTGGGTCCGCGACCACGGGGTCGTCGCCAAGAGATCCAAGACGAGCGGCCGCTCCTCCTGGGCCGCCAGGTGCAGCGGCGTGAGCCCGACGTCGTCGGGACGATCGGCGCGCCCTCCCGCTTCGAGCAGAACTCGGGCGGCGTTCCAGCACCCCGCCGAGGCCGCCTCGTGCAGCGCGGTGCGCCCGAACTCGTCGGCCAGATCGATCCGGGCCCCACCCTCGAGCAGTCGCTCCACGACCGCCTCGTGGCCGATTGCTGCGGCCGCCCGCAGGGGCGTGCGTCCGCGGAACTCGACATTCACGTCGACTCCGGACTCCAGCAGTTCGACAACCGAATTCGAGTCCCCGTCCTGGGCGGCCGAGATGAGCGCTTGGGCCTTCTCAGGATTCGCGGGCGGCGTCGCCTCGGAAGCCTGGGGCACGGGATCCTGCAAACGTCCCGGACCCGGCTGGGCGGGAGTCGCCGCGCAAGCCACGGAAGCGACGATGCACGACTCCAAGAACCAGATGGCCGCGGTCGCGGCTCCTGCACTCGATCGTGTCATGTCAACAGCTCTCGGTTGACCCTCTGGCCCGTCGCCCGGGGAGAAAACGGCCTCCCGCTTGCGCCGCGATGCGAGATAGGACCGCCTGGCAGAGCGGTCACGGCCGATTCTAGCCCCGGGGCACGCCTCTCGCCGACGACCCTGGGCGAGCTTTCTTCCACTTTCCCCTTGCCGAACTAGGGGAAGCTACCGACACTCCCCTAGTCCGACCAAGGAAGCCACCCACAGCATGCCCCGCCAACGAATCGAATTGCCCGCCGGAGCCGTCGAGCTCCTCGTATTGCGCAGCCTCGCGCGGCGCACCGCCCACGGCTACGGTCTGATCCAGGCCATCCGCGAGCGCAGCGGCGAGGAGCTGGAGCTGGAGGAGGGCTCGCTCTACCCGGCCCTGCACCGCATGGAGCGGCGCGGCTGGATCGCCTCGGAGTGGGGCGTTTCGGAGAACGGACGCCGGGCCAAGTACTACTCCCTGACGAGCGACGGCCGCAAGCGCCTCAAGAGCGCGCGCAAGAGCTGGGAGCGCATGACCGGCGCGGTCGGTCAGGTGCTGGGCCTGCGGGGGGCGGGAGCGTGAGCGGCTGGGGGAGCCTGCGGGCGGGCTGGAGCCCCTCCTTGGCCGAGCAGGCCGTGGAGGCCGACGTGCGCGAGGAGCTCGAGGCGCACCTGGCCCTGGCGGTGGAGGACGGCCTGAGGGAGGGCTTGGACGAAGAGACGGCCCGGGCGCGCGCATTCGAGCGCTTCGGGGACTTCGAAGGAACCGTGCGCGGTTGCACGCGCCTGAAGACTGGAGGTGGAAACGTGGCTCGCAAGCTCAGCTGGATCCTGGTCGCGGTGCTCGCCGTCGGCCTCATGCTCGCCATGGTGCAGAGCCGCGCCAACCAGGCGCGCGCGGAGGCGGCGATGGCGGAGATGAGGCACGCCATGGCCGTGCTGCAGGAGGAGCGTCAGCGCGGACTCCTGGAGCTCGAGGAGCAAGAGCCGCGTCCGGTGATCGTGGGGCTCGGCGACGAGCTGGAGCTCGTGGACGCGCAGAACGAGTCCCTCAACTTCCGCGCACAGGTCGCCGGCGACGGCACGATCCTCCTGCCCGAGGTCGGTCACATCGAGGTCGTCGGCCTCAGCCGACCGGAGGTGGAGGCGGCGCTGCGCGAGCGCTACGCGGCCTACTTCCAGGAGGTCGCGCTCTTCGTCCGCGTCCACCCCGCGGGGCGCGACGCGGACTGAGTCCCGGCCTCAGGGCTCCCAGGCCCGCAGCTGCTCCCCCACCCGCGTCTCGTCGAGGCGCGGGCAGAGCTCGAGGGCCCGCGCCCGTGCGTCGGCGGCGCGCTCGCTCCCCAGGCGCTCGAGCGCCAAGGCGAGGTAGGCGTGCAGCTCCGCCCGCTCCGGCCGCAGGGCCACGGCGCGGGTGAGCAGGGTCGCGGCGGCGGCCGAGCCCTCCTGGCTGCGGTCCGCGGCGAGCAGCAGCTTCGCCCGCCGCAGATCACGCGCGAAGGCGACCTCGGCCTCGAGGCGCAGGAGCCCGGGCTCGTTCGGCGCGAGGCGCGCGGCCTCCTCCAAGAGATCCTCGAGGCCCGTCGCCAGGTCGGGGTCCGCGAGCTCGACGCCCAGGGCCCGCGCCTCCTCCACGGCGAAGGCCTCTCGCCCTGCGCGCACGAGGGCCAGGCAGCGCAAGCGCTCCTCGGCTCCCGCCCCGAGACCGACGCGCCACTCCGGCGGGATCTCCCCGCCGATGCGACGTAGACTCGCCAGGTTGCGCGGGAGGTCGCCGATGGCCAGGGCGCCCGGCCGGGACGGGCGGTGGATCACCCAGGGATCGAGGTCGCTCAGGGGGCGGGGCGGCCGCGGGAGGGCCGCGCCATCCGCGACGTAGCGCGCGAGCAGGCCCGCTGGGCGCTCGAGGCCGAGGTAGGCGAGGGCCGCGCCGAGCTCGCTCTCCGCGGCGGGGAAGGCTCCGAGCCTCGGCCGCGGCGCTCGCTCCCCCCCGAGGAGGATCACCTGGGTCCCGAAGAGCCACACGCTCGACCAGGGGAAGGCCGCGCAGAAGGTCCCGACCACGGCCTCGAAGACCTCGGGCTCGAGGGCGTGGGGCGGCACCCACTGGCAGAGGAGCCCGCCAGGTCGCAGGGAGGCGCGCGCCCGCTCGTAGAACTCGCGCGTGTAGAGGTAGACCCCGAAGGGCGAGTCCGGGAGCAAGGGCTCCATCGTGAGCACGTCGTAGGCCCCGACCCGCCGGCCGAGCCAGTGGCGGCCGTCCCCCAGGGTCAGCGTGACGCGCGGGTCGTCGAGCACGCCCCGGTTCACCTCCGCGAAGTGCGGCGCGAAGGCGATCACGCGCTCGGAGAGCTCGAGCACCTCGAGGGACTCGACCTCGGCGTGCATGGCGACCGCCGCCGCCGTGGTGCCCGTGCCGAAGGCCAGCACCCCCACGCGCCGAGGCTCGGTGTGCATGAGCAAGGGCAGGTGGCCGAGGGCGCGCATGTAGTCGTAGTCGCGCCCGCTGGCGGCGGCCCGGAAGCCGTCCGTCATCAGGGTCGTCTCGCCGCTCAGACCGTCGCGCACGGCGCTGACCGCGAAGTGCGGCCCCTCGTCGAAGTCGAGCAGCTCGAAGCGCGCCCGGTCGAGGGGCGGCGAGGCGAGCACGGGACTCCTCCCGGCCCGGGGCCAGACCAGGAGCGCGACGACCGCGGCCCCCGCCAGGACGACGAGCCGCGCGCGGCCCGCGGCCAGGACCAGCGCGAGCCCCGCGCCCGCCAGCATCCAGGCCAGCAGGGTCCCGTGCATCCCGAGCGTGGGCAGGAGCAGCAGGTGGGAGAGCGGCAGGCCGATCGCGGCCCCGAGGGCCTCCCAGCCGAGCAGCCTCCCCAGACGCCGCCCCGACTCGCCCCCGAGCTCGCGGTGCAGGAGCGGCACCCAGGCGCCGAAGGGCAGGAGGGCGGGCCCCACGAGGAGCAGGCTGCGCAACCCCAGCGGCCGCGCCTCACTGCCCGCCAGGGTCTGGGGCAAGAAGAACAGGGTCGCGCTCCCCGCGCAGGAGAGCAGCGCCAGCAGCGCTAGCCCGCGGCGGCCGCGGGGCAGGAGCCGCGGCAGGAGGGCCGCGCCGACGGCCAGGGCCACCATCGAGGCGACCAGCACGTGCGCCAGGGTCGCCTGGCGGCCGCCGAACCAAAGCAGCCCCAGGCGCACCGCGAACCACTCGAGGGTGCCGACCCAGCCGGTGACGGCGGCCAGGACGAGGCCGGCGGCGCGCGGAGTGACGCCGGGGGCCGGCGGGGAGGACGGAGCCGCGAGCTCGGGGTCGGTCGCCGCTGATTCGGCGGGAGCGCGGCGGACCGTGAGCGCGCCGCCCACCGCGACGACGAGGGCCGCGCCGGCCGCCGCCGCCAGGGCAAGGCGGCTGCCCGCGCGGGCGGCGAGCCAGTCCGCCAGCCCCCAGGCTCCGGCCGCCGCTCCGGCGAGGCTCGCGCCGAACAGCCAGCCCAGATCTCCCGAGGCGCCCAGCGGCCACCGCCGCGCGAGCAACGGGAGGAAGAAGCCCATCGGGAAGGCGACGCCCGCGAGGGCCGCGAGCGTCGTGAGCCAGGCGAGCGTTCCCGACGTCGACGCGGCGAAGGCGCTGGGGGCCAGGGCGCCGGCGAGGGCGAGCAGGAAGGCCGCGGTCAGCCAGAGAGGTCGCTCGGATCCGCGCCGACTCCCGGCGTAGAAAGCCCCCAAGGACCAGGCGGCGAGGTAGATCGCGATCCCCACCGGCGCGGCGCGCCCGTGTCCGAGGGTCAGGCCCGACAGGCGGACCAGCAAGGCCTCGAGGGCCAGGCCCCCCGCCCCCGCCAGGAAGGCGGCCCCCGCCACACTGACGGCCCGGTGCAGCCGACTCTTGGCGACCACCGCGCCTCCTTCTTCCCCCGGCCCGGCGCTCAGGCTTCGCCGCTGCGCAGGGCGTACCAAGCGGCCTCGGCGGTCTCGGCGCCGAGCAGCTTCTCGCGCACTTCGTCCTTGGCCAGGATGCGCGCGACGTCCGCCAGGGTGCGGATGTGGAGCAGCTTCTGCGTCTTGGGGATCACCAGCAGGACGACGAAGCGCGCCGGCTGCCCGTCGATGCTCTCGAAGGCCAAGCCCCCCTCGGCGCCCACGATGCCGAGGGCGACGGCGAGGCCCTCCACGCCGTCGACGGCGGCGTGCGGGATCGCGATCCCGTGCTCCATGCCGGTCGACATCGAGCGCTCCCGGGCCAGCACGGCCTCGCGGATGGTCTCCAGCTCTTCCTGGGGCAAGCGACCGCGCTCGAACAAGTGGTCGACGAGGCGGTTGACCGCGTCCCACTTGTCCACGGGGTCGAAGCCCAGGATCAGGTCCTCGGGCGTGAGCAGCTCGGTCAGGCGCATGAGGGCGGCAGGATAGGCGCTCGGGCCCGGCGCGCGCTACGGCAATCCCCGTACGCCGGGCCGTGGAGGCGGGAAGGGGCCCTCAGGCGGCCTCGGATTCGCCGCGGTTCTCGCCCGCGGGTTGGGTGCGCTTGCCGAGGCCGAGGGCCTTGCCGATGAAGAGCGCGGCGATGCCGACGAGGCCGGAGAAGAGCGCGCCCATCTTCGCCTGCCCCTGCAGGAGGGGGTCCGTGAAGGCGGCCCCGGCCACGAAGAGCGCGACGGTCAGGCCCAGCGCGCCGATGAAGCCCGCCACGCAGAGGTCGACGCCGCTCATGCCCTTCGGCAGGGGGAAGCCCAGGCGCGTGCCGAGGAAGCCGAAGATGGCGATGCCGACCGTCTTGCCGACGACGAGCGCGGCCAGCACGATCCAGGTCAGGGGGCCGATGCCCGCCATCTCGACGCCGGCGTTGGCGAAGGCGAAGAAGAAGAGGCCGAAGTCGACGAAGAGCTTGAGCTGGTGCTCGAACTGGTGCAGTGGCGAGTGGTCGTGGTGGGCGGCGGCGTGGGCTTCCCCTCCCCCCGCGGGTTCGACGAACAGACCCTCGTCGCGCTTGGGGCCGGGCAGGAAGGGCACGATCGCGACCAGGGCCAGGGCCGGGTGCAAGTGCGCCAGCATCAGGCCGGTCCAGGCGATCGGACCAGCGACGAAGATGTAGGGCACCCAGCTCGAGACCTTCATCTTGCGCATGGCGAAGGCCACGGCCATGCCCGCGGCGACGAGCCCGAGGAACTCCGGTCGCGCGGGGTTCGTCGGGTCGCCGTAGAAGACGGCGATGATCCCCAGTCCGATGGCGTCGTCGGCCACGGCGAGCAGGAGCAGGTAGTTGATCGCCGGGTGTCCCTTGCCGAAGACCGCCCGCGCCACGAGCCACGCCAGGGCGATGTCGGTGGCGGTGGGGATGCCCCAGCCCTTGGAGAGGCTCTGGTTGCCCCACAGCTCCACGCCCTCGGGGAAGGAGTCCGGGCTCGCGTTGAACCACAGGAGAAGGAAGGCGAAGAAGGCGCCCACGGGACCGAAGACGCCGCCGAGGGTCGCGAGCAGCGGGCTGACGGCGCTCTTGATCGGATTCAGGCTGCCCCCCGGGAGGCAGGCCTCGGTGATCTCCTTCGCGGCGATGCCGAAGAAGAAGACCATGAAGATGTCGTTCACCAGGAACTGCAGCCCCACCGGGTGACCGAAGAGGGAGAAGCCCAGGTCGAAGACCTCGTGGTGCCCGTCCCCGTGCTCCCCTCCCCCGTGGATGGCCCCGAACCAGTGGTGGTACCACTCCGGCGCGAGGTTGGCCGTCAGGAGCGCGGCGAAGACCCCGGCGATGAGGGGGATCGAGAACTCCTGGAGGAAGTTGACGACGCGTCGTTTCGGTCGGCTCAAGGCGGCGAGGGAGTCTGCGGGGAACGCGAGGAGTCGACTCCCCCGAGACCGGGAGGAGCACGAGTGGGCACAGGATGCCCTCGCGACCCGCGATGGGCAAACCCCCGCGCGAGCCGGTCGGGCTCGCGCGTCCCGGGCCCGGCCGCGGGCGCGAATGGCGGGAAGAAGGCCCCCCGCTCGGCGTCTCCTGCCTGTCCCGCGCGGGTGGCGGGGGCTCGACGCCTCCCCCCTTCGCATTGACACGCCCCCTGGGGATCTCTAGGCTGCCCGCCGAGCTCAGGAGTTCTCCGTACCTAAGCCATGAAAACGCAAGGGTTTGTGTGCGCCGACCGGCCCCGTCGGGCGGCCTCCCCGACCCGCCGGCCCGCTCCGGGCGCCGTTCCCGCGGCGCTCCCCGGCGCCCCACGGCTCCCAAGCCACCCCCCGAACGGCGATCCGCCGGACACCGAAACCGCGATCAGCTCGAAACGATGATCAGCCTCCTCGCCCTGCTGCCCCTCTTGTCCTCCCCCACACCCCCGCTGCAGGGGCAGGACGGTGGCGCGGTGCCCGTCATTCAAGAGGTGGGCAACACCTGGGTGCTGACCTTCGACGAGTCCGAGGAGGGTATGACCCTCGAGGCCTTCGTCAAGCTCTGCCAGCAGCAGACGGGGATCAACTTCACCTACACGCAGGAGACGGCCCAGCTGCTCAAGGGCCAGACCGTGCGGATGTTCGGGTCGAAGACGGTGCCGAAGGACGAGTTCTACTCCTTCTTCCAGATCATCATGATCATCAACCGCTACGTCTGCACCCGCATCGGTCCCGAGGACCTGTCGGTGGTCGTGGTGGCGAGCTTGGACTCCTCGCAGCGGGCCCAGATCAAGCAGGACGCGGTCTACATCAGCCCCGAGGAGATCCAGGCCTACGCGAACCAGCCCGCGACCCTCGTGCAGACCGTGCTGCACCTGCCCAACATGGACGTGCGCACGATGGGCGCGTCGATGCGCCAGCTGGTGGTGGACCCCAACACCATGCAGCTGATCCCGATCCCCGAGTCGAACAGCATCATCCTGACGGGCTTCGGCAACCAGGTCGCCTCGCTGACGCAGATGTTGATGCTGATCAACGAGGTCTCCGCCCCCGAGCCGCCGGTGCTGCCGGAGTTCGAGGTGATCAAGCTCGAGTACGCCTCGGCGGACGAGCTGGCCGACACCCTCGAGGAGCTGCTCGAGGCGAGCCGCCGGGCGGCCAACGCCGCGGGGAACCGCACCCAGCAGGCCCAGGGCGCGACCGGCGCCCTGCAGCAGGGCACGGTCGAGACCAAGATCATGGTCCAGCCGCGCACGAACTCCCTGCTCGTCATGGCCATGCCGGACGACATGCCCTCGATCATGGAGCTCGTGGCGCGCCTCGACATCGACCACGTCGAGCGCGAGCAGAACTTCCACTTCATCAGCCTCGAGAACGCCGACGCCGAGGAGATGGCGGAGGTCCTCGACGAGTTCCTCTCCGACTCGACGCGCGTCCGCAACGCCGGCCAGGCCGGCGGCGGCCAGACTCGAACGGGCGGCGCCGCGGCGGCGGCCAACGACGAGGTGGCCGTGGTACCCGACCCGTCGACCAACTCGCTCCTGATCGCGGCCGGTCGCTCGCGCTACGAGGAGATCATGAACCTCATCGAGCGCCTCGACCAACCCCAGGACCAGGTGCTGATCGAGACGGCCCTGATCGAGCTCGCGGGATCCGACTTCCGCGACATCGGGATCGAGATCGGCGGCGCGGACATCCCCGGCGTCGACGAGACCGGCAGCTTCGGCGTCACCCAGTTCGGCCTGAGCAGCTTCACCTTCGACCCCACCGACCCCGAGGGCGGCTCCCGAGTCGTCAACCAGCTGTCCGGGGTCACGGCCGGCATCATCGAGGGCAACGGCTTCAACCTGCCCTTCCTGATCCGCGCCATCGAGGAACAGCGGGACACCAACGTGCTCAACATCCCGTCGGTGCTGGTCAACAACAACAGCAACGCGATCGTCACGACCCTCAGCGAGCAGCCCACGACGACGATCACGCAGAACGCCCAGGGCGGCACGCAAGAGAACTTCAACGGCTACGAGGAGGCGGGGATCACGCTCCAGATCTCCCCCACCATCAGCGCCTCGCGCTACCTGCGGCTGAACATCTCCCTCGAGGTCTCGAACTTCCAGGGCTCCTTCAGCGGCTCGATCCCGCCCCCGAAGATCACGCGCACGATCGACACGGTGGTCAACGTGCCCGACGGCGACACGATGGTGATCGGCGGCATCATCGTCGACGACCACACCGACGAGGAGGACAAGGTCCCCTTCCTGGGCGACATCCCCCTCCTGGGCCTCTTGTTCCAGCGTAGCCAGGAGACGAAGGAGCGCCTGACCCTCTACTTCTTCGTCACGCCGCACATCATGCACGACCGGGAGTTCGCCGACCTCGCCGCCTACAGCTACCGCAAGAAGCTCGAGGCCGCGGAGACGATCGGCGCCGGCCGTGTGCGCATCATCGACCCCACCTTCGGGGACGAGGGCGAGGTCCAGAGCCTGCTCGAGGGCTTCAAGCTCCCCGTCTACCAGGCGCCCGACAAGGGCGAGGTCGACCAGAGCTACCTGGGGATCGAGCCCGGCCAGACGGAGCAGCTGTCGAAGCAGGGCGCCGCCGGTAACCTCTAGCGAGGGGGCCCAAGGAACCGCCATGGTCAACATCGGTGAACTGCTCGTCGAGAAGGGGCTCGAGCGCCATCGCCTCGAGGAGTGCCGCAAGATCACGGGCGAGACGGGCGAGACCCTGGACCGGGTCATCGTTCAGAAGAACTACCTGCCCGAGGACGCGGTCCTCGAGGTCTACGCCGGCGCGCTCGGCATGGACTTCCGGCCGGAGCTCGAGGGCAGCGCGGTTCCCCCGGACTTCATCAACACGGTGCCGGTCCACTTCGCGCGCAACTACAACCTGATCGCCCTGGGGCGCAACGCGTCCGGGACCCTCGAGGTCGCGACCTGCTCGCCCCTCGAGGCCCACCCGATGGACGACCTGGGGGCGCTGATCGGCGAGGAGATCGACCCGGTCCTCTCTCCGCGCCTCGAGATCACCTCGCTCATCGCCCGCGCCTACCGCCACAAGGCGGACGGCGTCGACGAGGCCCTGGCCGACGTGGCCGAGGACGGCGACTTCGCCCACCTGGCCGAGGAGATCGACGAGGGTGAGGACGTCCTCGACGTCTCGAACAAGGCGCCGATCATCAAGCTGGTCAACACCATCTTGTTCCAGGCGCTCAAGCTGCGAGCCTCCGACGTCCACTTCCAGGCCTTCCCCGACCGCCTGCAGGTGCGCTTCCGGATCGACGGCATCCTCTACGACATGGACACCGTGCCCCGCAAGGTGCACGAGGCCATCGTCAGCCGCGTCAAGATCATGGGCAAGATGGACATCGCCGAGCGCCGCCTCCCCCAGGACGGCCGCGCGACGCTGCGCATCGGCGACGGCGAGGTCGACGTCCGGATCAGCACCGTGCCCACGACCAACGGCGAGCGCATCGTGCTGCGCCTCCTCGACAAGTCGGCCAAGCTCTACACGATCGACGAGATCGGGCTGACCGACGACAACCGCGAGATGTTGCGGGAGTTCCTGGGCTACTCCCACGGCATCATCTTGGTCACGGGCCCGACGGGCTCCGGCAAGACGACGACCCTCTACGCCGGCCTGACCGAGCTCGACACGACGACGCTCAACGTGCTCACGATCGAGGACCCGGTCGAGTACAGCCTGGCCGCGGTCAGCCAGGTCCAGGTCAACAACAAGAAGGGCCTGACCTTCGCCAGCGGGTTGCGCTCTTTCCTGCGCCAGGACCCGGACGTGATGATGGTGGGCGAGATCCGGGACCTCGAGACGGCCGAGGTCGCGATCCGCGCGGCCCTGACGGGGCACCTCGTGTTCTCCACCGTCCACACGAACGACTCGGCCTCGACGATCACGCGTTTGATCGACCAAGGCGTCGAGCCCTACCTCGTCTCCAGCTCGATCGTGCTCGTCATCGCCCAGCGCCTGGTGCGGACGATCTGCAAGCACTGCCGGATGGAGCGCTCCCTGACCGACGAAGACGTCGCCAAGCTCAAGAAGGTCGGCCTGAAGCCGGAGCAGATGAACGGCAGGATCTCCACCGGCCCCGGCTGCGAGGAGTGCTTCCAGTCCGGCTACTCCGGCCGGACGGCGATCTACGAGTTCATGCCCGTGGACGAGGCGCTGCGCACGGAGGTCATGGAGGGCACGACGGCGACCCAGATCAAGCGCTCCGCCGTGGCGCGCGGCATGATCACCCTGCGCGAGGACGGCCGCAGCAAGATCCTGGCGGGGCTCACCTCCCCCGACGAGGTGCTGCGCGTCACGCAGATGGACATCGAGTAGCCTTCGTCGATGCCGATCTTCCAGTACAAAGCGATCGCCCCCGGGGGCGACGTGCGCACCGGGGTGATCGACGCCGACACCGCGCGCGACGCGCGCTCGAAGCTGCGCCAGGACAAGCTGCTCGTCAGCGAGATCCGTGAGGCCCAGGGCCGCCGGATGAAGGCCAAGGCCTTCGGCAGCACCGAGGGCATCCTCGCCCGCCTGCGCCGCAGCCGCTCCCAGCGCACCTCCACCAGCGCGCGGGACCTCGACCTCGTCACCGGCATCACGCGCCAGCTCGGCACCATGCTCGGCTCGGGCATCCCGATGACCGAGGCCCTGCGGGCCCTGATCGACCAGGCCGAGGACCGCCGCGCCGAGACGGTCTTCCGCGAGATCCGCGAGCGGGTCAACCAGGGCTCCTCCTTCGCCGACGCCCTCGCGGAGCACCGCTACCTCTTCAGCGACCTCTACACCAACATGGTCCGCGCGGGGGAGGCCTCCGGCAACATCGACGTCGTCCTGACGCGTCTCGCCGACTACCTCCAGGCCCAGCGCGCCCTGCGGCGCAAGGTGGTCTCGGCCATGACCTACCCGCTGATGATGATCGGGCTCGGGGTCCTCGTCGTGACGGCTCTGATGACCTGGGTCGTGCCGAAGATCACCGACATGCTGGTGGACAGCCAACAGGCTCTGCCGATGCCGACGCAGATCCTCGTGGGCATCAGCGACGTCTTCAAAGAGTGGTGGTGGGCCGGCTTCCTGATCCTGGCCCTGATCTCCTTCGTCTTCGAGCGCGTCCACAAGAACTCCGACCGCGGGCGCCTCGTCATCGACCGCTCCCTCCTGCGCCTGCCGGTGGTGGGCGACGTCCTGCTCAAGCAGTCGGTCGCTCGCTTCACGCACACCCTCTCGACCCTCCTGCGCTCGGGCGTGCCCGCCGTGCAGAGCCTCGAGATCACGCGCAACGTGGTCCAGAACCGCGTCATCTCCGACGCCACGGAGCACATCCGCTCGCGCATCATCGAAGGCACCGACTTCTCCACGCCGCTGAAGGCCACGGGGGTCTTCCCGTCGGTGGTCGGCTACATGGTGGCCGTGGGCGAGCAGTCGGGCGAGCTCGAGGAGATGCTCGACCGCATCGCCGTGGCCTACGACGAGGAGATCGAGATCGCCACCGACCGCATGACCTCGGTACTCGAGCCCATGCTGATCATCTGCCTGGCGGTGGTCGTGGGCTTCATCGTGGTCTCGATCGTGCTCCCGATCCTGCAAGTCGGCCAGTTCTGAAGTCCCCCGCCGGGCGGAGCCGATGGGGCGAGCGGGCCCTCTCCGCGGCACCGGAAGGGGCCTTCGGCTCGCCCCGGCGGCGACGATCCGAGCTGTAGGGAAGATCGGCCCGGTGCTATCGTATTCCCCACCCGAGCCCCAGTAGCCCCTCCTCCCGACACCCTCCCGGACGCGGCCCGTAGCCGCCCCTCCCCGCTCGATGAACACCCGACTCCAAGCCTCCCTCACCCGGCGCGCCTCCGACGGCAGCCCCGAGAACGCCCCGAAGAAGAAGGGCTTCTCCCTCGCCGAGCTCATGGTCGTGATCGTCATCCTCGGCCTGCTCGCGACCCTGGTCGTGCCGGCGGTCTTCGACCGCCTCAAGCAAGCCTTCGCCGGCAAGGTCAACTCGGACCTGATGGCCCTCGACTCGGCCCTGCGCGACTACGCCATCAACAACGGCATGCGCTTCCCCGACTCCCTCGAGGAGCTCGTGACCCCCGACGAGAACGGCTACACCTACCTCAAGCAGAAGTCCGTGCCCCTCGATCCCTGGTCCCGACCCTACGAGTACGAGGCCCCCGTCCCCGGGCGCCCGGACCCGCGGGTCTTCACCCTCGGCGCCGACGGCTCCGTGGGCGGCGAAGGGGACAACGAGGACATCAGCAACATCAAGCTCCTGGGCGGCGAGGACGGCTGATGCGACCCCGCGCCACGGCATCCAGCGCTCGCCGGGGAGGCTTCTCCCTGGCGGAGCTGATGGCTGTGGTGCTGGTCATGGGACTGATCGCCGGCGTCGTGTCCGTGAGCTACATGGCCAGCCTGCCGCGCGCCGAGCTCAACTCGGTGCTGCACGACATCGCGGCGGCGGTCAGCGGCGCGCGCTCCGACTCGATCGCGCGCAACAGCGAGTACCGGATCTACTACGACATCGACGCCAACGCCTACCAAGTGCGCAGCCCCTTCGCCCTGGGGGGCGCCCCCGCCCAGACCGACGAGGAGCGCGTGGTGGTCAAGCGCGTCGTGCTGCCGGACACGATCAGCATCGAGCAGATCACGATCGACGGCTACGAGTACACCGACGGGATCGTCTTCGTCAGCTTCAACCCCGTGGGCAGCGCGACGGGGCACACGATGCAGCTCGTCCAGGCGCCCCACGAAGGGATCACGACCGTCGAGGTGCTGCCGCTGACGGGCCTCGTCCGCTTCCACGACGGCGTCTATGAGCGCGAGCCGGTGACGGAGGACGACTTCGATTGAAGACCCCCGTTCGATTGAAGACCCCCGTCCGTCCCGCGCGATGCGCGACCGCGCGCGCCGCCTTCACCCTCGTCGAGGTCGCCGTCTCCCTCGTGATCATCGGCGTGACCCTGACGCTCTGTCTGCAGGGTCTGCAGATCGCCAAGCAGCAAGCGGCGCACACGCGCAACCTCAAGCTCGCCCGCGAGCTCGGCGTGATGACCCTGGGGCAGATCGAGTCCGGGCTCTACGCCGAGGAGCTCCAGAGCGGCTACAGCGAGACCTACGCCCAGGAGGGCTACGACGAGTTCCAGTTCGAGATCCTGCTCGGAGACGACGAGTTCGAGGACGAGGAGTACGGCGAGGATCGCGGCGACTACCACGACGCCTTCGAGGACCGGCGCCGGCGCCGGGAGGAGGAGGCCAGCGCGAACGACGACGACGAGATCGCCGAGCCCTACGAGCGCGTCAAGCTGCGCGTCTACTTCCCCAAGGTCCACAACTACAGGAACTACCTCGACCTGGAGAGCTGGATGGTCTGGGAGCAGGTCTACGGCCCCGACGAGGACGACGAAGGGAGCCAGGAGGACGACCGCTGATTGGCGGCCGGGCCTGATCATGCGACCCCTGCGACGGCGAACGCGACCCTCGAGCCGGGCCGGCTTCACGCTGGCCGAGGTGCTCGTCACCGTCCTGATCATGGCCGGGATCATGCTCTCGGTGACGCAGATCCTCTACACGGCGCGCATCTCCCGGGACAACATCCACAACATCCGGGAGTCCCAGCTGGCCGGCCCGGCGATCATGGACATGATCGAGCGGGACCTGCGCGGCCTCGTGACCTACAACCGCACGAAGGCCCAGCACCTGCGCGTGGTCGACGACGTCGACATGGGCATCGACGGCGACTCCCTCGACTTCGTCACGACGACGGACAACCTCGTGCAGCGCTTCGAGCAGGAGGCATTCCTCGACACGACGATCAACGAGGTCGGCTACCGCCTGCGTCCCAACCCCGAGTACGACCAGTTCCTCGAGATCTACCGCCGGGAGGACGCCGGGATCGACGAGGAGCCCTTCGAGGGCGGGGAGTTCACCTTCCTGCACGACCGCGTCAAGGGCTTCGACATCCAGGTCTTCGCGGAGGACGGCACCGAGGCCGAGCCCTTCACCTCCTGGGGCGTCGAGGACTCCGACGACATCGGCGTCCCCGCCCGCCTCGAGATCACCCTGGTGCTCGAGCTCCAGCGACGCATCGAGCGCGAGGCCCTGCGGCGCGCGCCGACCTACCTGGTCGAGGTGACCTACAAGCGCGTCATCCGCCTGCCGGAGAGCCTGCGAGTGGACGAGGAGCAGATCGTCGTGCCCCGCGTCCCCACGCCCTCCAGCGGCCAAGGAGAAGCGTCGGGCGCCGATCCCGGGGATGGTGGCGACGACGGCGGACGCTGAAGGCCGGGGCAGCATCAACGGACCCCGGGCTCGGCTTCCTCCTTCCTTGGCGCAACGGTCCGAGCCGCGGAAGCCGGCGACGAAAAGCCCGGCAGGGCGGGCGCGATTCCGGGGGCCGGGCTAAAATTCCCGGGGCCTCCCCCTCCTGACGCCCCCCTGGGGTGCCCCCCCGACTCCAAGGGCGTCCGCGCCACAAGACCTATCCACGAGCGTCCGATAGAGGTCCCTCCCGCCCGGGTCCCCGGAAGCCTATGAAAGTCGCCCTGATCTACGCCAAGAACCAGAACCTCCGCACGCAGGCGGCGGAGCTCTTCGCGGACGAGACGGCGACCGCCGGCGACGGCGCGCGGGACGAGATCTTCCCGCCCCTGGGGATCACGGTCCTGGCGGGCTGGCTCCTGGAGGCCGGCTACGACGTGCGCCTCTGCGACGACTCGATCGAGAGCATCGAGGTCGTGCGCGAGCACATGGAGTGGGCCGACGTGGTCGGGATCTCCTCCCTGACGCCCAACGCGCGGCGCGCCCGCGAGCTGGGCCAGATCTCCCGCAACGAGGTCGGGCGCCCCACCATCCTCGGCGGACCGCACCCGACGACCAACCCCGAGTTCTTCCTCGAGGCCGACGCCGCCGACGTCTGCTGCGCCGGTGAGGGAGACATCACGATCCAGGAGCTCCTGCCCGTCATCCACGACCGCTCGAAGTGGAAGGACGTCCAGTCGATCGCCTACCTCGAGGACGGGGAGATCGTGAGCACGCCGCGCCGGCCGCTCCTGCAGGACATGGACGCCATCCCGCGTCCGGCCTACCACCTGTGGGACATCCCGCGCTACATGCGGTTGATGGTGAACCCCTGCGTGACGGCCATCACGAGCCGCGGCTGCCCCTACGCCTGCACCTTCTGCGACGCGGAGATGACGCCGCGGAAGTACCGGTCGATGAGCCCGGAGCACACCGTCGACCTGATGGAGCACCTGCTCGAGACCTACAATCCGCCGCAGATCGTCCTCTTCGACGACCTGTTCACGATCCAGCGCAAGCGGGTGATCGAGATCTGCAAGGAGATCGTGCGCCGCGACCTGTTCTTCGAGTGGGCCTGCGAGTCTCGGGTCGACACGATGGACTTCGAGATGCTGCGCTGGCTGCGGAAGGCGGGCTGCGTGAAGATCTACTACGGCCTCGAGTCCGGCTCTCCGCGCATGCTCACGACCATGAAGAAGGGCGTGACGCTCGAGAAGGTCAAGGCGGGCGCGAAGCTGAACCGGGAGATCGGGATGTACTACAAGTTCTACATCCTGTACGGCTTCCCCGAGGATCGCCCCGAGGACCACACCGCTACGGAGCTGCTCGTGTCGCAGACCCTGCCGAACGCGATCTCGGTCGGCGTCCTCCAGCCCATCCCGGGCACGGCGGTCTACGAGCAACTGAAGCCCATGCTGATCCGCGACGTCGCGGAGATGGACTTCAACTACTGGCACGCCACCGAGAGCTTCAAGCACCCCTTCTTCACGCACGCTCAGCTCAACGAGGCCCGCGAGCGCCTGCTGCGCGTCCACGCGGGGACCTTCAACCTCAAGAACAAGCTACGCCGCAAGCTCGATCGCCTGGTGGCCATGATCAAGAAGCCCGAGCTGATCGGCGACTTCTTCGAGATCCGGGCCCGGCGCAAGCGCTTCATCAAGCGCGTCCAGAAGTCCCAGTGGTCCTACGTCTACGAGGAGGCCCGGGAGAAGCACGCCACCCAGATCCCGCGGGTGGTGACCGACTGAGGGCCGAGCGCCCACCGATCGGCCGGGTGTGCTGAAACAGCGCGCCGGCCTTGGACAGGAGTCGCGGAAACCGCGGCTCCTGTTGTCTATCCAGGGGGTCTCCGGGCCGCCAAATCCACGGCCCAGGGGCCCGGAGCCGGAGGGCAGGCTCCACGGCGCGCGCTTTTATATTCATCTTTTTCTGAATTTTCAGCACATCAAGATCACATCGAGGGCGATCATGCGGCCAGGAGGTCGCCCCATGCCCGAGATCCACGCCGTCACCGGCGCCTTCGGCTACACCGGTAGCCGCATCGCCACGCAGCTCGCCGACCGAGGCGTCGCCGTCCGCACCCTCACGAGCGCCGCCCCCCCCGTCGGCTCCAGCGAGTCGATCGAGCGCCGCCCGCTCGAGCTCGACGACGAGGACGCCCTGACCCGCGCCCTCGAGGGCTGCAGCGTCCTCCACAACACCTACTGGGTGCGCTTCCACGCCGGCGGCTTCGACCAGGAGCGCGCCGTGGAGCGCAGCGCCCGCCTCTTCCGCGCCGCGGCGCGGGCAGGCCTGCGACGCATCGTCCACGTCGGGATCGCGAACCCCGCGGAGCACAGTCCCTACCGCTACTTCCGCGGCAAGGCCCGGGTCGAGGGCGCCCTACGCGAGACGGGTCTCCCCCACTCGATCCTGCGCCCCGCGCTGCTCTTCGGCGAGGGCGGGATCCTCGTCAACAACATCGCCTGGCTCCTGCGACGCGCTCCGCTCTTCGGCATCTTCGGCGACGGTCGTTATGGCGTCCGCCCGATCCACGTCCAGGACCTCGCGCGGCTGGCGGTGGTGGAGGCCGGGGAGGAGGGAGAGCGCGCCCTCGACGCCGTGGGCCCGGAGCGCTTCGAGTATCGCGAGCTGGTCGCCACCCTGGCGCGGGCCCTCGGGGTGCGACCGCGGCTCGCGCCCATGCCCGCCTGGACGGGCTGGCTCGCGGCCAAGGGCCTGGGGCTCTTGACCCGCGACCTCGTGCTGACCTGGGAGGAGATCGGGGCGCTCGTCGACGGCCTGCTCGACTCCGACGCTCCCGCGACCGGGGAGCGAGGCTTCAGCGATTGGGCCCGGGAGGAGGCCGGCGAGCTCGGCCTCCGCTGGGCCAGCGAGCTCGGCCGACGCCGGGCCGGTTGAGGCGCTAGGCCAGGGGCTTGCCCAGCGCCTCGCGCCCGCCGAGGTAGGGCTGCAAGGGCGCCGGCACCGCCACGGTGCCGTCGGCCTGCTGGTGGTTCTCCAGCAGGGCGATCAGGATGCGCGTGCTGGCCGCCACCGTGTTGTTCAGGGTGTGGCAGAAGTGCACCTTGCCCTCGGCGTCCCGGTAGCGGAGGTTCAGCCGCCGCGCCTGGAAGTCGTGGAAGCGCGAGGCCGAGTGCGTCTCGCCGTAGCCGTAGCGCCCCGGCATCCAGGTCTCGATGTCGAACTTCTGCACCTGGGGCTGGCCCAGGTCGCCGCCGCAGACGTTGACGACCCGGTAGGGCAGCTCCAGGGACTGCATGAGCAGCTCGGCGTTCTCGAGGATCGTCCGGTGGTGCTCGAGGCTGCGCTCGGGGTCGGCCACGTCGACGACGACCTGCTCGACCTTCTGGAATTGGTGCACCCGGTAGAGCCCCTTGGTGTCCTTGCCGTAGGTCCCCGCCTCCCGCCGGTAGCAGCTCGAGAGGGCGACGAAGCGCAGGGGCAGGCCCTCGAGGTCGAGGATCTCGTCCTGGTGCAGGGCCGTGATCGGCACCTCGGCCGTGCCGACCAGGCAGAGGTCGTCGCGCTCGTCACAGCGATAGGCCTGGTCCTCGCCTCCGGGGAAGTAGCCCGTGCCGACCATGGTCTCCGTGCGCACCAGGGTCGGCACGCTCAGCGGCACGAAGCCCCGCGCCACCATGGAGTCCAGGGCGTAGCGCATGACGGCCCCCTCGAGCAGGGAGAGGTCCCCCTTGAGTACGTAGTTCCGCGATCCGGCGAGCCGCGCGCCGCGGACGATATCGAGCCAATCCTGGCCCTCGCCGATCGCGATGTGGTCGCGCATCGGGAAGTCGAAGGAGCGCGGCTCGCCCCAGGTGCGGAGCTCGACGTTGTCGCCGTCGTCCGCGCCCTCGGGCACCTCGGAGGCCGGCAGGTTCGGCACGAGCAGCATCAGCTCGCGGATCTGGGCCTCGAGCTCCCCATAGCGGACCTCGCGGGCCTTGAGGGCCTCCTTCTGCTCCTTCTGCGCCGCCGCCAGGGCCGCCCGCTCCTCGGGGGGCGCCTGGCCGATGGCCTTGCCTGCGCGCTTCTGCTCCGAGCGCAGGCCGTCGACCTCGAGCCCGAGCTCGCGCCACTCCGCGTCCAGGGCCAGCAGGCGGTCGACGTCGCACTCGATGCGCTTCTTGGCCGCGGCCGCCTTGACGAGCTCCGGGTCCTGCCGGATCAGCTTGATGTCGAGCACGAGTGTCGCTCCCTCACTTCTTCCAGTCGGAGACGATCTTGCCGAAGAGCTTGTTCTTCTTCTCCTGGAGCTGCACCTCGGACTTCTCGAGCCCACCGCGCTTCACCAGCGTCAGGTCGGCCGGGAACCAGGCCACGGACCAGTCCCCCGCCGCGTTGATCTCCTCCTGGGTGGAGACGACCTTGAAGTCCTCGGCCTTGGACCCCTTCTTGGACCCCGGCGCGCGGTAGGAGGCCTCGGGACGGGCGACGCAATTCCAGAGCCGCTCGTAGCGCTCCCCGGCCACGCCGGTGACCACGACGCTCTTGCCGGGGATCGTGATGGAGTCGGCGCCTTCGTCGAACTCGAAGTCGAAGGAAAAAGGCGCGCCCAGCTCGACCTTCGTCGACTCCCCCGCGTTCACGCGCCAGACTCCCATCGACTTGCCGGGCAGGATCAGCGCCTTCATCGTCTGCTGCTTCTTGCCCTTGCGGACCTCGCCGCAGAAGAGCTTGTAGGTCCCGACGGGGAGCTCGACCCCTTTCTCCATCAAGTCGAAGTAGGAGTTCTCGTACCGGCCCGTGCCCTGGGCGACGAGCCAATTCGGCTTGACGCCCTTGCTGGAGACCTTGACGTCGCCGGTCTCGAGCTCGACGGGGTAGGCCTTCAGGGAAGTCCCGCCGTTCACCACCTCGAGGCGATACCAGGCCTCACCGATCTGCTGGTACTCGCTCCAGGGCCGCGCGCGCTTCGCACCGCCGACCAGGATCGAGTCGAACTCCGGGTGGTTCTGCCCCTGGCTCAGCCCGACGTGCTCCCAGTTCAGGGGCGACGACCCATAGACGCCGTCCATGTTCTCGTCGATCACGCGCAGCTCGACGCCCTCGAGCTCCCCCACCATGCTGGCGCCGGGGACGAGGTAGATCTGCATCTGGTCGTCGTTGGGCGTCATGTTGACCTGGATCTGCTGGTACATGTCGTTGTTCGTACCGATCTTGGTCAAGACGCCCCACTTGCGTCGCTCGGCGCCCTGCCCGATCTCGAATTCGATCGGGTCGAGGTTCCCGCGCAGGGGGATGCTGAGGTCGCCCGTACCGTCACCGTCGGTGTCGACCAGGACCTCCGACGAGCCGGTGCGCGTTACCTTCGGTGAGAGGTCCCCGAGGCTCGAGAACTTGGACTCGCTGCCCTTCTTCCGGAGGAACAGCTGGGCCCAGATGTTGTGCAGCTCGTCGGCGTAGTAGGTCGGCCGGTCGAAGCTGTCGATCTCGGTGACGAGCTCGAAGGCGAGCGCGACCTGCGCGGCCGTGCCCGTCTCCTTGGCCTCGGGCTCCGGGGCTCCGCCGGGGCCGCCTCCCTCTTCGCCGGTCTCGCTCCGGTCGTAGCCCTGGGCCTTGAGCGAAGCGTAGGCGGTCGAGGACTCCCGGTAGACCTGGTCCTCCAGGTCGACCTTCTTGCGCTGCTCGATGAGGTTCTTGAGGATCCGGCAGCACTCGTAGAGGTCCGCGTCCGCACCGCGCACGACCTGGTTCGAGCAGCTGTAGGCCATGAGCCAGGACTGCGAGGACCAGTAGAAGTCCCCCACCTCGCGGAAGGCCTCGGCGATGGTCTCGAACTCGTGGGCGAGCGCGCCGTAGACCCCGGGGTCCTGCTTCTGGTTCGCCCGGTAGCGGTTGTAGGCCTTGTCGTAGCGGCGCTTGAACTTCGTGCGCTCGTCGCGGTAGACGCGGTCCAGCAGCGAGTAGTACTCGTACATCTCGTCCGCGAAGCGCGAGCCGATGGCGCCCTTCCAGGCCATGCGCAAGTCGGTCATCAGCTCCTCGAGCTCCGCGGAGGGCAGGATCGAGAACTGCTCGGCCGTCTCGAGGACGTGCTCGATCGCCACCTTCGTGTTCGTCTTGACCAGCTTCTCCATCTCGCTGGTCGCCCCGACCGCGCGGGCCTTGTTGAAGGACTTCAGCCACTCCGCCTTGCTCTCCTGGAGCGAGGGGCTCGTGGGCTCCGCGGGGGGAGCGGCGGCGGAGAGCGCGCCGGCGAGGGGAGCGGCCTGCGCCGCGGCCGGGAGCAGGGCCAGGAGGGAAGCGAGGGAGGGAGGGAGGATGAGAGCTTTCATGGCACCGTCCGCGGGTGGGGGGAAGACGGCGGGAGGACTCCGCCAGGCCGCTCCGCGGCGCGTATCCTACCCGCGGCGCGGAACGCCCTCCAAGGGCCTACCCAGGCCTTCCGCCGGGGTCACGAGCCCGCCCGCGCCGCTTACCTGCGGTTCGAGACCCGCTTGAGGAAGCTGCGCTCGGCCCGCGTCAGGGAGCTCATCCCCTCGCGGTGGATCTTCTCGAGCAAGGCGTCCATCTTGAGGTCGTCCTCGCGGCGGCTCTGCTCCCCCGCCACGACGCGCCGCGCCCGACGGCGCTCGAGCCAGTCGACGTTGATCCACCCGAAGCGCACGGTCGCGAATCCGAAGGCCGCCCCCCCCAGGTGCACCCAATGGGCCACGCCCGTGCCGGCGCCCTTGACCAGGGTGTTCATCGCGAAGATGAAGTCCAGGGCCACGATCACGATCGCCAGCAGCATCAGCGTGACCGGGATGAAGAAGACGAAGACCTGCGCCCGCGGCCGCAAGGTGGCCATGGCGACGACGACCCCCACCACGGCCCCCGACGCGCCGACGGCCGAGACCTGCGTCTGGCTCGCCATCATGACGAACATCTGCATCGCCGCACCGCACAGCATGGCGGCGAGGTAGGTCGTCAAGAACCGGCGGCTCCCCACCGCGGCCTCCAGCATCGTCCCGAAGAAGTACAGCTGGATCATGTTCCACAAGAGGTGCGTGGGGTTCTCCGTGCTGTGCAGGAAGCCGTGGGTGAAGACCTGCCAGACGGGCACCAGAGGGAACCACGAGCTCCAGAGTTCCGGGTTCAGGGAGAGCACCCGGTAGACCGCGTACTTGGTCTCGCCGTGGACCAGGTAGAGCAGCCAGCAGGCCAGGAAGATCGCCGTGTTGACGATCAGGAGGCGCTTCGTGACCGGCGTCAGGGGCGGCAGGGCGAACTGCACGTTTCCCCGTCCGGCGCCACCGCCGGGGAACTCCGGTCTGCCTGTCGGAAAAGTGTTCTGCACGCTGATCGGGGCTGCGCCACCCCCCGCGGGGTCCCCCCGACGACCCGGGGGCTTCCCTTGGGACCCGTCGGGGGCCTTTTCTAGCCCGTGACCGGGCTGGAGTCCGCCTCCAGGACGGCCTCCAGACCCGCCAGGCGGGCAGCGGCGAGGACGGTGTTGGCGAGCAGCATCGCGATGGTCATCGGCCCGATGCCCCCGGGAACCGGAGTGATCGCGGCGGCCTTTTCCGCCGCAGACTCGAAATCGACGTCCCCGACCAGCTTGCCGTCCTCCCCACGGTTGATCCCGACGTCGAGCACCACGGCCCCCGGGCGGATCCAGTCCCCCTGGATCAGCCGTGCGCGCCCGACGGCCGCCACGACCACGTCGGCGCTCGAGACCACGGCGTCCAGGTCCCGCGTGCGGCTGTGGCAGATGGTGACGGTGGCGTTCCGGGCCAGGGCGAGCTGGGCCAGGGGCTTGCCGACGAGCTGGGAGCGCCCGACGATCACGACGTGACGCCCCTCGAGCTCGACCCCGGCCCGGTCGAGGAGCTCGATGCAGCCGGCCGGGGTGCAGGGCACGAGCCCCCTCCGCCCCTGGACCAGGGCCGCGACGTTCTCGGGATGGAGCCCGTCGACGTCCTTGCGGGGATCGATGGCGCGCACGACCTCGGCGTCGTCGAGGCCCTCGGGCAAGGGAAGCTGCACGAGGATCCCGTGCACGCCGTCGTCGCGCGAGAGGGCTTCGACGCGTGACACGAGCTCCGCCTGGGAGGTGGAGGCCGGGAGCTTGATCGTGTCGACGTCGATCCCGGCCTGGGTCGCGGCGCGATCCTTGTTGCGTACGTAGACCTCGCTGGCCGGATCGTCGCCGACGAGCACGACCCGCAGCGCCGGGCGCAGGTCGTGCTCCACGAGGGCCGCCACGCGGGCGGCCACGTCCTCCCGGACCGCGGCCGCGGTCGCCTTGCCGTCGAGAATACGGGCAGAGTCGCTCATCGGGTGTCGAATCGGGTCGGGATATCTGGGAGACGGGACGGCGGGACGCGCTCGTCACCAACGCCGCTGGAGGACGAACTCGCCGACCTCCTCGAGGGCGCGACGGGCGGGGGAGTCGGGCAGCGGCGTCAGGCGCGCGAGCGCCCGCGCCACGAGCCGCTGCGCGCGGGTGAGCGCGTACTCGGTCCCGGGTCCGAGGTCGCAGACCTCGCGCAGCGCGGCGCGGCGGTCCTCGATTCCGGGCAAGGTGTAGGCGTCGCGGATGCGGGCCCGCGTCGCGGAGCTCGCGTCGGCGTAGGTGCGCAGGACGGGGAGCGTGATCTTCCCGTCGCTGACGTCGTTGCCGACGGACTTGCCCACGACCTCTTCTTCGCCGAGGACGTCGAGGCAGTCGTCGATGATCTGGAAGGCGAGGCCGATCTCGGCGCCGAAGGCCTGCATCGCCCGACCCGCCTCCTCCGGACGGTCGGGGTAACGCGCCCCGAGCTCGCAGGCCGCGGAGTAGAGGGTGCCGGTCTTGGCCGAGGCGATGCGCTCGTACTCCTCCTGGCTCATCTCGAAGTGGTAGCGGAGGGTGCTCTGCTCGATCTCTCCCACGCACAGGCGGCCCGTCGTGCTCGAGAGCAGGCGACTGCAGAGGCGCGAGGAGAGGGTCGTCGAGAGGCCGAAGGCCCGCGCGTAGAGGAAGTCGCCGAGTAGGACGGCGGTCTGGTTGTCCCAGCGCTCGTTGACGCAAGCCACCCGGCGTCGCACCTCCGCCCCGTCCAGCACGTCGTCGTGAACGAGGGTGGCCAGGTGGATCATCTCGACGATCGCCGCCACGACCGGGTGCTCCGCGCTGGTCGTGCCGCAGGCCTCCCCCACCAGTAGCACGAGGGAGCCCCGAAGCTGCTTGCCGCGGAAGCGCGCGATGTGCGAGGTCATGTCGCTGACCGCGCCGCTCTCCTCGGAGCAGGAGGTCTCGATCGCCCGGCGCATGCGCTCGAGACCCTCGGCGATGGGCTCGACGAGGCGTGCCAGGCGGGCGTCCGGGGGACTCATGAGCGCTCCTCCCCGGCCTCGTGGCGGCGCGCGCGCGCGAGGTCCTCGGGGGTGTTCACGTTCGTCAGACGCTCGGGGGTCGCGCCTCGCCCGAGCTCTCCCAGGTGCAGGCGGCCGACCTCGAGCGGCGCCTCCCCGGGAGCGGGCGGCTCCTCGAGGAAGGCCAGCACCCGGTGGCGGCCCGCGGCCCGAGCGGCACGCATGGCCCGCAGACAACGTCGCCCGTAGACGGCGCAGAGGGGCTCGACGCCGCGCTCGCTGGCGAGGACGGCGACGTCGAGGGAGTCGGCGGCCGCCCGCTCGACCAGGGCCCCGAGCAGCTCGGGAGTCAGGAATGGCATGTCGCAGGCGACCGCGAGGACGTGCGAGGCGCGCGCGGCCTCGAGGCCGGCGATCAGCCCGGAGACGGGCCCCAGTTCGGGGGCCTCGTCCAGCACGCGCGGGAGCCCGAGCTCCGCGTAGCGGTCCCGGGAGCCACAGGCCAGGAAGAGCTGGTCGCAGAGCGGACGCAGGGTCTGGACCGCGCGCTCGAGGAGGCTGCGTTCGCCCAAGCGCGCCGCGGCCTTGTCCTCGCCCAGGCGACGACTCAGGCCGCCGCAGAGGACGACACCGTCCACCGCGAGCCGGGCCCCGCGACGCTCCGCCTCGCTCGCCTCCACCTTCGCAACCCCCCTCACCGTCGTCGACACTCCCATCGAATCGCTGGACCCGCGCCTCGGTCCGCCGCCCGCCCTCGCCGCGCGCGGCCGCGGCGCGAGGGGAGCGACGAGCTTCCGGCCGAGCGCTTCCGCTCCGCCGGCTACTCGCCCTCCTTCGGGGCGTCCTGGGAGGACGAGCCGAGCTGCTCGGCCTTGTCGTTCTCCTCGGCGAGCCCTTGCTTGAACTGGCTGATGCTCGACCCCATGGCGCGCGCCAGTCCCGGGAGCTTCTTGGCCCCGAAGAGGATGACGACGATGCCCAGGATCACCCACAGCTCGGTGGGACCGGCGAAGGCCAGGATCGACATGGTTCGTGCTGTTTCTGGCGCCGGGTCGTCCGGGGTCCGGGTTGGCGGCCCCCGCGACCATCGCGGGAAGAAGGGGGCGGGACGGAGGCGGTCGGCCTGGGCCGGAGCCGGCGGCGCGACCGCGAAAGGAGATTCTAGGTCAAGGGACGGGGGGATCGATCCCCGGGGCGGGAGGAGTTTTGGGGGCCCCACCGCCCGGGGCGCTCAGCGCGAGCCCGCCTCCTCGGGCCCGGCCCGGAAGCGCTTGCGGTAGCGCTCTTCGGCCCCGCCCGTCTCCCAGACCTCGACGCCACCGGGCGCCGTGGCCACCAGCCGCTCGCCGTCGGGGCTGAACTCGAGGTCCAGGATGGCCTTGTCGTCGGCCAGGATGTCGAGCAGGAAGGAACGCTCGTCCAGGCTCCAGAGGCGCACGCGCCCGTCGGCGGCCCCGGTCGCGAGGCGGCGCTCGGTCGGGCTGAAGGCCACGGTCGTGACCGGGACGCGGTGGTCCTCCAACTCCTCCCCGAAGAGCTCGAGCGCCGGAAGTGTCCACAAGCGCGCCGTGCCGTCGTTCGATGCCGAGGCCAGGAGCGAGCCGTCGGCGCGGATCGCGAGGTCGGTGATGCGGTTGGAGTGGGCGTCGCGGTGGCTGCCGAGAGGGCGCCCGCTGGAGGCCTCCCAGATGCGCAGGCTCTCGTCGCTCTCGGCGGTGACGACGCGCTCGCCCTCCGCGTCGATGGCCAGCGAGACCACGGCGTGGCGCAGGTCGACGTCGACGCGCGTCCCCGCCATCCGGTGGAGGATGGCGAGATGATTGCGGTCGGAGACGGCGGCCAGCACGCGACCGTCCTGGGAGATCGCGACTCGCTCCACGTCCTCGCCGAGCTCGTCCACCACCTGGACCAAGCCCTTGCTGAGCGTCGAGTGCAGCTCGACGCGCCCACCCGGGGTGACGCAGGCCACGAGCCCGGATTCGCGCGCCAGGGCGAAGCCTCGGCAGCCCGGCTCCGCCTCCCCCGCGCCAGGGTGGAAGCTCAGGCCGCTCGATCGAGCGCGGTCGGCGTCGAAGACCTCCAAGGAGCCGCCGTCTCCCGCGGCGAACAGGAGGCTGCCCGCGGCGTCGAAGGCGATTCGATCGAAGCGGCGGTCGGGCGGGATCTCGACCTGGGTGATCGACGCGTCCCAGCGCGGGTCCCAGAGGCGCACCGTGCCCCCGAGGTCCACGGAGGCGATGCCTCGACCGGCGCCCAGGGGCACGAGGGCCCGGACCTCGGACTCGTGGCCGTTGAAGACGCGCACCTCGCGTCCGCTCGAGGCGAGCCACATGCGCACGGTGCGGTCCTCGCCGCCCGAGTAGAGGTGCGTTCCTTCGTGGCTGAAGGCGAGGTCGAGGACGGCGCCCCGGTGGCCGTGCATCACGGCCTCCATCGCGCCGTCGTCGGCGCGCCAGACCCCGAGCCCGCCGGCGAAGGAGGCGCTGGCCAGCAGATCGCCGTCGGGCGACCAGGCCACGGCGGCCAGGGCGTCGCCCTGGCTCCCGTCGACCCGCAGCAGCTCCTCACCGCTCGCGGCCTCCCAGACCCGCAAGCTCCCGTCCGCCCCCGCCGTCGCGACGCGCCGGCCGTCCGGACCGAAGGCCAGGCCGTGGATGGCTCCTTCGTGGCCGACGAGCTCGCTCGTGACCCGCGCCCGGGAGGTCCCGAAGACCCATGCCCGGCCCTCTTGGCTGCCGACGCAGATCGATCGGCCGTCCGGGCTGAAATCGACCGCGACGATCGGTGAGCGCGCCTCGGAGAAGGCGTACATCTCGTCGCCGGTCTTGCCGTTGATGACGCGCAGAGTGTGGTCGGTCGGGCTCGTGACCGCGACGATCGAGGCGTCGGGTGAGGCGGCGCAGTCGAGCTGGTGGTGCTCGTCCCCCGAGCTCAGGACGACGAAGCCCGGGAATTGGATGTCGACGTCGAGGCTCCGGCGCTCGCGGACGTCCCATAGCCTGGGCTTGAGGCCGAAACCGTAGGTCATGAGCAGCTCCCCGCCGCGCGTCGCGTCCAAGTCGGTGACGCCGCCCCCCACGACGATCGGGTCCCCGAGGCTCGGATCCGCGGCCAGCGCCAGGTGGCGCCACTCCCAGCCCCGATCGGCAGAGGGGCACTGGGCCAGGTTGCTGCGCACGGCGTCGACCTCGTTCAGGCGCAGACTGAAGGCCGCGGCGTTGATGCTCGAACGATAGGCGGCAGCGTCGGACTCGCGCTTGCGGCGGGCGGCCAGGCGCCGATTCTGCTCCGAGGCCTCGAGCAGCTGGTCCGCCCGCAGCTTCTGCTCGCGGGCGACCTCCGCTTCACGCTCGGCCCGGTCGCGCTCGCGCTCCATCTCGCTCTCGTTGCGCTGGGCGGTGGCGAGGTGCTTGTCGGCCAGGTCCAGGGCGTCCGCGGCCTTGGAGCGCTGGATCTCGGTCGCCTCCTTCTCGTCCTGCAGCTTCGAGAAGTTCGACTGCTGCAGGTAGATGAAGAGCGCGACGCTGACGATCATCAGGAAGGCGATCGAGGCGATGGCCACCGTCGTCGCCTTGTTGCGCGCCATCCACTTGCGGGTCTCGTAGAGGACCCCCGAGGTGTAGGCGCCGACGCCGCGACCCTCGACCCAGGCGCGCAGGTCGCCGGCCAGGGCCATCATGCTCTCGTATCGGAGCTTCTGGTCGCGGGCCATGGCCTTCTCGCAGATGGCGGCCAGCTCGCCGTCGACCTCGGGCGCGACCCGCTGCAGGGGCCAGGGCGGCGCCTTGCGCACCGCCTCGAGGACCGAGTGGGCCGGCACCCGCTCCCCGAGCGGCTCGAAGGGCGCGTTGCCCGCGAGCAGGTGGTAGAGCATGGCCCCCATCGAATAGATGTCCGAGTGTGGACCGACCTCCTCGAGCTTGCCCCGCGCCTGCTCGGGGGCCATGTAGGAGGGCGTGCCGACGATGTCGCCGTCGAGGGTCTTGAGGGACGAGCCGGCGGTCGTGCTGCCCTCGCTGCGGTCGGTGCGCACGCGGCGCTCGCGCTTCGAGTGCGCGCGCTCCTCCTGCGCCTCGGGCGGCCGCTCCGGTCCGATGCGGTCCTGCACCTTCGCCAGGCCCCAGTCCATGACGTAGGCCTCGCCGAAGGCACCGACCATGATGTTGGCCGGCTTCAGGTCGCGGTGCACGACGTGCTTCGAGTGGGAGAAGGCCATCGCCTCGCAGACGCGCACGAAGACCGAGATCACGCGCGAGAGGTCCCAGCCCCCCTTCTCCATGCGGGCCATCTCGAAGACCTTGCGCAGGTCGTGCCCGTCGATGAGCGGCATCGTGAAGTAGACGCGCGCCTGATCGTCGATGCCGATGTCGTGCACGGGCACGATGCCGGGGTGGTCGAGCTGCCCCGTGATCTGGGCCTCCTCGAGGAAGCGCGAGAGGCGCCGCTCGGCGACGTCGGCGCTCGACTCGCTGCTGTCCGGCGCGGCCTTTCCGCCCAGGACGACCTTCATCGCGAGGGTGCGCCGCAGCTCCCGGTCCCAGACCTCGAGGATGGCCCCCATCCCCCCACGGGCGATCTCCTGGCGCAGCTCGTAGCGCCCCGTGTTGGGTCCCTGGGCCGAGAGGCGCGCGTAGAGCTGGCCCGAGCCCGAGGAGCCCTCTCGGCGGCTCGAGCCCTCCCGCGCCTGGTCCCCGCTGAGGGAGATGCCGGGATCGACCCCCTCCCCGTAGTGCTCGCGCAGGCGGGCCGAGAAGGAAGCCGCCGGCGTCAGGCGCTCGAGGATGGCACTGACCCGCTCGTACTGGTCGAGGAGCAGCTCGAGCTCCGCCGCGTGCTCCTCGTGCTCGGCCAGGAAGGCCGCCCAGTCGAGCTCGGGGTCGACCTCCAGCCGCCGCAGGTAGAGGCAGAAAGCGTCGATCGCCTCGGGCGGCGGAGGGGCCGGCCGCCCGGGTCGCGACTCGGGGGGCGACGTCCCGGGGGGAGGTCCCTGGGCCTCGTGCGGGGAGTTGGAGCTCATGCGGGCCCGCCCGGGCGGGCTCCGGGCAGCCACCCAGGATAGCACAGGGGGAGGGCCCGGCCATCGGGCCGGGCCCTCCCCCGTGTTCCGCTCCGGTGCAGTCTCGTAAGGCCCAGGTCGCGAACGCGAAAGGCCCGGGTCGCGGATGCGAAGGACCCAGGTCGCGGACGCGAGGGACTCAGGTCGCGGACGCGAGGGACTCAGGTCGCGGAGGCCAAGAGCCCCGCCTCGCGCAGGGACTCCTCCATCGCCGCGCCGATGCGCGCGGGGCTCTCGCACATCCGCACGCCCGCCGACTCGAGGGCCGCGACCTTTTCCTCGGCCGTGCCCTTGCCGCCCGCGATGATCGCGCCGGCGTGCCCCATGCGCTTGCCGGGGGGCGCCGTGCGGCCGGCGATGAAGCCCACGACGGGCTTCTTCACGTGCTCGCGGATGTAGTCCGCCCCGGCCTCCTCGGCCGTGCCGCCGATCTCCCCGATCATCACGATGGCGTCGGTGTCCGGGTCCTCGTTGAAGGCCTTCAGGACATCCACGAAGTCCGTGCCGTTGACCGGGTCACCACCGATGCCGACGCAGGTCGACTGACCGATGTTGCGGCAGGTCAGCTGGTAGACCGCCTCGTAGGTCAGCGTGCCCGAGCGCGAGACGACGCCCACGCGACCCGGCTTGTGGATGTAGCCGGGCATGATCCCGATCTTGCACTGGTCGGGCGTGATGACGCCCGGGCAATTCGGGCCGACCAGGCGCGAGCCCGACTCCCGCACGCGCTCCATGACGCGCACCATGTCGAGCACCGGGATGCCTTCGGTGATGGCCACCACGAGCTCGATGCCCGCGTCGACTGCCTCGAGGATGGCCGCCGCGGCGAAGGGCGGCGGCACGTAGACGACGCTCGCGTTGCAGCCGGTCGCGTCGCGGGCCTCGGCGCAGCTCCCGAAGACGGGCAGGCCCAGGTGCTCGGTGCCCGGCTTCCGGGGGTTGACGCCCCCCACCAGAGTGGTGCCGTACTCGATCGCCTGCTTGGAGTGGAAGGTCCCGGTCTTGCCGGTGAAGCCCTGGGTAATGACCCGGGTGTCCTTGTCGACGAAGATGCTCATGTCGCTGGGGCGCGGGTTCGGGGTTCAGACGGCGGCGCAGGCCTTCTGGGCGGCGTCGTCCAGGTCGTCGGCGGAGATGATGGGCAGCCCCGAGTCGGCGAGCAGCTGCTTGCCGAGCTCGACGTTGGTCCCCTCGAGGCGCACGACCAGCGGCAGCTCGAGCGAGACCTCCTTCACGGCCTGGATCACGCCTTCGGCGATCACGTCGCACTTCATGATGCCGCCGAAGATGTTGACCAGGACGGCCTTCACGTTCGAGTCGGAGAGCAGGATGCGGAAGGCCGCGGCCACCTTCTCGGCGGTCGCGCCGCCGCCGACGTCGAGGAAGTTGGCGGGGCTGCCGCCGTAGAGCTGGATGACGTCCATGGTCGACATCGCGAGGCCCGCGCCGTTGACCATGCAGCCGATGTTGCCGTCGAGCGCGATGTAGGAGAGGTCGTACTTCGAGGCCTCGACCTCCTTGGCGTCCTCCTCGTCGAGGTCGCGCAGGGCCGCGACCTCCTCGTGGCGGAATAGGGCGTTCTCGTCGAAGTTGATCTTCCCGTCGAGCGCCATGACCTGACCGTCCGACGTCGTCACGAGCGGGTTGATCTCCGCCAGGGAGCAGTCGAGCTCGCAGAAGAGCTTCGCCAGGCCCTGCAGGAACTCGACGGCCTGGGCGACCAACGCGTCGGGGATGCCGATGCCCCGCGCCAGGCGTTCGGCGTCGGCAGCCGCCAGGCCCGCGGCGGGCGAGTAGGCGGCCTTCAGGATCTTCTCGGGAGTCGTCGCGGCGACCTCCTCGATCTCGGTGCCGCCCTCGGAGGAGGCCATCACGACCGGCAGCTGCTGCTCGCGGTCGACGACGATGCCGATGTAGTACTCCTGCTCGATCGCCGAGCCCTCCTCGACCCACAGGCGCCGCACGAGCTGGCCCTCGGGGCCGGTCTGGTGGGTGACGAGGGTCTTGCCCAGGATCTCCGAGGCCGCGGCGCGCGCCTCGCCGGCGCTGCGCACGAGCTTCACGCCCCCGGCCTTGCCCCGGCCGCCGGCGTGGATCTGGGCCTTGACGACGCACAGCTCGGTGCCCAAGGACTCGTAGGCCTCGACGGCCTCCTCGACGCTGCGGCATTCCTGCCCCCGGGGGACGGCCAGGCCGGCGGCGCGGAAGAGCTCCTTGGCCTGGAACTCGTGGATCTTCATGACGGTGTGGGGCTCCTGGTGAAGCGGTCCGGAGGACTCGGAGAGGTGGGCCGGAGAACGAGGGGCGAGGATTCTAGTCGAAGGCCCATGGCCCGGAAAGGCGCGGCCGGCCTCCTCCTGCCACCGTCCCGGCTAGAATCCGCGCCATGACCTCCGCCCCCCCGGGTCACCTCCTGGTCGACCACGAGCTGCGCGCGCTCCTGGGGAGCGCGATCTTGCCCGCCGCGCCGGGCGGAGAGCTCGACCCCGCCCTGGTCCAGCCGGCGAGCCTCGACCTGCGCCTGGGGCCCGTGGCCTACCGCATGCGGGCGGGCTTCCTGCCCGGGCGCGTGCCGGTGGAGACGCGCCTCGAGCGCCTGTCGATCGGAGAGCTGCCCCTCGACGGTCCCGGTGCGGTGCTGGAGAAGGGCCTCGTCTACCTCGTGCCCCTCGAAGAGCGCCTCGAGCTCCCCGCGGACCTGCGCGCGCGCTTCAACCCGCGCTCCTCCACCGGGCGCTGCGACCTCTTCACGCGCGTGCTCTGCCCCGGCCACCCGCGCTTCGACGAGACCCCGCCGGGCTACCGCGGCCCCCTGTGGATGGAGGTCTCGCCCCTCTCCTTCCCGGTGCGCCTGGCGCGCGGCGATCGCCTCGGGCAGGTGCGGCTCTCGCGTGGTGAGCCAGCCTTGGGGCGCGACGAGGTGCTCGCGGCCCACGCGGAGTGCCCCTTGGCCTTCGCCGGGGACCGGCCCCTCGCGGGCGAGGAGCTGCGCGTGGACCCCGATGGCTGCCTCGAGCTCACGGTCGGCCTCGAGGGCCGCGATCCGGCGGGCTGGCGCGCGGCGAGCCACACCGACGTGCTGCACTTCGCCGCGGAGGGACTGCACCCCCCCGGCGACTTCTGGGAGGCCGTGCACGCCCCCGGGGGTCGCTGCATCCTGGCGCCCGGCTCCTTCTACATCTTCGCCTCGCGCGAGCGGCTGGCCATCCCCCCCGAGCTCGCGGCGGAACTGCTCCCCGTCGACCTCGGCATCGGGGAGCTGCGCAACAACTACGCGGGCTTCTTCGACTGCGGCTTCGGCCACCGCGAGGAGCAAGCCGGCGCCGGCGCACCGCGCGGGACGCCCGCGGTGCTCGAGGTGCGCGCTCACGACGTGCCCTTCCTCGTCGAGCACGGCCAGGCCTTCGCGCGCCTCGCCTTCTTCCGCACCTCCGGTCCGCCCGAGCGTCCCTACGCCAGCGGTCGCGCCGGGCCCTCGTACCAGGACCAGGACCTGACCCTGGCGCGGGCATTCCGGCCGGCATGCACGACGAAGTCGAGATCCTGAGGGCCGCCGACCCGCGGCTGATCCGCGAGCTCTCCCTGGTGCTCAAGTCGGTGGGGATCCAGCACCGTGTCATCGGCAACCAGCACCAGCAGTGGATCGCGACGCCCCCGGAGCTGGCGCGGCCGGCCCTCGAGCAGCTCGCGCGCTACCAGCGCGAGAACGCGGGCCGGCGCCGCGGGGAAGGGCGGCTGGAGGTCTTCGCGGGCGCCGCGGTCCAGGCCCTGCTGTGGGCGGTCGTCCTGGCCCTCTTCCACTCCCTCACGCAAGCCGGCGCCCTGGGCGTCGACTGGCGACGGGCCGGGGCGGTCGACGGCGCGCTCCTGCGCTCGGGCGAGTGGTGGCGGCCCGTCACCGCGCTCTGCCTGCACTCCGACCTCGAGCACCTGATCTCGAACCTCTGCTTCGGCGCTCTCTTCGTCGCCCTCCTGCACCAGGTGCTCGGCCCCGCCCTGACCTGGACGGCGGTGCTCCTGGGCGGCGCGCTGGGCAACGCCCTCAACGCAGGGATCGCTGGACCGGAGCTGCGCTCCTTGGGCGCCTCGACGGCGGTCTTCGCCGCCCTCGGCGCGTTGACGGCCGTGCAGTGGTCGCGCAAGCAGGCCGCTTCGCGCGCCAAGCGCTGGATCCCCCTGATCGCCGGACTGCTGCTCCTCGGCTGGAACGGCATGGGCGGCGCCCACCACGACCCCTGGCGCGGCATCCAGCTGCCGGCGGACTTCAACACCGACGTCGGCGCCCACGTCGCGGGATTCCTGTGCGGCCTCGCGGCGGGCGTCATCGCCTGGCGCCTGCGCACCGGCGGACGCTTGCGATCAGGAACGGAAGCCCTCCTCCTCTGGGCGGCGCCGGTGCTGGTGGCCCTCGCCTGGTGCGCGGCCTTGCTCGCGGCGCGTTGACTCCGCGCGCGGCGCGCCCGCGCGATCGGAAGGGCCCTCTAGCGGTAGGGCCCTCTAGAAGGAGCCGTGGCGCCGGCGCTGGCGCTTGTTCGTCTTGCGCCCACCCGCGGTCTTCTGGCGGGTGAGGAAGCCGGTCTTCTTCTGCTTCTTGGCCTTGCTGTTGCGTGTCTTGATTTTCATCGCGGGATCTTCAGGGCCGGAGCCTGGGGTCGGGCCCTCGGCGCGGGGCCGCCGGGCGCTCAGGGGGTCGCTCGCAGCCGCGTAGGGTAGCCCGGCGACCGGGGAACGCCAGCCCCGGGCCGGGATCTCGCCCGGGGAGCGGCTAGACTGCGGCCCTCATGAGCGAATCGACCCCCGCCGACGGCCCCTCGAGCGGCTCCGAGGGCGCCACCCCGGAAGCGCCCGCGGGTCGCCCCGGGCTCAAGCTCCTGCTCGAGCTCGGCCCCCTCGTCCTCTTCTTCATCGTCTTCAAGCGCTACGAGGACATGCGCGAGGGCCTGATCGAGGCCACCAAGTGGTTCCTCGGCGCCATGGTGATCACCCTGCCTGCAGTCTGGCGCCTGGAGCGGAAGGTGCCCGTGATGGCCCTCGTGACCGTCGGCTTCGTGGGCGTCTTCGGGGGGTTGACGGTCTTCTTGGAGGACGACCTCTTCATCAAGCTCAAGCCCACGGTCGCGAGCCTCTTCATCGCCGGGGCGCTGATGGGCGGGCTGTGGCGCGGGAAGCTCTTCCTGCGCAGCCTCCTCGGCTCGGGCCTGCGCATGGACGAGGCGGGCTGGCGCATCCTGACGATGCGCTACTCCGGCTTCTTCGTCCTGATCGCGATCGGCAACGAGATCGTCTGGCGCAACTACCCGAACGACGTCTGGGTCAACTACAAGGTCTGGGGGATCCTGCCCCTGACCTTCGTCTTCATGCTCTCGCAGGTGGGTCTGATGCGTCGCCACGAGCTCCCCTCTCAGGAAGGGGGCCCTCCCGAGGGGAATCGTCCCGAGGGGGACTGAGGGCTTCCCGTCGACGGGCGAGGAACCAGGCGATCCCGCCCAGGGCCGAGATCTCCAACCAGGGGTGCAGGCTGACGCGTCCGAAGTCCCCGCGCCAGACGATCAGCAGCCGATAGAGATAGACGCACCAAGGCGCGATCGCGACGAAGAGGGCCATCTGGGTCTTCGTGTCGCGCTGAGGGACGTGGCCCTCGTCCACCGGACCCAGCCCCTGGGCGGCCCGCCGGCGGTCCTCCTGGGCCAGGGTCTCGCGGGTCTCGTCGAGGAGCGCCTCGACACGGCGCAGCGCCCGGTACTCGAAGGGGATCGCGAGCAGCGTGAGCAGCGCCGCCCCGAGGCCCGCGAAGAGGTGCACGTTCGGCGGCAGGGCGAAGGCCCGGTTGCCGTAGCCGAGCACCGCCGCCGCGACGATCGAGAATGCGCCGCCCAGGCTCAGGAAGAGCCCGCTGAGCTGCTTGAAGTAGAGGTTGCTCCGCGTCAGGTAATCCGGACTGAGGCCGCAGTTGTTCGACGCCTCGCGCAGGAGCCGCGACCCGATCAGGACGAACAGGATCACCAGGCTGTGCAGGGCCACCACCAGCATGGCGGTCGGCAAGGCCGCAGTCAGGTGCCAGGGCGCGCGCAAGACGCCCCCCGTGGCCGTGATCAGGAGCCCTCCGACGCTGAGCATCAGGAGCGAGAGGTAGTACTGGGACATCCGCATGGCCGTGAGAGCGGGACTTCTAACGCCGCGGCCAGCGGCGGTGGCCGTGATTCCCCAACAAAGGAGCGGAAAGTCCCGTGACGGCGGGGTGATTCCCAGCCGGGGGGCCTCTGCAAGGCTCGAACTTGGGTTTAGAGTGTTGGTCGGGTCCCTGTGCGGCCGAAGAGCCACGGGATCCCCACCCACCCGAATCCGGGCGCCCCCCTCGTCGACTTTCTATTCACTGTGAAGGTACTCCACATCACCCGCACCCTGCCGCAAGAGATGCTCGGCCCGATGTACTTGTCGCGGGCCGTCAAGGAGGCGGGTCACGAGATGAAGGCCCTCTTCGTCCCGGACCCCCTGTGGCTGAAGAAGGTCGAGGAGTACAAGCCGGACGTCATCACCTGGTCCCTGATGACGGGCAACCACCGCCCGATCTACGACGTCAACCGCCTGCTCAAGAGCAAGTTCAAGTTCTTCTCCCTGATGGGCGGGCCGCACGTGACCTTCGTGCCGGACGCGGTCAAGGACCCCGACATCGACGCGGTCTGCCTCGGCGAGGGCGAGTACGCCATCGTCGAGCTGCTCGACCGCCTGGAGAAGGGCGAGGACTGGCACGACGTCCAAAACCTCGCCTACTACGACGAGGAGAAGGACGAGGTCGTCAAGAACCCTCTGCGGCCCCTGGTTCGCGACCTCGACGGGCTCGGGCAGCCCGACCGCAGCGTCATCTACGACGCCCAGCCGCTCTACGCCAACAGCCCGCGCAAGGTCATCGTCACCCAGCGCGGCTGCCCGATGAGCTGCACCTTCTGCTTCCACCACGCGATGCGCGGGAAGGTCTACGGGGCGCGCAACTCCGAGTACGTGCGCAAGCGCTCCGTGTCTCACGTGATCGAGGAGGCCCTGGAGATCCAGAAGAAGTACCCGCTGCGCTTCGTCCACTTCCTGGACGACATCTTCAACCTGCGCACGGACTGGTTGGACGAGTTCTGCGAGCGCTGGCCCAAGGAGGTCGGCCTGCCCTTCGACGTCATCCTGATGGCGAACATGACGAAGGAGGAGCACATCCGCAAGCTCGCCGGCGCCGGCTGCATCTACGCCCGCATTGCCTTCGAGGCGGCGAACGACAAGATGCGGAACGAGATCTACAAGAAGAACACGGAGACCTCCCACCTGGTCAACGCGTCGAAGTGGATCAAGAAGTACGGGATCCGCCTCGGCTCGCTGAACATGCTCGGGGGCCCCGGCGCCTCGCTCCAGGAGGACATCGACACGGTGCTCCTCAACATCGAGTGCAAGGTGGACCACCCGCTGTGCTCGATCGTCCAGCCCTACCCCGAGTTCGAGCTGAACGACATCACGAAGGACATGGGGATCGCCGTGGACCACTACGACGACTTCCCGGCCAAATTCAACCGCGAGGCGTCGATCCACATCGACAACAAGCAAGCGGTCGAGAACCTCCACAAATGGTTCCCGGTGCTCGTGCGCTTCCCGTGGCTGATGCCGGTCGCCAAGAAGACGTTCCGCAGCCGGCTGCTCTCGAAGCCCTTGCTGATCATGTACATGCTCTACTCGGAGTGGATGGTCACCGAGCAGAACATCCTCTACAACCGCGCCCAGGGCCACCGCAGCCTCGGCGCCTGGGCCCCGATCGACTTCACCAAGCGCGTACTCACCAAGGGCTTCGTGGTCATCGTCGGCAACCTCGGCGGCAAGGTCGTGCGCCGCATGGCGACCCGCCTGCAGATGGGCGACGAGCGCGTGATGGCGCACATGGATTGAGACACTGGGATTGAGACACTGGGATTGAACCGGCCCAAGGCCCCCATCGCGGCCGGCGAGGAGAGGATCCTCGCCGGCCGTGACGTTTAACAAGGCTCGCTCGCGGCGCTACCGTACCGCGATGGATGGCCCTCCCTCTCGCTCGGGCGACGCCGCGCCGCTCCGCTTCCTGAAGAAGTTCGTGCAGGTCGAGCCGGCAGAGGTGGCGCCGCTCCTGCTGGGGCTCACGACCTACTTCTTCCTCCTCGCGGGCTACTACGTCCTGCGGCCGATCCGGGAGGCCTTTGGCATCACCTGGGGGACGGGGAACCTGCCGGCGCTGTTCTACGGGACCGTCACGGCAATGGTCCTGCTCAACCCGCTGTACTCGAGCCTCGTGGCCCGCCTCCCCCGCAGCCGCGTGATCCCCCTCGTGTACCGGGGCCTGATCCTGTGCTTGCTCGTGTTTTTCGTCGGGCTGCGCGCCTTCGACGGCGGCTCGCAGACGGCGTGGAAGTACGCCTTCTACGTCTTCATCAGCGTCTTCAACCTATTCATCGTCTCCGTCTTCTGGAGCCTGATGTCGGACCTCTTCGACCGGGTCCAGGCGAGGCGGCTCTACGGCTGTGTGGCCGTCGGGGGCAGCCTCGGCGCCATCGTCGGATCCCTGATCACGAGCGCCCTCGTAGGCGTCACGGGCCAGGCGAACCTGATCCTGATCTCCTGCCTGTTGCTCGAGCTGGCGGCGCGCAGCGCGCTCTCCTTCAATCGACGCTTCGCCGAGCCGCGCAAGCAGGAGCAGGACGTCGCGCGGGCCATGATCGTCGGCCGGGCCGACGTGGCCCTGGGCGGCTCCGCCTGGGCCGGCATGCAGGCCGTGTTCCGCTCGCCCTATCTCTTCGGGATCGGGCTGTACGTGATGCTCTACGGCCTCTCGGGGACCTTCGCCTACTTCTTCCAGGCCGAGGTGGTGGACGCGGCCTCGGACGACGAGCACACGCGCACGCGGATCTTCGCCAACCTCGACCTCTTCACGAACGTGGTGACCCTGGTGTTCCAGGGGCTGCTCTTCTCGCGCCTGCTCAAGTTGTTCGGCCCGGCGAGCCTGCTGTGCCTCCTGCCCGTGTACAGCGCCTTGGGTTTCCTCTTGCTCAGTTCGGGCTTCGTCCCCGAGGGCCAGCTCCTGATCGTCTTCTCCATCTTCCAGATCCTCCGGAGAGCGATCGGCTACGGCCTGAAGAAGCCCACGCAGGAGGTGCTCTTCACCGCGGTCTCACCGGAGGAGAAGTACAAGGCCAAGAACCTGATCGACCTGGCCTTCGCCCGCACCGGCGACATGGCTGGCGCCAAGACCTACAGCGTGATCGACAAGGCGGGCCTCGGCCTCCTGGCCATCGCGGGGATCGCGGCCCCGGTCTCCATGATTTGGATGTTTGTCGGACTCGGGCTCGGCGTCGCCTACCGAAAGCGCGAGACCCCGGCCCTTCAGAAGGAGTAGGCCACCCCCAAGTAGATGACGAGCCCCTGCGGCCTGAGCGCCATCTCCGCCTCCGCGCCGCCGAGGTTCTGGAAGGCCACCGTGGCGTCCGAGGTCGTCAGGGCGTAGTCGTAGAAGGCCCCCATCTCGATCAGCATGTGGTCGCTGGCCTGGTAGTTGAACCCGGCGATGCCGATGATCGTCCAGTAGTCGCTGCCCGTGACGTTGACCGTCTCGTCGGGGATGCCCGTGCTCTCGGGATAGTCGACCGTGACGTCCCCCAGCTTCACGTCGGGGACCCAGGAGAAGTCGAGCCCGAGGTAGGGGCGCCAGCGGCCGCCCTCCTCGAAGGGGTCGAAGTAGTAGCGGCCTCCCGCGATCAGGTGCAGGGTCTCGAAGTCCCCGGTGGAGAGTTCTGCCGAGAGGGGCTTGAGGCTGTCGGGGTTGAAGGAGCGCACCTCGACGATGGCCCCCATCGCGAAGTTGTCCGTGACGAGGTAGTGCAGCTTGGCCGCCCCGCCCCAGTTGGGCACGAGGTCCGTCGTGTCCGAGCCGCTGTCGCCGGTCAAGACGCCGCTCTTCCCCGCCGCCTTGGCCTTGGCCTGGTAGAAGGCCCAGCCCGAGGTCGCCCCCACCACCACCTCGCCGGCGCGGAACTCCTCCCAAGGCTCCCCCTCGAGCGGCTGCTCGAGGACCGAGCAGGAGACCAGGGCGAGGCCGAGGCTCGCGAGTCCGAGGGCGGGCTTGCTCATCAGTCGTTGGGATCGGGGGCCACGACGCTCGGGTCGGTGATGGTCACGGTGGCGGCGGTCGCGATGCTCGCGAGCCAGAGGGTGACCTGGAGCTGCATCTCCACGGCGGCCGCGGCTTCCGCCGGGTCGCTCAGCGCGCCCGGGTCGACCACGAGCAAGGAGGAGTGCGTGCCCTCCGAGAAACGCACGACCGCGGCGTCGCTCGCCATCATGGTCGGCACGTCGGAGCTGACGGTCTCGAGTCCGAGCAGGCGCACGAGGGGCTCGGTACCCGACAGGGGCGCGGTCGCGACGGCGTTGGGCACGACCTGATCGGGCTCGCCGCCTCCAGGCCCGCCCCCCACCACCTCGTGCAGGAGAAGCGGCGAGCCCGCGCTGGCGAGACCTGCCGCGAAGTTCAACGGGTCCCCGGAGTCGAGCACGCTCTGGGCCGCGACCATGAAGGAGTCGAACTCCGGCGTGCCCGGGTCCAATCCGGCGCTCGCGAGGGCCGCGAGCAGCGGCGGCCCGAGGAGCTCGGAGGCCTCGAGCATGCGCGGAATGCCTCCCCCCGGCGCGGAGAAGGTCGCGCTCGCGAGGAGCGGTGAGGGACCGGCAGCGTCGAGGGCGGCGACCGCGGTGCCGACGATGCCCCCGAGGGAGTGACCGACGAGGTGGACCTGGGTCAGGTCGAAGTCCGCCGCGAGGCCCATGCCGTCGACGTCGAGGTTGGCCGCCATCCCCGCGAGCAGCGCGAAGTGGTCCGCGACGGCCTGGCGCAGGTTGTCGCGCCCCGTCTGCAGGCTGCTGAGGTTGACGAAGTTCGCGCCGCTCGGGTCCGCGGTCCCGATCGGGTCGAGCAGGTCGAGGCCGAAGGTGCGCTCGCGCAGCCCCCCGTCTTGAAAGCCGGCGAAGATCACGTCGAGGGGCATGGCCGGAGCCTCGAGCAGGCCGTGCAAGGGCATGTCGATCGCGATCCCGGCGAAGCCCTGATCGGCCAGCTCGTCGGCCAGCCCCAGCAAGGCCGTGCGGTCGCTCGTGAAGCCGTGCAGGAAGACGACGACCGGCCAACCCGTCGGCGGTTGGGATGCCAAGGGAGGCAGGGTCACGAGCACCGGCACGATCTCGGCCCCCGTCTCGAGCGGCAGCGGGTTGTAGCGCGTGGCGTTGCGCTCGGTCTCCATCGGGTCGGCGCCCACGACGCCCTCGAGGAAGGAGAAGCGCGCCGTCCAGCGCCCCGTGACAGGACCCGTGTCCTGCACGGGTAGAGTCATGGACGGATTGGGCGCCGCCACGAGGTAGTAGGGCAGGGTCAGGCTAGCGGTCCAGATGTCCGCCGCACCGCTGCCCCCCACCGTCGTCGTGTCCCCCGCCGCCACTCCCGGCGCGAGGCTCGGCACCGTGTTCGCCGGCATCGCCGTGCAGGCGGCGTGCCCCGGCCCCGGCGCGCCCGCGCAGAGGGCGTCGAGGACGCCCTGCTCGAGGCCGAGGGCGACGAGCTGGGTCGCGGCGAGGACGTCGGTGGTCGACTGGGTCGTGAAGGAGAAGGCTCCCACGACCTCCTCGCGCGGAATCGGGGGCACGACGTCGGGGTCGATGCTGGCGAGCAGCTCCATGGCGAACACGAGCACCTGGAGGTCCCGCGCCGGGTGGTCGGGAGGATAGTTCGTGCTCGCCTTCGCCAGGGCGTAGCTCGAGCCCGGCTCGACCGGGAAGCCGTCGAGGTCGAGGACCGCATCGGTCACCACGACGAGGTAGGCCGACGCCGGCGCCAGGGGCAGGAGGGGCAGGATCGCCCAGGTGGCCCCGCTCGGGTCGCTCGGCGCGGGCACGACGACGTAGTCGACGCCGGGTACCAGCTCGGCCTGGATGTCGCTCAAGGGCGTGCCGATTTGCAGCCCGGTCAGGGGATCCGCGAAGGCCTCGGCGGCGAAGAAGCGCACGCTCTGCCCCGCGACCACCGTCGCGGCGTCGACGCCGCGGGAGAAGTGGAAGGAGATCGGCGCCGTGGTCGACCAGCCGTCGAGGGAGTTCAGGGCGTCGACGAGGGCCTGCTGCGCCGGGTCCCCGGCCGGCGGGAGGTTGAGGGTCGCGTCGAGGTTCGGCGCGGCCTCGTTCGCCGCGAAGAGCACGTCGTTCGGGAGGGGCACCTCCCCGGTCGTGCCGTCGTAGACGAGCCGCGTCGGCACGCGCGGGATGACCAGGCCGTCGCTGCAAGCCGCCAGCCCGACGAGCGCGAGGGCGGCGAGGACGGGCGGGTGGAGCTTCATGCGAACCGCCCCCGGGGACGGGAGGCGGCTCGCAAGCTAGCCGATTCGGGGCGAGGGCGGCAAACGCAGGCGACGCCTACCCACCGCCTTCGCCACCTGCGGCCCCCGATCGCGATCAGGGCAGGAGCTCGACGTAGTAGGCGTTGGTCGAGTTGAAGCCCCCGCTGCAGGGTCCGATCGTCGGGGGGTCCCGGTAGAGCACCTGGAAGTGGACTCCGTCGCCGAGAGGCCAGGCGGCCAGGCTCCCCGCCACCCCTCTCCAGAGCGCGTCGCCTCCAGGACCCGTCCGCCGCACGCCGAGGGGCACGAGGGGGCCCGACAGGCAACGCAAGCCGTCGCCCCCCAGGGGCTCGCCCAGACCCCCGGCCACGACCTGGCCGCCCACCACGAGCAACGCGTTGCGTCCCGCGGGCAGCCCGCTGACGAGGAGCTCGAGGTCGTCGAGGGTCACGATCCGGGAGCCCGCGCCGAGGAGCTGGGCGCCGTTGCCCGTCGAGTTGCCGCAGCCGCTCCCGAAGGGCCCGAGGTTGCCGCAGGGGCAGTCCGCCGCGCTGCCGTCGCCGCTGCAGAAGGCTTCGCCCGGCTGAAGGGAGAAGGCGTGCACGGCGCCGGTGTCCTCGGTCTCGAGGGAGGCGTGGGGCGAGCCGACGAGCAGGTCCCCCTGGTCCCCCGCGATGGCGGCCCCGAACCAGTGATTGAAGCCCGGCGTCGGCTCGTCGATCACCTCGCGCTCGACCCAGCCCGCCTCCTCCCGCCTCAAGCTGTGCACGCGGCCGCCGTTGGGGAAGAGGGCGGCGTCGAGGCGCGCCCCGATGGCCAGGCTCTCGCCCCAGAGGTAGAGCGAGCGGCCGAACTGCGCGCCGAAGCGCGGCGTCTGAGCCTTGAGCTTCTGCTCGAGGGTCCAGCCCCCGCCGCCCTCCCCGGCTGCGGGCCCCGGGCGGCGACGACGGTAGAGGTAGGTCGCGCCGCTGAAGAGCTCGACGGTCGACTCGCCGTAGGAGCCGACGGCGATGCGCGGCCCGTCCAAGGAGAGCGCGCAGCCGAAGAAGGCGCTCGGACCGACGTCGTCCGGACGCAACAGGCCGCGCTCCACCCAGCCGCCGCGCGCGCGCTCGAAGAGGTAGGTCGCCCCCGACCAGGGACCCTGGGTGGCGTTGCCCGGCGCCCCGACCGCGAGGGTCGATCCCTCGAGGGCGACCTGCCAGCCGAAGAGCTCGTCCGCCTGGGCCTCGCTCCCGACCAGCAACTGGGCAGGCGCTCCGGACGCGAGCTCGAAGAGGTGCACCCGCCCGGAGCCGACGCCCGCGTGGTTCCCCTTCGGGGAGCCGACCGCCGCCACGCCGCCGCGCAGGGCGACGGAGTGCCCGAAGCGCGCGCCCTCGCGCGGCGCAGAGGAGTAGAGCGTGCGCGCCAGGCGCCAGCCGCCGGCTTCGTGGCGGAAGAGGTAGGCCGCGCCGCAGCGCAGCGACCCGACGCGCGCCCCCGGAGCTCCCACCAGGACCAGCTCGCCGTCCAGGGCCACGGCCGCCCCGAAGCTCGCCTGCGGGTGGGGCGCGGGGGCGAGCAGCTTCTGCGTCTGCGTCCAGTTGCCGCCTCCACGACGGAAGGCGAAGACGACACCGCTACCCGGGACCGGCTCCCCGCGGCCCGGCGCCCCGACGAGACCGTGCAGGCCGTCGATCGCCACCGCGCTGCCGAAGAGATCGCCGGGGCTCGCGTCGGCCGCAGAGAGCAGTCCCGCCAGGACCACCGGCTCCTCGGCGACGGCCGTGGTCGCCAGGCCGAGCGGAAGGGCGCACAGGACGAGCGCGACACCCCGTGGGGCGCGGCTCCGTGACGAGTCCGCGCGTCGCACTCCATCGCCCGCGCCCGAAGCGCCGGCGGCTCCCCTTCGACCCCAAAGAGTTCGGACCACGCTCGACCTCCCGTTCCTCCCGTGGAGCCACGTGAGGCGGATCCTCTCGCCGTGCGGTGTGGGGCGCTGCTGGGTGCGTCGTGTTGTCGTCTCGGCGTCCCGCTCCGCGGCGGGTGGGTCCACCCGACGCAGCTCGGCCTTCGGTCTCGGCGCGCGCCACGCTTGCCGCGCCCGCGCACGCCTCTGTCGTCGTGCGGGGAGGAGCCGAGACCGCGGACGGCCCGGATCGACCCCGCGCTTCGACCCTAGCGCGGGGGACGGGATCGGGCAGCCACCTTGTCTCCCGAATCCCGTGAGAGTTGGGTCCTGCGCGAATCCTGACCCGAATCGGGGACGCCCTGGAGCCCGGCCGCCCTCAGCGACTCCGCCGGCGGCGCTCGAGGTGGACGGAGAGCAGCCCCACGTCGGGGGGCCGCACGCCGTCGATGCGCGCCGCCGCGCCGAGGGTGCGCGGGCGCAGCTCGGCGAGCTTTTGGCGCGCCTCCCCCGCCAGGCCGCTGAGGCCCGCGAAGTCGAAGTCCGCGGGGATCTCGACGCCCTCCTGGCGACGCGCCCGGCGCACCTCCTCGAGCTGGTGGGCCACGTAGCCGGCGTACTTGACGTCGGTCTCGAGGCGCTCGAGCTCGTCGGCGTCCAGGCCGAGCTCCGCCAGGGGCGCGTGCCGCGCCGCGAGCTCGGCCAGGCGCACCTCGGGACGGCGCAGGAGCTCCTCGAGGCGCTTGCCCTCCTCGCGCAGCTCCCCGAGCAGCCCGCGGCCGAGCTCCAGGCGGCCGCGGCGTCGCTCGTAGTCGCGCGCCTGCGCGTCGCCCGCGAGCCCGAGGCGGTGGGCACGGGGCGTGAGCCGCTCGTCGGCGTTGTCCTGGCGCAGGAGCAGGCGATACTCCGCCCGGCTCGTGAACATGCGGTAGGGCTCGACCGGCTTCGTCACGACGAGGTCGTCCACCATGACGCCGATGTAGGCCTCGTGGCGGCCGAGCACGAAGGCCGGACGTCCCTGGCTCCACAGCGCGGCGTTGGCGCCGGCCACGAGCCCCTGGGCCGCCGCCTCCTCGTAGCCCGAGGTCCCGTTGATCTGCCCGGCCAGGTAGAGGCCAGGCACCTCGCGCAAGCCGAGGGTGTCGTCGAGCTGGCTGGGCTGGACGAAGTCGTACTCGACGGCGTAGCCGTGGCGGTGGAAGCGCGCCGCCTCGAGGCCCGGGATCGTGCGCACGAAGGCCTCCTGGGCCGCCGCCGGCAAGGAGGTCGAGATGCCGTTGGCGTAGATGCGGTCGCTCCCGAGGCCCTCGGGCTCGAGGAAGACCTGGTGGCGGTCGCGGTCGGCGAAGCGCGTCACCTTGTCCTCCACCGAGGGGCAGTAGCGCGGGCCGACGCCCTGGATCGCGCCGGAGTGCATCGGCGCGAGGTGGAGGTTCGCGCGGATGATCTCGTGGGTCGCGGGGCCCGTGTAGGTGATGTGACAGGACGCCTGCGGGAGCTCGGGGAAGCGCTCGCGCTCCGTGCTCCACGAGAAGGGTCGCGGGCGCTCGTCGCCGTGCTGTTCGTCGAGGCCCGACCAGTCGATCGAGTCGCGCACGAGGCGCGGCGGCGTGCCGGTCTTCAACCGCCCGAGCCGCAGTCCGAGCCCCTCGACGTCCTTCGCGAGGCTCGTGGCCGAGGGCTCCCCCGCGCGGCCCCCCGGCTCCTGCTGCTCGCCGGTGTGCATGACGCTGCGCAGGAAGGTCCCCGTCGTCAGGACCACGCTGCGTGCGGAGAGCTCGCGCCCGTCCGCGAGAAGCACGCCGCGCACCCACGGTCCCTCCGCCGCGCCGCCAACGAGATGCGCGAGGGGACCGGGTTCGAGCCGGAGGCCCGCCACCTCGCCCTCGAAGACCTCGAGGCCCGGCGTGTTCGTCACCTCGGCCGTGACGAAGTCGCGGTAGCGGAAGCGATCGGACTGGCAGCGCGGCGCACGCACGGCCGCGCCCTTGCGCGTGTTGAGCATCCGGAACTGGATCCCGGTGGCGTCAGCGGCCCGCCCCATGATCCCGCCCAGGGCATCGATCTCCTTGACGATCTGCCCCTTGCCCAGGCCCCCGATGGCGGGGTTGCAGCTCATCTCGCCGAAGAGGTCCCGCCGGAAGCTGACGATCGCCGTCCGCGCGCCGAGGCGGGCCGCGGCGAGGGCTGCCTCGACCCCGGCGTGCCCTCCCCCGACGACCACGACGTCGAAGTCGGCGGGCGCGGGGCCAGGGTGGAGATGGGCCCGCTCCAGGGACGCGGAGCGGGGCTCGTCGGGGGGATCGGGGGCGGTCACGGCGGGCGCGGACCTCACATTGGAGCGCCGCTCGGCCGGCGCGCGAGCCCTCATTCTCGAAACCCGGGCGGAATGCGAGGCGCGGCGCGCTTTGGCTCCACCGGGGGGCCGCCGCTCGCCGAAAGCAGTTCCATGCTCTCCTGGGTCTTCCGACACCGCGCGCAGTTGGGGCGGATCTACGGCATCCCCCCCGCCGAGGCGCCCGTCGCCCTGCCCGCGGCCCCGCCCGTGCCGCGCCTGGCCGCGGGCGAGGACGGCGCCGCGCGCCCCCTGGCGCCGGGGGGCTGGGCGCGTCGGCGGCGCTACGTCGTGCTACGCCCCATGCAGCCCGACGCGGGCTGAGCGGGACCGAGGACCTCCGGGTCGGTTAGGCTGGGGCCCGTCATGAGCCCGCGCCCCGCCCTCCTCGCCGCCGTCCTCAGCGGCGCCGCCTGCCTGCCCCTCCTCGCCACCCCCGCCCCGGCCCTGCCCGGCCTGGACCAGGCAGGCGCGGAGCACGAATCCCTCGAGCAACTCCTCGAGCGCTACCGGGCCCAGCGCGAGCGCGTCTTCCAGAAATACCGCGCGACGATCCACGGCACGGTGATGGAGCTCGAGTCCGCCTACGAGCACGACCGCAAGCAGAAGCTGGAGGAGCTGCGCGGGCGCCTGGTGCAGCTCGGCTCCCAGGCCGCGCCGCTGCTCGTCGAGCTGGTCGACCCCGGCCCGGAGGCCGAGGAGAAGGTCCAGGGGCGCTCCCGCGAGGTCGCCCGCGCGCTCTCGCGCCTCTCGACCCGCAGCGTCACCCTGGACCTCCTGCGCATCCTGCGTCAGGGCTCCAAGGCCGGCCAGGAGAACGCCCTCCTGGTCCTGAGCCGCAGCGACGACCCGGAGCGGGTCGGCCCCGTCCTGCGCGAGATGTTCGTCACGGCCCACAAGGACCGCCGCGGCACCTTGATCAGCGCCATCGCCAACCTCGGCGGCGCGGACAACCTCGAGTTCCTCGGGGAGGTCCTCTCGAACCAGGACCCCGACATGGTGCGCTCGGCCCTCGTCGCCCTGACGGAGCGCGGCACGTTGGCCGCGGCGCCGCGCATCCTGGCCCTGATCGAGCAGCCCGTGGTGGCGGCGCCCCACGTCGAACGCATCGTCGAGTACTACCGCGCCTGCCCCGAGGTGGTCGACACGGCTCACTGCCAGGGCCTGGTGGACTTCGCCCAGGCCCTGCGCAGCAACTCGAAGATGGCGGAGCTCGTGCTCTTTCTCGTGAGCGAGCACGAGGAGGCCTGGAACTCCCAGGTCCGTCGCGACCTCAAGGACCTCGCCGAGGCGCGCTCCAAGAAGGTCTCCCAGGCGGCGCTGATCTGCCTGGCGAAGAGCGGCGACAACCGCTCCAAGAAGGCCCTGCTCGAGCCCTACGACGAGCGCGTCGAGAAGAACGAGCGCATCGCTTCGAGCTGGAGCGACCGGGCGGAGGTCAAGTACCGCATCGGCGAGTACAAGTCGGCCATCAAGGACTACGAGCAGGCCCAGCGCGTCGCCTCGGAGTACCAGCGCTCCGAGCCCGAGGTCTACGAAGGGCTGGCGCGCTGCTACGCCCTGCTCGGCAAGCTGAAGGACGCGGCGCGCTGGCTGGGCGAGGGCGGCCTCTCCCTCGCGCGCCTGCACCAGCTCGCTCGCGACCCCGACTTCGCCGAGCTCGTCGAGGACGAGAAGTACCGCAAGGTCTTCCGCCTGGGCGAGGACTGAGTCGCCAAGAGTCGTGCCCCCCACCGGCTTCGTCAGCTCGGAGACCTTCCTCCAGCACGACACGGGCCCGGCCCACCCCGAGCGCCCCGAGCGGCTGCGCGCCGTGCACGCGCGCCTCGAGGCGACGGGCCTCCTCGCGGAGCTCGAGCGCCTCGACGCGCCGCCCGCGGCCGGCGAGTGGCTCGACGCCGTGCACGCCCCCGGGCACGCCGAGACCGTGCGCCGGGCGACCGCGGGCGAGGCCGGTGCCCTCGACGCCGACACGATCGTCGGCCCCGCCTCCTGGGAGGCCGCCCTTCGCGCGGTCGGCGGAGCCCTGGCCGCCGCCGACCGCATCGTCCGCGGCGAGTGGCAGAACGCCTTCGTCGCAGCCCGCCCGCCCGGGCACCACGCCGAGTCGAGCCGCGCCATGGGCTTCTGCCTCTTCAACAACGCCGTGATCTGCGCGCGCTACCTGCAACGCGAGCACGGCCTCGAGCGCGTCGCGATCCTCGACTGGGACGTGCACCATGGCAACGGCACGCAGCACCTGACCGAGGACGACCCGACGGTGCACTACACGAGCCTGCACCAATTCCCGCACTACCCGGGGACCGGCGCCGCCGACGAGGTGGGCCGCGGCGAGGGCGAGGGCTCGGTCCTCAACTGCCCGATGCCCGCGGGCTCGGGGGACCGCGAGTGGCTCGCGGTCTACGAGGAGCGGGTGCTGCCCACCATCGAGGACTTCGCCCCGGACTTCGTGATCGTCTCCGCGGGCTTCGACGCCCACCTGCGGGATCCGCTCTCGAGCACGCGGCTGAGCGCCCAGGGCTTCGAGCGGATGAGCGCGGGGGTCCTCGAGGTGGCCCGGCGCTCGTGCGGCGCGCGCCTGCTCTCCCTGCTCGAAGGAGGCTACGACCTCGAGGGACTGGCGGAGTCGGTCGAGGCCCACCTCCGGGCGCTTCGGGGAGCGGACTGAGACCGGGTCGCAGGACTCCAGGGCAGACGGGATCTCGGCCCGGGAGGGCCTTTCCCGGGCCGCACACCACTCCCAACACGAGCGGAACGAGTGCCTCCAGGGTGAGGCTTCGTGCGGAGACAGGGCGAACCCGGTGCCTAGGGTCCACGTCCCACGCGCGATCTCCGCGGGTGTCCCCGGCCCGCAGTCCAAGCCAAGGAGCCAAGCATGAAGTCGATCTCGCGCTACGTCCTCCCTGCTCTCGCCCTTCTCGGCGCCGGCCGCGTCGCCCTGGCCCAGCTCCCCCCGCCGCCCGCGCCGCCACAGAACCCGATCACCCCGGAGAAAGCCGTCCTGGGCAAGATCCTCTTCTGGGACGAGCAGCTCTCCAGCGACAACACGGTGGCCTGCGGGACCTGCCACATGCCGGCGAACGGCGGCGCCGATCCGCGCACGGGCTCGCCCGCGAGTCGCCACCCCGGGCCCGATGGGATCCTGGGCAACCAGGACGACATCTTCGGGACCCTGGGCGTGATGCTCGCGGACGCGAACGACGACTACGCCGAGTCCCCCACCTTCGGCTTCGATCCGCAGATCACCGGCCGCCAGTCCCCGAGCTTCGTCGGCGCGCAGTACTTCGACGAGCTCTTCTGGGACGGCCGCGCGGAGTCGACCTTCCGCGACCCGGTGACGAACGCCGTCGTGATCCCCAATGGCGGCGCCCTCGAGAGCCAGGCCGCGGGCCCGCCGCTCTCGGAGGTCGAGATGGCGCACGAGGCGCGCGACTGGGCTCAGATCACGTCCAAGCTCGAGGGCGCTCGGCCCCTGGCCCTGGCGTCGAACCTGACGCCGGACATCGTCACGGCCCTCGCGAACGACCCGACCTACCCCGAGCTCTTCGAGAACGCCTTCGGCACGACGGAGATCTCGGCCACGCGCATCGCCTTTGCCCTCGCGACCTACCAGCGCACGCTGGTCCCCGACCAGACGCCCTTCGACCTGGGGACGCTGACGCCCGGGCAGCAGCAGGGGCTCAACGCCTTCCTCGGCCCCTCCAACTGTGCCGTCTGCCACACGCCGCCGCTCTTCTCCGACGGGAGCTTCCGCAACATCGGCGTGCGCCCCATCGCCGAGGACAATGGCCGCCAGGAAGTCACGGGCAACTTCAACGACCGCGGCCGCTTCAAGGTGCCGGGCTTGCGCAACGTCGGGCTGCGGAACACCTTCTTTCACAACGGGCACGTGCCGCCGGCTCCGGGAGCGCCCCTCAACTCCCTCGAGGCGGTGATCGCCTTCTACGATCGCGGCGGGGACTTCGGCATCAACCAGGACCCGCTCTTGAACATCACCAACGTGCCGCCGCCCGTACGACCGGCGATGGTGGACTTCCTGGAGAACGGCCTGACGGATCCGCGCGTCGAGAACGAGCTCTTCCCCTTCGACCGACCGAGCCTCCAATCGGAGGAGCCCACGCCCAACCCGACCCTCGTCGGGAGCGGCGTCGCGGGGAGCGGCGGGGCCGTCCCGCGGGCCCTCGCGACCGCCCCGCCCCTGGTGGGGACGCCCGGATTCAAGATCGGAGTCGCCTCGGGGCTCGGGGGCGCCGTGGCGCACCTGATGTGGGTCGACTCCCCGAACGCGGGTGGGCCCGTGCGCGGATCCACTCCGCAGTTCGGCTTCACCCGTCGCACGCCCCTGGCGACGGTCGTCCTGGAGGGCGGCGGCGCCGGGGAGGGCTTCGGGACGGCCCACCTCGAGCTCGGAGATCTGCCCGTGACCCGCTGGCCCGAGATGACCCTGCAGTGGTGGATCCAGGACCCCGGCTCCCGCAGCGGCTACGCGAAGTCCGAGCGCATCGAGCTCACGGCCCTCTTCTGATCCATTCCCCCCCCGCGAGGCCGTTCGGGCACGGACTCGCCGCGCGACGGGCGGGAGCGCTATGCTCCCGCCCGTGCGCCTCTCCTTCGAAGACCACGACCGCGACCTCGCCGGGCTGACCCACGTCTACCCGGTGGTCTCGCGCCGCGCCCGCGGCGTCTCGATCGGGATCAACCTGAACCCGAACAACGCCTGCAACTTCCGCTGCGTCTACTGCCAGGTCCCCGGGCTGGTCCACGGCAAGGCCCCCGCGATCGACCTGGAGCTCCTGCGCCGCGAGCTGGACTCCTTCCTCGCCTGGGTCACCGAGGGCGACTTCATGCAGACCGTCGTCCCCGAGGGCTCTCGTCGGCTGAATGACTTGGCCTTCAGCGGCAACGGGGAGCCGACCAGCGCCGAGCGCTTCGACGAGATCGTGGAGCTCGTCGGCGAGCTCATGGGCGCCCACGGCCTCCTCCCCGCCACGAAGCTCGTCCTGATCACCAACGGCTCCCTCGCCCGCAAGCCGCACGTACAGCGCGCCCTCGACCGCTTCCCCGCCCTCGGCGGTGAGGTCTGGTTCAAGCTCGACTCCGCCACCGCCGAAGGCCAGGCCCGCATCAACGGCTACCGCGCCGGCCCCGAGGAGTCCCGCCGCAACCTCGCCGCCACCTGCCGCCGCGCCGCCACCTGGCTCCAGACCTGCGCCTTCGCCTGGAAGGGCGAGCCCCCCTCCGAGGAGGAGCGCGAAGCCTACCTCGAGCTCCTGCGCTGGACCCGCGCCGAGGAGCTGCCCCTCGAAGGCGTCCTCCTCTACGGCCTCGCCCGCCCCTCCCACCAACCCGAGGCCCCCGAGCTCTCGCGCCTCGACCCCGAGTGGATGGAGGCCTGGGGACAACGCATCCGCGGGGAGGGCTTCGAGGTGCGGGTCAGTCCGTGAGGGGGAGACGCTACGGTTATGATGGGGGTGCTTCCAGACAAGAGCAGGAACCTAGGAAGGGCAGGAACCTAGGAGGTTAGGAATAGGGCCGATTGGCAACTGCCGCTATGACGATTCGCCATCCGTCCTGGACAGATGGAGCCCCTTCGGGGCTCCGCTACGGTTCGGCCACTGACTCGACGTGTCGCTTCCTCCTGAAGACCAGAATTGACAAGACAACCGGAGCCCCTTCGGGGCTCCGGTTGTTCAGTTCTCTTCTGGACTGACAGCGAAGCGCTAGGACGGCAGTTGCCAATCGGCCCTATTCCTAACCTCCTAGGTTCCTGCCCTTCCTAGGTTCTTGCTCTTGTCTGGGCACACCCTCGGGTTCACCCCCCATCCACCCCCGCCGACTGCGCGCTCTCCCGCTCCCGCAGCTCCCGCCTGAGCACCTTCATCACCGACGACTTCGGCAGCTCGTCGAGGAACTCCACCTGCCGCGGCACCTTGTAGGCCGCCAGGGACTCGCGGCAGAACTCCTCCACCTGCGAGGCCGTCAGGCGCGCGCCGGGGCGCAGGACGAGGAAGGACTTGACCGTTTCTCCGCGCTTCTCGTCCGGGACGCCGACGGTCGCCGCCTCGAGGACGTCGGGGTGGGACATCAGGACCGCGTCGACCTCGTCGGGGTACACCTTGAAGCCTCCGGCCGAGATCATGTCTTTCTTGCGCCCCACGATGCGCACGTAGCCGTCCTCGTCGAGGGTCGCCAGGTCTCCCGTGTGCAGCCAACCGTCGATGATCGTCTTGGCGGTCTCGTCGGGTCGGTTCCAGTAGCCCTGGGTGACCTGCGGGCCGCGCAGCACGAGCTCGCCCTCCTTGCCCGTCGGCATCTCGACGGCGGGGTCGTCGGGGTCGACGATCTTCAGGTCCGTGTCGGAGACGGCGATTCCGACGGTCCCGACCTTGCGCAGGCCCTGCAGGGGATTGACCGTGGCGACGGGCGAGGTCTCGCTCATGCCGAAGCCCTCGACGATCTTGGCGCCGGTCAAGGCCTCGAAGCGCTCGAGGACGTCGACCGGGATCGGCGCCGAGCCCGAGAAGCAGGCCTTGACGCTGGAGACGTCGATGCCGTCGATGCCCGGGTACTCGTTCAGGCCGTTGAAGAGGGCCGGGACGCCGGGGAAGAGGGTCACGCGGTGCTTCGAGATGCTCCTCACGAGCAGGTCGAAGTCCCGCGGGTTCGGCATGAGCACCATCGCCGCCCCGGTCGAGACCGCCCAGTTCATGCCGACGGTCATGCCGAAGACGTGGAAGAGCGGCAGGCACACGAGGATCACTTCGCGCCCCGGCTCCATGCCTTGAAACCAGGCGTTGATCTGCTGGACGTTGGCGGAGAGGTTGCGATGGGTCAGGATCGCGCCCTTCGAGACGCCGGTCGTGCCGCCGGTGTACTGCAGGACCGCGATGGCCTCGGGGTCGATCTCCGGTCGCGGCGCAGGCTCGGGCGTCGACTCGACGAGCTCGCGGAAGCGGTGCACCCCCTCCTCGGGCGCGACCTTGGCCCACAGGGGCGGGTCCTGCTTCTTGAGCTTGAGGGGTGCGAGGAAGTTCAAGGGGAAGCGCAGGTACTCGGGGATCGAGGCGACGACGTAGTGCCGCACCGGGAGCTTCGAGCGCACTTCCCGCAGCTTCTGGTCCCACAGCCAGTCCGCCACCACGGCGATCTTGCAGTCGGCGTCCTTCCACTGGTGCTCGACCTCGCGCGCCGTGTAGAGGGGATTCGTCAGCACCACCTCGGCGCCGACCGTGAGGGCGGCGTAGTAGGCGATGACCGTCTGCGGCAGGTTCGGGAGCTGGATCGCGACGCGAACGCCCGGCCCCGCCCCCAGGCGCGCCAGGGCACGGCCGAAGCGGGAGACCTCCCGCGCCAGCTCGGCGTAGCTCATCGTGCGGTTCAAGAAGACCAGGGCCTTCGAATCGCCGAAGCGACGCGCCGACTCCTCGAGGAAGTCGACCAGGGTGTCCGGGCTGTAGTCGAGGGAGGGCGGAACCCCCTCCTCGTAGTGCGCGTGCCAGCTTCGCTCTTCCATCCTGGGCCTCCCGCCCTCCTGCTTCGGCGACCAGGCTCCAGGTTTAGCGACCCGGGCCGCGCGATCAAAGCCCGAGCCGGAGACTCCCCCCCGGTCCGGACTGGCTCCGGAGCCCGGGCTCCCTCAGGAGCAGAGCAGGACGGACAACCGCTGCTGGAACTCGACCGTCAGCGGCTCGGCGGGACCGAGGGCCTCGAAGACCTCGAGCAGGGCCTTGCGCGGGGCGCCGTCGTCGAAGTGCAGGTCGCGGATCGCGGCCTCCATCAGCTCCTCGAGGCCCGCCTCGGTCTGACCGGAGGCCACGAGGGCCCGGCCGAGCTCGATGCGCTGGCCGACGTCCTTGGGGTCCGCCTCGACCGCCGCCCGCAGGGCCTCGAGGTCGCCGGCCCCCTCGAGCAGCTCGAAGCGCGCCAGGAGGCTCTTCGCCGCGGGGGTCTCGCGCTGGGCCTCGTCGAGGGAGTCGTAGAGCTCCCGCGCCCCCTCCACGTCCTCGAGGCTGAAACGCAGGCCCGCCAGGGCGACGATCGCCTCGCCGTCGGTGGGATTCTGCTCCAGCCAATCCGCGAGCAGCGCCGCGGCCTGGGCGTGCTCGCCGGCGGCCTCGAGCTCTTTGGCCTGCTCGATCGGGCTCGCCGCGGCCCCGCCTTTCAGGCCGTGGCGCTCGAGGAATTCGCGCACCTCGGGCTCGCTGCGCGCGCCGGCGAAGGCGTCCACGGGCTGGCCGTCCACGATCAGGACGACCGTCGGCACGCTCTGGATGCGGAAGGCCTGGGCGACCTCGGGGGCGGCGTCGGTGTCGATCTTGGCCAGGGTGAAGGCGCCGCCGTAGTCCTCGGCGACGCGCTCGAGCACGGGGGTCAAGGCCTTGCAGGGCTCGCACCAGGTGGCCCAGAAGTCGACGAGGACGGGGCGCTGGAGGGAGCCCTGGAGGACGACGGACTCGAAGTTCTTGAGGTCGACGTCGATGACGTGGGGGGAGGTGCTCATCGCGTCATTCTAGCGGGCCGCCGATCGAGAGCAGGGCTCGCCGAACGTCGTCTCGCAACTGCCCGTCGGACTGCGAAGGAGAGAGGGTCTCCGGAAGGGTCTCGACGAGCAGGGCCACGGCCCGATCGAGCGCCTCCGGACGCAGCTCCGGCACGGCCTCCGGTCCCTTGGAGACGAGATAGCTGCGGGTCGCGCCCTCGCGGTCGACGAGCCGCAGGTGCTCGAGGTCGCATCCGGCCGCCCCCCAGAAACGCTCGTCCTCGAGGGGCGCGAGGCACGCGGCCAGCGCGGGCTCGAGGCGCGCCACCGTGCCCGCCTCGAGGCGCCACTCGTGGCGACCGGCCTGCCCGAAGTGCAGGACGTCGTCACGGCTCCAGCTCAGGAAGAAGGTGCCCTCGCGGCAGGAACGCAACTCGAGGCCGATCACGTTGCCCTCGATCGGCTCGGCAGCTCGGAAGAGCACTTCGGGAAGCTCGCCGCCGGCGCGCTCGAGCACGGTCGCGGCGATGGCCTCGATCGCCTGGGCACTCGCCTTTTCGAGGGGCGACGTCCCGGGGTCGTAGCCGTGGAGATCTCCCAAGCGCTTCTCGAGAGCGCGCGCCGACTGGTAGCGCGCCTGCTCGCCGAAGGGGATCTGGAAGTAGGCGTCGGTGCGGCGCAGATCTTCGACGAGCCAGATCAAGTAACCGGGCTCGCCCCAGTCGTCGAGGAGCAGGACCCCCGCGCGGCGCGCGATGTCGTCGCCTTCTCGCTGGAGGTGATCCACGAGGCGCGCTCGCTGCAATTCGTCTCCCGAGCCCACTCGGCCCAGGGCCTCGATGGCAGCCGCACGCACCGGCGCGAGGTGGTCGTCGAGCAGGGACCAGTAGTCGCCGGCCTCCGCTTCGACGGCCGTCACCGCCAGCCCTCGCGCCGCGGCCGGGCGCCAGGGGAAGTCGAGGTCGCGCAGGGACCGCCAGCTCCAGGCCCGCAGCTCGGCGTCGCCGAACTCGGGCAGGACCTCGACGAGGTGGGTGCCGAGGCCTGCGAGCTTCGAGCCCTCAGGCCCGCAGGCCTGGCGCACGCGCTCCAGCGCGGGCTCGCCGAGCCCGATCAGACGCCTGGCGGCCTGGGGCCGCACGGGAATACGGCCGGTCTGCGCGAGCTCGAGGTACTTCTCGGCTTTCGCCGCGACCTCCGCGTCGACCGGCTCCGCCTCCTGCGAGACCAGCGGCGCGGCGAGGCCGAGGCAGGTGAGCAGGCAGCTTCCGAGGAGGAGGGCTCGAGCGCGCCTCAACGGGGCAGCTTCTCGATCTTCATTCGATAGAGGCTCTCGACGAAACCGTCTTCGTCCTCCTTCTCGCTGACCTCGAAGCTACCGGTCAGCACGAGCTCCCCCGGATCGAAGCGGGTCCGGTCGTCGGTCAGGGACACGCGCACGAAGTGCTGCAGCTTGCCCGTCCCGCAACCGCAGGAGTCGTTGGTCAGGTCGAACCAGGTCTCGCCCTCGGTGGTGCCCGTGCGCATGAAGCCGCTGATCTCGACGCGCTGGCCGTCGTAGGCCTTGATGTCCTCGGGGAGCTCGTCGCCCGGATTCCACTCGACGTTCATCAGCTTCTGCAGGCTGACCTGGAGCACGTCCTCGCGGGGCGTCGCGTTCCCCACCGCCAGGAGCAGGGCGCCGAAGAGGAGGGTCGAGGGGAGTCTCAGGAGGTGTCGCATGGGAGGCGGGGTCGCGGGGCCCCTATCGGCTCCTTTCTAGGTGGGCTGGAGAGGGGTGTCAAGGCACGCGGGCCCCCGTCCCTCGGCAGCGTCCCCGGCCTCAGTCCTCGAGCTGCACCTCGGAGGCCTTCAGGCGGTAGATCCCGATCGCGAAGCCCGCCTCGTCCTGCTCGCCCCCCAGGGTCAGGACGCCCGTGACGCGCATCGGCATGTAGGGCCGGTACTCGGCCTCCGCCTCCTCCTCCATGATCACGTCCACCCACTCGTCGGGCATCGGCTGGCCGCCGAAGCAGCAGCCCATCAGGTCGCGCACGAGCATGAAGTCGCGCACGTTTCCGCGGTCGATCTCCCCGGGGATCATGTAGCCGACGAGCGACACCTCGCGACCGTCGAGGCTGCGGATGTCGCCCGGGACCTCGATGTCGGCCGTCTCCTCGCCCTCGTACTCCTCGGGGAAGAGCATCAGGTCGAGCATGGCGTCGACGTCGTAGTCGATCAGGGAGAGGTCACGGAAGCTGATGTCGACGGGACCCTCCGGCTCGGGCTCCGGCTCCGGCTCCTCGGCCGGGGCGCTGGCGACCTCGGGCTCCGCCGGGCCATCGTCCCCCGACTCGCTCGCCTCCGGAGCAGCGCCGCCGTCCGTTGCGTCGACCGTGTACTCCCCCGCGACGATCGAGACGTCTTCCTCGACGGGCGGAGCCGGCGCCGCCGGCCGCGGGTCCTCCGAGCCGTCGATGGCCGCGCCGCGCACGACCGGGAGCGGCGCGACGACCGCGGCCTGCTCCTCGTCGCCACAGGCGGTGAGGAGGATCGGCGCGAGGAGGGCGATTCGGAGGCTAGCGGTCACGCGAGAGGGTCTGGGCCACGTCGGTCGAGTAGGCCTTCAACGCTGGCAGGATACCCGCCACGCCGCCGGCGAGGAGCATCGCCACTGGCGTCCACAGGAAGGCGTCGTTCCAGACCCAGGGGTCGAGCACCACCCCGGTCTCTTCGCGCACCACGCGCCCCGCCCCCAGGAGCACGAGGGCGAAGACACCGAAGCCCACCAGGCTCCCGAGCAGCGCGATGGTCTGCGCCTCGAGCAAGATGACCGCGAAGAGCGTCCGGCGGCGCGCCCCGAGGGAGCGCAGGATGGCGAACTCCCGCCGCCGCTCGTTCATCGTGTTGTAGAGGCTGGCGAGGATCGAGCCGAGGGCCACCACCATCACGAGGTAGGCGACGAGCTCGAGGATGCGATTCACCCAGCCGAGCTTGTCGAGCAGCTCGGCCATCGAGGCCCCGATCGGCCAGGCGAAGGTCGCCTCCTTGCCCTGGCGGTTGTAGCGGTCCGCGAGCTGAAAGCCGCTGCCGCGCCCCTCGAGGTCGAGCAGCACGGCCGAGAGCTCCTTGTGGTGCTCCTCGATCGGCACGCCGTCCTCGGGCACGTAGGACTCGCCGCTCCCTCGCAGCTCGTGGCCGCTCATGCGGTAGACCCCCTCGACCGGGATCCAGATCACGCGGTCGTTCGGGGTGTTCGAGTTCTCGAGCACGCCGCAGACGACGTACTCCTCCTCGTGGTGGTGCTCCTCGACGAGGTTGCGCTCGACCCCGTGGGCCGGCTGGAAGTGCGAGCCGATCCCGAACCCGGTCTCGCGCGCCACCCGCGCCCCGAGCACGGCCTCGCGGCGCGCGGGATCGAAGGGGCGCCCGCCCGGCTGGAAGGCGAGCTTCTTCCCCTTCTCGTACTCGAAGTCGGTGAAGAGCTCGCTCGTCGTACCGACGATGCGGTGGCCCTGGTAGTTGTCCCCCAGGGCGTAGGGGATCGCGAGGGCCACGCGCGGGTCCTCGCGCACCTCCTCGTACAGGCTCCAGGGGACGTTCCCCGGCGAGGTCTCGAGGTGGAAGACCGTGTTGAGCACGAGCTGCAGCTGACTGCCGCGCGCACCGAGCACCGCGTCGAAGCCGAGCGGGCCGCCGGCGAAGGCGCTGCGGCTCTGCTGGCTGACGGCGAAGACCGCCATCACGAGGCCCGTCGCGAGGGCCGTCGAGAAGACGGTGACCGAGGTCGAGAGGGCGTGCGTGCGCAGGCTGCGGCGCACGAGCATTCCGAGGGAGCGCAGGTAGGCGATCACGACTCGGCCCCCGCGCGATTCACCTCCGCGAGCTCGAGCCGCCGGTCGAGGGAGTCGAGCACCGCGTCGTCGTGGCTGACCAGCAGGAGCGCCGCGCCGCGCTGGCGGCAAGCCGAGCGCATCAGCTCGAGGGCCTCGCCGGCGTGGTGCGGGTCGAGGCTGCCGGTCGGCTCGTCCGCGAGCACCAGGCGCGGCTCGCCGGCCAGGGCCCGGGCCAGGGCCACGCGCTGGCGCTGGCCGATCGAGAGCTGGTGCGGGTGGTGGTGCAGGCGATCCCCCATGCCGAGGGACTCGAGCAGGGCCCGCGCGCGGCGCGCGTCGGCCCCGCGACCGAAGGTCATCCCGAGCAGCACGTTCTCCAAGGCGCTGTAGCCGTCGAGCAGGTGGAAGCTCTGGAAGACGTAGCCGATCTCCCGCGCGCGGAAGCGGTCGCGGCGCGAGTCGGAGAGGGCCGTGAGCTCCTCGCCGTCGAAGCGGATCGAGCCTTCGTCCGGCGTCAGGATCCCGGCGATCAGGTTCAGGAAGGTCGTCTTGCCGCTGCCGGAGCGGCCGGCCAGCGCGAGCTGCTCGCGCTCCTCGAGGTGGAACACGGGGACGTCGATGATCGGCGTATGCCGCCCGTCGGGATCGACGAAGTCCTTGCGGAGGTCCCGGATCTCGAGCAGCGCCATGGGGCGGAGATTCTACGCGAGGCAATGCGGAGGCAATACGGAGTCGCACACCTTGTTGCTGATCGACAGCAAGGGGGTACCGCACAAGTCCGGTCCCGGACCGCAGCAGCGGTCCGGGACCGGACTTGTGCGGTACCCCCTTGCTGTCGATCAGCAACAAGGTGTGCGACTCCGTATTGCGTTCAGCTCGCCCAGCCCCCTGCGATCAGCGCCCCGCGCAGCACCGCGATCGATTTCTCGTAGTCCTCGAGGGGCAGGCGCTCCTCCGGGGTGTGGTCGAGGGTGCTGTCCCCCGGACCATAGGCGACGATCGGGCAGCCCCAGACGGGACCGACGACGTTCATGTCGGAGGTACCGGTCTTGTGCTTGGCGGCGCCGCGGCCGCCCTGCTGGAGGATCGAGCGACGCAGGGCGCGGGCCAGGGGCGTCGTCGCCTTCGAGCTCCAGGCGACCTCGTGGCCGAGGAACTCGAGCTCGGCGCCCGCGGCCTGCTCGCGGCAGAAGGCCTCGAGGGTGGCGGGGTCGAAGTCCGGCGGCAGGCGAAAGCCGACGCGCAGCTTCACGCGGTCGTGGAGACCGTCGGTGGAGGTGACGAACTCCTGCAGGCTCGGGAGGAGCTGATCGAAGAGGCGCTCGCGGCCGGCGTTGAACTCCTCGCACCAGGCCTTCAGCCGCTGCCAGAGCTCCGCCGCCGCTTCCGCCACGTGGGGCAGAGGACCGGCGGAGTGACCACCGGGGGCCTCGAAGTCGGCCTTCAGACGCAGGATGCCCTTGTAGCCGAGGGTCAGGGCGTCCCAGCTGCTCGGCTCGCCGATCAGGCAGGCCTCGGGCCGGAAGCGCTCGCGCAGGTGGCGCGCTCCGGCCGAGGTCTCGACCTCCTCTTCGACGCAGCCGGCGATCACGAGGTCGACGCCCGCAGCGGGCTCGACGCTCGCCACGGCGCGGGTAAAGGCGCAGATCGAGCCCTTGGCGTCGACCGCGCCGCGGCCGTGGAGGATGCCCTCCTCGATGCGCACGGGGATCTCGCCGGGGACCGTGTCGATGTGGCCGAGGAGCACGACGGTGCGGCGCTCGCCGTCGGCCTCCGGGCCCGAGCGCAAGCCGATCGCGTTGCCGGCCTCGTCGACGTGGGCGTCGAAGCCGTTCGCGTTCATGTGCGCCACGAGCAGCTCCGCCGCCGCGGTCTCGTCGCGCGAGACGCTGGGCGTCGCCACCATGGAGTGCAGCAGCTCGATGTCCGCGTTCATCGCGCCGCCTCCCCCACCGGGAGCTCCGCCAGGACGGCGGAGACCTCGGCGACCACGCGCTCGAGGTCGGCCTGCTCGACGACGAGCGGCGGCAGGAAGCGCACGACGGTCGGGCCCGCGGGCAGGGCGATCACGCCGCGCTCCTGGAGCGCCGCGAGAACCGGGCCCGAGCGAACGCGCAGGTCGAGGGCCACCATCAGGCCGAGGCCGCGCACCTCCCGCACCTGCTCGGAGTCGATCGAGGCGAGGGCGTCCTGGAACCAGCCGCCGAGCTCGGCGGCACGCTCGACGAGGCCCTCCTCCGCGATCGTGCGCAGCACGACGTTGGCGGCGGCGCAGGCGAGGGGGTTGCCGCCGAAGGTGGAGCCGTGGTGGCCGACCTTCAGTTCGCCGACCTTCGCACCCATGCCGACGGCCCCCATCGGCATTCCGCCGCCGATGGCCTTGCCCATGGCGACGAGGTCGGGGACGACGCCCGCGTGCTCGAAGGCGAAGCGCTTGCCGGTGCGTCCGAAGCCAGTCTGCACTTCGTCGAGCACGAGCAGGGCGCCGCGCTCGTCGCAGAGCTCGCGCAGGCCCTCGAGGAATCCAGGGGGCGCGGGGCGCACGCCCCCCTCCCCCTGCACGGCCTCGACGATCACGCAGGCGGTGTCCTCGCTCACGAGCTCGGCGAAGGCCTCGAGCTTGCCGTAGGGCGCGTGGGACACGCCTCCGACGAGGGGCTCGAAGGGCGCGCGGTACTTCTTCTCCCAGGTGCAGGAGAGGGCGCCCATCGTGCGGCCGTGGAAGCCGCGCTGGGCGGCGACGATGCCGGGGCGGCCTGTCGTGAGGCGCGAGAACTTCAGCGCCCCCTCGACGGCCTCCGCGCCGGAGTTGCAGAGGAAGACGCGCTCGAAGCCCTCGGGCAGGAAGGCGCACAGCCGCTCCTGGAGCTCGGCGCGCTGGTCGTTCGGGAAGGAGCCGGCGAGGGTCACGAGGGTGCCGGCCTGCTCGGAGACCGCTTCGACGAGGCGCGGGTGGGCGTGCCCCAGGGCGGCGACCCCGTGGCCGGCGGAGCAGTCGAGGTACTCCCTGCCGTCGGCGTCCCACAGCCGCGCCCCTTCGCCCCGCACGATCGCGATCGTCTTCGTCGGATAGACGCCGCTGGCATGGGCCAGCTCGCGCTCGCGCAGCTTCGCGTTGGTGGGCGTGTTCACGAGGCCGCCCCCCGGATCACGGTGCCCTCGCCGTCGAGGGCCCGACGCACCGGCGCTTCACCGCGGGCGTCACCGAGGACCACGCGCGCGACGCCGCCCTCGATCGCTTCCTGGGCGCCGAGCAGCTTGATGCGCATGCGCCCCTGGGCCATCTCCATCGCCTCCTCGATGCCGCCGGCGGGGACCTCGCGTACGAGGCTGGCCTCGTCGGGGAAGTCGCGCAGGAGGCCCGGGACGTTCGAGAGCAGCATCAGGGTGTCGGCACCGAGGGCGGCAGCGGTGCGCGCGGCGGCGCGGTCGCCGTCGACGTTGATCGCCTCGCCGTCGACGCTGACGGCGGGCGGCGTCAGGACGGGCAGGCAGCCCGCGTCCATCAGCGAGCGCAGGAGCTCGGTGTTGACGCGCTCGACGGTCCCGGTCCAGGTGTCGCGGATGATGCGCGTCTTGCCGTCCTCCACGGCGCGGATGCCCTTCTTGCGCTTGCCCTCCCACAGGCGGCCGTCGAGGCCCGAGAGGCCGACGGCGTTCACGCCGCGGCGCTGCAGCCGCTCGACGATGCCCTTGTTGGTCGAGCCGCAGTAGACCATCTCGAAGATCTCGAGGGTCTTGCGGTCGGTCAGGCGGCTCGTGAAGCCCGAAGGCGAGGTGACGAACTGGGGCGGGTGGCCGAGGGCCTCGGCCACGCGGTTGGTCTCGGCCGAGCCGCCATGCACGAGCACGAGGGGCAGGCCGTCGCGGACGAGGCCGGCCACGTCCTCGCAGAGGGCCTCGAGGTCGATGCCCTCGCTGCCGCCGACCTTGACGACGATGGGTTCCATGGGATCGTTCTCCGCTGTTCGCTCTGGAGGGAGTATCGGATCAAACAGGGTGCAGGCCGACGAAGTCGAGGGCCGTGCCCTCCTCGAAGCCGCACATCAGGTTCATGCTCTGGACGGCGGAGCCCGCGGCTCCCTTGACCAGGTTGTCGATGGCGCCGATCACGACCAGGCGATTCGAGGCCGGGTCCTTCTCGAAGCCGACGTCGGCGTAGTTCGTGCCCGCCAGGATCTTGGGCTCGGGGAAGCGGTAGAGACCGCCACGCTCCTTGACGATGCGCACGAAGGGCTCGGCGCCGTAGTGCTCGCGGTAGAGGCCCCAGACCGCCTTGTCGTCGAGCTCCTCCTTCAGGAAGACGTGGGCCGTGCAGAGCACGCCGCGCACCATCTCCACCGCCGTGGCGGAGAAGTGCAAGGTCGGGGCGCCGAGCACGAGCTCCATCTCCGCCTGGTGGCGGTGGCCCGTCGGGGCGAATGAGCGCACGCAACCCGCGCGCTCGGGATGGTGGGAGGCCGCGCCGGCGGAGGCCCCGCCCTCGGAGGAGCCGACCTTGACCTCGACCACGGCGGACTCGATCAGGCCCTGGCGCGCCAGGGGCAGGAGCGAGAGGTTGACCGCGGTCGCGTTGCAGCCGACGCCGCTCGCGTAGCGCGCGCCGCGCAGGGCCTCGCGGGAGGATTCCGGCAGCCCGTAGACGAAGCGCTCGAGCCACTCGGGCGCGGGGTGCTCCTTGCCGTACCAGCGCTGGTAGGCGTCGGTGTCGTCGAGGCGGAAGTCCGCGGAGAGGTCGACGACGCGCTCGGCGACCTGCGCGAACTCCTCGATGCGCGCGGAGGCCTCGCCGTGGGGCAGGGCGAGGAAGAGCACGTCCACGGGCTCGATCGTCTTCGGGCTCGTGAACTTGAGGTTCGTGCGCCCGCGCAAGTTCGGGTGCATGGAGTGCACGAAGCGCCCCTTGGCGCGCTCGGAAGTGCACTGCACGACCTCGACCTCGGGGTGAGCGAGGAGCAGCCGCAGGAGCTCGCCCCCGGCATAGCCCGAGCCGCCGACGATGCCGGCGCGGATCACGACGCCCCTCCCGCCGGCTGGGTCGCCGGGGTCGTGTCCGCGAGGGGAGCCGAGGGGATGATCTCGCGCCCCTCGGCCACCTCGAGGATGTAGTCCACGACACGCGCCGGCAGGTCGACGCCCGTGGGCTCGATCGAGTTCTTGAACTCCATCGTGTAGTTCACCTCGCAGACCACCAGGCCCTGGGGCGACTCCAGGAGGTCCACGGCCAGCAGACCTCCACCCACGGCGCGCGCCGCGGCGAGGGAGACCTCGCGCAGCTCGTCGGTGACCGGGTGCCCCTCGACGCGGCTGCCCTTGGCGGTGTTCGTGATCCAGTGGTCGGAGTGACGCGCGATGGCCGCCAGCACCTGGTCCCCCGCCACGAAGGCGCGCAGGTCGCGCCCGGGCTTCTCGACGTGCTCCTGCACGTAGAAGATCGAGTGGTGGTAGGTCCCGAGCGTCGCCTTGTGCTCGAGGATGGCCTCCCCCGCCTCGCGGTCGTTGACGCGGGCGAGCAGGCGTCCCCAGGAGCCGACGGCGGGCTTGAGGATTGCGGGGTAGCCGAGCTCCTCGATGGCCTCGAGGGCAGACTCGGGGGTGAAGGCGACGCGCGCCCGCGGCACCGGTACGCCTGCGCCGGAGAGCGCGAGGTTCGTCGCCATCTTGTCGCCGCAGACCTCCGCCACCCGCCAGGGGTTGACGCAAGGGATGCCCCAGCCCTCGATCACGCGGATCGCGGCCAGGGCGCGGGAGTGGCTGATGCAGCGCTCGACCAGGACGTCGAGCTCCTGGATTGCCTCGGGCGCTCCGCCCGCGTCGAGGGAGAAGGGCGTGGCCTCGATGTGGAAGCGCTGGAGGTCGACGCCCCGCCGCTCGAGCTCGGCGATGAGCAGCTTCTCCTCATGGCGCACGCGGGCGTGCAGGACTCCGATCCTCATGCTTCGGTCTCCGTGGTTGGTGGGTCTTCGAGGGGCGAGGACTACTCGCCCCAGTCCTCTTCGATCTCGGGAGCGAGGGCGAGCTGAACGGGGTCGAGGCCGGTGACCTCGAGCTCCGCTCCGCACTCCTCACAGGGCAGGATCTCGTTGACGAGGGTGCCCGCCTCGATCGTGATCGCGGCGTCGCACTCGGGGCACTTCGTGGTGGTCTGGGTCGTCTCGGACATGGCTCTGTCGTGGGTTGGGTGGGTTCCTTCGGTAAGAGGCTTCTTTCATTACGAAAGACCGGCCGCCGGGGCTCGGGGAGCTCCGGCGGCCGGTGGGCGTTCAGCTGCGGGTCGCGAGACCCCTATCCCATCGAGCGCGTCCCGGAGCTCGGGCTCGCCTTGTCGACTCGCTCGGGTTTGGCCTTGGCCTCCGTCCCCGTGCAGGAGGGTGCGGGGAGGGTGCAGGTGGCTCGCTGGATCGGAAGCATGGAGTTCCATGGCGGGGCAACGGGCCCCGGAGTGCGGGGAGTTGAACACAGAATCGGTGGCCGTCAAGGGAGGAATCTCCGCCAAATCGAGGATCGCCCGGCTCGTGCACTTTGTTGCCGCCCCGTGGCGGATCCGTGGAGCGGCCCCTCGTCGCACCGGGTAGGATCCGCTCCATGGCTGCGCGACTCCTGCGCCTCCTCCCCTGCCTGCTCCTCCTCGCCCCCCCTGCCCCGGGGCGGCCCTCGAGCTCGGCGCAGCAGGGCGAGCCCCCTTCCCGGCGCCTCTCCCGGGAGCTGACACGCCAGCCGCGCCTGGCCGGGACCACGGGCTCGCGCTTCGGCGCCGTCTTCGTCGAGCGCGAACTGCGCGCCGCGGGCTGGGAGGTCGAGGTGGACGTGCGCGAGGTCGTCCTCTCCCTGCCGCGCCGCATCGTCGTCCAGGCCTTCACTGTCGACACGGAAGCCGCCGAGCGGACCGGCCTGCGCGACGCCGACGGAGAGGCGCGCCTCTTCGAGCGCATCGAGCGCTTCGACCCGGACGCCCACCCTCCCGGTGAGGTGCCGCCCTTCAACGCCTGGTCCGCCAGCGGGATCGAATTCGCTCCAGTGATCGACGCGGGCTACGGCCTGCGCGCGGACTTCGAGCGGCTGCTCGCCGCGGGCGTCGAGGTGGAGGGCAAGATCGCCTTGGCCCGCTACGGCCGCAGCTACCGCGGCGTGAAGGCCAGCCTCGCCGAGGAGTACGGCTGCGTCGGGCTCCTGCTGTTCAACGACCCGAAGGACGACGGCGCCGTGCGCGGGGAGGTCTGGCCCGCGGGTCCCTGGAAGCCGGACTGGGCCGTGCAGCGCGGATCGATCTTGCCCCTCTCCCGCGCGCCGGGCGACCCCTCGACCCCCGGCTGGGCCTCGAGCCCCCCCGGCGTCCCCGGCCGTCGGCTCGACCTCGGCGAGTGCGACGAAGCCCTGCCCAAGATCCTCTGCACGCCGATCCCCTGGCGCGAGGCCCGGGTCCTGATCGAGCACCTGCGGGAGGTCGAGCTCACCGACGAGCACGGCGCCACGCGGCGCGAGCCCCTGGGTCCGGGCCCCGCACACGTCCAGCTCGGCATCGACCAGCCCCGCGAGCTGCGCACGATCCACAACGTCATCGGCACGCTGCGCGGCGAGGCGTCGGGGCTCGTGATCGCGGGCAACCACCGCGACGCCTGGGTGCGCGGCGCCCACGACGCGGGCGGCGGCACGGTCGCCCTGCTGCGTAGCGCCCAGCGCCTCGGTGAGCGCGCCAAGCTCGGCTGGCGACCTCCGCGCACACTGAAGCTCGCCTTCTGGGACGCCGAGGAGCCGGGCCTGATCGGCAGCACCGAGTGGGCGGAGGCCCACGCCGAGGAGCTGCGCCGCGACTGCCTCGTCTACCTGAACGCCGACGCCCTGGTCAGCGGCACGCGCTTCCGCGGCGCTGCGGGCACGCCCGGTCTGCAAGGCACCCTGCGCTCGGCGCTCCAGAAGGTCGAGCAGGCGGACGGCAACGGGACCCTTTGGGACTCCTGGGTCGAAGCCGCCGGCGACTCCGAGCCGCGCCTGGGCCTACCCGGCTCGGGCTCGGACTACACGGTCTTCCTGCACCACCTCAGCCTGCCGGTGGTCGACCTCTCGCTCTCGGGCTCCGCCGGGGGCCAGTACCACACGAGCTTCGACGACTTCGCCCAGGTCGACCGACACATCGACCCGGAGTGGCGGGGACACGAGCTGGCCGCCGAGCTCGTGACGACGCTCATGCTCGAGTTCGCGGAGCGCGGCCCGGAGTGCTTCGACGAGGTCGAGGCCGCCCTGCGCCTGGCGCGCGTCGCGCGCGACTCCGCGGGCTGGCTGGGCGAGGAGCCGGCGGAGGAGCTCGCCACGGCCTTCGAGGGACTGGCGTCCTCGGCGAGCGCCACGCGTCGCGAGCCCTTCTACCGCCGACTCGAGGCCCCCGGCGGGCTGCAGGGTCGCAGCTGGTACAAGAACCGGCTCTGGGCGCCGGGCCTCGAGACGGGCTACCGCTCGGAGACCCTCCCCAGCCTGCGCTTCGCCAAGTTGATCGGCCCCGAAGCCCTCGAGTTCGAGCTGCGCTCCTTGGTCGCGGCGATCGAGCGGCCCGCGCCGTGACTTCGCCCGGGCTGAAGCTCCTCCTCGGCTTCTTCAAGCGCTTCCTCGCCCACCGCCGCCGGCTGGTCGGGGGCCTCTGCGCCGTTCCGCTGGCGCGCCTGGCGGACATCCTCGTGACCCTGACGATCGGCGCGGCCCTGAACGGCCTGCAAGAGGGCGGAGGTCGCGAGGTCCTCGCCCCCGCCGTGGGCCTCGTCCTGCTCTATGCCCTGGCGCAGGCGGTGTTCAGCTTCCTGCAACGCTGGTGGGTGCTCTCGGTCTCGCGCCACGTCGAGCGCGGCCTGAAGCAGGACCTCTTCGACAAGCTGACGAGCCTCTCCTACGCCTTCCACGACGAGAGCCGCTCGGGAGACGTGGTCAGCCGCCTGACGAGCGACGTCGAGAACCTGCGCATGTTCCTCGGCCCGGGCCTGATGTTCGCCCTGGGGAGCCTGGTCATGTTGCCGGTGACCCTCGTGCTCTTGATCGACCTGAACCCGACCCTCGCGCTGACGATGGCGGTGCCCATGGCGGTGATGGGCGGGGGCTTCCGCTGGCTCGTGCCGAGCCTGCACGCGGCCTCGAAGGACGTGCAGGAGAGCCTGGCGGACATTTCCCATCGCGCCCAGGAGAACTTCGCCGGCGTTCGAGTCGTCAAGGGCTTCGCGCGCGAGGAGCACCAGGCGCGGCGCTTCGCCGAGGCCTCGGCGAAGAGCCGCGACCACCAGATCCGCCTGGCTCGCGTGCGCGGGCTGGCCCACACCCTGGCGGGCACCTCGAGCCAGGTGACCTTCGTGGTGATCCTGCTGCTCGGCGGGCGCGCGATGATCGACGGGCGCCTGGGCTACGGCGACACGCTCGTGTTCGTCGACCTGACCCTGAAGCTCTTCTGGCCCATCCTCACCCTGGGCTGGCTGGCGGGGATGCTGCCGCGCGCCACCGCGAGCGCCCAGCGCGTGGCGGAGATCCTCGAGCGCCAGCCCGAGATCCGGAACCCGGCCGATCCCCTCCCCCTCGAGCAGCCCCGCGGCGCCCTGCGCCTCGCTGACGTGTCCTTCACCTACCCTGGCGCCGAGCGGCCGGCCCTCGCGGGCATCGACATCGACGTGCCCGCGGGCAGTCGGCTCGGGGTCGTCGGGCCGACAGGCTGCGGCAAGACGACGCTGTTGCAGCTCGTCGGCCGCCTCCACGAGGCGCGCGGAGAGCTCTCCCTCGACGGCCTGCCGATCGAGCGCCTGCGCCTTCGCGACCTGCGCGCGCCCCTCGGCTACGTCCCCCAGGACGCCTTCCTCTTCTCCGACACATGGTCGGCGAACGTCGGCTTCGGTGCGCCGCAGGCGCTGCCCTCCGAACGCCTGGAGGAGCTGGCGCGCCTGGTCTGCCTCGACGAGGAGCTCGCGCGGCTCGAGGGCGGACTCGAGACTCTCATCGGTGAGCGCGGCGTGACCCTCTCGGGCGGCCAGCGCCAGCGCACCTGCATCGCCCGTGCCCTGGCGCGCGAGCCGCGCGTCTTGATCCTGGACGACGCCCTGAGCGCCGTGGACACGCGCACGGAGGCGCGGCTGATCGAGCACCTCGACGGGGCCGCGGCGAGCTCGACGGTGCTCATCGCCACGCACCGGCTGAGCGCGGTGCGGGACTGCGACCAGATCCTCGTGCTCTCCAAGGACGGGCGGCCGGAGGCCCTGGGCACCCACGAGGAGCTCGTCGCGCGGGGCGGCTGGTACGCCGAGACTTGGGCGCAGCAGCAGACGCGCCGGGAGCTGGAGGAGCTTTGAGCGACCTCGAGCCCCTGGACGACGAGCTGGTCGTGAACGGCTCCTGGGACAGCGCGCTCCTCTGGCGCTTGATGGGCTGGGGACGGCCGCACCTGCGGCACTTCCTCGCCAGCTTCCTCGTGCTCGTCGCGCTCTTCGGCGTCACGCTGGCGGGGCCCTACATCTGGCGCCTGGCCCTCGACGGGCCGGTGCGCGCGATGGACGAGGGCACGGGGGAGCGCGGCGAGGCCCTGGAGCACCTCTACCAGCTGGTGCTGGCCTACGGCGGGCTGGTGGTGGCCTACGGCCTGCTCAGTTACCTCGAGGTGGCCCAGCTCGCGCGCACGGGACAGCTCGTGATCCACGACCTGCGCTCGGAGCTCTTCGCCCACCTGCAGAGCCTCGACCTGGCCTTCTTCGAGGAGCGCAGGGCGGGCTCCCTCGTGACTCGCGTCACGACCGACGTGGAGAACCTGAGCGAGCTGTTCACCTCGGGCCTGCTCGTGCTCTTCTTCGACCTGTTCAAGATCGTCGCCCTGGTGGCGCTCCTGTTCTGGATCGACCTCCAGCTGGCCCTCGTCGTCGCGGGGCTGACGCCGGCGCTGGTGATCGTGAGCCTGCTCTTCCGCGGCGGGGCGCGGCGCGGCTTCCGGGAGGTGCGCGCCCACCTCGCCCGCCTCAACGGCTACCTGCAGGAGGTCCTCTCCGGCGTGCGCGTCGTCCAGGCCTTCGGCAGCGAGGAGCGCGTCTCGAAGCGCTTCGACGGCCTGCTCGAGCCCTACGTCGCCGCCAACCTGCGTACGGTGATGCTCTTCTCGCTCTTCTTCCCGGCCATCAGCCTGACGGTCTTCGCGATCCAGGCGGCGGCCCTCTGGGTCGGCGGCGGGCGCATCGCCGACGGAGGGCTCGAGTACGGCTCCTTCTACCAGTTTTGGATCTACCTGGCGTTGCTCGTGAGCCCGATCCGCGAGCTGGGCGAGCGCTACAACGTCCTGCAAGCCGCCTTCGCGTCGGCCGAGCGGGTCTTCGCCGTCCTGGACACGCGGCCGGAGGTCCGGCCCCAGGCGGGCTTCGAGGAGCGCGAGGATACGGGCGACCTCGTGCGCTTCGAGGACGTGCACTTCTCCTACGTCCCGGGCACCGAGGTCCTGCGCGGGCTCTCCTTCTCGATCCCCCGCGGACACACGGTGGCCATCGTCGGCGCGACCGGCGCCGGCAAGTCGACCGTCGTCAGCCTCCTGCAGCGCTTCCACGACCCGACGGCGGGCCGCGTGCTCTTCGACGGCCGCGACCTGCGGGGGCTGCGCCCGAACGAGCTACGCGCGCGCTGCGGCCTCGTGCTGCAGGACGAGTTCCTCTTCGAGGGCAGCGTGCGCGAGAACCTCGTCATGGGCCGCGAGAGCGTCGACGAGACGAGCCTCGCGCGGACCCTCGACATGAGCGACGCCCGCGAGCTGGTCGAGCGGCTGCCGGGCGGGCTCGAGGAGGTCCTGCACGAGCGCGCCTCCCAGCTCTCGACCGGCGAGCGGCAGCTCCTCACGATCGCCCGCGCCCTGGCTGGCGACCCCGAGCTCGTGATCCTCGACGAGGCCACGGCCTCGGTCGACTCCCGCACCGAGGCGCGCATCGAGGAAGCGACGCGCAACCTCCTCGCCGGCCGCAGCGCCCTGGTCATCGCTCACCGGCTCTCGACCATCGAGCGCGCCGACCGGATCCTCGTCCTGCACCACGGCGAGCTGCGGGAGTCCGGCACCCACGCGGAGCTCTTGCGCCTCGGCGGGCTCTACGCGCGCCTGCACGCGCTGCAGTTCCGGGAGGACGAGTCGCCCTCCCGGAGCTGAGGCGAGGCCGGCCCCTTCAGGGACGCTGGGTCAACTCGCGCGACTCGCAGGCCCAGCGCGCGAGGAAGGCGTCGCGGGAGTCGTAGGCCGAGGCGAACTCCCCGCCGGCGACGAGGGAGCGGCCGAAGCTCGCGAGGCAGAGGACTCGACCGCTCGTGCCCCCGCCGAGGGGCAGCCAGCGCGTGCCGTTCCAGCGCGCGAGGCGGTTCATTGCGTTCGCGCCCGAGGCCTCGAAGCCGCCTCCCGCGTAGAGCGAGGGACCGCCGCCGTCGTCGTGCACGACCAAGGAGCGCACGTGACCGACGAAGCCGTCCCCCATCGGGCTCCAGCTCGCGCCGTCCCAGCGCGCCACGCGCTTGGCGGGGCTCCCGGCCGCCTGGGTGAAGGCGCCGCCGACGACGAGGGAGCTCGAGCCGTTCTCCTCGAAGACGGTCAGGGCGCGCACCTCTCCGTTGAGGCCCGTGCCGAGGGCGGACCAGGTCGCTCCGTCCCACTTCGCCACGCGCTTGACGAGCACGTTGCCGTCCACGTAGTTGAAGTCGCCGCCCACGAAGAGCGCGGGGCCCGTGCCGTCGTCGTACTGCGTGAGGGCGTAGACCGGCCCCTCGCAGCCACCGGCCAGGGGCGTCCAGTTCACGCCGTCCCAGCGAGCGACGCGCTTGCAGGGCGTCCCGCTCGCGCCGGAGAGGGCCCCTCCCGCGTAGAGCACGTCTCCCCCGACTTCCTCGACGACCGCGAGGGCGTAGACCGGCTGGTTCACTCCCAGGTCCAGGCCCGACCAGCTCGAGCCGTCCCAGCGCGCGATGTGCGGGAGGGACTGACCGCCGGCTTCGATGAAGCGGCCGCCGGCGTAGAGCGCGGAGCCGTTGCCGTCGTCGTAGACGACGAGAGCCTCGACCTCTCGGTCGAAGGCGGGGCCGACCGCCTGCCAGGCGGCGCCGTCCCAGCGGGCCAGGTAGTCGACGGGCCCGCCGCTGGTGCGCACGAAGTCCCCGGCCACGTAGAGGGCCGGACCGTCCCCGTCGTCGAAGACGGCCAGGGCCAGGACCTCGGCGTCCAGGCCGCCGGGGAGCGGCTTCCACTGACCGCCTTGCCACTTGCCGATGCCGCTGGCGGGGATCCCCCCCGCGTTCGAGAGGTAGCCGCCGACGTAGAGCGCCGAGCCGCCCCCGTCGTCGAAGGCGGTCAAGGCATAGACCGCCTGGTTCGCGCCGCTGGCGAGGGCTGACCAGGAAGAGCCGTCCCACTTCGCCACGTTCTCGGCCGGGGCCCCTCCGGCGGTCTCGAAGAAGCCGCCGACGTAGAGGGCGGATCCGTTGCCGTCGTCCGCGACGCTCATCGAGAAGACCGCGTCGCCGACTCCGCTCCCGACGCCCGACCATTGGCTTCCGTCCCACTTGCCGATCTTGTGGGTGGAGACGCCGCCGGCCTGCGTGAACCAACCGCCGACGTAGAGCTCGGGCCCCCCTCCGTCGTCGAAGACCTCGATGCACTCCGCGGAGCCGTTCAGGGAGCCTCCCACGTCCGACCAACTCGTTCCGTCCCACCTGGCGATGCCACGCATGGGCTCGGGCGGGTCCGACCACAGGGAGCTGAAGCGCCCGACCGCGTAGAGCGCCTCGCCGCTCCCGTCGTCGAAGACCTGCAAGCCCCGGACGTCGGGGACCAGGAAGCCGGGTCCCACGGGCGACCAGCTCGTGCCGTCGAAGCGGGCGATGCCGTTGACGAGCAGCCCGCCGGCGTTGGAGAAGTCACCGGCGGCGAAGAGCGCCGGCCCGCTGCCCTCGTCGAAGACCTCCAGGTCGAAGACCTCGTCGAGGTAGCTGAAGGTTCCTCCGCCCACGTCGTGCCAGTTGCCGTCCCAGCGAGCGATGTTGCCCACGTCGACGCCCCCGGCGGTGGTGAAGGTCCCGGCGACGTAGAGGGAGAGCCCGTCCCCGACATCGGCCACGATCATGCGGTGGACCCTCGGGGCGATGACGCCGTCCAGCCCGCTGCCCAGCGGAGACCAATTCGATCCGTCCCAGCGCGCGACGGAGCCGGCGGGAACCCCACCCGCGAGGGTGAAGCTCCCTCCCACGTAGAGGGCCGGGCCGTCGCCGTCGTCGTAGACCGCGAGGGCCTGGACGAAGCCGTCGGTGCCCGGCTGGGCGCCGAAGGTCGGCAACCAGCGAGGCGGACAGGAGGTGCCTTCCGCCAGGAAGAGGCCGGGCACCTGGAGCGCGCCGCCGACCGCCAGGCGCTCGACCTCGGCGCTCGCGGCGAGGCCCGCGCTGCCCGCGCCCACGGCCGTCACCCGCAAGCGCTTCGCGTCCACCTGGGTCGGGAGCCGCAGCTCGTAGCCGCCGCTCCAGTCGGTCACGGCCTGCCCCCCCGCGCTGCTCAGGACGACGGCGCCCTCGGCCGGCGCGCCGGAGGGCTCGTAGACGTGACCGCGCAGCACGAGCTCGCGCGAGACCTCCTGCGCGACCTGCGTGGACGGTGCCTGGAAGGAGACGAGGGCGGTGAGGACGAGCGGCGAGATCGGGAGCATGGGGGGTACCTCCTCCGAGCGGGGGCTTGACGCGGGTTCATTGTCCCTGGTGGCGTCTCGCGCGGGGAGCGCTTCAGCCTTTTCGGGATTCTCCCGCAGACCGGACGCCTCGATTCCCGTGGCGGGCCGGGACTCGCGAGGCTCGGAGCGCGATCCGGCGGCTAGAATCCGGCCTCGATGCTGCGAGAACTGCTCCTCACCGCTCTCCCCCTCCTCGCCCCCGCGCAGGAGCCCGCCGCACCCGAGCCGGCTGCGCCTCTGGCCGTGGACGGGGTCCCGGTCGCCTGGGACGACTTCGCCCAGTGGCTCCTCCTGCTCCAGGGCCCCGCGAACGTCGAAGAGTTCGTGCTCGAGCACCTGCTCCAGCGGCGGGCCCGGGAGCTGGGGGTCGAATTGCGCGAGGAAGAGCTCGCGGCGCGCGTCGACGGGGAGATCGAGGAGCGCGTGCGCCTGGCCTTCGAGGGAGACCGCGCGGCCTGGGCCGCGGAGCTCGAGCGCCTGGGGCAGACCCCCGAGGTCCACCGCGTGGAGCTCCTGCGCGACGCGCGGCGCGCCTCCTGGACGGACGTCCTGGTCGCCGCCCGACGGGAGGTCGACGCCGAGGAGGTGCGCGAGCTGTGGGAGGATCGCTACGGAGTCGGCGGGCGGCAGCTGAGCATGTCGCTGCTCTACCTGAAGGTCGTCGCGCCGCCCCAGCCGCCCGGCACGACCCGCGAGGAGAACGTCGCGCGCAACGCGGAGGCGAAGCGCGAGACCCTCGCGCGCGCCAGCGCCCTGCACGGCGAGCTCGCCCAGGGCGCGGACTTCGCGAGCCTCGTGCGCGAGCACTCCGAGGACGAGGCGACGCGCGCGCGGGGCGGGGCCCTCGACGGTCCCTTCAGCGTCCACGACTTCCCCGGGGTCCCCGCGCAGGCCCTGACCGAGCTCGAGGTGGGCGAGGTCCTCGAGCCCTTCCTCAGCCGGGGGGGCGCCTGCCTGCTGCGCCTCGACGGGGAGCGGATCACGCCCCTCGAGGCGGTGGAGGCCGAGCTGCGCGAGGAGCTGCGCCGGGCGCCCGCCAACCGCGCCGAGGCCGACGCGCTGTGGGAGAGCCTGCGCGGCGAGGCGGCGGTCGAGGTGCTCCCCGAGCTCACCCGCGAACCGGGGCCCGATGACCCGCGGCACGGGAAAGCGGTCCTCGTCGTCGACGGCGAGACGATCTCCCGCCTGCATTTCAGCCGCTGGCTGGTGCCCCGACGGGGCCGGCCGTTGATGCGCACTTTCGTCCAGCATCGCATGGTGAAGGAGATGGCCGTGGCGGCGGGCGTCGACGTCGACGCGCTCGAGGTGAAGGCGCGCGTGAACGACGACCTCGAGGCCCAGATCCAGGCCTTCTTCGAGGGCGACCGCCAGGCCTGGCTGGCGCACCTCGCCGCCGACGGACGCACGCCCGCCAGCGCCGAGCGCGTGGCCCGCATCCGCACGGCCCACGCCCTGCGGGCCGAGCGGCTGATGCTCGCCGAGCGCGTGATCGGCGAGGACGACCTGCGGCGCGAGTGGGTCGAGCGCTACGGCGAGGCGGGCAGCAGCCTCGACCTGCGCTACATCCTGCTCCGCCTGCCGGAGCCCCCCGCCGAGGGCCTGGAGGACGAAGCGGCCCGCGAGGCCTGGCGACGCCAGGAGGGCCGCGCCTGCCTCGACCTGCTCGCCTCGCTGCGTGCGCGCGCCCTGGAGGGCGAGGACTTCGGAGCCCTGGCGCAGACCTACTCCCAGGAGGCCGCCTCCGCCGAGCGGGGCGGTCGGCCGCCGGGGCGCGTCGAGCTGCACACCTGGCCCGAGGCCGTGCAGGGAGAAGTCCGCCGCCTGCGCGTGGGCGAGCTCTCCTCCCCCATCGACTTCGGCGGCGGGGACTTCCTCCTCTGCGAGCTCGCGGGCGTGGTGGTCGTGCCTTTCGAGGAGGTGCAGGCGGAGCTGCGGCGCGACCTCGAGGCGCGCCGGCCGACGCAGGTCGAGATCAGCGCGCAGGTCAACGCCTGGACGCGCGAGCTCGTGGTGGAGCCCCTCCCGGGGATGTACCCCGAGTCCGCCTTCTAGCCGCCGCGGAACTCCTCCAGCAGGCGCCGCGCCCCCGCCGCCTCGAAGCTGTCGGGCTCGCGACGGAGGACCTCGCGCAGGAGCCCCTCCGCCTCGCCGGTCCGCGCGGGGTCGGGGTGCGCCGAGTCGCCTTCGCTCTCGAGCAGGGCTTGGGCGTGGCTGACCATCAACTCCAGGTCCTCCCCGGCGAACTCGCGCGCTTGCCGGAAGAAGCGCTCGGCCGCCGACCAGTTGCCGAGGTCGGCCTGCACGTAGCCGGCCAGGCGCAGGGCACGAGAGCGCTCGCGCGGGCTGACGGTCTCCGACTCCACGATCGGCCGCAGGCGCGCGACGGCGGAGCGCACGAGCTCCTCACCGGCGCGGCGCTCTTCGCTCCCCAGGAGCTGCCTCCCGCGGCGCCACTCGGTCGTCGCGAGCAGGGTCTGGAAGCGCGAGGTCTCGGGGTAGCGCGCGCAGAGCTCCCGGGCGAGCTCGGCCGCCCCCTCGACGTCACCTTGTTCCTGGAGCAAGGACACCGCGAGGTTGTGGTCGCGGTCGGCGATGTCCCGCGCGCGGGCACCGTCGTCGAAGACGGGGGAGGACACGACCGAGATTCCGAGAGCCCCGAGGGCGACCCAGCTCGCCGCGAGTCCCGGCCGGCGGCTCCCCGCGGGCCCCCGGAGGAGCTCGAGCAGCTGGTCGATGTAGCTCCCCGCGAAGGCCGCCAGAGGGATCACGACAGGCAGCCGCGCCCGCATGCTGACGACGGTCGCGACGATCGTCCCGAGGTAGAGCGCGAAGAGGATAGCGAGGTCGAGGCCTCCGCCGTGCAGGCGACGGCGCGCGGCGATCAGCACGAGGCCCGCGAGCCCGAGCCCGCCGAGCAGGCCGAAGCCCGGCCAGCGCAAGCGCAGGAGCGGCACGTAGCGGCGGTCCCACGCGATGTGGTGGTTGTCCGGCACCTCGTAGGCGTCGAGGGCGAGGCGCAGCTTGTTCCAGAGGATGCCGAGGTGCAGGCCGGGGTCCGCGCGCACGGACTCCACGACCTGGCCCAGCCAGTAGCTCGAGCTCTCGGCCAGGTCGAGCTCGCGCCCGGTGCGACGCTCGGCCTCCCGGCGCCAGTCGCCCGCCTCGTAGCGCGGGATCCCCCGCACCCAGGGGAACTCCGTGGCGACGCCGTAGGGATTGTCCGCGTTGTTGCCGCCGAAGACGTTGGTCCCCGCCCCGCTCGTGGTCAGGGCCAGCACGCCGCCGACGTGGTGGTTGCGCAGGGCGACGGGCAGGAGCACGAGGGCGGCGCCGGCGGCGAAGAGGCCGGCCCGCCGCCAACCCCCGGCGGCCCCTCCCCAGCGACCCCGCCGGCGCGCGACCGGCCAGAGGACGAGCAGCGGCAGGAGGATCAGGAGGTTTCCGCGCAGCAGCGCGCCGAGTCCCGCCAGGACGCCGGCCGCGAGCCAGCCGCGCCCTCGTTGCGCGCCGCCCACGAGGAGCAGGGCGAGGCCGGTGAAGAGCGGCAGGAAGAGATTCGGCTTGAGCAGCAGGCAGGGCAGGAGCAGTGCCGGTGGGTAGAGGGCGAAGCCCGAGGCCGAGAACCAGGCCGCGCGCTCCCCGAAGACGCGTCGCGTGAGCTCCCACAAGAGCAAGACCGTGAGCCCGCCGAGCAGGCACTGCACGAGACGTGCCCGGTGCAGGTCGTGCCCGAGGAGGGCGTAGACGCCGCCGAGGAAGTAGGGGTAGAGGGGCTCCTGGAAGAAGACCTCGTCCCCCAGCCAGTCCCCCGCCGCGATCTCGGCGCCCCAGGCGTCGTAGGAGCGCTCGTCGATCGCAGGGTAATCCGCGAGCGGATGGCGCGCCTCGAATTGCTGCAGCACGACGAGGCGCAGGCCGACGGCCACGAGGCAGAGCAGGGCCAGGAACCACGCGCTCCGCCGCGAGGGCCGGGGGAGCGGCGACTCGGGGGCTTCGGAGCTCGGCACGTCGTCTCGCGGTCGCTTCAGGATTCCCGCCGCATCTCCCAGGTCTCGGGCATGGCCTGCGCGCGCTCGAGCCGGCGGGCCTGGAGGATCACGCGCAGGGTCCGGCGTGCCTCCCGTCCCGCGGGCGTCGCGGCGCAGGCCGCAAGGAGGCCCAAGGTAACGAGCGCTGCCCAGGCACCAAGCGCCAAGCCGGCCCCGAGCAGGATCAGGGCCGCCCCGGTCGGGACGATCTCGGGCAGAGAGCCGGGCAGCTGCGCGTAGGCGCTCCATTGCAGGCGGTCGACCCAGCCGCGCCCCGGGGACCGGCGGCGACCGTCGAAGACCTGGAACCAGGCCCGGGCGCGGCGTAGGGCCTGGGCCTCGGCCGCGGCACCGGGGGGGGGCTTGGTCTCGTAGAAGCGCGCCGCGCCCACGAGCCGCACGCGCGGGCAAGGCCCCGCCGCGACCTGCAGCCGGAGGTCGACGTCGTCGGCGGCCACGCCGGGGCGCGGGCGCAGATCGAGGGCAGCGCGCCAGGCGAGCCACTGGCCGTGGACGCTGAACAGCCGCCCGACGCGTGACTCGAGGCGCCGAGCCCGGGCGGTCCAGCGATCCCAGCCGGCGGCCGCGGGTCCGGCACCGCGAGCGACTCCTGAGGGAGCGCTCCCCGACGGGTCCAGCTCGTGGACGAAGGCCTGGGCGCCGCAGGCCATCCCGAGCTCCGGCTCGCGCTCGAAGGCCCGCACGAGAGCGACGAGGGCCCCCGGCTCCACCAGGACGTCCGCGTCGGTCAGCACGACGAGGTCCACCTCGCCCTCGAGGGCCGCGAGACCGGCCTCGATCGCCCCGTTCTTGCCGGGCCTCACGAGGTTGGGGACGACCTCGGCCCGCACGCCCGCGATGGGGCGCGTGGTGAGGAGCTCGCGCGCGAGGCGCGCCGTGTCGTCGCACGAGTGGTCGTCCAGGACCACCAGGCGGTGCTCCACGCCGGCCGGCCACTCGAGGGCCGCGAGGTTCGCGAGGCGCCGCTCGACGACCGCCGCTTCGTCGCGGCAGGGAAGGAGGACGCCGACGCGCGGAGGCGATGTCGTCATCGCGCGAGGCTCTGGGCCACGAGCGTGCCCCAGCGGCGGGGCTGGAAGAGGACATTGTCCGCCTGGGCGCACTCCCAGGTGCAGCGGCAACGGGTGGCGGAGATCTCGCCGCGCAGCTCCCGGGCCCGGGCGGAGCTCCACAGGCGTCCGAGGTCCCAGTCCACATCGTGCAAGCTGCCCAGGGACTCGCCCAGGATCTCGCAGGGGTGCACGGAGCCGTCCTCGAACACCACGGCCGAGAGGCTCCCCGCCGTGCAGGGCAGGTAGTCGTCGCGCTGGCGGGCGACGGCCTCGACGTAGCGGTACATCTCCCGGTCGCGGGCCGCGGCGAGGCGCGCCAGGGGGAAGTCGAAGTAGCGCAGCACGCCCTCGCGCATCAAGCGCTCCTTGGTCGCCACGAGCTCGGTGTAGCGGTCGAGGTCTACCTCGAGCAGCCCCTCGTCGAGGGCCGTGCCGCGGGCGAGGTTGATCGTGAGGTTGTCGGGACGGTGATCGCGCACGAGCTCCTCGACGTGGGCCGCCAAGACGTCCTGGTTCTCACGCGTCAGGGTCGTGATCAGGCCCACCCCCAGGCGCGGGTGCTCGTCGGCCTGGGCGCGGAAGGCGTCGAGGGCCGCGAGAGCCCGGCGGTGGGCGCCCTCCTTGTCCCGGATGCGGTCGTGGACGTCCGGCGGACCGTCGATCGAGACCGCGATCGAGAGGAAGGTCTCGGGGCAGGCCTCCAGGATCTCGAGCACGCGCTCGTGTTGCGCGTCCTCCACCAGCCCGTTGGTCGGGATCGCCAGGTGCCGCAGACCGTGGCGGCCGAAGGCCTCGGCCACCTGCGCGAGGTCCCCGCGCAGGAAGGGCTCTCCTCCCCCGAAGCTGACCCACAGGAGCGGGCCGAGGCGAGCGCAGGAGTCCGCCAGCCGCCGCAGCTCGTCGAGCTCCGGTCCGCGTCGCGCCTCGGCCACCTCCTTCCAGTGGAAGCAGTGCCGACAGCGCAGGTTGCAGACGCCCGTGACGTAGACCGTCAGGTGCAGCGGCGGGCCCGCGCGGCGGAAGCCGCGGCGGGCGAAGGGCAGGTATCGCAGGGCGTTCACGAGGAGAGCCGGAGGGCGGATTGTACCCGCCCTCCGGCCGTCGCGGAGCCGCCGTCGGCTCGGGTCGTCAGTTGATCCAGCTCACCTCGACCGCGTTGGAGAAGTTGAAGGCCGCAGCGCTGCCCGGGGCGTTCTGGCAGGCGTTGCCGGGATCGCGGTACCAGTACTGGTAGAAGGTCGTGCTCCCCGCGGGCTGGGCCGTGGCCCCGAAGGGCTGGCCCTGCAGGACGCTGATCGTCGCGCTGCCCGAGCCGTCGGTGAAGAAGACCTCGCCCCGCAGGCTGGGATTGACGCAGTAGATCCCCGAGGCGTTGAAGACGTTCGGGTTCCCGTCCGGGTAATTGATGGCCGCCGCGCCGGCGAGGAGGATGCCGGGCTTCCCGAAGGCCCCGTCGTCGACCTGCAGGCCGAAGCTGTCGCTCGAGAAGCGGGCGTTGCCCGTGCCCTCGAGGCGCGCGCCGCGGCCATTGGGGTTCGTGTTGGGGCAACCGTGCCCCGGGATGCCGAAGGCTCCGCAGGGGCAGTTCCCCGTGGAGCCGTCGCAGAAGGTCGAGCCGTTGTTGGGCTCACAGGAGACCTGCAGGGCGAAGGGGCCGGTCGGACCCGCGTTGTAGTTGGACACGCGGATGCGCAGGCTCTGACCGATCGAAACCGGCAACTGGACCGCCGAGTCCCGCAGGATTCCCTGGTCGATCCCGCCGCAGGCCAAGGCGCTGAAGTCGTCGTCGTTGCAGGCGAGCTCGACGCCGCCGCAGGAGCCGTACAGGGAGAGAACCGTATCCACCCCCGTGTCGAGCCCCGGGCCGTCGTGCGTCCCGCAGGTGCTGACGGTCAGGATCCCGTCGCAGGTGGCCGTGTAGGCATACCAGACGTCCGGGCTCGAGTTGCTGCTGCCGCAGGACGCGTTGCCGTCGTTCGTCGCGCCGAGGAGCGTCCCGGAGTGCGAGCCGTTGCCGATCACGGTCGCGGCGACACAGGCGTCGTTGGGCGGCGGGTCGGGCAGGTTGTCCACCCGGAGGGTGAAGGGTCCCGTCGCGCCGTTGTTGTAGTTGGCCACCCGGAAGTAGAGGAGCTGGCCTCCTGAGACCTGCAGCTGGACCGCGGAGTCCCGGAGCACGCCCTGGTCGAGGCCCGCGCATGCGATCTGCGGGTTGTCGTCGTCGTCGCAGAGGATGTCGGCGCCCCCGCAGCTCAGGTGGACCGAGAGCACCGTGTCGATGCCCACGTCGAGGCCGGGGCCGTCGTGGGTGCCGCAGGTGCTGACCGTCAGGGTTCCGTCGTACTGGGCCTGGTAGGCGTACCACACGTCAGGGCTCGAGCCGCTGGCGCCGCAGGACGCGCTGCCGTCGTTCGTCGCCCCGAAGATGGTGCCGGAGTGCACGCCGTCTTCGATGAGCAGGGCGGCCGAGCAGTCGTCGTTCACCGGACGGAAGCCGATCCCGAGGTCGTACTCGTTCAAGACGTCGTCGTAGAGGAACACGCGCAAGTAGTAGGAGGCCGTGATCCCTTGGTTGCCGTAGACCAAGATCTCGTCATTGCTCGAGCTCGCCGCCGCGGCCACGAGGCCTCCCCCGCATGCGGAGTAGAGCTCCAGGTCGATGTCGCCGAAGGCGTCGGTGAAGCCGACGTCGACGTGAACGGCTTGACCGGAAGGGATCGTGACGCGGTACCAGTCCTCGTCCTGGATCTTGACGGTCAGGTCGTTGTACTGCCCCGCGGCGAGGAAGACCGCCGCCGCGCAGCTGTCGTTCTCGTCGAGGGCGTCGTCTCCGGCGCCGGCCGTGAAGATCCCCGAGACACTGGGCCAGGTGGCGCTCCAGGCGCCGTAGTCGTCGTTCGACTCGTTTCCGCATGCGGAAGGACCGCAGTGGAGCTGCCCCACGTAGCCGTAGCCGTCCGCGAAGAAGGGCGAGCCCGAGGAGCCGGGCTCGGTGGGCCCGTCGTACCAGTCCACCTGGAAGTGGCTACCGCCGCCGCAGCCCGAGGTGTTCTGGAAGGTCCCGAAGCTGATGCGCTTGTAGTCGCCGCTGGGATGGTGGATGCCGAAGCCGGTCGTGCCGTCGGGGACGCCCCCCGTGTTCCAACCGCTCCACCAGATGTTCGTGCGCGGGACGACGCCTTCGATCCGCAACAAGCTGTAGTCCGAGGCGGCGCCGGTCGAGAGCAAGGTGCAGACCCCCGACTGCGGCACACCCGAGATCGCGGGCGGCGCGCCGTTGCAGGTCGAGGTCTCGTAGTTCCAGTAGATCTCCGAGGTCTGAGCGGTCGCGTTGGTGCTCAGGCAGTGGTTGGCCGTCATCCAGAAGGGGGCGAAGTCCGAAGCCAAGTTGTTCAGGAGCACGCCCGAGCAGAAGAGGGCGTCCCCGTTGATGAAGCCGATGCCGGCCACGCCGTTCTTGTTGTTCAGCAGGGCGGGGTAGCAGGTGACGTCGTTGTGGCAGGGTCCCGCCGCCCCGGGGTCGAGGTCTCCTTCCGACACGCCGCCGGGCGCGCCGACGGGGCTGCGGTAACCGTGGATCACGCGGTCCACGACGAAGCCGAAGTCCGCGAGGGACTCGCCCGGCTTGACGTTCGGGATGCGGCACTCGATTCGGAACACCTCCCCCGGCCGGGTGGGCGTCCAGAGCTGCCCATCACCGTGGGGTCCGAGGCCCTCGTAGGGGCCGGCCAGGAGGCCGGGAGCGTCCAGGCCATAGACCACGACCTCGGCGCCCCGCGGCAGGTGCAGGTCGCGGATGTGCAGGCGGCCGCTCACGGCGCCGGCGAGCTGCACCTCCGCCGTCCAGAGCACGGAGCCGTCCGCCATCGGGAGCTCGACCCCGTCGGAGAACTCCAGGAGGAGGTCCCGACCGACGCCGTAGCGCAGGGCCTTCTCGGAGCGGGCGGCCCGCGCTCGGTCCTCGTCCGCGACCTTCGCGAGGTCCAGGGCCGGAAGGCCGACCCGGGACACGACCCCGTCCAGCTCGAGGCCCTCCAGGACGGAGAAGGCGCGGCGCTCCGGCTTGACGGGCGGGGTCGCGTCGGCGGCGCCCGAAGCGGGCAGCGGGATCGCCTGCCCGGGAACGGAGACGGTGTCCCAGACGGGCACCTGCGCCCGGGCGAGCTGGGCGAGGGCCAGGAGACAGGGGGCGGTGAGAGCGAGCCCGCGGGCCGGCCGCGGGGAGGGAAGGACGAGTTTCACGGGTTCCTCCGGGTTCGAGACAGGGAGTCGGTCTGCGGGTCTCAGACCGCGACCCCGCCTCGCCGGACAGGAAGCTGGAGAGAATCCTCCTCCCCCCGCCGGAGCCCCCCCGGGCACGAAGAAGGCGGCGCCGCAGTGCGCGGCGCCGCCCTCGAGAGCTTCGGCGGCCGGATCGCCCGGCCGACCAGGAGATCAGTTCTGCCAGACCGTCTCGACCGCGTTCGAGAAGTTGAACTCGACGTTCGGGCCGGGGTTGGCGTTCGAGTTCCCGTTGTCGCGGAACCAGAACTGGTTGTAGGTGGTGGAACCGGCGGGCTGGGCCGTCGCTCCGAAGGGCTGGTTCTTGAAGTCGTCGATCGTGCCCTCGTCGCTGCCGGCGCCCTGGTTCATGACCTCCACGTTGCCGCGCTGCTGCGGGTTGACGCAGAAGAGGCCGGCGGAGTCCGGGACGTTCGGGTTGCCGTTGGGGTAGTTCAAGGCCGAGGCGCCCTGGATCAGGATGCCCAGGCTCGAGGGACCGGAGGTCACGACGAAGCCGTAGGTGTCGTCACTGAAGTCCGCGTTGCCGATCGGGGCCAGCTTGCAGCCGCCAGCGCCGTTCGGACCCGCGCCGTGCGGGCAGCCGGCGTCGGAGTTGCCGGTCGCGCCGCCGGGGCAATTCCCGGAGTCGCCGAAGCAGAAGGGGGTGCCCTGGTTCTGGCTGCCCGAGGCGTTGTAGGACAGGGTCGCCGAGGAGGCCGAGTTGCCGTACTCGTCTTCGGAGGTGAAGAAGTACTCGATGAAGCCGACCTCGTTGCCGGGGATCTCGGCGCGGAAGATCTGGCCGCCCGAGCTCATCGCCGGGACCGTCGCGCCGCCGCCGCCGTTGACGGTGTAGGTCAGCGTCGTCGGGTTGTACCAGGTGATGTAGTAGGGCGCGTTGTCATAGACCTGAGCGCGCACCACGGTCGGCGCAGCGCCGGCCGCGCGGTCGGGAGCTTGCTCGACGTTCGGGATGTAGGGCGCGTGGGTGTCCGGGGTCTGCGTGGTGTTCTCGAAGTAGCTGTTCGGCGCGTTGAAGTCGTTGGAGACGATGATGTCGTAGTCACCGTCGCCGTCGAGGTCGCAGCAGTCAGCGTCGAGGGCCGTGTCGAAGGAGCTCGGGAAGCTCACCTGCGTGAAGCTGAAGCTCGAGCCGCCGTTGTTGTTGTTGCGGTAGAGCTTGTCCTGACCCGAGAAGTTGGCGACGAAGAGGTCAAGGTCGCCGTCGTTGTCGTAGTCGAAGAAGTCGCCTTCGTTGTCGTCGGCGCTGGAGCCGCTCAGCGACGTGATCTGGTCGTAGACCCCGTTGCCCGTGTTGCGCATCGTCAGGTCGGTGAAGCCACCGCCCGCGAGCCAGTTCAGGCCGTAGATGTCGAGATCGCCGTCGCCGTCGAGGTCGCCCATCTCCTGCTCGTAGTGGCCGTTTCCGGAGGCCCAGCCCACGGGGAAGACGGCGTTGGTGACGTCACGGAAGGCCAGGGTGCCCTCCTCCTCGAGGCGGTTCTCGAACATGCGCGGCTGCTCCTGGCGGGCGCCGTGCAGGAGGTCGAGATCGAAGTCGCCGTCGATGTCACCGAAGTCGATGTCGAGGGCGCTCGAGGCGATGTCGCACTGGTTGCCGTTCGTGTTCGTGGTGTCGGACTGGTGGGTCCCCTGGCACCACAGGCCCGGATCACCGTTGTTGATCGTCTGGTTCGTCAGCTGGTAGCCCGAGGGGTTGAACTCCTCGAAGAAGCCGTTGCCGTCGTTCAGGAAGATCCGCGAGGGGACCTGACCGCCGAACACTCCGCCGTAGCTGGAGTGGAAGAGGTCCATGTCCCCGTCGTTGTCGATGTCACCGAAGTCGCAGTCGCAGGAGAAATCGATGAAGGTCCCGTCCCCGAGGATCTGGGAGGCCGCGATCGACGAGTCCCCGGTGCCCAGGTTGACCCAGCGGCTGGCGGTCTCGTCCACGTAGACACCGTTGCCGACGCCCGTGTTGCGCCACCAGCGGTTGCCCTGGGCCTCGAGCGCCGCGGTGTTCGACACGTAGATGTCGAGGTCCGAGTCGTTGTCGAAGTCGACGAACTCGATGTCGCGGCTCTGGTCGTCGATCGAGGGGCAGCGCGTGTTCGTCTCGTCGGTGAACTCACCGAGGTTCACGCCCGGACCCTGGTTGATCCAGATGCGGTTCTGATCCTGGTCCGTGTCCCCGCCGTCGGCGAAAGCCACGTCCCAGTCGCCGTCGAGGTCGATGTCCCCGAAGTCGACGTTCTCCGACTTCGAACTGTTGGCCGAGCCACCGGTGGGGATGTCGGAGAGGTTCTCGGTGAACTGGGCTTGGGCCGTGCCGGCGAGGGCGAAGAAGCCGAAGGCGCCCGTGGACCACTTCCAGAGGGTGGAGTTCGTGGACATGCTGTGCGAGTGCGGAGGGAGAGAGGGGACGACGACCGGTCAACGATCCGTCTACTGCGGGCGTAGTGCCCGAGAACGAAGGGTCCGGCTAGCAGAGCCTACCGCACCCCTCCCCGCTCCGGGGCCTCTTTCCAGGCTCCAGGAGCGGGTCTTACGGGAATCAGCGGACAAGTATATCCGATTTCCTAGGCCGCGCCAGCCGATCGGGCCCGGAGCCCGACATCACTCCCCGCGCCCGCCCCAGCGCTCCAGGAGGTAGCCCGCCAGGAAGAGCCCGCCGCCGATCCCGAGGCCCTGGAACTCGGCCCCCATGGACTTCAGGCCCTCCTCTTGGAGCCCCAGGTGGATGCTGAGCATCACCCCCGCCAGGACCACCACGAGCCCCACGCCCTCGAGGAGCTTGCCGACCTTCCAGAGCATCTTGTTCGCCATCGTCGTCGTCGGCCCCCGCCGGGGAGTCTAGTGTCCCGGGCTCCCGCCGGGGCGCCCCCCGGGGGCTCCCAGCACCCTCACGGACGCCTCCACGAGGCGCTCCGCGGTGATCGTCGAGTTGTCCGCCTCCGGCCGGTAGGAGGCGTAGTCCGGGGCGAGGCTCCGGACCTTCTCCCCCAAGCCGTAGAGCTCGATCTCGGCCGCCGAGGTGGGCGCGAAGAAGGCGACGATCGGGACCCGGCGGGCCACCCCCACGTGCAGCGCCAGGCTGTCGCTGGTGACGAGCAGGTCGAGGCCGTCGACGATCCCGGCGAACTCGAGCAGCGTGTTGTCGACCCCCGCGTCGACGAGGACGAGGGGCGGGGCCAGCGCCTCGAAGCGTCCCCGCAAGCGCGCGTTTCGTTCGGCCTCTTCGCGCCCGCCGAGGAGGACGAAGGCCGGCTCGTGCCCCTCCGCGCCGCCCAGGGCCTCGCGCAAGCCGGTGGCTAGTTCGACCACGCGCTCCTCCGGGAGCTGCTTCGAGGTCCAGCGTCCCCCCGCGCCGGTGTTGAGGCCGATCCGGGGACGCGCTTCCCCGCAGGCCGCGAGCCGCTCTCGGCCCCGCGCCAGCGTCGCGACGTCGAGCTCGAGCTCCGGCCGCCCCATGGGGATGCCGAGCATCTCGGCGTAGATCTCGGGCTGGGAGCGTCGATTCGCGAGCTTGCGCCGATCGGCCTCCTGCTTGCCGTGGACGGAGAGCAGGCCCATGTCGAACCAGGCGCCGACGTCGGGCGTGTAGGCGCGCTCCCCCGCCCCGTCGAGGTGGGCCCCCGACAGGCGCGCTCCTCCCAGGCGCGTCGCCAGGGCGCAGAGCGGGCGTTCGTCGTCGAGGGAGATCACCCATTCCCAGTCGGTGGCGGCCAGCTCCTCCCCGAGGGCTTCGACCTCCGCGGGCGCCTGGGGATCGACGAGGTGGGTGCGGGCCACCCGGGCGTGCCCGCGCACGAGGTCGGCGGCCGCCGGAGCGGTGACCCACTCGATCCGCGCGCCCGGGTGGACCTCGGCCAGCCCCGGGAGGATCGAGGTGGTGCGCAGGACGTCGCCGAGGGCGCCGGTCTTCAGGATCAGGATCGTCTGCAAGGGCTCGCGCGGGTCGCCGGGGAGCCTACCCGCCGCCGATGGCGACGACGAGGTCGAGGCGGTCCCCGTCGCGCAACTCGTCGTGCAGCGCGAGGCGCCGCCCGGCGCGGTAGGCGCTGACGGCGCAGTCCCCGTCGCGCCAGAGCCAGGGGCTCGCCCCCGGGTGCGCCCGCGAGAGGCCGCGCAGGACCGTCCCGAGGGTGGCGGGCAAGGGACCCTCGAAGCGCGTGCCCGCCTCGAGGTGCTCGGCGAGGACCCCGCCGACCCGCAGCTCGACCCGCCCGGGGGCGCGCGCGGTCGGGGCGGCGGGAGGGATCGCGGGGGCGGACGGGCGGGGCAGCGCCTCCAGGCCGTGGCGCGCGAGCTCCAGCTCCCCGACCTTCGCGCGGACCGCGGGGGTGGGGCGCCCTTCAGCGTCCAACCCGCGCAGGGCCCGGTACTCCGGCCACATGCCGGGGGCCTCGAGGCGCTCCCGGGCCCAATCGGGGAGATCGCTCTTCGCCGGCTCGCCGAGGCGCTCGGCCAGCTCGCGCTGCAGGAGCGCCAGACTGGCCCCGGCCGCGAGGAAGGCCTCGGCCCCTTCCACCAACCCGGGCAGGGCGAGGATCCGGCTCAGCTCCTCCAGCTCGAGCAGTCCGTCCCCCACCAGCCCCGCGACGCTGAAGCTGCAGAAGCCGCTCGCGTCCACGGCGTTGGCGAGGTTCTCGTGCCACCACACGAGGCGCCCCTTGCCCTCCGGCAGCTCGGGGTCGAAGCTCCCCGCCGGAAGTTCGAGCGGGGCGACGATCCGCGCCAGGCGCCGCGCGTCCCCGCCGTTCTCGGCGAGGAAGGGAAAGGCCCGCATGGGGTCCGCGCCGCGTGGGCTGACGCACTGCCCGAGGAGGGCGGCGAGGTCACCGGTCTCGCGCGCCGCGCCGCGACGCACGGTCGGCGCGGGCTCCACGCCGAGGCGCTTGGCGAGCTCCCAGGAGCCGTCGCGCAAGGGCGAGTCGACGAGGGCGTCGAGCTCGCCGCGCAGGGCAGTGGCGTCGCCGAACAGCTCGACTCCCCCGTCGAGCCCCGCGGCCCGCGCGCGCGCGAGCACCTCGAGGCTCGCGCCGGTCTCGGCCGCGTCGACGCCGAGGGCGTTGCAGGCGGCGAGCAGCTCGAGGGACTCCTCGGCCCGCTCGAGTCCGAGGCGCGGGCCGAGGGGGAAGCTCCCGCTGAAGCGCCCCGCCAGGGAGCCGGCGCCGACGCGCAGGACGTGGCGACAGGCGGTCGGGCAACCGGGACAGGACTGGCGCTGGCCCAGCCTCTCCACGAAACCGCGTCGACCGAGGTCTCGCTCGTCCGCCCGACCCGGCTCCCTGCCGGCCGGAAGGTCTCCGCGCGCTGCGAAGGCCTCGAAGAGCTCGAAGGTCCCCCCCGCGCCGCGGGCGCGCAGGTGGGGCGAGGTCGCGAGGGCCTCGGCGAGGGCCGCGTCGGCGCTCAGCTCGATTCCGGCGTCGCCTTCGACCAGGAGCGCGCACAGCCCCGCGCCCCCGAGTCGTGCGCCCAGCCCCCCGCGCCCCGTGAAGCTCGGCGGGTCCTCGACGGTGGCGAGGCTCGCGAAGGGCACGCCGGCCTCGCCCGCGACGCCGACGACGAGCCCGCTCGCCGCGGGGTGTCGCTCCCGCAACAGGCGGGCGCGCGCGGGCAGCTCGAGCTCGGCGAGCTCGGGGTGCTGCTCGAGGCGCGCGCCGCCCTCGGTGTCGACGACGAGCACGCGACCGGGCGCCGGGGCCAGCGCGCCGCGCAACACCAGGGCGTCAGCCACTCCCACCAGGCGACCGGCGAACTCCCCGCCGACCTGCCCCTCGACCCAGCCGCCGGAGAGGGGCGAGATCCCCGCCACGGTCGCCCGCGAGGCGGTCGGCAGGCCGCGCCGAACGGCGCTGCCGACGGCGCAGGCGAGGCGCGGCGCGTCGTCCCCCGCGCGCAGGTCCCGCAAGCTGATCGCGAGGGCCAGGGCCGACCCCCCCATGCGGCCGATCGCAGCGAGGCGCGGGTCCTCCGCGGCCCAGGGACGGACTCGGGCGACGACCTCAGCGCCCCCCCCCGCCGGCCCCAGGACGACCTCGAGCACGCGCGGGCGGAACGCCGCGCCCCCCTTCTCCAAGAAGGCTTCTTCCAGGAACAGACCCATGTGCCTCGGCTCCAGCCTGTCTCATAGTAGACGGACCGCAGCGCCGTCGACAGCGAGGCGGGCTCCGAGGTCCCCGGCAGGCCTCCATGTCCCAGACGGGCCTCCATGTCCCAGACAGGCCTCCAAGTCCCAGACAGGCCTCCGTGTCCCAGACAGGCCTCGCGCACCCTTGACGAACATCATCCCCCTCGGCCGGATCTTCGGCATCCGGATCGGCCTGCACCGCTGGGTGCCCCTGCTCGCTCTCGTGGCCGCCTTCTTCCTCGGCGGCGCGAACCTCGTCGGGATGAGCGTCGCGGTGCTCCTGATCGTGGGTCTCTTCGGCCTCGTGCTGCTGCACGAGCTCGGGCACTCGATCGTCGCGCGCCACCACGGCATCCGCGTCTCGCAGATCACGCTCTGGCCCCTGGGCGGCGTGGCCTGGATGGAGGACATCCCCGAGGACAGCCGCGTCGAGGCGCAGGTCGCCGTCGCGGGCCCCGCGGTCAACCTCGTGCTGGCGACCCTCGCCGCGCCGCTGCTGCTCGTGCCCGGGGTCGCGCCGCTGGCGCAGGTCTTCGTCTGGATGAACCTGATGCTGGGCCTGTTCAACCTGGTGCCGGCCTTCCCGATGGACGGCGGGCGCGTGCTGCGCGCCTTCTTCGGCCGCAAGGGGGACTGGCTCGAGGCGACCGAGAAAGCCGTGCGGGTTGGGCGCGTGGTCGCCATCGCCGGTGGCATCGTCGCCTTCTTCGCGGGCTTCTGGCTCGCGCCTATCTTGGCCGTCTACATCCTCGCCATGGGCCAGCGCGAGCTCTTCGCGATGCGCGCCAAGAAGCTCGGCGAGGGCTTCCCCTTCGGCGCCTTCGCCGAGGCCGTGCGCCGCGCCCAGGCCGGCCAGCCCGCGAGCTCGCCCTTCGGCTTCGAGGCCCCGGGTTCCTTCGACGCTAGCGAGGTCGACGCCCAGGCTCCCACCTCGCGGCGAGACGGGCAACAGGGCTTCAGCGAAGAGGAGATCGCCCGACTCGAGCGCTACCGCGGGCGCATGCCCCGCGACTGGGACCAGGTCGAGGAGTAACCGCGCAACGAGCGACTCAGCTCTCGCGGCTGTCGCGACCGAAGAGGTACAGCTCCCGCAGGCTCACGCGCGGGTTCTCGTGGGGCGTGAAGCCCAGCTGTCCCGCGTAGTGCTCCACGATCTCGCGGTACAGCTGCTGGCGCGTCGCGCTCGGGAGGTCGCGCCGCCCGATGGCGTCGCGCATGAGCGCCAGGTCCTCCTCGCCCAACTTGGCCGCCATGCCCGCCGAGAGGTCGAGCTGCTTGGGCTCGAGCTCCTCCCAACGCTTGTCGGGCCACGGCTCGCCGCTCCCCACGGGCCCCGTCTCCGCGAGCACGAGGGTTCCGGCGACGATGTCCCCCAAGCGGCGGCAGCGCGGCGTGAAGATGATCAGCGCCAGACCGAGCGGAATCGGGACCCAGAGAACCGCCTCCACCAGCCAAAGGAGGCTCCGCAAGAGGTGGGCGGCGGGCGCGGCCCCCGCGCCGTGGGCGTCCACCACCCGCAGGTTCAGCATGCGCTTGCCCGGGGTCTGGCCGTTCCAAAGGACGTGGAAGACGGCGAAGTAGCCGGGCAGGACCAGGAGGATGCCGCCGACCATCAGGCCCATCACGAAGCTCGACGCCCCGCCGAAGAGGTCGACGCCCGTCTCCTGCAGCACGAGGTTGAGCAGGGCCAGGAGCAGTAGCAGGGAGAGGTAGCCCGCGACGATCAGGATCAGGTCCAGCAGGGCGGCGCCCAGGCGCGAGCCCACCCCCGCCAGCTCCGTGCGCAGGCGGATGCCCTCCGCGGTCTGGACTTCGAAGGTCGGCACGAGGTCATGATGCCGACTCGCCCCTTCGTGGTCGCGCCGCAATCCCTAGAATCCCCCCATGGCCCCCCGCCACGATGGAAGCCGCCAAGACGGGAGCCCCCGCGACACGGGCGCGCGTGAGCTGGCGGAGCTGCGCACGCTCCTCGCGCGCGCCCGCCGCCGCGGCCTGCGCGACTTCGGCGAAGAGGAGCTGCGACGGCTCCCGCGGCTGTACCGCTTCGCCTCCTCCTGGCTCGCGCGCCTCGAGACCCGCGGCACCGACGACGGCACGCTGACGGAGACGCGGGAGCTGGTGCGACGCTCCCACGCCCTGCTCTACCGTGGGGCGCCCCTCGGCGCGCGCGGCTGGCTCGCCTGGCTGCGGCGCGTGTACCTCGTCGAGGCCCCCCGCGCCCTGCGCGCGGAGTGGCGCCTCTTCGTGTTCATGCTCGCCTTCTTCTACGCCCTCGTGGGCGTGGCCTACGCCGCGGTCTCGGAGCACCTCGAGCTGGCCTTCACCCTGCTCGACCCGGCCTCGGTGGCGAACGAGATCGAACAGCTCCAGGCAACGGCCGAGGGCGAGCCCTTCCAGGGCAACTTCACCTTCGGCCTGGACGACTCGCCGGAGATCTCGGGTTGGATCATGGCCCACAACATGGGCGTCTCGGTGCTCTTCTTCGCCTCGGGCCTCGTCACGCCCTTCTTCTTCTACCTGCTCGCCTCGAACGCCCTGATGGTCGGCACCTACACGGCGGTCGCCGCCCACTGGGACCAGGGCACGGCGATCTCCTCGATCCTGTGGTGCCACGGCACCCTCGAGCTGCAAGCGATCGTGATCGCCGGGCTCGCGGGGCTGATCCTCGTGCGCGCCTGGGTCGCGCCCGGTCCCTGGAGCCGGCGCCACGCGATGACCCTCGAATCCCGGCGCTCCCTGCTCGTCTTGGCGCCGGTCTTCCCGATGCTCTTCGCGGCGGGCCTGATCGAGGGCTTCGTCAGCCCCCACGCGCCGACGCCGGTGCGCCTGGGCGTGGCGGTGGTGACCGGCGCCGCATTCCTCTACTGGCTGATCTTCGCGGGACGCGGCGCGTCTCCGCTCAGCGCGGACGGGAGCACCCGCTCGAGCGCCGGTTTTCGAGGAGCTCCCTGAGCTCGGCGACCACCTCGGGGCGTTCGCGCCAGAGATCGGTGGTCTCCTGCGGATCCTCACCCAGGTGGTACAGCTGCCCGGTCGGCTCGGCCTCGGCGACGAGCTCGCGTCTAGGCGCGGTGAAGCCCCCCGAGCCCCGCCCCTCGATCAGCTTCCAGGGCCCACGCCGGATCGCGAGCATGCCGTCGAAGGAGTGGTGAACGCAGTCCTCGCGGGCGAAGGCCCCCTCCCCCCCGAACAACAGGGGCGAGAGGTCGAAGCTGTCCTCCCCGGCCTCCTCCTCCAGCTCGCTCCCGCAGATCGCCGCCGCGGTCGCGAAGAGGTCGGTCAGGCAGGCGAGCTCCGTGCGCACCTCCCCGGCCGGGACGCCTGGCCCGCGCACGAGGAAGGGGACCCGGTGTCCGCCCTCGAAGACGTCCGCCTTCTGACCGCGCCAGCCGCCGTTGGCGTCGTAGCCGTGGCGCTCGACGTCGGCCACGGGCCAGTGGGCGCCGTTGTCGCTCGTTACGACGACGAGCGTCCGCTCGGCGGCGTCGCTACGCTCGAGGGCGGCCAGGATCTGCCCGACCACGTGGTCGACCTGAGCCACGAAGTCGCCGTAGTGGCCTGCGCGCGTCCGCCCCTGGAAGGCGACGGTCGGGACCCAGGGAGTGTGCGGGGCGCTCAGCGCGACGTAGAGGAAGAAGGGCCGCCGTGCCTCCTCGCGTCCCCAGCGTTCGATGAGCTCCTCCGCGCGGGCGGCCATGCGCGGCAGGACCTCGACGTGGCGGAAGTCCGGGGAGGCGGCGCCGGCGCGCCAGAAGCCGCCGCCCCCGCGCCGGCGATGCTCGCTGGCCGCGACCTTCGCGCTCGCCGCGAGCCGCAGCTCGTCGTCGACGATCCAGACGTAGGGCGGCATGTCCAAGGAGGCCGGGATGCCGAAGAAGGAATCGAAGCCGTGGTCGAGCGGTCCGGGACGGATGGGCGGCTCCCACGGCACGCCCTCCTCCCCCAGGCCGAGGTGCCACTTGCCGACGCCGGCCGTGCGGTAGCCGGCGGAGCGCAGGAGGTCCGCTAACGTCGTGCGATCGACGTCGATGAGGTTCGCCGAGTGGCCGTCGAGCACGCCCTTCTCGAGGCGGGTGCGCCAGGCGTAGCGCCCGGTCAAGAGCCCGTAGCGCGTCGGCGTGCAGACCGCCGAGGGCGAGTGCATGTCGGTGAAGCGAAGTCCCTCGCGGGCGACGCGGTCGAGGCTCGGCGTGGGCACGACCGAGCCCGTGCCGTAGCAGCCGGGGTCCCCCCAGCCCAGGTCGTCGGCGAGGATGACCACGAGGTTGGGGAGCTCGCGCGAGTCCTGGACCTCGGCCGCGGGCTCGATCGAGGCGCCCGCGAGGATGAGGGGGAGGATCAGGCTCTGAAGACTCACGCCCCAGAGCCTAGCAGCCACCCCGCTGCATTCCCGCTTCGGGCTAGGGCACGAACTCGACCGAGAGGCCGTTCGAGAAGTTGAACTGCCCGCCGCAGGGCCCCATCGGGTCGCGGTACCAGGTCTGGAAGTACCAGGTGTCGCCGGAGGCGATGCAACCGAGGATGAAGCGCGTGCAGGCGTCGTTGACGATCCCCGGGCCGAAGGAGATGGCGCCGCCGGCACCCGAGTTCTGGACTCCGTAGCGGAAGGTGCCGACGCCCCCGTTGCCGACGCAGCGCACGCCGTTCTCGAGGGGGACGTTCAGCGTGCCCGCGCCCATGTAGACCAGGCAGGACTTGTTCGGCGGCATGTCGTCGCAGACGAGCACGAGGTCGTCGGCGCTGACCATATTCGAGCCCGAGCCGTAGCTGAAGTGGGCCCCCGCGGTGGTCTGGTTCCCGCAGCCGGCGGAGGCGTTGTCGTTTCCGCAGGGGGCGGTCCCCGAGGGGCAGAAGCAGTACTCGTCGATCATCTCGCACTCGTCGGGAACGCCGTTGCCGTTCGTGTCGGCCGAGCCGCCGGTGGAGATGTCGACGGCGTCCTCGACGCCGTTGTTGTTGCAGTCGAAGCAGGACTCGACGGCGAAGTCGAGGGCGTTCAGGTCGTCGCCATGGGGCACGAGGTCCGTGCGAGCCGTCGCGAGGCCCAGGCTCTCGGCGGAGAAGAGGATCCCCGGGGTGGAGCCGCCGCCCGCGGGGGTCGTGAGAATGTCCCCGGGCTCGATCGCGGCGCCGAAGATCGAGTCGGCCATGCCGATCACGCCCGAGCCCCGACGCACGGAGAAGAGCACCATGTCCGTCGTCCCCGTCGTCCAGTCGTAGGGCATCAGCGAGGGCTGGTAGCCCGGGATCCCGTTCTCGGCGACCACGAGGGCGTCGATGTCGTCCGTATCGACCCCCCCCAGGTCGAGGCCGAGGGCCGAGGCCGGCGCGTAGGGCAGCGGGGTCGCGCCGCTCGTGGCGACGTGGAGCACGTCGGCGCCCGAGACCGGGACGAGCTGCGCCTGGGCCGTGCCGGAGTTCATCACTCCGGTCAGGGGATCGGTTATGGTCGAGTCGAGGGAGGTGTAGTAGCCGCCGGCGGGGAAGCCCCCCATCGCGCCGATGTTCAGGGAGTCGAGGTCGTCGCCGCCCCCGGGCATGGGCCCGGGGATGTTCGGCTCGATCAGGCCGATGCCGGGGTAGGCCAGCATCCCGGGCGTGGCGCTCGGCATGCCGTTGCCGTCGAAGACCCCGACGTGGGTCCCCGAGACTCCGGGCCCGACCGGTCCGGCCGGCAGACCGACCACGACCCACACGTCGGCGGAGATGTCCCCGGCCGCGCCGCCCTCGCTGGCGATGTGGGGCGGCGAGGAGAGGCCCAGGGGGGAGTGCCCCACGGCGAAGCGGTCGGTCGAGAACCAGATGTTCTCGAGGGTGATCGGCGCCCCCGGGTCAGTGCCCGCGGAGGCCTTGAAGAAGGTGCTCCCCACCGCGGGGTCGGTGCCCTGGGAGAAGCCGTCGACCTCGATCCCGCAGGCGTCGTTGGGCGGGTGATCGATGCAATTGCTGTACTGGGTGAGACCGAGCTGGGCCCCCAGGAGGAGCCGGGCGGGGTTGTTCAGCACCTGGCCCACCGCCGGGGAGCCCTGGCCGAAGGTCAGGACGTCGGCCTCGTTGATCTGCGGGGGCGCCCCCCCGTCGGGATGCCGCGCGAGGAGCTCCGACTCCCAGGTCACCCCGAAGGTGAAGGCCCCCTGTGCGGCGGCGTTGGAGCCGAGGCCGGCTCCGAGGAGGATCAGGGGGATAGCGCGTCTCATCGGGGTTTTCAGGGCTTGGACGGAGAGGATCGGCGCGGGGTTCCGATCAGGGAGAATCCCCTGAAGACTAGGCCAGAATCGCCGGTGCGGCCACTCGGTCGGGCCTCCAAAGGCCCTCAGCGGCCCGCAGCCCCCTCCCGGGCCCGTTCGCACTCGTCCGGGACCCCGTTCGCGTTGGCGTCGCTGGAGGAGCCGAAGGCGATGTCCACCGAGTCCTCGATGCCGTTGTCGTTGCAGTCCTGCTCCAGGGTGGCCGCAGGCGGGGCCCAGGGCTGGTCGGGCTCGGGGACCTTGGTCGAGGGCCAGAGGAGGGCAGTCAGGAGGAGGAGCGTCGAGGGGCACGGCATGGAGGGCTCCGGGCGCGGGTCGGGAGGGTCGTTCGGACCCAAGTGAGGCGGGGGGCCGGAGCTGGACAGGGGAGGGCGGATTTGTGGTCGGGGGGCCCCGACCGGCCCGGCTCAGCGATAGCTCAGCGGCTGCGCGAAGCGCTGCTCCCGGGCCACCTCCCAATCGGCCAGGCCACGCGGGACCCGAGTCCTGGCTGCGGGCAGCGGATCGACGGGCCAGACCCCGGCGGTGCCGTCCTCGAAGCCGACGATGACGCGCAGGGGTCCGGGGCCGGGGCTGAAGGCGGCGCAGAGGGCAGCCGGTCCCCCGCCTTGAATGTGGGCCACGAGGTCGATCGGGAGCTTCCTCTCGTTCGACCTCTCGACCTCGCCACTCACGTCGCTGACCATGACTGTGCCGTCGAGGGAGCTAGTCATCACCAGCCTTCCATCGGGGCTGAAGGACCCATCGGTGATGTCGTCCGCGTGGAAGACCTCGGCGCGCCTGGCGTTGTCGTGAAGAAGGTCGACAACGCGCACGGCTCCTCGACCCTGGGTTCCAGTGACGAGGAAGTGCACACCGTCGGAAGCCCAGTCGATGGAGCGGACGGGGAAGACGCTGAGCGGTCCCCGCCACTCGCTGCCATCCTCGAGGAGGAAGAAACGCACCATGCGATCACTCCAGGCAACAGCGACGGCATGGCCCGTGGGATCGAAGGCGAGGGCTACGGGTGTCGGCTGCTCGCCCTCAGTGGGTGATTCGACGGTCCAGAGCAGGTCTGTGGAGCGACTCCACAGCCGCAAGCTCCCATCTTGATGGGCCGTGAGGATGCGGTCCTCATCTGGAGCGTACTCGGCGAGCCGAGTGGGAGTCTCGGCCTCAAGAGCGAGTGGGTCCTCACCTCGAAGCCAACCTCTAAGGATGGCCGCCCCACCGGACTTGTCTATGGCAAGGAGCTCGGGCTCACTGGGGTGAACGCTCACGTGCTCGATGGGGTAGTGCACGACTCGGTAGTCGCTCAGCCGCTCCATCAAGTCGCGAGCCATCGAGCACTCGAAGCCGTCGACATCCGCGCCCAACGAGGGGCTCATCAATTGGAGGCCCACGTCTCCCCAGGCGACTACCGTATCCCCGTCCTGGTAGAAGCTCGCCCCTCTCCAGTACCCGGGGAACTGGACGTTCGTGCCGTCCAGGGGAGGCCAGACCCTCACGATCCCATCCGAAGTTCGGGTCAGGCAGTAGTCTCCGGCGGGTGAGAACCTCACCTGCACGACCGGCCCACCTCCACCGGAGAGCCGGAAGACGTCCGGCGGCTGGTTCGCGTACCAGAGCCGCGCCTCGGGGGAGTGGGTGCGGCCGGTCAAGATCGACTCGCCATCCGCGCTCCACTCGATCGTGCTCGGCGCGAGGTAGCCGAAGCACTCGGCTTGTACACGTCCGGCCCTCACGTCCCAGATCCGCAGGACGCCGTCAGCGCGGATCACCGCCAGTCGATCTCCACACGGCGAGAAGCTCGCGCTCAAAACCGGCTCGCCGATCGGCGGCGGGAGCTCGCCACCTCCATCTCCATCGAGCTCCATCCAGCGACAGCGCTCGACCCCGTCGACCTCCTGGCTCAGGAAGAGGCGCCTCCCGGCGACATCGATGGCGGCGTCGAGCACCCGAGCCCCGAGGGCTCGGCGTGGCCCTTCCGTCAGGTCCCAGGAGCCGAGGCTGTCCCCCTCGTCGATCCCGACGACCTTCCCCGGGGACACCCCGGCCCAGCGAATCGGCTCGCTCGACTCGAGCTCCGCCTCGAGGGCGCCGCTCTCGGTATTCCAGACCCGCAGCCGCTCGAGGCTCGCCCCCGACGCGGGAACCTCGACGAAGCGATGGTTCCATCGATCGACCTCGAGGCGAGCGGGTGGATCTCCCGGCGGGATCAGGACGGCGACTGAGGCTCCGCTAGCGAGCTCGAAGAGCTCGACGCCTCCCCCCTCCCCGCGCACGGCGAGCCTGCCCTCCGGACCGCCGAAGACGAGCTCGCTCACCTCTCCCCCGGGCCCGTCGAAGCGTTGGTCCTCTTGCTCGCCGTCGAGGTCGCGCACGATCACGCTGCCGTCCCTGCCGCCGCTGGCCACCCAGCGGCCGTCCGGCGAGACCGCAACGACGCGGGCGCCGATGGTGTCGGAGTCCCCTTCCCCGTGGGTCATCCACGAATCGACGCTGCGCCCCCCGCTCAGGTCGTAGAGCGCCACGCTCCCGTCCGTGCGCCCGGCCACCATTCGCTCTGCGCCGGGCACGAGCGCCACGTCGAGGATGCGATTGGGGTCCTCGTCGTCGTCCCCGGCCGGGAAGACCGCCTTCAGCTGGCACGCCTCCAGCGCCTGGAAGAGCGCGTCCCGCGTCAGGTAGTTCGACGCGTGCTCCACCGCCTCGATGCCGAGCACCAGCGCCGAGGCCGGGTCCTCTTCGAGCAAGGCCTCTGCCCGCTCCGCCAGGTGCCGGCCGAGGGCGTGCCTCAACAGCCGGTTGCCGCGCACGAGCAGCGCCGTACTGACGACGAGACCGACGGTCAACGACAGGATCGCCAGCGCCACAACCGGGTGCCGCTGCACCCAGCGCCGCAACCGCAGCGCGCGGCTCGCCGGCCGCGCCTGGATCGGCTCGCGACGCCGAAGACGCGCCAGGTCCTCCGCCAACGCCAGGGCACTCCCGTAACGCCGCGCCGGGTCGCGCTCGAGGGCCGTCTCGACGACGACCGCCAGTTCCTCCCCCACCACGGCGCTCAGCCCGCGGATCGAGCGCGGCTCATCGCGCTGGATCGAGAGCATCAGGCCATGGGCGCTCGCTCCCTCGAAGGGGCGCTCGAGGGTCAAGGCCTCGAAGAGGGAGACGCCCAGGGCCCAGACGTCCGTGCGCGCGTCGACGTGGCCGCCGCCCACCTGCTCGGGGGACATGTAGGCCGGGGTGCCGAAGATCTCCCCAGACATCGTCAGCGCCAGCATCGAGGACGACGCGTCCCGCGCCTGGCCGAAGTCGAGCCAGACCGGTCGCCCCTCGGGAGTGACCATCAGGTTGCCGGGCTTGACGTCGCGGTGGACGATCCCGGCCTCATGGGCGCTGTGCAGGGCGCGGGCCGCATCTTCGAAGAGCTCGAGCAGGCGGAAGAGCTCGGCCTCGCTCTCCGGCGCCACGGGCACCGGCGGCGCGCCTCCTTCGAGCAGTGCCTTGCCCGCCGCCCGGTCCCGTCCGGCTGCGATCAGCGCGGCCAAGGTGCTCCCCTCGACGAAGGGCATCGCGATGTAGGCCAGCTCGTCGCCGATCTCCGCGTCGTAGATGCCGCAGATCCCCGGGTGCGCCAGGCGCGAGACCACCTCGGCCTCGCGCCGCAGGCGGTGGCGCCGGTCGTGGGAGAGGAGCAGCGCCGCCGGCGGCAGCACCTTGAGGGCCACCCTCCGCTGGATGCGGCTGTCCTCGGCGAGGTAGACCACGCCCTGGCCACCGCGGCCGATCTCGGAGACGAGCTCGTAAGGGCCGACGCGAGACTCGTCGCGCGCCTCGCCGCCGGCGGTCCGCACCTCGCGCAGGGGCTCGCGCGCCCGCTGCTCGGCGTCGCGCTGGGCGAGGAACTCGCGGCTGATCGACTCCTCGCGGCCAGGGAAGCGCCGCAGGTAGTGGGAGAGGTCGTGGCTCTCCCCCGCCTCGAGGTCCTCGAAGTAGGCCTCGAGGAAGTCGAAGACCTCCGCACCCTCGTCGAACGAGTCCTTCTGCGGGTCGTCGGAGCTCACGGCTCCGGATTCTATAGAATCGCCGCCGCCGACAAGGGCGACACGGTGAAGGACGACGAGGGGAAGAACGAGGAGCGGCCGGAGGAGCTGCGCGCCCAGGAGACCGCGCGCCTGGCCCGCCAGGCCCGCGAGGGCGGGAGCGACTCCTTCGCCGTGCTCTACGAGCGCATCGCCCCGGCCCTCTACGCCTGGGCCGACATCCGCATCCGGCCCGGGGTGCGGGCCTGGCTCGACCCCGCCGACCTGGTGCAAGAGGTCTGGTGCCGGGCCCTGCGGGTCTTCGAGCAGTTCGACCCCGAGAACGTCTCCTTCCGCTACTGGATCTTCCGCGTCGCCAAGAACGTCCTGCTCGAGTCCGTGCGCAAGGTCGGCTCCCCCGCCTTCCGCAACCAGAACCCGGGCACGACCACGCGCCTCTTCGCCCTGAGCCAAGTCCCCGACGAGGTGACCGGCATCAGCCGCCGCCTCTCGCGTCAGGAGGAGCTCGAGCGCTTCCGCGACTGGGTCAAGGAGCTCGAGCGCGACGACCGCGAGCTGCTCGTGCACCACGGCCTCGAAGGCCTGAGCCACGCCGAGGTCGGCGAGCGCCTGAGCCTGGGCACCGAGGCCGTCGCCAAGCGCTGGCAGCGCCTGCGGGCGAAGCTCGAGCAGCAGGCCCTGCCGCGCGAGGTCCTCTCCGTGTTGATCGACTGACTCCCCCCCGATCCACAGAGCCCCCGCCCCCCTTGAAAGCGATCCTCGACGAGCTCAACCCAGAGCAACGCCGGGCCGTCGAGACCCTCGACGGCCCGCTCCTCGTCCTCGCCGGCGCCGGCAGCGGCAAGACGCGCGTGATCACGGCGCGCATCGCGAACCTCCTCCACAACGGCGTGCCCCCCGAGTCCGTCCTGGCGGTGACCTTCACCAACAAGGCCGCCGCGGAGATGCGCTCACGCGTGGCGGAGCTCGTCGGCAAGGAGCGCGCCGAGCGCCTCTTCGTCGGCACCTTCCACGCCTTCTGCCTCGACGTCCTGCGCGAGAACGCGGAGCACCTGGGCCTCGCCGGCGGCATCCACATCGCCGACGCTTCCGACCAGCTCGCGGCCTGCAAGCGCGTGTTGCGCGAGCTGCACGTCCCGGACGCCGCCCTGACCCCGCCGGCCCTGCAGGCGCGCATCTCGCTCCTCAAGAACCGCCTCGTCACCCCCGAGGAGGCCGCGGCGGCCCCCGGGGACGAGACCGACGAGCTCGTCGCCCGCGGCTACGAGCGCTACCAGGCCTTCCTCGAGCGCTCGCGCCAGCTCGACTTCGACGACCTCTTGCTCCGGACTCTCGGACTCCTGCGCGAGAACGAGTACGTCCGCGGCGGCTTGCAGCGGCGCTTCCGCTACCTCCTCGTCGACGAGTACCAGGACACGAACCGCCCCCAGAACGAGATCGTCCGCGAGCTCGCCGCCGAGCACAAGAACCTCTGCGTCGTCGGCGACGACGACCAGTCGATCTACTCCTGGCGCGGCGCGGACGTGGGCCAGCTGCTCGACTTTGAGCAACACTTCCCCGGCGCGACCCTCGTGCGCCTCGAGACGAACTACCGCTCGACCCAGGAGATCCTCGACGCCGCCAACCGCGTCATCAAGAACAACCCCGCGCGCCACGAGAAGGAGCTGCGCGCCCACGCGGGCCGCGGGGAGCTCCTGCAGCTCGTCGTGCACCGCGACGAGCTGGCCGAGGCGGAGTACGTCGTGCGCGAGATCACGAACCGCGTCGACCAGGGGCTGGGGCGCTTGTCCGACTTCGCGATCCTCTTCCGCACCGCCACCCAGCCGCGAGTGCTCGAGGCCGAGCTGCGCGCCCGCGAGGTGCCCTACGTCCTGATCGGCGGCATGAGCTTCTTCGACCGCAAGGAGGTGCGCGACGTGCTCGCCTACCTGAAGCTCGTCTACAACGCCGACGACGAGGTCTCCCTTCTGCGCGTCGTCAACCGCCCGCCGCGCGGGGTGGGCAAGACCACCCTCGAGCGCGTGACGGCCTTCGCCACGGCGGAGGGCATCTCCGTCCCCGCCGCCTTCGACCGCGCCGGGGAGATCGAGCGCCTGCCCCCCGCGGCCCTGGCCGCCGTGGAGCGCCTGCGCGAGCGCCTCGCGGCCCTCGGGAAGGAGAAGCCCCGCGAGCTCGGCCCCTTCGTCGAGCGCGTGGTCGAGACCTTCGCCTATCGCGAGGAGGTCGAACGCGCCTACCCCGACCCCCGCGAGCGCCAGCGCCGCTGGCAGGCCGTCGACGAGATCATCCAGCTCGCCGAGTCCCACAGCCGGCGCCGCAAGCGCCCGAGCCTCGGCACCTTCCTGAACGAGCTCGGCCTCTCGAGCTCCGACGACCGCAACAAGGACGAGCCCGGCGAGCGCAACGCGGTCACCCTGATGACCCTCCACGCCGCCAAGGGCCTCGAGTTCCCGCGCGTCTTCCTCGTCGGCCTCGAGGAGGGCCTCCTGCCCCACGCCCGCGCCGTGGCCGAGGACGGCGTCGAGGAGGAGCGGCGCCTGGTCTACGTCGGGATCACCCGCGCTCGGCGCGGCCTGACCGTGAGCCACACCCTCGAGCGCCAGCGCCACGGCCACCGCGTCCAGGTCCACCCCAGCCGCTTCGTGTTCGAGATGAAGGGCGAGGAACCGCCGGAGGGCTGGGTGGCCGCGGGGACCGAGGCCCCGCCGGCGAAACGCAAGCGCGCGACGAAGCGCAATGCACGACGCCGGCGGCGGCGCTGACTCACGAGGCCGTCAATTCCGCCAGAGAGTCTCGACCGCGTTCGAGAAGTTGAACTCGACGTTCGGGCCGGGGTTGGCGTTGGGGTTCATGCCGTCGCGGAACCAGAACTGGTAGTAGGTCGAGGAGCCCTCGGGCTGGGCCGAAGCGCCGAAGGGCTGGGCCTGGAAGTCGTCGATCTGAGCTTCGTCGCTGTCGGCGCCGAGGGGGGTCGTCTCGACGAAACCACGCTGCTGCGGG